>SMFF01000246.1_pt1 | contig 18527 bp, 12 predicted proteins | sample 2456181 | NCBI WGS metagenome assembly SMFF01 (sample SAMN10132611, study PRJNA489261) | soil metagenome | isolation source: day120 antibiotic-loamy sand soil ammended with raw manure from dairy cow... | place: USA | collected 2015-04-01
GGTCGTCGGCGTCGCCGCGTGCACGGATGGCGGCCGCCGCGGCTTCGCCTTCGGCGCGCACGGTGCCCGCCGCGGCCTGCGCTTCGGTGGTCATGCGCTTGTATACGGACGCGAGCGCATCGTCCGGCGGCAACACGCGGCCGATCGCGACATCCAGCACGTCGATGCCGAGTTTCTGGCGAACCTGCGCGCCGACTTTGCCTCGCAACTTCGCGCCGATCGCCGCGTCGGCGGACAGCAGACCCGGCAGGTCGATGTCCGCGACGTCCTTGCGCAACGCGTCGCGGATCAGCGGTTCCATCAATTGGATGGCCTGCAGTTCGTCGCCGGACGTCGCCTTGTAATACAAGGTGGGATCGACGATCTGCCAACGCACGTAGAACCCCACGCGCACGAGCTGGCCGTCGCGCGTCTTGCAATCGCCGGGCTCGGCTTGCGTGGTGATTTCGCGGGTGTCGTACACCGAAATGTCCTGCACGAACGGCAGCTTGATATGCAACCCGGGGCCGATGCCCGCGACCTGCACGTCGCCGAAGCGCGACAGCGCCGCGGCGTGGCCTTCGCCCACGACGTAGATGCCGTTGATGCCGAGCAGCGCCAGCACGATGATCACGATGGGAATGGCGTATTTCATCAATCCACCGCCTGCACGTCGGGGCCGGATGTCACCGGTACCGCGGCCGACGCCGGCGGCGCGGGTGCAACCGAAGGCGACGCGCCGCTGGCCGCGCTGGCGGGCGCACCGTTCACTTCGGAATGCTGCGCGGGGAATTGCACGATCACGTCACCGGAGCCCGTATTCACCACCACGCGGTTGCGGGTCAACACCGCCTGCATGGTGTCCAGCCACAGGCGATGCCGCATCACCTGCGGCGCCGCCTGGTACTGCGGCAGTATGCGATCGAAACGCGCGATCGCCGCGTTGGCGTCGGCGACGGCCTGGTGCCGGTATGCCTCGGCATCGGACTTGATCGACGCCGCTTCGTTCTTGACGTCGACCCTGCGGCGCGCGACGTCGGCATCGGCGCTGGTCTTCATGGTCTTGACATCGTCGTGCGCCTTCGCGATCGCATCGAAGGCCGGCTTCACGTCCGAAGGCACGCCGATGCTCTGGACATCGACGTCCGTGACCGCGGCGCCGAGCTTGTCTTTTGCGTCGGGCAGCGACGCGTGCAGGCGCGCGAGGACGTCCGCGCCGAGCTTGTCGGGGTCGACCGGTCCCGCAGCGCACGGCAGGCCGAGGTTTTCGATCAGGCATTGCATGTTGTGCGTGCCGGTCGCCGCGCGCACGGCGGAGGTCGCCGCGTTGCGGACGACTTCCTCGGCATCGCGGGTGGCGTACAGGAATGCACGCGCATTGGTGACCTTGTAATGCACGTCGTAGTCGACCAGCACCAGTTGCCCGTCGCCGGTGAGCACGCGCGCCTCGTCGTTCACGGTGCGGACGCGATCCATGTCGACCTTCTGCACGTTGTCGATGGGCGGCGGCAGATGGAAGTGCACGCCCGGCTGCAGCACGCGCTGGAAATGCCCGAACCGCAACAGCACGCCGACCTGCTGCCCGCCGATCGACGTCCACCCTCCGATCACGAACCACAGCACGACCAGCACCGCGATCAATGCCAGCGCGCCCAGGGGGCCGCGACCGAACGGCCCGAGCGAACGTCGCGCCTTGCGGAACCACGCATCCAGATCGGGGCCGCTACCGCCTTGGCCGCCACCCTGCCCCCACGGCTCACGGCCCCTCGGTTCGCGCGGTTTTTCGCCGGGTTCCTTCCAGGGCATCTCGGTGCAGCCTCGGGTTGCGGAAATGGCGCGCCACGATCAGGCGCAAACACTGCATTCTACCAGAGCGCGAAAACGCTTCTTTCGAAGATGGAATCGGAGCCGCTGTCGTGAAAGTCAGGGCAGGATGCCGTCCTGGTGTCTGCTGAGCGTAGTATCCGATCACTCGAGCACATCACGGTGCAGCGATCGGAACGATCGCACAGCTACGCCGCATCGAGCCAATCACGGAAAAGCCGTGCGTCGTCGCCACGCACGTCGCCCGCCAGCGGCAGCAACAGGTCGCGCGGCGCGTCGATGTCGAGGCGCCAGCCGTGTTCGTCATAGCGTTCGGACTTGACTGCGCCGAGTTCGATCAGGCGCGCGCGCAGGCGCCCGGCACGCGGTGGCAACCGCAGTTCCGCGTGCACGCGCGCTCCGGCAAGCCGTTCGCCGATGGCCTGCCGAAGCAGGTCGAGGCCGTCGCCGGGCCGCCGGCTCGTGATGTTCGTCCGCAGGACTGCCGGCGTTCAACAGGTCGATCTTGTTGAACACCATCAACTGCGGCACCTCGCCCGCGCCGATTTCTTCCAGCACGCCATCGACCACATCGATCAGCAGATCGCGCTCGGGATCGGCGGCGTCGGTGACGTGCAACAACAGGTCGGCGTCGCGTGCTTCGGACAACGTGGCGCGGAACGCCGCCACGAGATCGTGCGGCAATTCGCGGATGAAGCCGACCGTATCGGCCAGCACCGCGGGACCGGCGTCCAGATCCTCCAGCCGGCGTACGGTCGGGTCGAGCGTCGCAAACAACTGGTTGGCGGCGTAGACGGAACCGCGGGTGACCGCGTTGAACAACGTGGACTTGCCGGCGTTGGTGTAACCGACCAGCGCGACGCGCGGCACCGTGTTGCGCAGCCGCGCACGACGCTGCTGGTCGCGCTGCACGCCGACCTTGTCGATGCGCTTCTGCAATTGCTCGACGCGCTTCTGCAACAACCGGCGGTCGGTTTCGAGCTGGGTTTCGCCGGGGCCCCGCAAGCCGATCGAACCGCCGCGCTGGCGTTCCAGGTGGCTCCAGCCGCGCACCAATCGCGTGGCCATGTGCTTCAACTGCGCGAGTTCGACTTCCAGCTTGCCTTCGTGCGATTGCGCGCGCTGCGCGAAGATGTCGAGGATCAACGCGGCGCGGTCGATCACCCGCGCGGAGAGGTGCTTTTCAAGGTTGCGTTCCTGGACGGGCGTCAACGCGTGGTCGACCAGCACCAGGTCGGCAGCGAGTTCGCGCACCTTCGCCTGCACTTCGTCGGCCTTGCCGGTGCCGATATAGAACTTCGGATTGGGCGCATCCACGCGGGCGCGCACGCTGCCCAGGATCTCCGCACCGGCGGACCTGGCGAGTTCGGTAAATTCCTGCGCACGGCGTGCTGCCTCGGCCTTGCCGGTATACGGCAACACCAGCAGCGCACGCTCGCCTCGCTTCTCTCGTTCGAACAGGGAAATCAGTCCTGCGCCGGGCTGTCGGCGTCGTCCGTCTTCGAGTCTTCCGCCCCGACCTTGACGGCGCGGCTCGGCACCACCGTCGAGATGGCGTGTTTGTACACCATCTGGCTGACCTGGTTGCGCAGCAGCACCACGAACTGATCGAAAGACTCGATCACCCCCTGCAACTTGATGCCGTTCACCAGGTAAATCGCGACCGGAATGCGCTCCCGGCGCAATGCGTTCAAAAACGGATCCTGCAGCGATTGGCTCTTCGACATTGTTATGGCCTTTCGATCCGGTGGCTTCTCCGGCGCCTTCGGATGGTAACGCAAATCGTCGCGGATTGGGCCGTTTTTACCCCTTCCCGACACCCAGAAATACTGCCAGCGCAGTGTCGGCGCACTTCCCGCAGCCCGGTCGATCCGGGTCGACTACGCGGGCGTCCAGCTCGCTTCGCAACCAGGTGGTCTGGCGCTTGGCCAGTTGCCGGGTCGCATGGATCGCGCGCTCGCGAAACGCCGCCGCCGAACACGCGCCATCGAGGTACGCCCAGGCTTGCCGATAACCCACGGCACGGATGGCGGGCAAATCGGGATGCAAATCACCCCGCGCACGCAGGCGTTCGACTTCCTCCAGAAATCCCGCCGCCAACATGGCATCGAAACGCGCGGCAATGCGCGCGCGCAACGCCTCGCGATCAGCAGGAATCAAGGCCAGTTTCAGTAGCCGGTACGGCAGGCGCCTGGCGTCCCGCACACGCGCGTGCAACGCGGTGAGCGTGTCGCCCGAAAGCTCGATCGCTTCCAGCGCACGCTGGATGCGCTGGGCGTCATGGGAACGGATCCGCGCGGCAGCCGCGGGATCGAGTTTCGAGAGGCGCGCGTGCAACGCCGGCCAGCCTTCGCGTTCGGCTTCCGCGCGCAGGCGTTCGCGCAGCCCGGCGTCGGCCGACGGCATCGCCGAAAGCCCACGTTCCAGGGCCCGGAAATACAAGCCTGTACCACCGACCAGCAAGGGCGCGTGGCCACGCGCCGTGATCGCCTGCATCGCGGCCAGTGCGTCTTCGCGGAACATCGCCGCGGAATACGGCTCGGACGGATCGCGGATGTCGATCAAGGCGTGCGGATGGCGCCGCAGGGTTTCGGCGTCGGGCTTGGCGGCGCCGACGTCCAGCCCACGATACACCAGTGCCGAATCCACGCTGACGAGTTCGACCGGAAAGCGCGTGGCCAGCGCGCACGCCAGCGCAGTCTTGCCCGTCGCGGTCGCGCCCATCAGGAAAATCGCAGACGGGCGCGTGTCGGTGGCGTCGGCATGGCGTGACATGCCCGGATTGTACGGGCCGTCGCACAGCATCGACCTCATGGCGGCGTCTTATAATGGGCCGATTCAATCCCCGGAAAGACAACCGACATGCCGAACATGATGAGGGCGCTGGTCAAGCGCGACGCCGCGAAAGGCATCTGGATGGAGGAGGTGCCGGTGCCGGAATTCGGCCACAACGACGTGCTGATCGAAGTGGAGAAGACCGCGATCTGCGGCACCGACCTGCACATCTTCAATTGGGACCAATGGGCGCAGCGCGTGATCAAGCCCGGCCTCGTGATCGGCCACGAGTTCGTGGGCAGGATCGTCGCGGCGGGCAGCGAAGTGCGCGGCTACCGCGTGGGCCAGCGCGTATCGGCCGAAGGCCACATCACCTGCGGCATGTGCCGCAACTGCCGGGCCGGACGTCCGCATCTTTGCCCCAACACGGTCGGCATCGGCGTGAACCGCAACGGCGCATTCGCGCAATACATCGCGATGCCGCAGTCGAACCTGTGGCCGGTGCCGGACCCGATCCCGTCGTCGCTGGCGGCGTTCTTCGACCCGTACGGCAACGCCGCGCACTGCGCGCTGGAATACGACCTGATCGGCGAGGACGTGCTGATCACCGGCGCGGGCCCGATCGGCGTGATCGCCACGGGCATCGCCCGCCACGTGGGCGCGCGCAACGTGGCGGTGACCGACGTCAACGACTACCGCTTGAAGCTCGCCGCCGACATGGGAGCAACACGCGTGGTCAATGTGAAGAACCAGCGCCTGCGCAGCGTGCTGTCCGAGTTGCAGATGGAAGGCTTCGATGTCGGCCTCGAGATGAGCGGCAACCCGCAGGCTTTCAACGACATGCTCGATTGCATGTACCACGGCGGCAAGGTCGCGCTGCTCGGCATCCTGCCGAACGGCTCCGGCATCGACTGGGACAAGGTGATCTTCAAGGGCCTCACCCTGCACGGCATCTACGGCCGCCGGATGTACGAGACCTGGTACAAGATGACGCAAATGCTTCTCACCGGCTTTCCGCTGCAGAAGGTGCTGACGCACCAGCTCGCGATCGACGACTTCCAGCAGGGCTTCGACCTGATGGCGTCGGGCGAGTGCGGCAAGGTGGTGTGTAGCTGGAACTAGCGGGACTCGGAACTCGGAACTCGGGACTCGGGACTCGGGACTCGGAAGCATAAAAGACGTCGTCATTCCGAACGCGGCGCAGCCGCGATCCGGAATCCATTTTGATTTGCTCCATTGACGGGAAAGCAAAATGGATCCCCGGCGTGCGCCGGGATGACGAGCACCAACATTCGTCAATCTGGACTGGCCATGACCTACGCCGCGCAAGACCGTTTCAGCCAAGAACTCGAATCCATCCACGATTCCGGCCTGTACAAGGACGAGCGCATCATCACCTCGCCACAGTCCGCCGAGATCACGCTGGCCGATGGCCGCAAGGTGCTGAACTTCTGCGCCAACAATTACCTCGGCCTCGCCAACCATCCGCGACTGATCCAAGCCGCCAGGAAGGCGTTGGATACGCACGGTTTCGGCATGGCAAGCGTGCGTTTCATCTGCGGCACGCAGGACCTGCACAAGCAACTGGAACACGACATCGCACGGTTCTTCGGCACCGACGACGCGATCCTGTACGCGGCGTGTTTCGATGCCAATGGCGGCCTGTTCGAACCGTTGCTGGGCGAAAACGACGCGATCATCTCCGACGCACTGAACCACGCGTCGATCATCGACGGCATCCGGCTGTGCAAGGCCAAGCGCTATCGTTACGCGAACGGCGACGTCGCCGATCTTGAAAAACAATTGCAGGCAGCCGACGCCGCGGGCGCGCGCACCAAGTTGATTTCATCGGACGGCGTGTTTTCGATGGACGGCGTGGTGGCACCGCTCGACAAGATCACTGCACTGGCGAAGAAATACAACGCGCTGGTGCACATCGACGAATGCCACGCGACCGGCTTTCTCGGCAAGACCGGACGCGGCTCGGCCGAAGTTCACGGCGTGATGGACAAGATCGACATCTTCACCGGCACCCTGGGCAAGGCATTGGGCGGCGCGGTCGGCGGCTTCACCACCGGCCGCAAGGAAATCATCGACATGTTGCGACAGCGTTCGCGACCGTATCTTTTTTCGAATTCATTGCCGCCGGCGCTGGTCGCGGCGTCGATCGAAGTCCTGAAGATGCTGGACGAGGCCGGAAGTCTGCGCGAAAAGCTGGCCGAGAACACGAAGTATTTCCGCGAGGCGATGACCCAAGCCGGTTTCGAGATCAAGCCCGGCAACCATCCGATCGTGCCGGTGATGACCCACGATGCCAAGCTCGCGCAGGCGATGGCCGCGGGATTGTTGGAAGAAGGCATCTACGCGATCGGGTTTTTCTATCCGGTGGTCGCGGAAGGCAAGGCGCGCATCCGCACCCAGATGTGCGCGGCGCACACACGCGAGCATCTGGATCGCGCGATCGCGGCGTTCACCAAGGTCGGGCGCGAGACGGGGCTGCTGAACGCTTGAGCCACCGTCGCACGACACGCCATCGTGCTCCCCTCCCCTCCAAGGGAAGGAGAAAAGTTCGCAGGTTGGGCTGAACGAAGTGAAGCCCGACAAGCTGTTGGGCCTCGCATCCGCTCAGCCAACCTGGTGCTCAACCCACGACCTATCCGCTTCCCTTATCTCGTCTTCTGCAGTTCGATTTTGCCGATCGCCCACATGCCGTCGCGCGGATCGCCGGTGGCAAACACGCACAGCGTGTGATTTCCGGCAGCGGCGGGAATATCTGCCGTCAGCGTGGTCCGTAGCTTCGTTCGCGCGGCCTTTGCAAGCGGCAGCGTTGCCAGCAGCGGTCCGTCGCACGAATCCCGATGCACTTGCAGTTCGCCGGCCGGCGTTTGCGTCGGTCGTGTGACGACACTCGAGTCGTCCTTCCACAACGCGAAATTCCAGGGAAGGTTGCCGACCGTCAACGCGATGCGGTTCACGCCATCCAGCGGCGCATCGTTCCATTGCCAGCACATGTTGGCGATGTCGAGGCGATAGACCGGCCGCGGCCCGTCGAGCGGACGATCGTCTTCCAGCCGCAGCACGATCAGCGGCTTGCCGCAGGCATCCAGTTGATCACTGTTGCGGGTCAGCAGTGCCGCAGCATCGACCACCTGCGTGCGCGGCGCCGCCAATTCGAACCCATCCGACGCGAACGTTGCCGCGCGCACCGTGGTGGTCGAATCCGAAGGGAACGACAGCGGCTTCGAATATGTGGGCGATGCGACATTCGGCGCAGCACCATCGGTGGTGTAGCGGATCGTGCCGAATTCGGCCTGATTCGACAGGACGACGCCGATCGTTCCGTCCGAGCCCGAGCTCAACGCGAACGCCGGCGCGAAGGCGCTGTCGGCATATTCGATGCCGAGGGCACGGTAACGCGCCAACTCCGCCGGCATGCGCTCGAGGAAACCGTGCCAGTCGTGCGCCGATGCGGGCGACCACGCGATTTCCGAAAGCGCGGCGATGCGCGGGAATATCGCGTGCTGCACGCGCGCGAATGTCGGCATGTACTCCGCCCACAGGTTCGCCTGCACGCCCAGGATGTGCTTCGATTGCTCCGTCGTGGCGCCCTTCGGCACCGGGTTGTAGTCGTACACGTCCTTCAGCGATTCCACGTCGGGCCGGCCCGGCGGCTCGTCGTTCAAATCGGATTGATAGTGGTCGAGATACAGCGTGGGCGAGGACGACATCACCACGTCGTGGCCCTGCTGCAATGCCTCCACCGCACCCGAGGGCGCGTTCCACGACATCACCACCGCCGACGCCGGCACCTTGCCGTGCAGGATTTCGTCCCAACCCACCGCGGTGCGTCCGTGCCGCCGGAGATAGTTCGCCACCTGCGTGGTGAACCAGCCCTGCAATTGCTCCATGTCAGCGAGGCCCAGCTTCTTCATGTGCGCGCGCACTTCGGGCGAAGCTTCCCACTGGTCCTTGGCCGCCTCGTCGCCTCCGATGTGGATGTACTTCGACGGAAACAGCGCCATCACGTGATCCATCACGTCCTCGACGAACTTCACGCTGCGCGCGTCGGGTTTCAGGAGCCAGGTGTTGATGCCCCAGTCGGCGGAAACCTCCGGTCGCTTGCCGCTGACGCCCAGCCACGGGTAAGACGCGATCGCGGCCTGCGAGTGGCCGGGAATGTCGATTTCCGGCACCACTTCGACGAAGCGTTCCGCTGCGTAGTGCACGATGTCGCGCACCTCCTCGTCGGTGTAAAAGCCGCAGTAAGGCTTGTCCGGCCCGCCGGTCAGCGCCGCATCCGGTCCGACCGCCTTGCGGCAGGCACCAGTCTTCGTGAGTTCGGGATAGTTTGGAATCTCGATGCGCCAGCCCTGATCGTCACTGAGATGCCAGTGCAGCACGTTCAACTTGTTGAGCGACATCCAGTCGATCAATTTCTTGATGTCGGCGACGCTCTGGAAGTGCCGCGCCGAGTCCAGCATCAGCCCGCGCCACGCGAAGCGGGGACGGTCCGCGATGGTGCCACCGGCCACGCAAATCGAGCCGGAACACGATCGCGGCCGGTGAACGCTTGTCCGCTCGCGTCTCCACGCGCAGGTGTAAACCGCGCGTCGCGGCGACCAGCGCCGCAAAACGCTTTGCGACCGCCCGCGCCTGCCCATCGTCTTCGGCTTGCACCAGCACGCGGTCGCCATCCGACACCGTGACCGCGCCGCGTGCGGCTGGATGCACCTCGGCGGGCTGCGGCAGCAGCGACCATGCCGGCGAGGCGGCGGTCGCCACGCCCGTGAGGGCCGACATGGCGGCAAGTATCAACAGGCGGCACATGCGCATGAAAATTCTCCAGGTGGTGTTGCACCGAGCGGCAGTCGTGCGACAGATAGTCCCATACATGTACCACGCCGGAACGGCTGCCGGCAGGTTCGGGTGAAAACGCGTGGCACGTCCCTTCCCCCGCCCGTAGCCACGACGATCGACAAAGCATCCAAAAAAAATGCGGGCCGGGATGCCAACCGGCCCGCAACGCTGGAGACTCGACTCTCCTGGATCTTGAAACCTCGTTCGGGCTGGATCAGAGCTTGAAGTTCACGTTGAAGTAGTACTGGCGACCGTTCACATAGAACGCTTCCGGCGCCGTGCTGAAGCCCAGGCCCGCCTGCGACCCATTGATGAAGTACTTCAGATGCGGATTGTTGAGGTTCATCGCATCGAACGTGAAGCTCAAGTGGTCGTTGAGCTTGTAGCCCGCCGAAAACGACAGGTAACCCTGGCCGGATTGCCAGTACGGCAACAGCGCCATCTGGCCCGTGCTGGACATCACGCCGTCGTAGAACTTGGAACGATAGGTGTAATTGACGCGGGCGTTCCAGTGCGCGTCTTCATAGAACACCGAGGCGTTGGCGGTGTGCTTGGAAGTACCGAACAACGGGCGGTCGGCGGCGGCGGCGTTGTTGGCCAGCGTGCCGTCCGCGTTGTACAGGTAGGTGCCGCCCGACGAATGGCCCGTGGCGTAGGTGTAGTTGAACGAAACGCCGAAGTTGTTGCCGATCGGCTGGATGTAGTTCAGCGTGACCCCTTTGAGCGTGCCGTTGACGTTGACCGGAATGCTGACCAGGTATTGGCTGTACACCGGCGTGTGCGATGGATTGTCACCGGCGCCGTTGTTGGTCAGGTAGTTGTTGAGATAGGTGCGGGTGACGGTTCCATAGTCGTAGTAATCGTTCAAGTCCATTTGATACACGCTGCCCGACAGCAGACCGCGCTCGGCGAAATACCATTCCAGCGACGCGCTGAAGTTGGTGGAAAGGATCGGCTTCAGGCGTGGGTTGGACCCGCTGCCGCCGCCGATGCCGCCGACTGCCGTTGGATCATTGAGGGTCAGGAAGCCCGCCAACTGCGTGTAATCCTGGCGAGTCAGGGTTTGTGACGCGGACCACCGCGTCAACAGGCTGCCATCCGAGTTCAAGTCGAACTTCACGTTGAAGCTCGGCAATACCTTGTTGTAGTTGTGCTTGTAGTAGTTCCAGTACCAGCCAGCCGGATAGAACGCCGACGGCGGCGAGCCGAGCGCGAAACTCGGTTCCTGGATGCCGGGGCTGGTGTAACCGATGTTTTCGTCGGTAGAGACGTAGCGCAGGCCCGCGTTTGCGGTCCAGTGTTCGCCGGTGAAGTTGGCCTGGATGTAGGCCGCGCCGTTCTTCTCCGTCATGCTGTAGACCCCGTTCGGGTAGAAACGGGAAGTGCCCGGGTCGTCCGTCACCTTGCGGTTGGCATACAGCGCATTCAGTTGCGCAAGCTGGTCGGCCGTCCAGAACCAGATGTTGGCGGGCATCTGGCCCACGCCGAGATCACTGGCGAAGTCGCCCGGGTAGTTGCCGCCCGCCGGCGGATAAATCGTCGAGTTCTGACCGAACTGCACCGCCGATGCAAAATTCGGCCCCTGTGCGATATCCGTCGGGCTGTCGTGGTCGTGCTTGGCGTAGCGCACACCGAACTCGAGCGAAGACAGCGCACCGGCATCGTCGAAATCGTAAGTGCCGTCGGCTTCGAACCAGCGCTCCTTGTCCACCACATGGATGTTCTGTTCGCCGAAAATCCAGTCCAGTCCGGCGGTTGACGGATCGAACGCATCGTTGGTGCCGCTCATGCTCCAGTTGAGCGGCGTGCCAAGGCCGTTCATCGCGTAACTGGCGGTCGAACCAAAGCCGGTGTCCATTTCCATCACGTCCTGGGTCGGCGTGTTGCCGGTGCCGCGGGTGGTGCCGACCTGGAACTTGAAGCCGAGATTGTCGGTAGCCTGCCAGTCGGCATCCAACGTCACGAACTGGCTGGATTCACTCTCGCCGGGACGCGAGATCATGTCGTAGATGCCTTGCGAAATCGTCGGGTCACCCGGCAGATTCGCACTGGTAAGGATGTTGCCCTGGATGGTGCCGGTCACGGCCTGCTTGGGAAGCTGGTCACGCGTGCGCAGCATGTAATTGCGGTTGTAGTCGGTCGCGTCCAGGTGCGAATAGAACGCGTCGAGGTTGAGGGTCAGGTTGTCGGCCACGCGCCACTGCAGGTCGATCGATCCACCCTTGCGCTTGCGGGTTTGCGTGAACAGGGCCGCACCCGGCAGGTTCGGATAGAACACGCCGGTGCTGGCGCTACCGGGCGTGGCTGGCGAAAGCCCAAGTGAGACAGCCGCCGGCGTCGGAGTGACGCCGTCTGCCTGATAATACGGAATGTACGAATAGCCAAGGATCTCCTGGCCTTCGCGCTGCAGCGCACGCCGCTCGTAGAACGCCTGCACCATCACGCCGAAAGTATTGGAGTCATTCTTCCAGTTGATCAGGCCACTGAACTGTGGCTCGGTCTTGCTCGGAAGATCGGCATACACGCCACCCAGGCTCGCCTCCAGTGAGAACGGCTTGCTGAAATCCAGCGGCTTGCGGGTGATGATGTCGATGGTGCCGGCCGCGCCGCCTTCGAGCAGCTTGGCTTCCGGCGTCATGTGCACCACCACCTGGTTCACCACTTCCGACGGCAGCATCGCGAAGCTGACGCTGCGGGTGCCGCCACCGCCCAGGACGAACCAGTCGCCGGATCCGATGGAGTGGCCGTTGACGGTGGTCAAGGTGAGCGACGGCGCGCTGCCGCGGATGCTGGCGCGGTCGGATTCGTCGAAACCGCCTTCGGCACCGGCCGCGTCGGCGATGTTCACGCCCGGCAACTGGGCGATGGTATCGGCGACATTCTTGGCAGGCAGTTTGCCGATGTCGATGGCGGATACCACTTCCACCTGCGAATTGGCCGCCTTCTTGGTCTCGATCGACAGCGCCTGGGCTGCGCGCACGCCGACCACCTGGATGGTCCCGAGTTGTTGGGGCGTCTCCTTCGCCCCCGGCTGCGACGTCTGTCGCTGGTCGGATGGGGTCTGATCCTGGGGCGAGGCGTTCTGCGCCTGCGCCGCGGCCGCGAACATCAGCGCCGTGGCGATGCTCGCCGAAAGCATGCTTTTGCGAAATTTCATGACGTACCCTCTCTCGCTCACGAAGTGATGGGTGCCGCGGCACCCGCTGTTTTGTCCTACACCTTTTTATGCCGCCGTCCCGTCGCCCGACACCTTGCGACGCGCAGCGCCGTGCAACCGCCTGTCGAGATACCAGTGCGCTGCGCCCAGCACTCCGTGCCGGCCGTGTTCGATCAAACGCACCGGCACGCGCAACAGGAACTCCCGCATGCCTCCCTTGCTCAGGAACCGGTCCACGAAACGGCTGCGTTGCAGCAGCTCTCTTATTTCCGGCAGCACCCCGCCGGCCAGGTACACACCGCCCTTGGCCATGTAGGCCATGGCGAGATTGCCCACGAAACCGCCCAGCAATGCGCAGAAGACCTCAACCGTCTCGACGGCATCCGCATCGCTGCCGTCACACGCAGCCGCGGTAATGGCTTCGGGTTGCGTCAGTTCCGGTGCCTGCCCGCGCAGTGCGCGCAGGGTGGCGTACAGCGTCAACAGACCGGGGCCGGAAAGGATGCGCTCGTATGGCACGTGTCGATCGGCCGCCGCCAGGTACGCCAGCACTTCGCGTTCGCGCGCGGTGACCGGCGCAAGATCGATCTGGCCGGCTTCGGTGGTGAGCACCCGCATGGGTGAAAGCCGCACCGCCGCGCCCAGTCCGGTGCCGGGCCCGACCACCAGCGCAGCGCCCTCGTCGTGTGTTTCCGGCCCGCACAGCAGCAGGCTGTCGTTTTCGCGCACGTCGTCCAGCGCGTAGCCCAGCGCCTCGAAATCATTGAGCAATGCCACGTCTTCGAAGGCCAGCGCCTCGCGCAAGGCCGACAGGCTGACCGGCCACGCGAGGTTGTCGTTGACGATGCTGTCGCCCACCGCCTGTCCTGCGCAGGCAATCACGCAGCGTCGCACCGGCAGCGCCGCATCCTGTTCGACGAAAGCCCGCACCAGCTCCGGCAGGCCCGGGTAGTCCGCGCACGCGAACTTGCGATAGGCCAGGATCTCGATCTCGCGTCCGCCGCCCGGCGGCGCTCGCAAAAATGCGACTCGCGCATGCGTTCCGCCCACGTCCGCTGCCACGAACGGCTCGGTATGAAGGCTGGCGTGCTGGCTGGGTTGGCTAGCGGGCACGTTCATCCTGCTCTCGGGGGGCGGGAACGGGCGCCAGTTTGGTCAACAATGACAACGTTGTCAATTCGCATCGCAACAATCGAAACGAAGTGCGAAAGACGCGTGAATTCGGCGTCGGACAGCCAATTCATGGCCTTCGGCAACAACAAAACGTTTTGGGCCGCGCTGCTTTGCAGCAAATCCGCGAATGACCCGGGGCCTGTTTTTCCCGAAGCAGGTCATGCGATACTCGCGACAAGACATCCACGATGACAACGTTGGTCAATCCACGTCCCTTCGACCCGGGTACAGGAGCGAACCATGGCCCCGCATGCCACCTCGCAGCAGCAATCGCACTACCTGATGTCGATGACGATCATCGGCGTGCTGTTCTTCATCTTCGGCTTCGTCACCTGGTTGAACGGTTCGCTGATCCTGTTCGTGAAGGTGGGATTCAACCTCGACAACGTCAGCGCGTTCTGGATTCCGTTCGTGTTTTACGTGTCGTATTTCGCGCTGGCGCTGCCGTCAGCCGCGGTGCTGAAGCGCACCGGCATGAAGAAGGGCATGGCCCTGGGACTGTTCGTGATGGCCGTCGGCTCGGTGGTCTTCGCGCAGTGCATGGCCATGTACTCGTACCCCGGCGCGCTGGCGGGCCTGTTCGTGATCGGCGCGGGACTCGCGCTGCTGCAGACGGCCTCCAACCCCTATGTCAGCATCCTTGGCCCGATCGAAAGCGGCGCCAAGCGGGTCGCGATCATGGGCATCTGCAACAAGGTGGCCGGCGCATTGGCGCCCATCGTGTTCGGCGCGCTGCTGCTGGGCGGTGTCGACGCGTACGTGGACAAGATCGACGCGGCCGGGTCGCCGATCGCGAAGGCGCTGCTTCAGCACGAGTTCGTGCACCGCGCGTTCATGCCCTACGTGGTGATCGCGGTGGTGCTGGCGGTCCTCGCGATCTGCGTGGTGTTTTCGTCCCTGCCGGAAATCAAGCCCGATGACGACTCGGGCCGGCACACCGGCAAGCGCAGCATCTTCAGCTTTCCTTATCTTTGGCTGGGTGTGGTCTGCATCTTCATCTACGTCGGCATGGAGGTCCAGGCCGGCGACAGCATCGTGGTCTACGGCACGGCATCCGGACTTTCACCCGAACACGCCAAACACCTGACCACCTACACGATGATCGGCATGCTGGTCGGCTACATGCTGGGCGTGATCCTGACGCCGCGCTTCATTTCGCAGCAGCGCTACCTTGCGATTTCCGCGGTGTTCGGAGTGCTGTTCGCCTTCGCCGCGTGGGTCACCCACGGCTACATCTCGGTTGCCTTCGTCGCAGCGCTGGGCATCGCCAATGCGATGATGTGGCCGGCAATTTTCCCGCTGGCCATCAAGGGATTGGGCGACCAGACCGAATTCGGATCCGCGCTGCTGATCATGGGCATCGCGGGCGGCGCGGTGATTCCGAACATTTTCGTGCGCCTCGAGGAAGTGATCGATTTCCAGTTGGCGTTCCTGGTGGTGATGGTGCCCGGCTATCTCTATATCCTGTTCTATGGATTGCTGGGCCACAGGGTCGGGCAAAACACACTGCCACGGGTGGCCCATTCCGCGACGGCGACGTCCTGAAAGCCATGGCTGGACGTGCGACCATGCGCGAATCCATTGCTTGAGGAGCCTGCATTGGGAACCGCCACCATCCGGGATGTCGCCAAGCAGGCCCGGGTTTCGCTGAAGACCGTGTCGCGCGTGATCAACCGCGAAGGTTCGGTGCGCGAGGAAACGCGCGAACGTGTGATGCGGGCGATCGAACAACTGGATTATCGCCCCGACCTGTCGGCGCGCAGCCTGCGCAGCGCCAAGGCCTATGCGATCGGACTGGTGTACGACAACCCCAATCCCTACTACATCATCGCGGTGCAGCAGGGTGCGTTGGCCGCATGCCGCGAAATGGGATTCGGCTTGCAAATCCATCCTTGCAATTCGCGCGCGCCGAAACTGGCCGAAGAGCTGCGCGATCTCGTGCGCCGCTCCCGGCTTGCCGGCCTGGTGCTGGCGCCGCCGATGTCCGAGCGCATGGCGTTGTTGCGCGAACTGGTGGCGTACAACATTCCGCTGGTGCGCGTGATTTCCGCCGCCGAAGATCCACGCGACGGTTTTCCTTGCGTGTTCGTGGACGACCGCGACGCGGCGTACGCGATCACGGCTTATCTGATCCAGTTGGGTCACGTCAGGATCGGCTTCCTGTGGGGCGGCAAGCAGCACCGCTCCAGCCCCGAGCGCTACAAGGGCTACGAAAAAGCGCTGCAGGACTACGGCGTCCCGCTGGACGAGGAACTCGTGCTCGAAGGCGACTACGCCTTCGACGACGGCTTCCGCGGCGCGCGCCGGCTGTTCGGCCTCCGCGAACCCCCGACCGCCATTTTCGGGTCCAACGACGAGATCGCGGCCGGCGTCTTGGCGGCAGCGCGCGCCGCCGGGCTGCACGTTCCCTACGACCTGTCCGTGGCCGGGTTCGAGGACAGTCCGTTTTCGCGCCATTCCTGGCCTTCGCTGACCACCTCGCGGCAACGCACCGAACTGATCGCCGAGCACGCGGCGCGTCTGCTGATCGCGCAAATCCACGGCAACGACGTCGAGAACGAAGGCTTCAGCCCAGAACTGGTGGTGCGCGGCTCGACCGCCCCGCCGCGGCCCCGGCAATGAAGGATCCCCGTCCCACCATGGCTTTCCCCGAAGTGCTCGACATCCAACCCGAATCCACCGCACTGCACCAGGAGGCCGCCGAAGCGGCCGACACCGTCGCACGGCAACTCGAACGCAATGACGCCGGCGTGCGTGAGCTCGCGGCTAAGCTGCGCGACGCGCCGCCGCCTTTCGTCGCCACGTGCGCGCGCGGCAGCTCCGACCATGCGGCGACCTACGCCAAATACGTCATCGAAACACAAACCGGTTGCGTGACGGCATCGGCGTCGCCGTCGGTGGAATCGATCTACGCGGTGCCATTGAAACTTCGCGGCGCGCTTTACCTCGTCATTTCGCAATCGGGGGCGAGCCCCGACCTTTTGCGCAGCGCCGAAGCCGCACGCAATGCCGGTGCGCACGTGGTCGCGCTGGTGAACGCGGAGAACTCGCCACTCGCGGCGCTCGCGAATACCGTGATCCCCTTGCAGGCAGGCCCCGAAAAGAGTGTCGCGGCCACCAAGAGTTTCATCGGATCGCTGACGGCGGTGCTGCACCTGACCGCGCATTGGCGTGAGGACAAGGCGTTGCTCGACGCGCTGCACGCCCTGCCCGAGCAGTTGCGCCGCGCCTTTGCGCTCGACTGGTCGCCTTTGGTCGAAGGCCTGCGCGACATGCATGACCTGTTCGTGCTGGGTCGCGGTTACGGCCTCGCCGCGGCGCAGGAAGCGGCGCTGAAATTGAAGGAAACCTGCGCGCTGCACGCCGAGGCTTTCAGTAGCGCGGAGGTCCGCCACGGCCCGATGGAACTGGTCGGTCCACGCTTGCCGGTGTTGCTGTTCGCGCAAGCCGATCACGCGCTCGCGGGCGTACTCGCCACCGCCGAGGACTTCCGTCGTCGCGGTGCCGACGTGTGGACCGCCGCGCCATTAGCCACCGGTCGCAACGCCTTGCCCGTGGTGCCGACCGAGCACCCGGTCTGCGCGCCCATCCTTGCGGTCCAGAGTTTCTATCGCGCCGTCAACGCGCTCGCGATCGCGCGCGGCCGCGATCCCGACCACCCGCCGCATCTCGCCAAGGTCACGGAGACGGTGTGATGACGACTGCCTTGATCAATGCACGTGTCCTTGCCGCACAGGGTTGGCGCGACGATGTCGCGGTGATCGTGGAAGGCGAACGGATCCGCGAACTGGCAGCGGCGCGCGACATCCCGGTTGGCACCCGGACACACGATTTGTCGGGACGCATGCTGTTGCCGGGCTTCATCGATTGCCAGGTCAACGGTGGCGGCGGGATATTGTTCAACGATGTTGCGACCGTGGAAGGCATCCGCGCGATCGGCGCGGCGCACCGGCGATTCGGTACAACCGGCTTCCTGCCCACGCTGATCAGCGACACCATTGACACGATGCGCACCGCGATTGCAGCGGCAGACGCCGCCATCGCTGAAGCCGTCCCGGGCGTCCTGGGCATCCACCTCGAAGGACCGTTCATCAGCCGCGAACGCAAGGGCGTGCATGCGGAAAAATACCTGCACGCCCCGGATGCGGACGAACTGCGCGTGGCCGAATCCCTGCGGCGCGGAAAGACGTTGCTGACCGTGGCGCCGGAATGCGTGGCGCCGGACGCGATCCGAAGTCTCATCGCCGCCGGCGTGATCGTGGCCGCGGGACATACGAATGCCGATTACGCGACGGTGCGTGCCGCACTGGATGCGGGCGTGCGCGGCTTCACCCATCTCTTCAACGCGATGTCGCCACTGACCAGTCGCGCGCCTGGCGTGGTCGGCGCAGCACTGGACGATCCGGATTCGTGGTGCGGCGTGATCGTCGATGGCCATCACGTCGATGCCGCCAGCCTGCGCATCGCGCTGCGGGCGAAACCCCGCGGCAAGCTCTTTCTCGTCACCGACGCGATGCCCCCGGTGGGCGCGGGCAACCCTTCGTTTGTGCTGGATGGCGAAACCATCACTGCGCGTGACGGGATCTGCCAGACCGCTGCCGGCACCCTCGCCGGCTCCGCGCTCAGCATGATCGATGCGGTGCGCAACACGGTCGAGATGCTCGGCGTTCCGCTCGAGGAAGCGGCACGCATGGCTTCGACCTACCCTGCGGATTTCCTTGGCCTCGGCGCAACACACGGCCGGATCGAAGCCGGATTCCAC
>SMFF01000073.1_pt1 | contig 18348 bp, 35 predicted proteins | sample 2456181 | NCBI WGS metagenome assembly SMFF01 (sample SAMN10132611, study PRJNA489261) | soil metagenome | isolation source: day120 antibiotic-loamy sand soil ammended with raw manure from dairy cow... | place: USA | collected 2015-04-01
CCACCTACACTATATCCTTCAATACATCTTCTTCTCTGTTCTTCCCAATACGTGTACCAAGCAGGTGATCCCCAAGGGTCAGGAGTGTAATAGCCCTTCTTTAAAAAATGGTCAGCCTCTTCTTTGAATACGGAAGTATTAATCCATATTCCATTTGGATTTCGGATTGATCCTAATTTCCCATCATCGTAGGCAGTTTCATCTATCATTGACTTGGCCGGTAAAATTTACCTAAAATATTATTATTGTAATAGTTTTCATCAAGAATGCAATCTCTTTCAAAAAGGTGTTTAGTTTCATAGTAAGTCATTTCCCAAAGACTCTTACAAAATTTAAGTATAGACTTTGACACCACAGTTATCTCACCATTTTTAAGACTTTCATTTAAGTCCTCATTTTTTGAGGATCCAATATACTTCCTCCAATCGGATTCTACAACTACCTTTCTCTTTCTTTTGTACCCCTTTAAAGGAGGCAATTTTCTATTATGAAAAAAGGCCTTTCTTCCAAGGTACTTTTTCCCATTTGAAAATTCGACTTCATAAATAAACCCTACAAAATCTTCTATGTCAGAAGTTGAACTAGGATTAAAATCTTTTCCACTATACTTCCAAAACATCATAGACTACTTCTTTTTGCAAAAGGACTGACTTCTTTCCCAGATTTGATTCTTGAAGTTTCATAAAGTTCTTCTTGTACCTTCTTTTCCAACCTATCAAAATTAGTGAGGGTCCTTTCAGTATCATTGAGAACATTGGTAATATCCTTTGGCTTATAAATTGGATTCAAGGTCTTTTGATTCCTCTCATCAATATCTACAGTTCTAAAGAATGTTTTCATCTTTTCTGCAAGTTCTTTAGCAGCTATAAAATAACTATATGTGAGAGAAGCTTTTTCTTGAAACTCCGCAATCTTATCCATTGCCTGGAAGATAAGTTTATCTGGTTTCCACCCTTTAATATCAATTACATCTTTTCTTACAATCCTTTCTTTATCCTCTTTCTCATAGTCCCTATAAGGATTACTCTTCTTTACAGAAGTTAAAAATTCAATGTAAGTAAACTCTTGTAATGCAATATTCTTATCTTTAGTCTTATCCCTTTCCCATATTTCTTTAAATGGCGGGGTGCGAAGAGTTTCCACATTTGGAAACACTGCTCTACCTTCCACTGTAAATAAAAATGCCATACTTTACAAAGTTACTTCCGCTGAAAAAGTCAATTTAACCTCTTTCCCAGTAGAATATGTTACTTTAATATTTTTAGATGTTAAATAATAACCTTGTGACTCCAGGTGTAAAGGGACAGAAGCCGGTTTGTAAGCCACTTTAATCTTCCCATTTTTTATATCCTTTTTTGGAGTACTGCATCCACAAGATGATTCAAGATTAACTATTTGATCTATGTCTTCGACGTCAAAGATAACATTAATCTTTTTATTTTGTTTAACTCTTCCTAAATTGATATTAGTCTTCATAAAATACCTTATTAATGTTTTTAATAGAATTTACATCCTCTCCATTTTTATATAAGTAGGCTTGTTTTTTACCTGCAGTAAGAAGTCTCCACCTATCATCTCCAACTTTTACACTTAAGTTACTTTTAAATCTCTCCCACAATTCTTTATTCATAAGAGGAGGATAACAATCCCTATCACAAGTCTTGCTGCTCATTTGCATAGCAGGTGTGGAACATCCACACTCCACACAGGAGCCTTGACTGTAGCACTCTTGGTTCATAGTAGCTATCCTATAGTGTATTTGATCTCTAATGTTCTTTCTAATGACCCACTTGAACTTGGAAAAATATAGTCTATAGCGGAGGTTTCCTACCATATAATTGATTATATCACTTATCTTCATGCCTCTTTAAAAATTTAGTTAACATTGCTTTTAATTGTTGATACTTGTCTTCTGTTATAATATTCTTATCTCGCCTCTCCTCAATAGCTGTTGACATCCATTTAGCTCTTCCTTTATGAACTTGAAACACTCCAAAATACTTTAATCTTACAGCATTTAGTTCCCCGTTTTCCATCTCCCTCTTAAGAAATCTCCAAGGACCATAGCATACATCCTTAAACTGATCCAGAGATAGGTCAGGATAATTTTCTTTTTCTTTCTCATAAAACTCTTCAATTAAATCTTTAGCTTCTATCTTCATTGTATAAAGTTTCATCTGGTTTTAAAGAGCTAAAACTACTCTCAACACTTTCATAAAAAGAATGCCTTTTGTCCCAACCCTTTACAGTAATTACATTCATGTTATCATCGACTTCAAAAGTGCCACTATGTTCATTCTCCAATCTTTCTAAGATTCTCCCGAAGAAATAGGCTTGAGTCCTTCTTGAAAATTCTACCCCTTCATCATAAACGTGAGATTTAGTAAGCATCCCTTTTAATCTATCTTTATTGACAAAAGGTATGATTATTTCCCCAGTTGTAAATAGAGTTTGAATGGCAGAATCTACAGCCCTTGTTGTATTCCCCGATCTTCTCATTGTTTAATAATTTTGATTTGATACCCCTGCATCTTACTGTCAGGGAACAGAAATTTTTTCATTGTAATTTTTTTGGTAATATCATCCTTATCCAAAACCTTCTTATTAATCATTGACTTCAAATGATTACTAAGACCTCCCGCAGAAAGGTTCATCTTTAACATCACCCTCTTTCTGGCAACAGTATTAAACATACTGTCTTCTGTAAGACTTTTATCCAAAGCCATAAAAGATGCTAAAACTTCCATTTCAGTAGGTGTAAGATTAGTCGGAAGAAGTGCACTAATTATCTCCAAGTGTTTTTTATTATACTCAATTCCCCCTAAACGTATTGTCTCCTGTATAACCATTACTTTAAACTTTTATAGTTTAGCAAAGTTAAGAAAAATATTAATACATTTGTATTAAACTTTAAGAGGAAGGGGAAAATCTTATAGAGTACCCAGTTAAATAAATTTAATATTATGAAAGTATTAGTAGAAGGACATTCTTACAATTTATCAAATTTTGAAAACAAAGAAGTTGGAGGCCAACGTCTAGATTTCATCAACAAGAAACCTAAACACGAAGGGAGTACAGAGTTAATAACAGTATTTGATGGTACTACTAATGAGGAAGTGCTTGAAGTGTTAATTGACAGGATGCAATATTTGCAAAGTAAATTTCCGTGTAGAGAGAATAGTATTGTTATTACTAATCTCGAAGAATCTCTTATGTGGTTAAATAAAAGAACTGCTGATAGAATGAAAAGGAATGTGGAAGGTAAACATATAAAATAATACCCTTACTTAAATAGAATGGCTCCTTTAGATAAGGGGCCATTTTATTTTATAAACTTTAACATTTTACCTCTTGATTATTAAAAAATAAACCTGTAACTTTGTACCTGGCGGTTTCGCAGTAACCCCCCAAAAAGGGGGTTGCAAACGAAGACACAAACTTACTTTGAATCCAGGATAAATATGCGTTTTCTTTTTGGTACTTTTTCTTTTGTAGTACTTTGAAAAAATATCAGTTAACTTATTACCACTAATCAGCCTGAATCCCAGATACCTATATTGTATCTGGGATTTTTCTATTTATAGATATAAGCTGGGTATCTTGTAAAAATTTTTTTGGTAAAATTAAAAGTTGAAGAAATGTAGTGAGAATGTGACACAGCAATTTTATTTTTTATCAAAAAACTTTAGTTGAAAGAATAGTGAGAATGTGATGCTCCCTACGAAATGACCCCCACTAATTTTGGAGGGAAAAGTTCCCTCCCCCTAAACTATAATTCTAACTTAATTCCAGCCGCAATGAATACTAAAAATCTAATCGCTACTGTCCTATTGGTAATCATCCTATCAGTGGTAGTTTCTCTAGCAACAAACAAGAGACAGAGTTCTGTCTTTCAGACTTCCAATGGCTGTTGCTCATTGGTAGTTTACAAAGTAGATGATACTGTAAGTTACGTTGTCTATCGTAACAATAAGGATTACGATGGGTATGAAGAGTATCAACTCAATGATAGACTGGATAATATACTGGAGTATACGGAAGACTTCTGTATTGCCCATCATTCAGACCATTGAGATTATCAAAGGGCACAGCCACTTAGGTTGTGTCCTTCTTACCCCAAAATAACCTTCTGAAATACCCACACTTATTCTGGACAGTGACCTAATGATCTGTCAACTAAATCTCTACATTATGTCTAAACAAATTAGAACACCTCGAAATTCTGCAACTTCCAATACAGATGTTGCAAACCCCAAATCTAGTATCCTTGAAACTCTTTCTATCAGAGATTTCTTGGAATCATTTGGAATTGTCCAAATTGTCCCTGAGATTAGGGCCAGTTCCAAAGGATATCCATTCATTACCTTCATCACTGAAGATAATAAGGCTCGTAATATCTACTTTGCCAAGACTGTTGCCGATAGATACACTGTCGGTACTACATTTGGCAAAGGATTCTTTGACGAGCTTATTATCGTTATCACTGAAACTTCTGAGGGAGAAGAGCGTATTAAGCTCACAGAACGTGGCACAGGTATGCGCGTCAATGCAATGGATTTACTTTAGGAATAATTGGGGATTGGTCTTGTATCAGTCCCCTTTATTATGTAGCGAATAGTTTCTTGTCTAGGCTACAGTGTTTTCTAGAGACATTAAATGATAAGGCAGTGTGTAGCAACATAAGTCTACCCGCATTAGTACCGAGAACAACAAAGCTAATGCATTGTAATATCGGGATTGGTTCACGCCAGTCCCTTTATTATATCGGGAATAACCTTCTTAAATACCCACACTAATGCTCAGGGGTCACTTCTCTCTTTTTTTCATGCAAGTCTCGCAAGATTCAACAAAGCGGCCAGCAAACTTGCTGAAAGTTTTGCTCCTATTTTTCTCCAAAGACCTACTGAAATACCCTCACTTATTCTGGACAGGTTATGTGGTGTATATTTTGGAATCGGTGTTACAGCTTATTTTTTCCAAGTTCTTACAATCCTTAACATTATTATTAACCAATTAAACCACACATTATGAATAAACTTAAACAATTTACAAGACGATTTAGCTTTGAAAGCAGTCTTACAGCTTGGGCATTACCATTAGGAATAGGCTGGAATAGTGAAGGGATTGCAATAATCTTCCTTTGCTTCTGTATTACGGTAGAATTACGCCCTTAACCCATACCAGTGTGGAGATTGGTTAGTTAAAGGCTGGAGTAACTGCAAAGATATTCTAAGTTTGCGTTAGCGGCTAGAGGTCTTTGTTGCCAGCCTTTTTCATTTTATGATATTGACAATATTTAGGTTATATTTGGTAGATTATTGTGATATTCGCAAGATAATTGGTGAATTGTTGAGAATAAGTGGGAGAAAACACCCACCACCAAATCCCAACCTTTTTCAATTCCATCATTTTAGCCATCATTATCATAATAGCCTAATTTACTAACAATCCTCAATCCACATTACAAATTACCTTATTACCCTATTACCTATGTATTCATTTTATCTACATTTGCTACCCAAACAACTAATTGGTATCATTATCTGATTTAATTATATACATAGCTTTATTTAATTTTAACTTAATCTCTTAACACTTTAAAACAATTTATTATGAAAGACATTGTAGCATTATTAGCATTACTTGGAGGACTTGACAAACTCGAAGAATTGGCAAAAGAACATTCAAAAGCCATTGACACCAAAGATTTCCCACAAGAAGTCCTTGACAAAATGATGGACAATCAAGAATTACAAGGGAACAAGCGTGACCAATCTGTATTTGAACTTAAATTTACAGCTTGTAAAAGAGACGGAGGATTTGACTGGAAACTGTCTCCTGAAGGAGGTCAATTTTGGGGAGCAGTCTCTAACAAAGCTTTTGATGTATTCTACGAAAAGTATCCTAAAGAAACTTCAGAATCTATTCCTATGTTAGACTCAAGAGCTATTGGAGACCTTAAAGAATTTCCAAGTGAAATCATTGATATGATGTTGGAGAGATCCTCTATAAAATATGAAATTTCAGAGGCTCTTGAAAGTCTTCAAAGAAATCGTAAAGCTTCCTCTCCAGGTTTTCTGTGGTCTAGTACTACAGAAGGTCATAGATTTTGGGATGATGTAATAAGTGACAGAAAGTTTGATGTATTCTTCGAGAAGTACCCTAAAGGCAGTGATACAGACATAGACAAAACTCCTGTTGACCCTGAATTTCCTTGTCTTATGGAAGTTTCAGATGACGAGGATTTCCGTAACACATCGACACGAGTTGTTTTTATGAAAAAGCAAGGTAGATATTTAGCCTGGTATGATGCTCGAACTTTTGAAGAAGCTGAAAAACAATTAAATATTCTGTCTTGGAGTTTTGCAAGACCAATACAAAAACAACAATCATAATTAATTATTACCTTTACCGGGGAGTCCATTAGGGCTCCCTATTACGGGGCAGACTGGTTTTGACATTGGATTAAAGACTTAACGAACAAGTATGCGGTTGATATTCTACGCATTAAATATTGACTATCAATTTACAATAAATGGCAAAGATAACTCTGAAACCATTTCATCTTCAGCTATCAGCAACCCTGATACTAAAGTGATTGCCTTCATTCCACGGGTAGAAACAGAAGTGGAATTTGCTCTGTCTGCATAAGACTTAGCAATATAAAATCATAGTAATCTATGCAGTTGTTTTCTTTATCTAAAGACTGTAATGTAAGATAAAGTGGTGGAAGCCTGTCTAATTCTGTTACAGACGGCCCTTTTAAACTTGTACAATTCGTTATTTCAATAATTTTATGGACAGGGGTTCGACTCCCCTCTGCTCCACTAACTGCATACTAATCTCTAGATACAAACAAAATGAAAAATGAAATTACAGAAGTGCCAAGAAGAGCTATATTTTGTGGTAAGTACCCAGGAATGGCTATCTCTGGCTATTTTGCATCAACAGCTTGGTTAGAAGGCCAAGAACAATTTGAATCAGTAATGGGCAGAAGCTTTGGCTGGTTTGATTTTGAAGATCAACAAGAGTACAAAGACGACAAAAGTAAGATACGTCTTATGACTCTTGAAGAATATAAAGAGCATAAACCTAAGTTTGATGCCTTTGATAAAGAAGTTCAGGAAAGAATTGATAGATACCACGAAAGACAACAAGCTCATCTTGAAGTATCTGAAAACTTGGAACAATAATACAGTACAACCATTTGATAGCACTAGACAATGGATAAAATGAATGTGCTTTTTTAAACTTAAACTCTCATTCAATTGCTGACTATATTAGATATGGATAGTAGTGTATAATGAAATCCATATTGCCTTAGATTTTAGGCTTAATCCTAATATTCTTTTAAGGGCTAATTATACACGTCAAGGAATAGCAGTCCTTGTGAGAGTTTATTTAATACAAAGTGTAATAGGTAGAGCCATTGTACCAAGAAAAACAGCGAAACACCAAGAGTATTTTATCAGAGTTGCAACCTTTGTTGATAAGATATGCTCAGATACGTTAAGTACTATTACATTTTTATTAAATAAATTTAATAACCTTCCAATTCACTAACTTAAATCTCTACAAAATGAACAACATCACAGTAAAAATGGATGATATGGGCAAAGAGGTCACCATATCAAAAGAATGTTCCATCTCTAAAAAACCTTTTTCAATTACAGTAAGTACTGAAGATTATATTAGGTTTCAAGCTGGAAGAGAACACGTACAGAATATCTTTCCAAAGATGTCTGCAGATAAAAGAGAATTCTTAATCTCTGGTATTACACCAGCAGAATGGGAAGAATTTGTTTGCTCCCCAGAATAAATATTAACTTTGAAACCTTCAATATGAAAACTACAGAAGAAAACAGAAGAAAAAGAATCAAGGTAAAAGTTCTAGTGGCATCCTCAAATAAAAACAAACTCTTATTTTATAAGACAAAATACATTCCACTAACATCAAATTCCCTTCAAATCTAATCACTATGACAATAGAAGAAAATATCCAAAAGATTGAGGCTAGGATTGCTGAGCTTACCTATACCAAAAACGAGCTAATGAAGATTGTAAACAGAGATGTTGTACATACTTCAGAACAATACATCGATTGACATGTGTTGTAATTTACACGAAATAATCTGACGATTGACTTAAACGTGTATAAATAAAAGTTGAAACCTCTCGTTGTGAAACGAGTTGCTACATGAGAGAAAATCCTTAGCGTTAAAAGGTTATTATTAAACTTATTAATTGAATTTTTAAAAACAATTTATTATGCAAACTACAAACAGCAGTATCGAGAAAAGAGTGTCTAAATCACCAATCGCAGTAAGCAGAGTTTACAAAAGCGACTTTCAAAAGGCAGGGACACTAACAGCAGAGTTGAAACAAATTGTAACAACTACATCTAGTTACCCGACAAAATCAATTTCAAATTCTCTACAAGACAACATCTTTGGTATGTCTGAATTTGGATTTGAGGAGAAGACGTACAAAAATGATGAGACCAGAGTGGCTTGGATTGATGTTCCGGCAAACTCAACAGCTGAGTCTGTAGCCGCAAAGTTACAGGCACATAGTGGAGCTTGTCTTTACAGAATCCTTTCAAACAAACCTATCATTGCCGACACAGAAAAGTTTGCGATCAACAATCCAGATATGGATGTAGATCTTGACACTTTTGCAAATCGACAAGTAGTACGTTATCCTATTGGTGCACCCCAAGAAGGTGAGATTGCCGAAGACGGTAATGGAAAGATTCAGTACAGAAGAATTGCCTTCAGTGCTGTTGCGATGTCAGATTCTGATATGAGAACCGCAGATCCAGCAGACTATTATGCTTCCGCTGAACTTGCAGCTGAATTCCAAGGAGAGACTTCTGCAGCATTGCCAAGTCAATCCATCTAGTTCTCTAATTAACCTAAGGGGGGAATGCTATTATTTCCCCCTTTAATTTTTACACCATGAATGATAAACTTAAATTTTTAGAGTGGATGGCATATACTATCAAATCTGTGCACTATGCAAATTCAGAAGAGATGGAAAGAGCTATGGAAAGAATTTCTGACCCCACTCTGCAACCTTTAAAATAGTCCCAATGAAAATGTTACGACGACTTTGGAAAAACTTGACAAATGTCTTTTTTGCCATCTTTTTCATCATAATATTACTATTATTCTTAATTTTTAAATTGATATTAATGTTTTTCTTTTAACTTAAATCTTAACCTATGAAAAAACTACTATTACTACTTATGCTACTTCCTTTACTAAGCTTTGGTTCAGGAAACTTTTGTGACGGATGGAAAGACGGATTTGAAGCTGGGTATTGTTACCCAAAATCAGACTGTTTTACTCCACTTACCCCAACTTGCCCTACCCAAAGATCTGGAGAGTACAGCTATAAACACGGATACAACAGGGGATTCTTGGCTGGTAAAAAGAGGGCTGGCAGAACTTAGAAAATAATATAAATCATGAAAATCGAAAAAGTAAAATTAGAAAAAGCGCAAAACCAGCCATCTCCTTCAGATACTTGGGAGATAGATCACAATCTCGATAAACACGTCTCTGTAAGAGTTATAGATAGCTCTGAACAGTTAGTAGAAGGAGAAGTAACTTATAATAGTTTAAATAAAGTAACAATAAAACTTAATGGGTCATTCACAGGATGGGTAGAGCAAAACGAACAGTTGCCACAAAAAAGTGAGCACTGTGTTTCAATTAGTCTTGAACCTTGTAAATATAAAGGTGCTTGTAAAAAATGCAGTTAATTGTGGCAATTGCCTACAACATGCATATAAACGCCACTCCAAAATCCAGAGTGTCGTATATAAATAAAAAGAATCATTAATTAAAAACAATAAATATGAGAACATTAATTTTTACAATCGCAGTACTTACATCATTAACTTCTTTCGCTCAATTCACTTATGACGAAAGAGGATTAACGCCGAAATTTACGGTCAGTGATGTGCCTGACAAAAATCAGAAACAGCTTTATCAAAAATCACTTAACTGGCTAAAAGAAACATATAAAAACCCAGATGAAGTAATCAAGGCTACAATAGAATACGAGAAAATAAGATGGGAAGGCGTGGCATTAGATGCGATGTGCCATTCAGCCTTAGGTTTGACGTATTGCTATAATACTACTTATACTATTGAAGTAGTATTCAGAGATGGAAAATTTAAATTTAATCCTATATCCATAAGTTATAGAATACCCGCCAGCCAATACGCACCATCAATAACAGAGCGTATAGATTTCACGACAGGGCAATACTATTATAACAGAAAGGGCAAATTAAAAAGTCGAATATCGACAATACCGGCATCTGTGGAATTGCTACTTAACAATCTGAATAACGGATTGATTGATTATATTACGAAAGATGATGCATCTGAGGAATGGTAGCAAAATCACCAATCCCGCATTTTATGGCGTTTATGCGTTGTTGTGCGGGGTTTTAACTACTCAATTTAATATTAAACTTGGTTTGAAATGACAAGAGAAGAAAAAAACAATTACCTAAGAATTGCACTTGGATTGCAGAGGATAGGTGTAAGCAACGAAATGGCAGACAGGATTATTGAAACTTATGAAAAAGTACTGAAACTAAAAGGTAGCTTCTCAATAAAAGACGCTGTTGAAATAGAACTTTCAATGGATAGAAAGTACAAGGAAAAGGAACTCGACTCTAATGACGGGTAACGGAATGGGTATATGGTTAGTGCGCCTATTCCGAAACTTAAATTAAAGCACTAACTTAACTTGGCGTATAGCATATATACCGTGTTATGCGCTTTTATTCTAACTCAATGTATATTTCAAAGAAAAATAGAGAAATTATAAAGCAAAAATTTGACGGCCTCTGCGCTTACTCGGGAACGCCTCTTGAGGATGATTGGCAAGTTGACCACGTTAGACCGATAGTTAGGAATTGGTATGATGGTACGGTTCAATTTGAAAAAGACCATAATTTAGAAAATATGTTTCCAGTTCAGAGAATAATAAATCATTATAAAGGGTCAATGGATTTAGAACTTTTTAGAACGTGGTATTTAGGGGGGCTTCACGAAAGATTAAAAAAATTACCTAAAAATCCTAAAGCAGAAAAAAGCATTAAGCGAAAAGAATATTTATTTAAAGTAGCTGAATTTTTCGACATAAAACCTGACAAGCCATTTAACGGAAAGTTTTATTTTGAAGCAGTTTCTTCTAATTGCGCATAACATGTATATATCCGCCACTCCCCAATCCAGAGTACCGAATTAAATAGTACAAATTTTAAAATCAAGATAAAATGAGTAAAGAAAACGAAAACTTTAATGAAGCAGAAGACTCGGTATTAAATATAGCCGATGTTAGAAAATCGTTAGCACCTCACCTATGCCCCGTATGTAACGGGAACGGCTTAGTGCCTAACGGATTTTATATGCAAACAAGTGGTCATTGGTTAACAAGCAGTATTACACCCGAAGCTTGCCGTTCCTGTGGTGGAACTGGAATTGTCTGGGGATAATGTTTGCCAACAACCATATATCCACCACTACTCAATCCAGAGTGGCGAATCACGAACAAAACAATATAAATCATGAAAATCGAAAAAGGAAAATTCTACAAAACAAGAAATGGGCGTAAAGTCGAAATTCTCAAAACAGATGCAAAAAATCCCTATCCTATTGTAGGGTCGATAACACGCAGTGATGGCATTGAACTATCCGCCTCATGGTGTGATAATGGGACGTATCTAAAATACGCTGAGCATGCCAACGATATAATAGACGAATTGGAAGAGGCTTTAGATTTCGACCCATATTGCCTTCCCAAATGGGCAGATAAATGGATCGCAATGGATGCAGACGGAGACTGGTATTCCTACAGCATAGAGCCAACACGAGATGACTGGAATCTAGTTTGGAGCAACGAACTCGGGGACGAGTTGTCTGATATGCCTGTAAGCTTCAGCCCAAAAAACTACAAAGGGGATTGGAAAGATTCCTTGTTTAATGTTACCCAACTTAAAAAAGATAAGAAATGTCAGTACAAATAGACTTTCAAGAGAGACCTTCACAAGAGAAACCTTCACAAGGTGGTGGACCTGATAAATGGACACCTGCATGCGACACTCCTCATCCTCCACATTGGTGCCCCGATGCACCAGACGCCAATATAGATATGGGGATTGGACTTCTGATTGTTGTAGGTTTAATAATAGGCATAATTACTATTTACCTAAAACGCATGGATAACAATTAAATACTAACCAACCCCGCTTTTATGGCGTTTATGCGTTTGTTGTGCGGGTTTATAACTACACTTAATTATGATTTCATCAACATTATTTGGCTTAATCAGATTATGGTCTATAAGAATAGCTAACATGTATATCACTAACTAAATACTTTATATTATGAAAACACAATTAATAATGCCTTATATACATTGTTAGCAATTTGACGGTTTTAAAATGAGAATATTATGTGTACAACTCCTTGGTGTTTCGGTGATTGCGAAGAATGTGAAGCCGATAAAAAATATGAACAAGAACGTGAAGAAGCAAATGCGGAATGTCCACACAGAAAAGAATGTAATTGGGTGGCAACGGATGTAAAAAACGATAGATGCACTACTTGCGGTAAAAGTTACACGTATTCGTAACCTTGCTCATAACGGAATGTTGCTATGTGCAGCAGCGGATTTAAAACGATAAATTATGGATATAACTGAAGTAAAACAGCAGATAAAAAATAATGTGAAATGGGATAGCGAAAGACCTAAAGTAACAGGAGGGCAAAGTTGTGGAATGCCATTATATCCAGTAGTATTGATTAGCGAAGAGCTCGATATAAAAATAACAATTGGATACCATAGAAGTCAGTTTAAAAATAAAGAGTTAGCTTTCACATTATTTGAACTGGCACTCGATGAATTGGTGCAGTAAAACAAGGTGGCATATTCCACTAAAAAATAACGAAATTATGAAAACAGATAAAACTTCAAGAAATATACTAATAAAAGTCTACAAACTAATCAAAGAATACCCAAACTGCGGATATAAATTAAACCAAAAGATAGAAACAGATATTATCTGGATCAATGGCCAAAAAATTTATTTAAAAGATCATCCAGAATTCTGGGAAGAGGTCAAAGATAATAATCCATTAGGATTAGAAATTGGCAAAGAATACTTACTGCAATATGTCTATTGTGATCCTTGCCCACAAAGGGTTAAAATAACAAGGTTTACAAAAGATGGGTATCCTTGGATGAAAGGTGTTATCAGTGATGTAAATGGTATTGTATCTCCTGGTTACTACAAATTGATAAAGGAGTTTATTGAAGAACCTTTATTTACAACAGAAGATGATGTTGACATTTTTGTAGGTGATGCTTATTGGGTTTTAAATACGAAAGTAAATGATTGGATATTTGAAGAAAATGCTGCTCGAGATAATATAAACTATTTTTATAAAGACAAATCTTATGCTTCTCAAACAAAAATTTATTACTTCTCAACAAAAGAAGCTGCTGAAGAATATGTCGTAATGAACAAGCCTTGTTTATCTATCAGTGATATTATAGAGCATTTCAATACACATTGTTCCAAAGACACTTTCGCTGCATCCAAAGCTGAATTAGTCAAATTAGTAAAATCAAAATTATGACACAACTAAGTACACATCAAAATGAAGTTTTTGAAGATGTTATAAGTATTCTTAGAACTTCAAGAAATATATTAATAAAAGGCTCAGCAGGGACAGGGAAAACTTTTATGGTAAACACACTTATAAAATCTTTTCCCAGCTCTTCTAAGAAGAAAATATATTGCACTGCTCCAACAAATAAGGCTGTAGGAGTTTTAAGGAGTAAAGTAGACAGTAGAGAAGACATCACATTTGCCACTGTTCATTCTGCAATGAAACTCAAAAGAAGTATCCATTATAAAACTGGAGAAGTAAGTTTTAAGCCTTCGTTTAATGAAAGATACCCTCCACTTTCCGATGCCTCTTATCTTATTATAGACGAAGTCTCGATGTTAAATTCAAGTTTATTAGGATTTATTGAAACCTACTCCGATATGTTTAATGTAAAAGTCATTTACATAGGGGACAGCAAACAGCTGCCTCCAGTTGGGGAAAAGGTCAGTCCAATATTTGAAATGGATTACCCCGAAGTTGAGTTGACAGAAATAGTCAGACAGGCTAAAGGCAATTCCATTATTGAGATAAGTAGAAATTTAAATAGGGTAAATTCTAAGGTGTCCAAATTTATAGAGGTAGATGGAGAAAAAAAGGGTTATCTATTTTCAAATGATCAAGAGAGAGTCCTTGAGACATTGGCTAGAGTCAATGGGACAAATGAATTGAAATATTTAGCTTACACAAATCGAGAAGTTGATAAGATAAATAAACTTGTCAGAGAAAGGATATATGGAGTTCCTAAAAAAATTGAAGTGGGGGAAAGTCTTATTTTCAACGTTCCCTATAAGCAACAATTTTTTACAAATGATGAGATTAAGGTTGAATCCTTTGCAATAGAGAAACGGAACTTTAAGTACAAATCTGACAAATTTGGAAGTGAGATAAATGAGCCAGGAGAGTCTCCTATGTATCAATATGTTGCGTTAACAGTTTACTTAATAAACCCAACCTTAGACTCTGATGGTAAAGTCGATAGCAATGTAATCATCATTCATGAAAGCAGTGAAACACAGTATCAAAAAGTTATTAAATTACTGCGTGACAAAGCTCTTACATCTATGATTGATTGGGTTGACCGTTTTGAGTTTATTGAAAAATTTGCAGATGTGAAATATAATCATGCAATTACTGTTCATAAAAGTCAAGGTTCAACTTTTAAGCAAGTTATTATTAACACAAAAGATTTAAACATTAATAGAGACAAATCAGAGAGAGAAAAACTTATGTATACTGGAGTAACCAGAGCAAGTGACTTATTAATTTTATATAATCCCTAGAAAATATGATACTAAAAGAAATGACAGGAACTGTAACCCATATCAGTAAAGAATTAAATATCCTTAGAGAAGGTATTCCCAACTTACAAAAAAGAACACTGACATTAGAGGAAAACGATGGGCAGAAAAGTTACCTTGAGATACGTGGAAAATTCCTTGGACTTATTGAAAACCAAAGAATTGAAGTTGGAACTAGAGTGAATATAAACTATGTCTTTCAAGGTTCTGAAAAGAATGGTAAAAAGTACAATAATATTTTAATCAATAATATTAAGAGATTATGATAGACTTGTCTTTACCTATTATCATATTTGATGCAGAGACTAATGGACTTTTGAGAGATGTTACAAAAGTCCATTGTGTTTCCTACCAAGTCTATTTTAAAAGGGAGATAGTGGAGACAAAAAGTTTAGTAGACACAGAAGACATCAAAAAACTTTTCAGAAGAAAAGCTGTATTTTTGGGGCACAATATTATCAGATATGATTTCCCTGTTTTCTTTAAAGTTCTGCAAATCCCTGTTCCAGAGTTTGTAATAGACACTTTAGGGTTATCTTGGTACTTGTACCCAAATTTAAAAGAACATGGATTAGAGGCTTGGGGAAGACGTTTAGGAATAGAGAAACCTCCTATTAAAGATTGGAAAGATCTTGAGATTGAAATGTATATTTTCAGATGTGAGGAAGATGTTAAGATAAATGTTGAATTGTTTAAAAAACAGTTTACATACTTAAATGAAATTTATCTGAGCTTAGAAAACATGTCTAAAATAATTGACTACCTCAATTTTAAATTGGACTGTCTCAGAGAGCAAGAAGAGGAAGGAATCACACTTGACGAGGAAACCTGTAAAAAAAATCTTGAGGTGATTAGGGAAGCTTTTAATGCAAAAAGAGACATTCTTTCTGCTATAATGCCTCCAGAACTTGGAAAGATTATAAAGAGCAAGCCTAAAGTCCCTTTTAAACAAGATGGAACACTTAGTCACTATGGAGATCTTTGGTTTAATTATTTGAGAGAGAATAATTTACCATTTGACATAGAGTGTGTAAGAGAGTTGCCCAATCCAGGAAGTACTCCTCAACTTATCCAATGGCTATTTTCCCTTGGATGGAAACCTGCCACTTTTAAGGTCAGCAAAAGTACTGGAAAAAGATTGCCACAAGTTTCTCTACCTTTTGGACAGGGATTGTGCCATAGTGTGAAGGCTCTATATAATGATTATCCAAGGCTAAAGGAGCTTGAGGATTATTATATGTTACGTCACAGAAAAGGACTTCTAAAAAGCTTTTTAAAAGAGGTTGTTGACGGGAGGGTAAAAGCATCTGCCCATGGGTTGACAAATACCCTGAGGCTAGCTCATAAAAAACCTATAGCAAATTTGCCTAAACCTTCTGTTTCTTATGGCAGGGAAATTAGAGAGTGTCTTACGATACCTGACGACAGTTATTTAATGTGTGGAAGTGACGTATCTTCATTAGAAGATTCCACTAAACAGCATTACATATACTATTATGACCCAAAGTATGTGGAAGATATGAGAATTCCAGGATTTGATCCTCACATTGACATAGGCGTGTTAGCAGGTCTTATTTCAAAAGAGGAAGAAGCATTCTATAAGTGGGCAGATACTCAAAAAAATCTTACGCCAGAAGAGTCTTCCAAATTTTCTCAAATTAAAAAGGTAAGAGGAATCTCAAAAACTGCAAATTTTGCAGCTACTTATGGGGCAGGAGGACCAAAGATCGCAGAGACAGCTAAGATACCTGTAGATGAAGGCTATACTCTACATAGAATATACTGGAAAAGAAACGCAGCTATAAAACAAATTGAAAAGGACGTTACAGTTAAGACTGTAGATGGACAAGCCTGGCTTTACAATCCTGTTAGTGGATTTTGGGTGTTTCTGAAAGCTCAAAAAGACAAATTCTCTACACTTAATCAAAATACTGGAGTTTTTGTTTTTGACTGTTGGTTACGAAAGGTGAGAGCTAAGCTGGAAAGTAGAGGTATACCAGTCATTTTACAGTATCATGATGAAATCTTGTTGGTATTTAAAAAAGAGTATAAAGAATTCGTTACAGAAACTTTAAGACAGGCTATGAAAGATGTAAATAAGATGTTAAATCTAAATGTTGAAATTGATGTATCAGTGGACTACGGAAGTAATTATGCTGAATGCCACTAAAATGAAAAATAGAAACAATGACAAACGAAGAAAAAAGTAAAATACAGAAGGAAATCGTTGATTCAGTTTCTTCAGAAGATAGTGGTAGACTACTATTAGCTCCAAGATCAGGTAAGACTAAAGTTGGTATTGACATTATAAAGAGGGATAAACCTAAATCTATCCTATGGGTAACAAAGGAAGCCAAACTTGCAAAAGAGGATATTCCAAAGGAGTTTAAGACTTGGAAAGCTACTAGATATCTCTCCAAATTACAAACTTCTACTTGGGCATCTCTTCATAAAGTTGAAGGGATATTTGATCTCATCATTTTAGATGAAGATCAACATATCACTGAGAGAAACTCTGTAAACCTCTTTAATGGTAAATTAAAAGGGAGAATAATCTCAATGACTGGTACACCTACAAAAACTTGGAAAAAGAATAGGTTGTACCAGAAATTGAAACTAGAACCCCTTTATAAAATTACCATTACAGAGGCTGTTGATATAGGTCTTCTCAGTAATTATTCAATCAATGTTGTTTCAGTAGATTTAAGCAAAGAGCTTAATATTAAAGCCGGAAACAAGATTAAAAATTGGATGACCTCCGAGGAGAAACAATATCAATATGTAAGCTCTAGAGCTGAAGAGTCTATCAGACTTTACAGAAAAGATGCAGGTTTTAAGATTAGAAACAGAATGCATTTTATCCACAATTCTCCCTCTAAGTATAAAGTTGCAGAATATCTTCATAGTAAAACTACTGATGACGACTACAAGAAATTTGTAAAAGGGGAGGTAGATGAAATATCTATGGTAAATTCTGGAGGGACAGGACATACTTACAAGGCAATTGACCATTTAATATTGATGCAAGCTGACTCTGATAAGAATGGCTTGACATCTCAGAAGATTTCAAGAACCTTACTTCAACAATTAGACTATAAAGCTACTGTTTGGATAGTATGCTTAAATAATACCAAGGATGTTACCTGGACAAATTCAACTCTTGAGAATTTTGATAAAGATAAGATTAATCACCTAAGTTTTACAGACTTAATAAAAACAATATGAATATGAAAGAACAACTAATAACATTTGAAACAGCTAAATTAGCTAAAGAAAAAGGATTTAAAAATGGATCTATATCTACATATCATGATGATGGCGCATTAAATATTCATTATTCTAATGGAAAAAGA
>SMFF01000304.1_pt1 | contig 18216 bp, 21 predicted proteins | sample 2456181 | NCBI WGS metagenome assembly SMFF01 (sample SAMN10132611, study PRJNA489261) | soil metagenome | isolation source: day120 antibiotic-loamy sand soil ammended with raw manure from dairy cow... | place: USA | collected 2015-04-01
TGAGCGTCGCGCCGATGCCGACCCACACGGCGTAGGCGGTGCCGGTGGGGATCTCCGACATCGCGTAGGCGAGCCCCACCATGCTCGCGGTCATCGCGACCACGAACACGATCGTCGGCACGGGCCGACGGAAGCCCTTCGAGGCCCCGAGCGCGGTGGCCCAGACTGCCTCCAGCATCCCCGACGCGATGAGCACGATCCACGTCATGACGAACCCTTCCGAGTCAGTCTTGTCGTGGTGCGGGTACTGCTCCCTCGTCCGCGAGACCTGCATCGGCCTCCAGCATCCAGGCTAGCGGCGGATGCTGTGCAGCGCGTGTGCAGGCCGCAGCGGCGGGTGCGCGGCGCCTGGCAGACTCGTCGGGTGACATCCTCCGATCGCGCCGTGCCCGAACGATACGTGCTCGCGACCGACGGTGCCTGCAAGGGCAACCCCGGTCCCGCGGGCTGGGCGTGGGTGGGGGAGGACGGCCACTGGGCCGCCGGCTCGCTGCCGCAGGGCACCAACAACATCGGCGAGCTGCTGGGTCTGCTGAACGCCATCCGCGACCACCTGAACGTGCGCGAGCTGGTCGTGCAGGCCGACTCGAAGTACGCGATCGACACCTACTCCTCGTGGATGGACGGCCACAAGCGCCGCGGCTGGCTCACGAGCGCGAAGAAGCCCGTGGCGAATCGCGAGATCCTCGAGCAGCTCATCGAGGTGCGCGACGCCCGGCGCGCGGCAGGGCTGCCGGACGTCGTGCTCGAGCACGTGCGCGGCCACGCGGGGCATCGCCTCAACTCCTGGGCCGACGAGCGTGCCGTTCGGGCGTCGCGGCACGCGGCGAAGGGCACGGCGTCGGAGTGGTCGTCGCTCGGCGGCGCGCAGGAGAAGCTCGACGTGTCCGTCGATCCGCCCCGTTCCGCGAGCGACCGCATCCGCCGTTAGCGCGGGGTTCAGGCCTCGGGCAGCAGGCCGTCGACGAGGGCGTCGACGATGTCGTCCAGGCTCTCATCGGGCATGAGGGGCGTCGTGAGGCGATCGAGCAGCAGCCCGTCGACCGCGTAGTGGAAGAGGGCGATGTGGCGGGCGTCGCCGGGCCGGCCCGCGGCGGCGTTGAACTCGACGTCGGCGGCGAAGCCCGCCCGGAGCCACGCGCCGAGCACCTCGGCGACCTCCGGCCGGCGGATGCTCTCGAGACGCAGTTCGAGCAGCGCGATCGTGACCTCGCGATGAGCTCGCGCGTGAACGGCATCCCCCTGATCGCGGGTGGCGCCTACGATCCGCGACTGTTCACCCACGTCGGAACGCGCGAGTTCACCTCGGGCGTCTCGTTCGCAGAGTACGAGCGGGTCGCGGTCGCCTGAGCCAGGTGCGCGCGGCGTGGTCCCACCTGCTGGTTCTCGCGCTGCACCGCGAGGGGCTCGAACCCTCGACCCGCGGATTAAAAGTCCGATGCTCTACCGACTGAGCTACAGGCCCGACCCATCCAGGGTAGTCGCCGAGCGGGTTGCCCCGCGCGGGGGCAGAATGGTGCGAATGGCCGACGACTTCCACAAGCCCACCCTGTTCGGCGGACGCGAGTTCGAGGCGTTCCCCGGATCCTTCGTCGACCCGGCCGTGAGCCGCCGCATCGCCCATGACACCGCGCGCGGGCTCGTGGCGCGCGTGCGCGACAGCGACGATCCCGAGGTGCTCGACCGCGTCGTGCGCTTCACCGACGAGCACGGCCTCGACGCGGTCGCCGAACTGTGGGCCATGTCGGGCCCCAACACACTGCCCGGCGCGCTGTGGCGCATCTACCTGCTGCGCACCATGATCCGACAGGACCCGGATGCTGTGGCGCTGTTGTTCCAGCGGGGAACCGAGACGCTCGTCACGATCGATCCGGTCATCGCGGGCGCGCCGAGCCCCGCCGGGCCGGAGGAGGTGCTCGAGCTCTCGGATCGCATCCTGCGCGGAGTCTTCGACGGCGACCTCGCCCACGCGCTCGAGCGGGCATCCGCGTTCTGCCGCGTGGAGGCATCCGGTGCCGCCTCCATCGCCGACGACCAGGAGGGCGCCGCGCCCGAACGCTCGACCGAGCTGACGACGCGCGCCGCGCGCCTCACGACCGTCGCCGAGGAGCTCGCCGTGTGCGCGCGCCTCGCGCGCGACGACGCGCTCGAGTAGCGCGCGTCGTCCGCCCCCGGCAGCCGTGCCGCATTGTCGAAAATGCAGGAGATCTGCGGCGAAGGGGCCGTGTTTCCGGGCTCGCCTGGATGCTAGCTGTGCAGTTCTCCTGCATTTTCGACACGACTGCGGGGCGGGCGGCCCTCGCGTAAACTGTCACGGCCGGGCCGCAGTAACCCCGGGCTCCACTTTTCGCCGCTTCGAGCGGCCTCGCGCCGAGAGGCGTTCTGCGGCCCGGCACTCACGTCTCCGCCCCTGTTTTCTGTTCTGCAGGAATTCCCGCATCCTCTCGTGCCCGCCGTCCAGAAAACCCCTGGTCAGCGTCCGGGAGGCCTCGGAGCCTGCCCGAGAACTCCTGCACAACAGCAGAACCCCTGCACAACAGCAGAACTCCTGCACAACAGCAAGGAGCGCTGAGCGCGCGGATGCCGCACCCGCCCGCGGGTCACCCGAACTTGCCGGAGACGTAGTCTTCGGTGGCCTTCACCGACGGCATCGAGAACATCTTGGTCGTGTCGTCGTACTCGATGAGCTTGCCGGGCTTGCCGGTGCCCTCGATGTTGAAGAAGGCGGTGCGGTCGGAGACGCGCGAGGCCTGCTGCATGTTGTGGGTCACGATGACGATCGTGTACTCCTTCTTGAGCTCCTCGATGAGGTCCTCGATCGCGAGCGTCGAGATGGGGTCGAGGGCCGAGCAGGGCTCGTCCATGAGGATCACCTCGGGCGAGACGGCGATGGTGCGCGCGATGCAGAGCCGCTGCTGCTGACCGCCCGAGAGCCCGGAGCCGGGCTTGTCGAGGCGGTCCTTCACCTCGTTCCACAGGTTCGCGCCGCGCAGTGAGCGCTCCACGAGGTCATCGGCATCCGAGCGCGAGATCTTCTTGTTGTTGAGCCGCACCCCGGCCAGCACGTTCTCGCGGATCGACATCGTCGGGAACGGGTTCGGCCGCTGGAACACCATGCCCACCTGCCGCCGCACGAGCACGGGATCGACGCCCGGCCCGTACAGGTTGTTGCCGTCGATGAGCACCTCGCCGTCGACGCGCGCGCCGGGGATCACCTCGTGCATGCGGTTGAGCGTGCGGATGAAGGTCGACTTGCCGCATCCGGACGGCCCGATGAAGGCGGTCACCGTGCGGGGCTCGATCGTGAGCGACACGCCCTCGACGGCGCGGAAGGCGCCGTAGTAGACGTCGAGGTCGCGGACTTCGATGCGCTTGGACATGGATTCCTTACCGGTCAGCGCCCGAGCTTGGGCGAGAAGAAGTGGGAGACGAGTCGCGCGACCGCGTTCAGCAGGGCGACGATGATGATGAGCGTGAGCGCCCCAGCCCAGGCCCGCTCGAAGTAGAACGACGAATCGGTGCCGGGGCTCACGTACTGGGTGTAGACGAAGACGGGCAGCGACATCATCCGCTCCCCGAAGGGGTTGTAGTTCATGGATGCCGTGAACCCGGCCACGATCAACAGCGGGGCCGTCTCGCCGATGACGCGCGAGATCGAGAGCATGATGCCGGTCGTGATGCCGGCCACCGAGGTGGGCAGCACGATCTTCAGGATGGTGCGCCACTTGGGCACACCGAGCGCGTAGGAGGCCTCCCGCAGCTCGTTCGGCACGAGTCGCATGATCTCTTCGCTCGAGCGCACGACGACCGGGATCATCAGGATCGACAGCGAGATCGAGCCCGCGAACCCGCTGCGCACGCCGTCGCCGAACAGCAGCGAGAACAGGGCGTAGGTCGCGAGCCCCGCGACGATCGAGGGGATGCCGGTCATGACATCCACGAAGAAGGTGATGCCGCGCGCGAGCCGGCCGGTGCCGTATTCGACGAGGTAGATCGCCGTCATGAGCCCGATCGGGATCGAGATGAGCGCCGCGAACCCCGTGATGAGCAGGGTGCCGATGATCGCGTGCAGCGCTCCGCCGCCCTCGCCGACGACGTTGCGCATCGAGTGGGTGAGGAACGTGCCGTTCAGCAGGGTCGGCAGGCCGTCGGCCACGACCGTCAGGGTCAGCCAGATGAGCGGGATGAGCGCGAGCACGAACGCCGCCGTCACGAGCGAGGTCACGAGCCGGTCGGTGGCCTGTCGCGCGCCCTCGACGAGGCGCGAGATCAGCCAGTTCGCGAGCACGAAGAGCGCCACGCCCGCGATGAGCGACAGGATCCAGTTGAATTCCTCGTCGGTGCTGAGCGCCAGGAACGCGCCCGTGCCGAGGCAGACGGCGAGGGATGCGGCGAGCACCGCCCACGGAGCCGCCCGCGGCAGCTTGCCCGCGGTGAGCGAGTTGGCGAGCGGACGCGCCTGGAGGTCGGTCGTCATCAGTTGGCTCCCGAGAATTCCTTGCGGCGGGCGACCGCCCAGCGAGCGGCAGAGTTGACCGCGAAGGTGATCACGAACAGGATCAGCCCCGTCGCGATGAGCACGTTGACGTTGATGCCATACGCCTCGGGGTAGTTGAGGGCGATATTGGCGGGGATCGTCGTGGGGTTCTGCGAGCTCGTGAGCACGAAGCTGATGATCGTGGCGGGCGAGAGCACCATCGCCACCGCCATCGTCTCGCCGAGGGCGCGGCCGAGCCCGAGCATGACGGCCGAGATGATGCCGGGCCGCCCGAAGGGCAGCACCGCGAGCTTGATCATCTCCCAGCGGGTCGCGCCGAGCGCGAGCGCCGCCTCCTCGTGCAGCTTGGGCGTCTGCAGGAACACCTCGCGGCACAGCGCCGTGATGATCGGCAGGATCATCACCGCGAGCACGATGGCGACGGTCAGGATGGTGCGGCCGGTTCCCGAGACGGGCGGCGCGAAGAGCGGGATCCAGCCGAGATTGTCGACGAGCCAGGAGTAGAACGGCTGGATCGCGGGCGCGAGCACGCGTGCGCCCCACAGTCCGAAGACGACCGACGGCACGGCCGCGAGCAGGTCGATCGTGTAGCCGAGCCCCTGCGCAAGGCGGCGCGGGGCGTAGTGCGAGATGAAGAGCGAGATGCCGAGGGCGATCGGCACGGCGATGAGCAGCGCGAGCGCGGCAGCCCACACGGTGCCGAAGGCGAGCGGCAGCACGTAGGCCCAGAAGCTGTCGGGCGATCCCTTGATCTCGGACGGATCGACGACGAAGGCGGGCAGCGACTGGGCGATCAGGAAGACGGCCACCCCCGCGAGAACCACGAGGATGAGGGCGCCCGCTGCGAGCGCCCCCGTCGAGAAGAGCGTGTCGCCGAGACGTCTCTTGGCGGTGATCCGGGCCGGGGCGGCGGTCATGCGTCCTCGTCTGGTGGGGGTCGGGTTCAGTGTGTCGGGATGCGGCCCCCGGCGCAATGCCGGAGGCCGCATCCCGTCGTGGTTACTTGATCGAGGCGATCGCGTCGGCGACCTTGGCCGACAGCTCGCTCGAGAGGGGGGCGGCGCCCGCCGACTCGGCGGCGACCTTCTGGCCCTCGGGGCTCGTGATGAAGCCGATGTAGGCCTTCACGAACTCCGCCTTGGCGGCATCCGCGTACTCCTGGCAGACGATGCTGTAGGAGACCAGCACGAGCGGGTAGTGGCTCGGGTCGGTGGTCTTGCGGTTGAGCTTGAACGCGAGGTCGTTCGCGTCGCGGCCCTCGATGAGCGGCGAGTCGGCGACGACGGCGGCAGCGGCCTCCGGCGTGTAGCCCACGAACTGGTCGCCGACCTTGATCTTCACGGTGTTGAGCGAGCCCGCCTTGGAGGCGTCGGCGTAGCCGATCGTGCCGGTGCCGTTCGTGACGGCGTCGACGACACCGGTCGTGCCCTGGGCGCCCTCACCGGTCTGGTAGGGGAACGGGTCGGCCGGCTTGGCGTCCCACACCTCGGGGGCGAGCTGGTTCAGGTAGTCGGTGAAGTTCTTCGTGGTGCCCGAGTCGTCGGAGCGGTGCACCGCGGTGATCGTCTGGTCGGGGAAGGTCGTGCCCTCGTTGAGCGCCGCGATCGCCGGGTCGTTCCACTTGGTGATGTCGCCCTTGAAGATCTTCGCGAGGGTGGCGGCGTCGAGGTTGAGCTCCTTGACGCCCTCGACGTTGAAGATCACCGCGATGGGCGAGATGTAGGTCGGGATGTCGAGGGCCTTGCTGTCGGCGGCGCAGCTGCCGAAGGAGCCCGCGAGCTCCTCGTCCGAGAGCGCCGAGTCCGAGCCTGCCCAGTCCGAACCGCCGCCGATGAAGGTCTCGCGACCGGCACCGGAACCGCTCGGGTCGTAGTTGACAGTGACGTCGGGGTTGGCGGTCTGGAAGGCCGCGACCCAGGCATCCTGGGCGGAGCCCTGCGACGACGCGCCCGCGCCGTTGAAGGTGCCGGACAGCGTGCTGCCGGTCGTCTCGCCGTCACCGGATGGCTGCTCGTTGGCGGCGCAGGAGCTGAGCGCGAGGGCGCCCGCGAGCGCGAGGGCGGCGATTCCGCCGATACGCGTGATCTTCACTGTGTTCCCTTCGGGAATGTCGGTCAGGTTCGAGGCTCTTGGCGGCCTCGCTGCCGACGCTAGGAAGCGACAGTGACCAGCGTCGTGGGGAACGGTGAACGGAAGGTTAACAAGCGGGCAACGGTCGCGCCGCGCTCACGCCGTGGGCCCGTGCACCTCGACGGCGACGATCCCGGATTCCGGATGCTCGACGGGCACATGCAGCACGGCGTACTCCCCCGTGCCGAGGGCCGCGGCCCGTTGCAGCCGCGCGCTGCCGTCGGTGCCCGTGTGCTCGGCGACCGCCGCGATGATCTGGGGCAGCACCGGGCCGTGACTGCACAGCACGGTCGTCTCGGCATCCCGGATGCGGGCCGCCACGAGCGCGCGCACGGCCTTGCCGCCGGAGCGGTACTCGTCCTGGCTGATGACGTGCTCCTCGTCCACCGGAAGCCCCGTCACCCGTGCGGTCGGCGCGATCGTGCGCAGGCACCGTTCTGCTGTCGAGCTGATGAGCGCACGCGGTCGGAAGGCGGCGATCCCGTGGGCGACGCTCATCGACTGGTTGACGCCCCGCTGCATGAGCGGTCGCGTCGCGTCCGGGCCGTCCCAGTCCTCGGCGGGCACCGCCTTGCCGTGCCGCAACGCGATGATCGCGAAGGTGCGCGCCCGGCCCTGCGCGAAGAGTTCGGCGAAACGCTCGACGATGTCGACGTCGTGCGGGTAGCTGAGCACCTTCCGGGCCTTCGTGATGCCGACCCAGTGCAGTTCCTCGATCTCGTCGTTGGCGACGAAGGTCGAGTTGGCACGCGACTCGGCGCTGACCTCGCCGGCCCAGTAGTACACCTGCTTGTCGCGGCCCCCCGGCAGCTCGTACTCGACGACCCCGAGCGGGGCGCCGAGCCCGATGATGAGCCCCGTCTCCTCGGCGATCTCACGCACGGCCGTCTCGGGCAGTGTCTCGCCCGGGTCGACCTTGCCCTTGGGCAGCGAGACGTCCTTGTGCTGGGTGCGGTGCACGAGCAGGATCTTCGGCTTGCCCTTCTTCGACACGCGCCAGCACACAGCGCCTGCCGCGAGCACGGGCCCCGGGCTCATCGGGCCCCCACCGGACGTCGACGGCTCGACACCTGACGCCAGCGCTCGTCTTGCAGATCGACGAGCGGCTCGCCCGCGGCATCCCGATCGTGCCGCACCCAGTCGCCGTCGGGCTCGAGATGCCACGCGGAGGTGCCCGGGTCCATGGCGAGGTCGAAGAGCTCGCTCGTCTCGGCGATGTGGGCCGGATTGTCGAGTCGCACGAGGGCTTCGACGCGGCGGTCGAGGTTGCGGTGCATGATGTCGGCACTGCCGATGTAGACCTGCGGGTCGCCGTCGTTCTCGAAGTGGAAGATGCGGGAGTGCTCGAGGTAACGGCCGAGGATCGACCGCACCCGGATGTTCTCGCTGAGCCCCGGCACGCCCGGTCGCAGCGAGCAGATGCCCCGAACCCACACGTCGACGGGCACGCCCGCCTGGCTCGCGCGATACAACCCGTCGATGATGGCCTCGTCGACCATCGAGTTGACCTTGATGCGGATGCCACTGGGCCGCCCGGCAAGCGCGTTCGCCGTCTCCGCCTCGATCTGCTTGAGCAGGCTGCGACGCAGGTACCGGGGCGCCACGAGCAGGCGCTTGAACTTCTTCTCGATCGCATAGCCCGAGAGCTCGTTGAAGAGGCGCGTGAGGTCTTTGCCGACGACCGGGTCGGCGGTCAGCAGCCCGAGGTCCTCGTAGACGCGGCTCGTCTTGGGGTTGTAGTTGCCCGTGCCGATGTGGCTGTAGTGGGTGAGCGTGCGCCCCTCCTGCCGCACCACGAGCGCGAGCTTGCAGTGGGTCTTGAGCCCCACGAGCCCGTAGACGACGTGCACGCCGGCGCGCTCGAGCTTGCGCGCCCACGAGATGTTGGCCTGCTCGTCGAAGCGCGCCTTGATCTCGACGAGGGCGAGCACAGCCTTGCCGGCCTCCGCGGCGTCGATGAGCGCCTCGACGATGGGGCTGTCACCGCTCGTGCGATACAGCGTCTGCTTGATGGCGAGCACGTTGGGGTCGGCCGCGGCCTGCTCGAGGAAGGCCTGCACGCTCGTCGCGAACGACTCGTAGGGGTGGTGCAGCAGGATGTCGCCCGCGCTGATCGAGGCGAAGATGTCGGGTCGTTCGGTGGGCTCGGCGGGCTGGAGGGCGACGGAGGTGGTGGGCACCCGCCGCGGGTACTTGAGGTCGGGCCGGTCGAGCCGGTTGAGCTCGAAGAGCCCGCCGAGGTCGAGAGGCGCCGGCAGGCGGTACACCTCGCGGTCGGTGATGCGCAGCTCCTGCATGAGCAGCTCGAGCGTGAGCTCGTCCATGTCGTCCGAGATCTCGAGCCGGATGGGCGAGCCGAAGCGCCGCCGCAGCAACTCCTTCTCGAGCGCCTGCAGCAGGTTCTCGGTCTCGTCCTCCTCGATCACGACATCCTCGTTGCGCGTCACGCGGAACTCGTGGTGCTCGAGGATCTCCATGCCCGGGAACAGCTCGCCCAGGTGGTTGGCGATGAGGTCTTCCAGCGGGATGTAGCGCAGGATGCCGCGCACGTCGGGCAGCTGCACGAACCGCGGCAGGTTGGTGGGCACCTTGAGGCGCGCGAACTCGACCTTCTCGGTCTTGGGGTTGCGCACCCGCACCGAGAGGTTGAGCGAGAGCCCCGAGATGTAGGGGAAGGGATGCGCCGGGTCGACCGCGAGCGGCATGAGCACCGGGAAGATCTGGTTCTGGAAGACGTCGTGCATGCGGTCCCGGTCGGCCTCGTCGAGGTCGTTCCAGGTCTCGATGTGGATGTCGGCCGCATCCAGCGCGGGCTTCACCTGGTCGCGGAAGACGCGGGCGTGACGTTCCTGCAGTTCGTGGGCGCGATCCGAGATGTCGGCGAGCACGTCGAGCGGGGCGCGACCGACGTTGGTGGGCACGGCGAGCCCGGTGTCGATGCGGCGCTTGAGGCCGGCGACGCGCACCATGAAGAACTCATCCAGGTTGGAGGCGAAGATCGCCAGGAAGTTGGCGCGCTCGAGCAGCGGCTGGCGAGGGTCTTCGGCGAGTTCGAGCACCCGCTGGTTGAAGGCGAGCCAGCTGATCTCACGGTCGAGGAAGCGGTCGGGCGGCAGCGTTCCGTCATCGAGCGGGGCGGGATCGGCGTCGTAGTCGTCGAGCAGGTCCGCTGCCAGCGTGGCGTCTCCGAACGGGCTGTTCGTCTCCATCGCACCATCCTGCCAGCATCACGGTTAACGGCGGATGACGTGTCAGGGGGTTCTCACCCAGCGGGCGCGTCTGCCGGCACGGGCGCCGGCTCGTCCTCGTAGACGTTGAATCGGTAGCCGACGTTGCGCACCGTGCCGATGAGCGAGTCGAGCTCGCCGAGCTTGGCGCGCAGGCGTCGGGTGGGTGGCGAGGAAGCGCAGCAGCTCGAACTCCTTGAAGGTGAGGTCGAGCGGGCGTCCGTGCACCTTCGCCGAGTAGCTCGCCTCGTCGATCGTCACGCCCGAGGCCTGGATCTTCGAGTCGGTGCTCTGCTGGGCCAGCCGGTCGATCACCAGTCGGATGCGCGCGTCCACCTCCGCGGGACCCGCGGTCGTGAGGATCACCTCGTCGACCCCCCAGTCGGCCGACACGGCGGTGAGACCGCCCTCGGTGAGCACGAGCACGAGCGGCACCCCGAGTCCCGTCGTGCGCAGGATCTTGCACAGCGACTTGGCGCTCGCGAGGTCCTGACGCGCGTCGACGAGCACGACATCCGAGGTGGGCGCGTTCACGAGCGAGGCCGGCTCGGCCGGGATGACCCGCACCCGGTGGCCGAGCAGTCCCAACGCCGGCAGGGCATCCGTGTCGGCGGCAGGGCTCAGGATCAGCAGCTGCGCCACGCAGGTCCTTTCGGGGCGGTCGGGTCTCGTCGCTACGGATGAGTGTACGACCCGCGTAGTCTGGAGCGCGTGGCCATCTCGTTGCGCAGCGTCATCCCGGTCTGGGTTGTGGCGTTGCTCGGGGCGATCGCGGTGGGCATCTTCGCCCTCCCGGGCCTGCTGACCTGGATCCCCGTCGTCATGGCGGGGGCCGTGCTGCTGACCTTCGCGATCCAGCTGAGCCTCGCTCGCAAGGAGGGGCTCGTCGAGCGCATCACGGCGAGCCTCGGCGGCGCGCTCATCGTGCTCGTGGTCGCGACGGGGGTGCTCGTGGGGATCGGGCTGTCCACGCACACCACCATCGAGGCGCCGTGCGCGTGCACGACGGTCGGCGACGCGCGGTAGCCCCGCGGTAGAGTGGGCAGCATGATGCTGGCGCTCGAGCTCTTCTTCATCGGTCTGCTCGGTCTTGCGACGCTCTCGATCGGCGCCGTCTCCGTCGTGGTGCTCGTGAACCTGTTCCGCGGCCAGCGCTGACGGTGTTCGAGCTCGACGTCGACCTTCCGGCCGAACTCGTTCCGCTCTCCTGGCTCATCGGCGTCTGGGAGGGGTCGGGCGTCATGGCCTACAAGGTCGGCGACGAGGTGCACGAACGCGAGTTCGGGCAGCGCATCGCCTTCAGCCACGACGGCACCCCCCACCTGCAGTACTCGTGCACCGCGTGGCTGCTGCCCGCCGCGGATGCCGAAGCCGGCTCCGACGCGGAGGTACCGCATCCGCGTCACCTGTTCTCGGAGATCGGCTACTGGCGCCTCTCCCGCCCGCTGAGTGCGGGGGATGACGGCCCCGGCATGCTGCCCGCCACGGCCGAACCGGTGTTCCAGACCGCCGAGGCGGTCGAGACGCTGCGCAACGACGCCGGCGGCTTCGACATCGAGGTGCTGCTCGTGCAGCCGGGCGGCGTGAGCGAGCTCTACCTCGGCGCGATCACGGGGCCGCGCATCGACCTCGCGACGGATGCCGTGCTGCGTTCCGCGACGGCGAAGGAGTACGCGGCGGCGACGCGCATGTACGGGCTCGTCGACGACCACCTGCTGTGGGCCTGGGACATCGCGGCGCTCGGGCAGGACCTGCGCACCCACGCATCCGGGCGCCTGGGGCGGGTCGAATGACCACCCCCTTCGCCGCACGCCGCGGCGCCGTGGGCGACCCGCCGGAGCACTACGGCGACCCGATCGGCGAGCAGCGGCCGCTGGCATCCGGCGACGCCGTCGTCGACCTCTCCGACCGCGACGTCGTGACGATCACCGGCCCCGACCGTCTGAGCTGGCTCGACTCCCTCACCTCGCAGGCGATCGCGACGCTCGCCCCCGGGGCCTCCGCCGAGACGATGCTGCTCGACCCGACCGGCCGCATCGAGTACGTCGCGCGCGTGGTCGACGACGGCACCACGACCTGGCTGCTCATGGACGCGGGCACCGGCTCCGGGTTCGCGGCCTTCCTCGACCGCATGCGGTTCATGCTGCAGGTCGAGGTGACGGACCGTTCGGCCGACTTCGCCACGATCGGCACCTTCGGCGATGCCCCCGCCGCGACCGCTGCACCGAACGGTGTGCCGCTCGTCTGGCTCGACCCCTGGGGGGTCGTGCAGCCGGGTGGGTTCCAATACGCCGCGGGTGAGCATCCGGCCGAGGGCTGGAGCTATCGCGAGGCGCTCGTGGAGACCGCGCGTCTCGGCGAGCTGGCCGCGCTGCCCGCCGCGGGCACGCTTGCGCTCGAGGCCCTGCGCATCGCGGCCTGGCGTCCGCGCGCCGTCACCGAGCTCGACGAGCGCGCCATCCCCCACGAGTTCGACTGGCTGCGCTCGGCCGTGCACCTCGCGAAGGGCTGCTACCGCGGGCAGGAGACGGTGGCGAAGGTGCACAATCTCGGTCACCCGCCGCGCCGCCTCGTGCTGCTGCACCTCGACGGCAGCGACGCCGTGCTGCCGGATGCCGGTGCCGAGGTGCGCCTCGGACGCCCGGATGACGAGGGCGCCGTCGTCGGACGAGTCACCGCATCCGCGCGCCACCACGAGCTCGGCCCGATCGCGCTCGCGCTCGTGAAGCGCTCGGCCGATGTGGCGTCCGAGCTCACGATCGACGCGGCCGGCGTACTCGTGCCTGCCGTGCAGCAGGTCATCGTGCCGCCGGGCGCGGGTGCCACCGCCGACGTGCCGCGTCTGCCCCGACTCGGCGCCCGCTGACCCACCGCTCCTCAGCTGGTTGAGGAGCGCCGCGCAGCGACGCGTCTCGAAACCAGCGTCCGCTCAGGGCCGCGGAGACACAGTCTCCCACGGCACCGAGAGCTCCCCGAGCCGCCAGCGCCCGCGGCCCCCGAGCGGCGGTCGATCGAGCACGGGCCACCCGGCATCCCGCACGGATGCCACCGCCGCCCGCCAGCGCTGCACCGGTCCGTAGACCCCGAGCGGCGCATGCGTCGCCCAGGCCCGGTCGAGCTCGACAAGCAGCGCGTGCACGCGCTCGCCCGGCACGTTGCGGTGGATGAGCGCCTTCGGCAGGCGCTCGGCCACGATCGACGGCGCCTCGAGCTCGGCGAGCCGCAGCGAGATCGTGAAGGTGTGCGGGCCGTCGGCGTCGAGTGTCACCCAGCTCGCGACGCGCCCCAGCTCGGAGCAGGTGCCCTCCACGAGCTGCCCGCCGGGGGCGAGGCGTGCGCGCATCCGTGCCCAGGCATCCGCGACCTCGCTCTCGTCGTACTGCCGCAGCACGTTGAGGGCCCGGATGACGGCAGGGCGGCGCCCGTCGTCGGTCGGCACCTCGAAGCCGCCGAGCCGGAAGCTCACGCCCGGCCGCGCCGCGCGCGAGGCGATGCGCACCCGCTCGGGGTCGATCTCGATGCCGAGCACCTCGACATCCGGACGTACGCGCGCGAGGCGCTCGTGCAGCTCGTTGCTCGTCGTGGCGGAGGCCCCGTAGCCCAGGTCGACCACGAGCGGGTCGTCTGCCGCCCGCAGGGCCGGCAGCGCCGCGATCCACCGGTCCACCCGCCGCAGGCGGTTGACTCCCGTGGTGCCCCGGGTGATGCGTCCCTCGGGCTTGCCTGCTCTCCCCATCTCCTGCATGACGTCGACGCTCATCCTGCTCCGCCACGGCAACTCCGAATGGAACCAGAAGAACCTCTTCACCGGATGGGTCGACGTGCGGCTCTCGGAGCAGGGCGTCGCGGAGGCCAAGCGGGCGGGCGAGCTGCTCGCCGAGTCGGGACTGCACCCCGACATCCTCTACACGAGCGTGCTGACCCGCGCGATCCAGACCGCGAACCTCGCGCTCGACGTGGCCGATCGCGCGTGGATCCCCGTGAAGCGCAGCTGGCGCCTCAACGAGCGTCACTACGGCGCACTGCAGGGCCTCGACAAGGCCGAGACGCTCGAGAAGTACGGCGAGCAGCAGTTCATGGAGTGGCGCCGCTCCTTCGACGTGCCGCCGCCGCCGCTCGCCGACGACGCCGAGTTCTCGCAGTTCGGCGACCCGCGCTACGCCGACGTGCCCGACGCCGAGTTCCCGCGCACCGAGAGCCTGAAGCTCGTGATCGACCGGATGCTGCCCTACTGGGAGTCGGACATCACGAAGGATCTCGCGGCCGGCAAGACGGTGCTCGTCACCGCCCACGGCAACTCGCTGCGCGCCCTCGTGAAGCACCTCGACGGCATCTCCGACGACGACATCGCGGGGCTCAACATCCCCACCGGCATCCCGCTCGTCTACGAGCTCGACGACGACTTCCGCCCGACGGGCCCCTCGCGCTACCTCGACCCGGATGCCGCCGCCGCGGGAGCCGCCGCGGTCGCCGCCCAGGGCAAGAAGTAACGCGATGGCCGTCCTCGTGGCGTTCTCGGTCGCCCCCACCAGCAGCAGCCCCGACGGCTCCGTGCACGACGCCGTCGCCGCGGCCGTGCAGATCGTGCGCGACTCGGGCCTGCCCAACCGCACGACCTCAATGTTCACCGAGCTCGAGGGGGAGTGGGATGAGGTGATGGATGTCGTGAAGCGTGCGACGGAGGCTGTCACCGCCTACGGTTCGCGCGTCTCGCTCGTGCTGAAGGCCGACATCCGCCCCGGATACTCGGGCGAGCTCGACGGCAAGGTCGAGCGTCTCGAGCGCGCGATCGAGGGCCACGGCAGCTAGCGAATCCGCGCCTCGCCTAAGCCTGCGCGTCAAGGAAGCCCGCCACCGCATCCGCCGACCGCACGGGGCTGTTGAGCCACGGTGCGTGCCCGCCCGGCACGACCGCGACCTCGACGCGCGGGATCGTCGCGAGCCCGGCGTCGCCGACCTCGGGGTCGAGGAACACGTCGTCTTCGCCGAACAGGGCGAACACGGGCGCGGTCACGCCCGCGAGCTCCTCGGGCGCGAGCTGCAGCTCGTGCCGCCCCAGCCCGCGGTAGTACTGCGGTGCCGTCGCGCGGAACTCGGGTCGCAGCGAGGCGTACCAGCCGACATCGACGAGCTCGCGCGGCCACCCGCCCACGGCGCCGGGGCCGAGCGTCATCGCGCTGTTGCGCTCGTACCGCTCGCGGCTCACGGGGCGCGTGAGCATCGCCGCGAAGCCCGGCAGCGCGAGCATCCGCATCCCGAACGGCGTCGATGTGCCGGGCAGCGCGACGCCGGGTGCGCCGAGCACCGTGAGACTCGCGACGCGCTCGGGGCGGGCGAGGGCGTAGTACAGGCCGAACTGGGCGCCCATCGAGTGGCCGACCAGGTGTGCGCGCTCGAGGCCCGCGTCGTCGAGCACGGCGTCGAGCCAGGGGAGCGGGGCGTCGCGGATGCCGGTGCGCGGAATCGTGGTGGCATCCGAGAGCCCGTGGCCGGGCCAGTCGGGCGCGATCACGCGGCGTCCGCCGAACGCGGGGATGAGCGGCACAGCGGCCGCCGTCACGGCGGCCATGCCGTGCAGCAGCACGACGGGCACGCGCTCGTCGCCCGCGAGCTCGATGACGTGCAGCCGCATCCCGGTGCCCGGCACCTCGACCATGCGCTCATCGGCGCGCGCCAGGTCGTAGGCCGCGAGCAGCCGCGCCTCCGCGTCGCGGTAGGCGCTCGCGATGTCGGCCGGTTGCGAGGTCACGGTGCCAGCGTATGGCCATCGACGCGGATGCCGTGGCGGGGGAACGACCGCGCGGCGGGAGGTGTTTCTCCCGCCGACGGGTCACGGCTCCAGCCGCGCGAGGAAAGGTCGGAGGGTGCGGGCTCAGGCCCAGTCGCCCGTGGCGAGGTATTGCACCTTCTTGGCGATCGAGACCGCGTGGTCGGCGAAGCGCTCGTGGTAGCGGGAGGCGAGGGTCGCGTCGACGGTGTCGACCGTCTCGCCCTTCCACGTCTCACCGAGCACCTTGTCGAACACGGCGAGGTGCAGCGCGTCGACCTTGTCGTCCTCGTTGCGGATGTGCTCGGCGATGTCGGTGTCCTGCGTGCGCAGCAGCTCGGTCAGGTTGCGCGCGATCTCGACGTCGAGCGCACCCATCTCGCGGAACGTCGAGCGCAGCCCCTTCGGCACGACTTTCTCGGGGAAGCGGTAGCGCGCGAGCTGCGCGATGTGCTCGGCCATGTCGCCCATCCGCTCGAGCGAGGCCGAGATGCGCAGGGCGCTCACGACGATGCGCAGATCGCGCGCGACCGGCTGCTGGCGGGCGAGGATCGTGATGGCCAGTTCGTCGAGCTCGGCGGCGAGCACGTCGATCCTGCGGTCGTTCTCGATGACACCCTCGGCGAGCGTCACATCCGACTCGTTGAAGGCGCGCGTGGCGTCGTCGATCGAGTCGGCCACGAGGGTCGCGATTTCGACGAGACGCTCCTGCACCTCGTGCAGCTCCTGCTGGAACACCTCGCGCATAACTCGTCCTTTCGCCCGATCGGGTGCGGTGTCTCCGCGCGGCAGCGCCGGCGTCACTGCGACCGCCCTGCCACGGTCTCCCGGGAAGGTTAACGCGCGGTGGCCGGATGATGAACGACCCGCGAAGGGTTGCCGAGACCTCCCGCGTTCGCCTGTCGCCCGCGTGGGTCCGCCCTAATCTAGTCGCATGGACGCCGCCTGGCTCGTGCCCGCCGCCCTCGGCTTCGGGCTCGCCGTCGGCATCGGCGGATCCGCCGCCGTCGTGGTCGCCCATTCACGCGGACAACGCGCCGCCGCCGTGGTGACGCCGACCGTTCCCGACGGGGTCGAGCAGGTCGTCGACGCCCTCGACAACGCCGGCATCGTGCTCGACTCCTCGAACAACGTCGTGAGCTTCTCGCCGGCCGCGGTCATCCTCGGGCTCGTGTGGAACGGCGCCCTCGTGCACCCCGAGCTCGTGGCGCTCGTGGATCGCGTGCGCACCGCAGGTGAACCGGCGGGGGAGGAGCTGGAGCTGCCGCGCGGCCCCTTCGGTGAGGCCCGGCTGCAACTTGCCGTGCGTGCCGCCCCGATCGGCAGTCGCTTCGTGCTCGTGCTCGTCGACGACCGCACGGAGGCGCATCGCCTCGAGGAGGTGCGCCGCGACTTCGTGGCCAACATCTCGCACGAGCTGAAGACCCCGATCGGCGCGATCGGACTGCTCGCCGAGGCGATCGGGTCGGCGGCCGACGAACCGGATGATGTGCGCCGCTTCGCCACGCGGCTCGCGATCGAGTCGGAGCGGTTACGCTCCCTCACCCAGGAGATCATCGAGCTGAGCCGCCTGCAATCGGCGGACGCCCTCGAGAACGCCGAGCGGGTCAGCGTCGACAGCGTGATCGCCCGCGCGGTCGACGCCAATCGCGTCGCCGCCGAATCGCACCGCATCACGCTCGTCGCGCAGACGGATCCGGATGCCGTGGCGTGGGGCGACGAATCGATGCTCGTCACCGCTGTGCACAACCTCATCGCCAACGCGATCCAGTACTCGCCCGACGGCACGCGGGTCGGTATCGGTGCTCTGCACCGCGACGGCGCGATCGAGATCGCCGTCACGGACCAGGGGGTCGGCATCCCCGAGGCCGAGCGGGAGCGCGTCTTCGAGCGCTTCTTCCGGCTCGACAACGCCCGCAGCCGCCAGACCGGAGGCACCGGGCTCGGTCTCGCGATCGTCAAGCACGTCGTGCAGAATCACGGCGGCGAGGTGCGCGTCTGGTCGCAGCAGGGCCACGGCTCGACCTTCACCATCCGCCTTCCCCAGGCCCCAGAGGCCGCCGCCGTTCCGAGTCGTGGAGCCCGCACGTGACCCGCATCCTCATCGTCGAAGACGAGCCCTCGCTCGCCGAGCCCCTCGCGTTCCTGCTCGAGCGGGAGGGGTACGCGACCGCGATCGCGAGCGACGGCCGGGCCGCGCTCACCGCGTTCGACTCGCACGGCGCCGACCTCGTGCTGCTCGATCTCATGCTGCCGGGACTCCCCGGAACGGAGGTGTGCCGCGAGTTGCGTGCCCGCTCGAGCGTGCCGATCATCATGCTCACCGCGAAGGACTCCGAGGTCGACATCGTGGTCGGCCTCGAGCTCGGCGCCGACGACTACGTCACGAAGCCGTACTCGAGTCGCGAACTGCTCGCGCGCATCCGGGCCGTGCTGCGGCGGCGTATCGAGGCGAGCGACGAGCTCGAGGAGGTCGTGCTCGAGGCGGGGCCCGTGCGCATGGACATCGAGCGTCACGCGGTGTCGGTCGACGGCGCGGAGGTCGCCATGCCGCTCAAGGAATTCGAGCTGCTCGAGTACCTGCTGCGCAACGC
>SMFF01000070.1_pt1 | contig 18194 bp, 21 predicted proteins | sample 2456181 | NCBI WGS metagenome assembly SMFF01 (sample SAMN10132611, study PRJNA489261) | soil metagenome | isolation source: day120 antibiotic-loamy sand soil ammended with raw manure from dairy cow... | place: USA | collected 2015-04-01
GTCTCGGGCAGCGCGAGCTCGCCCACGAGGGTGAGACCGTCGGCGGTACGCAGCTCGATGTCTTCGCGGAAGGCGGGGAGCTCCACTCCCCCGCGGATGTGGATGCTCACGTGCGGATCCTCCAACAGTGGGTGTGCCAATGGCGGCGGGCCGCGAGGTCGTCATCCTCGCCGAAGAGGCCGTCGGCGCGCCAGGTGACCACGTGCGCCGTGCCGACCGCGATGCCGAGACCGCATCCGGGGCACACGTACTCCTTGACGGCGGATGCGGCACTCTGCGGCTGCACGTTCCACAGCCCGTCGCGGCGCGTCTCGGTGTGCTTCATCCCGCCGAGGATGCGCTCCACATCGAGCGGCTCGGGTTCGGCGTCGCGGCGGCGGGGGCGACGCGAGGGAGACATGCGCCCAGTCTACGAGCGCTACTCCTCGACCCGGCCGCCCGTATCGAGCTGTTCGAGACGCGCCTCCTCCAGGTCGAGCAGTGCCTGGGCGCGCTGCACGATCCGCGACGGATAGGCGCCGCGCGCGCGGGCCTCCAGCAGCACGTCGCGCTCGGCGGCGAGCACCTCGCGCCGCAGCAGGCGGTACTGCTGGTGCGGCGCCTGGCGCAACGACTCCTCGTCGGCGTGGTCAGCGCGCTCCCACGCGGACTCGACGGCGAGCAGGGCGTCCTGTCGCACGCGCTCGACGACGTCGGGCGCCACCGGCTCGCCGTCGATCGTCACCTCGTCGCGGTCGAGCAGGGCCAGCCCGGTGGTCGACATCACCTCGAGCAACGAGGCCAGCTCGCGACGGTCGGCGACGCGATCGCTCCCCCGGATGCCGGTGGCACGGATCACGAACGGCAGCGTGCCTCCCTGCACCAGCAAGGTCGTCACCGCCACGACGAAGGCGATCAGCACGAGCTGCTCGTAGTACGGGGTGCCGCGCGGCAGGGACTGCGCCGCCGCGAGCGTCACGACGCCTCGCATCCCGGCCCAGCCGAGCACGACGCCACCCCGCCATCCGAGACCCTCCGCCCGCAGTTGGGCGATGTCGTTGCGGCGGCGATCGATGCGGCGCTCGACGACCGCGCGCCGTCGCTCGAAACGTTCACTGCCGAAGCCCACCATGGCCTGCATGCGTTCGAGACCTCGCGTGAGCATCGTCTCCTGCTCGTCGAAGCGCTGCTCCTGCGCCCGCATCACGAAGATGAGCGGCCACACGAAGGCGTAGCGGATCACGATGAGCAGGGCGGTGAGCAGCAGGCCCAGCAGCACGGCGTCGACGATCGGCAGCTTGCTCTGATCGATGTCGATGATGATGGTGTGGATCTGCGCACCCATGAGCAGGAACACACCGTTCTCGAGCACGAACTGCACGGTGCGCCAGTTGAAGCGCTCCGAGATGCGCGACTGGGCCGTGAACGCCTTGGCGCTCTGATGTCCGCAGTACAGACCGGCCGCGACCACCGAGATGACGCCCGATCCGTGCAGTTCCTCCGCCGGGATGTAGGCGATGAACGGCACCGCGAACGAGATGGCCGTGTCGAGCATGGGGTTGTTGAGCCGCTTGCGCACCCACACTGCGGCGATACCCACCACGATGCCGATCGCGAGCGCGACGAACACGGCGTAGAAGAACTCGCCGATCGCGTTCCAGGCGATCACGTCGGCGCCGGATGCCGTGAGCGCGGATGCGGCGATCGCCGTGCGCAGCAGCACGAGTGCGGTCGCGTCGTTGACGAGCCCCTCCCCCTCGAGGATCGACACCAGTCGGGCGGGCAGACCGATGCGTTTCGCGATCGCGGTGGCGGCCACCACATCCGGCGGCGAGATGACCGCGCCGAGGGCGATCGCCGCGGCGAGGTTGAGGTCGGGGAGGATCATGTAGAGCACGAACCCGGTCACGAGCGCGCTCGCGACCACGAGCACGACCGACAGCACGCCGATCGTGAAGAAGTTGCGGCGGAAATCCACGAGGGGAACCGTGATGGCGGCGGCGTACAACAGGGGTGGCAGCACGCCCTGCAGGATCAGGTCGGGCTCGACGTCGATCTCGGGCACGCCCGGGATCAGGCTGTAGCCGACCCCCAGCACGACGAGGATGAGCGGGGCTGCGACCCCCAGCTTCGGACTCCACGCGGCTGCAGCCACGATGGCGACGATCCCCGCGATCGCCACCAGCGCGTAGTCCATCCCCCCAGCCTAACGGGGCGGGAATCGGGTCCGTCGAGGTCGAGATGCCGAACCAGCTCAGTACCAGCCCTTGGCCTGCGAGTGGCCCCACGCGCCGCAGGGCGTGCCGTAGCGGCCGCTGATGTACCCGAGGCCCCAGGTGATCTGCGTGACGGGGTTGGTGGCCCAGTCGGCCCCCACGGTCGCCATCTTGTCGCCCGGCAGCGCCTGCGGGATGCCGTAGGCGCCCGAGCGCACGTTGTGCGCGTAGACGTTCCAGTGCGACTCCTTGTTCCACAGCGCCACCAGGCAGTCGAACTCGGCCTGATTCCAGCCGCGCGCCACGACCATGTCGTAGGCGATCGCCTGCGCGGTTCCCGGGTCGGGCACGCCGACGGCGGGCGCGGATGCCAGCACGGGCTTGGGCTTCGGCTTGATGACCTCGAAGCCGTCGCGCCCGGACGCCGCGACCTCGCCGTCGACCGCGACGCTCTGCCCCTCGAGCCCCGGTGCGTCGATGGGATTGCTCGCTGCGGCGAGGGTCGCCGCCGAGGTCAGCCCGGTCGGTTCCACGAGCAGAGCGGCGACGAGTCCGATCGAGACGAGATAGGCGAAGACACCGAGCGCCCAGCGTGGACGCACGAAGCTCGAGCGGGCGCGCACCACCGCATCCGCCTGCCTGGGCGGTTCGGGAAGCGTCCCCCGGCGCCGATATCCGCTCACAGTCGCACCAGTGTACTGACGGATCCCGATAACGCCATGGGAAGAGTCGAAGCGGAGATCCAGCCCCGAGGTCGGCACTCGAGCGGCCGAGCGTTCGCGCACGGTCGGCCGATCGGCCGAGCGCCGCGGATTATCGCGGCGCCAAACAGGCACCGGCTCAGCGCACCGCGAGCATGACGCGCGTCACCGTGTCGAGCAGATAGTCGACCTGGGCCTCGCGATACCCGCCACGCTGCGGCCGGAAGGCGACCGTGCGCACATCCTCGGGGGTGAGGGGCTCGCCGCTCTGGAAGTAGCCGGCGATGCGGTCGGAGAAGCCGTCGACGTCGGCGACCGAGTAGCCGAGGGTGAGCACCGTGACCCGCTGGAACTTCTTGCCCTTGGGCCGCACGACCCGGTCGAGGATCTCCTGCGCGGTCTCACGGGCCGACGCGTACCAGCTCTCGTCGCCCTCGAGCGCGATCCGACGCTCGCGCTCGCGGGCCGCGAAGGCATCCTCGAGTCGCTCGAGCGCCGCGTCGACGTGGGTTGCCGAGTAGCCGCCCTTGCGCATCGTGAACGCGGTGGTGCGGATGGTGTCCGCCGTCACGACGGAGACGTCCGGGTTCTCGGCGGTGTAGGCCCGGCGGGCGTCTTCGAGGAAGTCCTCGACCTCGTCGATGTCGTATCCGAGACGGCCCTTGCGCGCGCGGGGGAAGGTCATGCTCACTGCAACATGCTAGCGAGCGCGCCCCGCACATCCGCCGAACGGAGGCGTGCAGCGGCCGATCCGGCTAGCTGAAGATCAGGAAGAAGGCGTAGGCGACCGCTGCCGAGGGCAGGATCGAGTCGAGCCGATCGAGGAAGCCGCCGTGGCCGGGCAGCCAGCCCGAGATGTCCTTGATGCCGAGCTCGCGCTTGATGAGCGACTCGATGAGGTCGCCCATCGTGCCCACGAGCATGAGCACGAGACCCATGATGGTGCCCTCCCACCACGGCTGGCCGAGCATGAGCCAGGCGAGCAGGGTTCCGGCGATCATCGCCGAGACGGCGGCTCCTGCGAAGCCCTCCCAGGTCTTGCCGGGGCTGATCTTGGGGGCGAGCTTGTGGCGCCCGAAGCTCAGGCCGGTGGCGTAGGCGCCGACGTCACCCACGACCACGATGATGAGCGCCGCGAGCACCCACCACTGGCCCCCGTTCTCGCCCGAGAGCACGACGTAGAAGCCCGCGAGGAAGGTGACGTAGAGCTGCACGAGCGCGCCCGCACCGATGTCGGCGAGCACCACGCGCGCGGGGCCGCGGTGACTGGGACGGGCGAGTTCCGCGATCCGCCAGAGGCTGATGATCACGACCCCGCCGATCACCGCGAGCCAGAGACCGGGCACGTGGAAGAAGTAGGCGATGGGCATGATCGCCACGCCCACGACGATCGAGACCACCCGGGGCACGTCGCGTCCTGCTGTGCGCAGGGCGGTCGCGAGCTCCCACACGGTGAAACCCACCAGGAAGGCGGCGAAGGGGATGAACAGCCAGGTGTAGAACAGCAGGCTCACGAGCAGGATCGCTCCGAGGCCGACGCCGATGCCGATGGCCGCGAGCAGGTTCCGCCCGGTGCGCTGCTTGATCTTCTCCTGCGTCTGATCGAACTGGTCGCGCGCGTGCTTGACCTGCGCCTCGAACTCCTCGCGGGCGTGCTGGGCGTGCGCCTCGATGTCGGCACGCGTCTGCTGCGCCCGTGCCTCGATCTCCTCGCGCGGCGTCCGCTTGCGCGACGAGGCCGTCTTCGAGGTGTTCGCGGCGCCCTCGGAATCGGCGTCCATCAGACCTCGAGCAGCTCGGCTTCCTTGACCTTGAGGGCCGCGTCGATCTGGTCGACGTGTGCCTTGGTGATGCTGTCGAGTTCCTTCTCGGCACGAGCGACGTCGTCTTCGCCGACCTCCTTCTGCAGAGCGTCGAGGTCGTCCTTCGCCTTGCGGCGCACGTTGCGGATCGCCACCTTGGCATCCTCGCCCTTGGCGCGCACGATCTTGACGTACTCCTTGCGACGGTCCTCGGTGAGCTCCGGCATCGTGACGCGCACGATGTTGCCGTCGTTGGTCGGGGTCGCGCCGAGGTTCGGGAAGTTGACGATCGCCTTCTCGATGTCCTTGAGCGCGGCCTTGTCGTACGGCGTGATGACGAGGGTGCGGGCCTCGGGGTTCTGCAGCCCGGCGAGCTGACCGAGCGGGGTGGGGGTGCCGTAGTAGTCGACGAGGATCTTCTGGAACAGCGCCGGGTTCGCGCGTCCGGTGCGCACGGTGGCGAAGTCGTCCTTGGCGACCTCGACCGCCCGGCCCATCTTGTCCTTCGCCTCGGTGAGGACGTCACTGATCACGGGGGGCTCCTTCGAAGTTCCGGGGTGTTCCCGGTCAAGCTTAGTGACCGGGGGCGTCGGCGGGCGTCGTCACGAAGTCGATGAGCTGCTCGACACGGGCGAGCAACGCCGGCTCGAGGTCGGTGTAGCTGCGCACGGAACCGAGGATGCGCTGCCAGGCGGCCGCGATATCCGCCTGATCGGCGTGCGGCCAGCCGAGCGCCTCGCACACGCCGTGCTTCCACTCGATGCCGCGCGGGATCTCGGGCCAGACGCGGATGCCGATGCACTCGGGGCGCACGGCCTGCCACACGTCGATGTACGGGTGGCCCACGACGAGCACGTGACTGCCTGCGACCTGCGCCGCGATCCGCGACTCCTTCGACCCCGGCACCAGGTGGTCCACCAGCACGCCGAGCCGCGCATCGGGGCCCGGGCTCAGCTCGGCGAGCACCTGGGGCAGATGGTCGACACCCTCGAGGTACTCGACCACGACCCCCTCCGTGCGCAGGTCGGGGCCCCACACCTTCTCCACGAGCTCGGCGTCGTGGCGGCCCTCGACGAAGATGCGGCTCGCGCGCGCCACGCGCGCCCGCTGCGGTGCCGCGGCGCGGGATCCGGATGCCGTGTACGCGCGCGCGGCGGCCGGAGCCTTCGGGGCGGTCAAGACCACCGCCTCGCCGTCGATGAGGTACCCGCCTCCGAGCGGGAACCAGCGCACCTTGCCGCGGCGGTCCTCGAGGCCCACGTTGCCCTTCTCGACGCTCGTCACGGCCCCGACGAAGCCGTCGGCGAGCTCGACGACGAGCCCTCGCTCGGCAGGCACCTGGGGAACGACCTTGCGGCCGCGCGCACGCCAGTCGCCCGCGAGAACGTCACGGCCGTAGGGGTCGGTCACGCGATGCTCCGACCGCTCACGCCGTGACCAGGGTGCCGATCTGCTCGCCACGCAGCGCGCGGGTGATGTTGCCCGCAGGCTCCATCCCGAACACGAGCATCGGCATGTTGTTGTCCATGCAGAGGCTGAACGCCGTCGAGTCCACCACCTTGAGACCCTGCACGAGCGCATCCTGGTAGCTCACACGCTCGAGCTTCTTGGCGTCGGGGTTCTTGCGCGGGTCGTCGTCGTAGACACCATCGACGCCGTTCTTGGCGACCAGCACGGCATCCGCGCCGATCTCGAGCGCGCGCTGGGCGCTCACGGTGTCGGTGGAGAAGTACGGAAGCCCGGCGCCCGCGCCGAAGATCACGACGCGACCCTTCTCGAGGTGGCGCTCGGCACGCAACGGGATGTAGGGCTCGGCCACCTGGATCATCGAGATCGCCGACTGCACGCGCACCGGAGCGCCCGCCTGCTCGAGGAAGTCCTGCAGGGCCAGGGCGTTCATCACCGTGCCGAGCATGCCCATGTAGTCGGCGCGTCCGCGGTCCATGCCGCGCTGGCTGAGCTCCGCGCCACGGAAGAAGTTGCCACCGCCGACCACGACCGCGACCTCGACGCCTTCCGGATCGTCCTCGCCCGCGGGTGTCGCCGCCGCGATCTCCTTCGCGATGCCGGCGATCACATCCGGGTTCACGCCGAGCGATCCGGCCCCGAACGCCTCCCCCGAGAGCTTGAGCAGGACGCGGCGGCGCTTCGACATGGGGGTCCTTCCGAGGGGGTTCACGCGGGCCCGGGGGCCGTGTCGATCGTACCGGGTCACGCTGGGTGACCAGTCGGCGCGGGCCGCGCTGCATGCCCCACCGCGACGAGGTGGCGGTTGGGGCCCCTTCCGGATGCGGGTTCGGGCCGGAACCGCCACCTCGATCACGTCCCGCGCTGGATCTCATCCTCGGCAAGGAGCGCACCCCGCAGCCGCGCCTTCGCACGGGCGTGGCGACTGCGCACGGTAGCGGGAGGCATCCCAAGGATCCGGGCGACCTCGACGAGGCTGAAGCCCTCCCAGTAGGAGAGGCCGATGATCTCGCGGTCCGTCTCGGGGAGCTTCGAGATCAGCTCGCGCACGCGACGTGCCGCGTCGTCGGACGCCTCGATGGACGGGCGCGTCGTGAGCTCCTCACGCAGCCGGTCGGCGAGCGCCGCCCTCCGCACCGAACCGCGCCGATGCCGGGCGAGGGTCTTCCGCGCGACCCCGTACATCCACATCCGGGCCGCCGTGGGGTCGGGCGGGATCGCGGAGCGGCGGCGCCAGACCACCGTGAGCAACTCACCGAGGAGGTCGGCGGCATCCTCGCGCTCGCGCACGCGCCGGCCGAAGTAGGCGAGCAGCGCTGGCGCCTCGCGCTCGACGAGCAGTGCGATGTCGCTCGCCTCCGCAGTCGTGGTGCGGCCGGAGAGTCTGCCCACCGCCGTCGCCGCGCTCAATGCAGCTCGCCCGTGCAGTCGGAGCTGAGCCAGCTGTCGCCCGTTCCATTGATGATGCCGAGGTCGATGTAAGCGTCGGTCAGCAGGAACGAGGTCAGTGAGTAGCTGAACGCGGACGGCTCCGGGTAGGGGTTGCCTTTGTCGTCGGCAACCACCAGCGACGAGCGGGGCAGCAGGCCCGGCTCCTGCTCACGCTCGCCCGCGAGCACCATCGCGTAGTCGTAGATACGCTGGCCGATGCCGGTGAAGTCGTGCTCGCGGTAGTACTGCACGACCTCGGCCTCGCGGGGCGCGAAGAACGAGCCGCCCTCGATCGTGGCGGTGCACGAGATGGTGCGGCCAGTATCGGTCGTGTATCCGATCGCGATCGGCAGATCCTCGTGCAGGAGGTTATCGGTCGCGACGAGCGCCCCCGCGGTCAGCGCCGTGCCGCCGAGGATCGCGAGCGGGGCAAGCCAGGCGGCGCGATGTGTGCGGCGGCGCGCGGATGCGGCACTCGCGATACGCGTCTCCGCGGCGAACTCGGTGGCCGCCAGTGCCACCGCGTCGTTGTACGCCCACGGGTCGGAGCGGCGCAGGATGTCGTCGATCTCGGATGCGGTCATGTCGTCCTCCTCGGACGTGTTGGTGACAGTACATCCGATACCTGCCCGGCATGCGGCGAAACGTTGCACCGCATCCGCTCGCTTCGCCATATAGCGCCCGCCAATGTGTCGGTTTCGGCGGTATGTGCGCCGCGCGCAGGCCACATTGCGCCGAAACCGCAACGTACGCGAAAGGGCCCGGTCTCTCTGGTAGAGACCGGGCCCTTCGGCGGAGCTGCTTAGGCGCCGACCTTGAAGCGGGCGAAGCCCGTCACGGTCAGTCCGGCATCGGCGATGACCTTGCCGACGTTGAGCTTGTTGTCGCGGGCGTAGTCCTGCTCGAGCAGGGCGACCTGCTTGAAGTAGGCACCGAGGCGACCTTCGACGATCTTCGGAAGGGCGGCCTCCGGCTTGCCCTCCTCACGGCTGATCTGCTCGACGATGCGACGCTCGTTCTCGACGTCGGCCGGCGGCACGTCGTCGCGCGAGAGGTACGCCGGGTCGGCGAACGAGATGTGCTGCGCGATCGAGCGCGCGGTCTCGGCGTCATCCCCCGTGTACGAGACCACGACGCCGATCTGCGGCGGGAGGTCCTTCGAGGTGCGGTGCAGGTAGACCGCGAACTTGTCGCCCGGGATGCGGACGACGCGACGCAGTTCGACCTTCTCGCCGATCGTGGCGGCCTGGTCCTCGATGAGGGCGCCGACCGTGGTGCCGTCGACGGCGACCGCGAGGGCGGCATCCACCGTCTCGGCGCCGGAGTCGGCGAGAGCCGCGACGACCTTCTCGGCGAGCGCGACGAACTTCTCGTTCTTCGCGACGAAGTCGGTCTCGCAGGCGAGCTCGATCATCGTGGCGGCCGTGGCCGACTCGACGACGGCGACGAGGCCCTCGCTCGTGGAGCGGTCGGCACGCTTCGCGTTGCCCTTCGCACCCTTGAGCCGCAGGATCTCGACGGCCTTCTCGATGTCGCCGTCCGCCTCGACGAGGGCGTTCTTCGTGTCGACCATGCCGGTGCCGAGGCGCTCGCGCAGGGCCTTCACGTCTTCCAGGCTGAAGTTGGCCATGGATTCAGTTCCTTAGCTTTGTTGGGGAGTGGATTACTTGTCGGCGGACTCGGCGGCCGCGTCAGCGTCCGCCGCCTCGGCGTCGGCCTTCTTGGCAGCCGGCTTCTTGGCCGCCGCCTTCTTCGCCGGGGCGGGCTTCTCGTTCTCCGCCTCGATCTTGGCCTCGGTCAGCTCGTCCGACTCGGGGGCGTGCACCGGAACCAGGTTCGGGTCGGCCTCCGCCTCGTGCTCGGCGACCACGGCATCCGCGTCGTTCTGCTCGGTGGGAACCTCGGCCTCGACGACCTCGGCGACCTTCTCGGCGCCGGCCTCGACGTCACCGTCGACACGGCCGTCGACCTCTTCGATCTTCTCGGCGGTCGACTCGGGCGTGCTCGACGCCTCGAGCAGCTCGCGCTCCCACTCGGCGAGCGGCTCGACGGCCGAGACGTTGCCCTCAGCCTCGGGCTTCTGGTGACGCTGGATGAGGCCCTCGGCGGCGGCGTCGGCGATGATGCGCGTGAGCAGGCTCACGGAGCGGATCGCGTCGTCGTTGCCCGGGATCGGGTACTGCAGCTCGTCGGGGTCGGCGTTGGTGTCGAGGATGCCGATCACCGGGATGCCGAGCTTGGTGGCCTCGTCGACCGCGAGGTGCTCGCGCTTGGAGTCGACGACCCAGATCGCGCTCGGGGTCTTGGTGAGGTTGCGGATGCCGCCCAGGGTCTTGTGCAGCTTGTCGAGCTCGCGCTTCTTGATGAGGAGCTCCTTCTTGGTGAAGCCCTTCGTCGTGTCGTCGAAGTCGATCTCCTCGAGCTCCTTCATGCGCGCGAGGCGCTTGGAGACCGTCTGGAAGTTGGTGAGGAGCCCGCCGAGCCAACGCTGGTTGACGTAGGGCTGGCCCACACGGGTGGCCTGCTCGGCGATCGCCTCCTGCGCCTGCTTCTTGGTGCCGACGAAGAGGATGGTGCCGCCGTGGGCGACCGTCTCCTTGACGTAGTCGTAGGCGCGGTCGATGTAGGCCAGCGACTGCTGCAGGTCGATGATGTGGATGCCGCTGCGCTCGGTGAGGATGAAGCGCTTGACCTTCGGGTTCCACCGACGGGTCTGGTGTCCGAAGTGAACGCCGCTGTCGAGCAGCTGGCGGATGGTGACGACGGCCATGGCCGTTCTCCTTCTCTCGCGGGCACGGCAGAGCCGTCCCGCTGTTTTCTCAGTTGTCTGCCGCGACCGGCCGGTCGCGATCCCTGGTGCCCCGGCGCAGCATCCGCCGCCTCGTTCGAGGCGGACTGAAGGATGTGGACCGTGTGCGATGGGCACGCGAAGTCACCCGCGCGATGCGGGTGCTGACGTCAGTGTAGCAGCGCGGCTATACACGCGCGCGCCACGGGTCTATGCTGATGCGGCCCGGATGGCCCGCGGCCCTGTGAGGGAAGGAGAAGTCAATGCGCACCGTCTTTGTCGTGCCTGACGACCCGACCCTCATCTTCGAGGCCACCGCCTACTGACCCGTGGTGGCCTCCGACCCGGAGCCACCACGTGAGCAACTTCTTCGGCGACGACTTCGTCGTTCCCACCTTCTCCGACGCCGAACCCGGCGACGGACAGCGCTGGTCGACCTGGCCGGCCATCACCCCATCCGAGCGCGGCCCGCAGCCGTGGCCGGATTGGATCGTCACCTCAGCCGCGGCGATCGACACCGAGCTCGGCATCCTGAAGACGGGCAAGGAGGCCGACGTGTTCCTCCTCGAGCGCGCGGTGCCCGACGAGCCGGCGCAGACGGTGCTGCTGGCGGCCAAGCGCTATCGATCGGCCGAGCGCAGCGATTTCCACCGCTCGAGCGTCTACCGGGAGGGCCGCATCGAGCGGCGCTCGCGCGACCAACGGGCGGTGGAACGCGGAACCGCCTACGGGCGCTCGGTCGCGGCCGTCGCCTGGTCGTACGCGGAGTTCGCCGGGCTCTCGCGGGCGTATGAGCTCGGCATCCCGGTGCCCTATCCCGTGCAGGTGAACGGCACCGAGCTGCTGCTCGAGTTCATCGGCGACGACGGTGAAGCGGCGCCGCGGCTCGCACAGTCGGATGCTGTGGGCCGTGAGCTCGCCGACCTCTTCGCGCAGGTGGTGGACATCGTGCTGGGGTTCGCCCGGGCCGGATGCGCCCACGGGGATCTCTCGCCCTACAACCTGCTCGTGGATCGCGGGCGCGTCGTCGTGATCGATCTTCCCCAGCTCGTCGACGTGGTCGCCAACCCCAACGGCATGGCTCTGCTCGAGCGCGACTGCCGCAACGTGTGCACGTGGTTCGCGCGGCGCGGGCTCGCGTGCGATGCCGATGAACTGTTCGCACGGGCGGTGGGCGAGTTGTTCTGACGTCTCCTCCCCCGCCGCACGCCGCGCGGGTTATGCGCGGATGACCACGTGCGGCCCGCGCCGCATGTTCGGTCGGAGCAGGATGCGGGAATGCGCGTTCCGATTCGTCGCCTCGCCGCCGCGGTCACCGCGGTCGCGGCGCTGTGGGCGTGGCCGATCGCGGCACCGCATCCGATCGCGCGGCCCTACCTCGCGCCCGCGACGCCGTACGCATCCGGGCACCGCGGAATCGACATCCGTGCCGCTGCCGGCGCCGAGGTGCGCGCTCCGGCAGATGGGGTCGTGCATTACGTCGGGGTCGTGGTGGATCGGCCCGTGCTCTCGATCGACCACGGCGGCGGCGTGCTGTCGAGCTACGAGCCGGTGGAGTCCTCGCTCCGCGAAGGCGACGTCGTGCGGCGTGGGCAGGTGATCGGGCGGCTCGTGACGGGTCACTGCAAGAGCGGCACATGCCTGCACTTCGGGGTGCGCATCCACGGCGATTACGTGTCGCCGCTCATGTTTCTGGGTGGGCAGCCTCGGGCGGTGCTGTTGCCGCCGTAGCGAGGGGACTCGCGGCGGAACGCCATGCGTCATGATGGTGCGATGGACCTCATGGGCGTCGGTTTCGCGACCTTCTTCGGCATTGTCGTGCTGTTCATCATCGCGGTGGCCGTGGTGATGGTCGTGATGATCAGCCGGAATGCGGCCAAGGCACGGGAGCTCGGGCACGACCCGCTCACGATGCAGACCGAGCTCGCGGCACGCGCCATGGACTCGGAGTTGCTCGCTCCCCGGCCGAGCCTCGAGGCCCGACTCGCCGAACTCGACGACCTGCACGCGCGAGGCGTCATCACGGCCGACGAGCACGCGAAGGCGCGCGCCGAGGTGCTCGCGGGGCCCTGACCGCTCGCTCGCGCTTCAGGCGCGGGGATGCGCGAGTCGGTAGCTCTCCCGCAGCCGCTCCGTCGACACGTGCGTGTAGAGCTGCGTCGTGGCGAGGCTCGCGTGACCGAGCAGCTCCTGCACGATGCGCAGATCGGCGCCGCCGTCGAGCAGGTGCGTCGCCGCAGTGTGCCGCAGGGCGTGCGGACCGGCCGGACCGGAGCCGGGCAGCTCGCCGAGCTCTCGAGCCACGAGCTCGTACACCGCGCGGGTGCCGAGGCGTCGACCGCGGGCACCCAGCAGCAACGCCGCGCCGGATGCCTCGCCCACGAGGTGCGGACGCCCACGATCGAGATAGTCGTCGAGGGCGTGGGCGGCAGGCCCGCCGTAGGGCACGACGCGCTCCTTGGCGCCCTTGCCGAGCACCCGCACGGTACGCGCGGAACGGTCGACGTCGTCGATATCGAGGCCCACGAGTTCGCTCACGCGAACCGCCGAGGCGTAGAGAAGCTCGATGATCGCGACGTCACGCAGGGCGCCAGGCTCCCCCTCTCCCGCAGCGGCGTGCAGGCGCTCGAGAATGCTGTCCATCTGGCCGCGCGTGAGCACACGGGGCAGGCGGCGCCCCGCCCGCGGAGTGCGGAGCCGCAGGCCGGGGTCGGCGGCGATGACGCCTTGGCGGGTGAGCCACGAGGTGAACGACCGCGCCGACGAGACGCGTCGACCGAGAGTGGATGCCGCCAGCCCCGCTTGCGAACCGCGCCAGACCCAGTCACGCAAGGTCTCGAGGTCGAGGGATGCCGCATCCGGCTGGCCGAGCGCCTCGGCGAAGCCGACGAGGTCGGCGAGGTCGATGCCGTAGGCGCGCACGGTGTGCGGCGAGTAGCCGCGCTCGTGTGTGAGCGCAGCGAGGTAGGCCTCGACGGCGGCGCGCAGCTCCATGCGGCCATGGTCGCACTGGCGGCGTCGATCTCGACACACCGCGCTGCGCGCGGCACTCGATCCGCGGCGATGGGGCCGCTGCGCGCGATTGCGGACTCAGGTGGCTGAGGAGCGCATCGCGCAGCGATGCGCGTCTCGAAGCCGCCGCCGCAATTCAGTCGGTGAGCGGCGGCAGCTGGAACGTCGACGCCTTGCTCGAGAACGCCTCGCGCCGCTCCTCGGGCGTCATGGCCGCGAGCGCGTCGAGAAATGCGCCCGAGAATCCGGCCACCCGGCGCGCGTCGCCGAGGGGGACGATGGAGTGCACGACCTGGTCGTCGTAGACGTGCACGAGGTTGAAGGTCTGCCCGCCGTCGACGCCGGCGAGCGTGCCCGGCTCGGCGCTCGAGTCGATCGTGTAGCAGGTGGCGGCCGCGACGGACACCGGGATGCCGGCGAAGGTTCCGGAGGTCGAGTAGTGCAGGTGCCCGGCGAGGATCGCGCGCACGTCGCTGCCGCGCAGCACCTCGGCGAGCTCGGCCTGGTGGTCGAGCTCGATGATCGCCATGAGCTCGACGGGCGTCGGGATCGGTGGATGGTGCAGCGCCAGCAGGGTGCCGTGCGGCGCGGGGGTGGCGAGCTGGTCGCGGAGCCATTCGAGCTGGGCGGGTTCGAGGTCGCCGTGGTGGTAGCCGGGCACGGAGGAGTCGAGGGCGATGATGCGCAGCCCGCCCACGTCGTACACACGGTCCTGCGGTGCGGCGGTGGGCTCCTCCCCCAGGAGGATTGATGCGAACGGCTCGCGCTCGTCGTGGTTGCCCATGACCCAGATGATGCGTGACCTCATGCGCTCGGCAGCCGGTTCGACGAGTGCCTTCAGCCGCTCGTAGGCATCGGGCTCCCCGAGGTCGGTGAGGTCGCCGGTGATGACGATGGCCTCGGGGTTCGCACCACTGCGCTCGAGTTGGGCGAAGGCGCGTTCGACGTGGGCGTCGGTGTCGACGGCGCCGTAGAGCGGGCGCCCGCCTCCGAGCAGGTGGGTGTCGCTGATGTGCGCGATCGCGTGGATCGGCGGAGCGTGCTGTCCGAGCTGCACCATGCAGCGAGCGTAGCCGCCGCATCCGCGGAACACGTTGGCGACTCGATCGGGTCGCTCCTACATAAGGAGCCACCCAGTTACCGGTCGATCGAGGCCGCTTGGCCTACCCCAGTTCGGGGGCAATGCTCGCGCCAAGGTGACGGTCGAAGGCCTGCTCCTTCGACCGAAATGTAAGGACCGGCCTGTGAGCTTCGAGAAGGGGCCCGCTCTTGAGCGAGGCGCCTCCGTGTACCCGCACCTGAGAACTGCTTGCATTGCCTGCGATCGCGAGAGTACATTCCCGCCGAGGGTAGTTTCAGATCACCCGAATCGAGGTGCCCGACCATCGAATGAGCGAAAGGCACTTCAGTGCTCAAATCATATCGATCGGCGAGCGCGCTTCTGGGTGCGCTCCTCATCGCGAGTCTCGCGCAGCCGGCAGCTCACGAGCCCAGACGGCCACGCCTTCCCAGAAGGCGCAACCGTCGAACTCGTTGCATATCCAGCCGAGGAGGTAATGCGAACGCTGAAGGAGGGCGACACCATCCAGGTCTCTCCCGTCGCAAAAGCTCGTACCGATGAAAGCGGTCATTTCGAGATGCGTTTGGCGGAGCCTTCGAAACTGAAGCGTTATGCGTCGGCGCTCGGCGTTGTCAATTTCGAGATCCGAGCTATCAGCGGCGCATACTATGCCGCCTTCTCGTTCAGCAGCGAGTTGGACGCACTCAATGGGGCACGCATGCAACGCGCTGACCTTGTCGGGTTGAATCTTGTTTCTCTCCCAGCCAACGATGCGGTACTCAACCTCGAGGGCTCTCGCATGGGACCCATCAACAAGACCCAAATTTGTGGCGAGACCCTGGTCGCAAACTACGGCACACGGGCCGTGGCAATCGGCCAGACCTACACAGCCGGAGCCGGTCGTACAGGTTCTTTGACATACACGAGCGGGTCCTCGTCGACCCTCGGCGTAGGGCTGTCGATGACCGGTGTCTATGGCTCCTACTCAGCTTCTGGCAGCATTTCGCTCTCTTCGACGACCACCGTCTCATTCGCCGGCGGCACCGGTGGACGCCTCTACAAGACGTACTACGTTTACGGCAAATATGCCCAATGGTGCTATCCCATCGGCGGCTCATATGATCCGAGTGACATTTATGCGTACAAGGTGCGCGCGTCCAGCTTTGCCGGCGGGTCGGCCGTAAGCGTTACCTCGGCACCGCCCGCCAACTACTGCGTGGCGTTGGCAAACGGATCTACGTTAACGAAGAGCAGCACGACCGCGGGCACCTTCTCGAGTGGGGCAAAGCTAATTGCGGATATCGGCATCGACCTCTCCGTGCGAACCGGCTACACGTCGTCCACGAAAGTCGCGTTCACAAACTCGTCCGGGTCCAGCAAGAATCTGTGCGGAGTCAGTGGGTACCCCGGCGGAACTCCCGGCTTCATCTCACTCCTGTGAGAAACCGCATTGGTGTGGTGGTGCTCGCTACGCTGGCGAGCACCACCCTGCTGTCTGCATGTGGCTCAATTCGAACCGACGGACCGCTCGTGCTTTCGGACGAAGAGACCCGAGTTTGTGCGCCAGTTCCGCAGTTCGCTGATGCCGCTTTGGGAATCAATTTGGCAGACGACCTTCCCGACGGAATCGTATTCAATTCGATTGAGCCCGTGGGGGCATCCGGAGTTGCGCTTGGCGGCGTTTATGTCATGCCAGCCGCGGATCGGCTACGGCTGCTCCTGGATGCGTTCCCGCCAACCGGGCAGACTCCCAATTCTTGGAGGCGTGCGGTGCCCGCCATTGACGCCGAGCTTCCGACGGACGGCGCCTACGACATGGTCCTCCGTGTCACAACGGGCGCAGGCGGAGGACACTTGGATGGCGTTCGAGTGAACTATTCCTTCAATGGAGATCAGTACCAGACCATCTCACATTTGGGTCTGACGCTCTCGACCGAGCCCTGCACCTAGTCAGTTCGTTTGAATGCGACGGGTGCACGTCACGATTGCCTAGCGCAGCGCCGCAAGGGCGACGTCGACACTCAGGTAGACACCTGCGTCATCTTGCCCACACCCAAGTCCCGACGTAGTTATTGCCTTGATGGAGCCATCGCGGCCGACAAGCGGCCCTCCACTGTCCCCTTCGCAGGTGTTCGCATCGCCAGCGGGAATGCCACAAAGCGTGCCGGGGCCCGCGCCCGGTGCACCGAGGCACGCTGACGGCAACACGATTACAAGTTCCTTAGGCTCCGCGTCGCACGGCGCCACGCCTCCCATCGAGTCCTTTCCCCAACCCCACGCGACCGCGACAGAGCCAGTTTCCGCCTCGGGTCTATCAGTTGCCGCGGGGGCGCGATCGACAGCGCGGCTCAAAGTGAGCACCGCGGCGTCGACTGAATCACTCAGGTTCATCGACTGGACCCCCACACGCTCTCCTTGTATGGGGCCGGTATTGCAGAGGTTCTTGGCGCCGACGATGGCGTCAATCGAGAGTGATTCTCGATCACGTAGAAATGAGCAGCTGTTAGGACCTCAGTCTCAGTTATGAGCACGCCGGTACAGAATTGCGTGCTCGAAACATCGTTATCCGGTGCAGTTGCGTTGATCAGGGCTACGAGATAACCGGGAGGCTCGTCCGGGTGAGGATCCGCGCAACCGGACAGAGCACCGACAAGAGCGATGATCGCCGTAGCGGTCGCAAGAACACGCCGAACCCTGTCCGCTACGCTCAGATCCCTGCCTTGAGCGCTTCGCCGAACGCTGACGTAACGCCACCGGTGGATCTGGAACACAGAACGGCAAGGCATTTGATCGCACGATACACCGCGTCGCGCCGGCGCCCCAGCGCCCCGACGTATTCGGCGGCGGAAACGATAACGGCCTCGTGCGGCCGCGGCACCAACCACCTTGCGCGCGCCCAGACGCCCGCACGTTCACGCATCGCTCCCTCGCGGGAGAGCAAGCCGAGTTCGGCCGAACCTCGTCGGCGACGCGCGAAGCTCTATCCTCGCGGCGACCTAGACGGACAATGATGCGTCGGTGACCTCGAGTCGCGGCGAGGGTACGGAGTGGGCTGGGATGCTCGCCGACGCGTCGCGCGCTCGGTTCGACGCCATCGTCGCCGTTGACGTCGACCGACTCCTCCGCACGATTACTGACCTCGTCGCGGTCATGGAGACTGGCGCCAAGGTGATGCAAGAGGCATCAGCCTACGAGCGCGAGTGGGCTCCTCCACCATGAGAATAGATGCGAACGGCTCGCGCTCGTCGTGCCTCGGGGTTCGCACCACTGCGCTCGAGTTGGGCGAAGGCGCGCTCGACATGGGCGTCGGTGTCGACGGCACCGTAGAGCGGGCGCCCTCCCCCGAGCAGGTGGGTGTCGCTGATGTGCGCGATCGCGTGGATCGGCGGAGCGTGCTGTCCGAGCTGCACCATGCAGCGAGCGTAGCCGCCGCATCCGTCACGCCGACGGCGGCGCCGTCAGCGTGCCACTACGAGCACGAGTGATCCGTCGAAGGTGGGGCGCGTGCGCAGCTCGCCGTAGCGCGCGTCCCATGCTCCGGATGCGAGATCGCGCGCCAGGCGGTCGACGGCACCTTCGGCCTCGGCGGGCTCGAGGAAGCTCCACGCGGAGTTCGCTCGGCGGGCTGCGGGGTCGAGCAGCATCTCGGGGCGGCCGTAGTAGGCCTCGCCGAAGCCGTCACGACACTGCAGCGGGATGGGCAGCGGCACGACCTCGATGTCGCCGCCGAGCCCGCGC
>SMFF01000074.1_pt1 | contig 18012 bp, 13 predicted proteins | sample 2456181 | NCBI WGS metagenome assembly SMFF01 (sample SAMN10132611, study PRJNA489261) | soil metagenome | isolation source: day120 antibiotic-loamy sand soil ammended with raw manure from dairy cow... | place: USA | collected 2015-04-01
CTGCAGCCAGGCCATAAACGCGATAGCCTGGAGCGTCTTTCCTAGGCCCATATCGTCGGCCAGCAGCGCCCCTGGACGGCCCGCCAGCGCGTTCTGGGCCAGCCAGTTGAGGCCCTCGACCTGATGGGGCTTGAGCGAGGTCTTGAGCAAGTCCGGCGCCGGAATCGGCGGCATCGGCGTTTCGTCTAGCACTTCTGTGAGTCCGAGCGACGCGAACTCTACCTCCTCAAAATTGTCACGAACGACGAGGAAAAGCTTACCTTGTGAGACCGTATCCCACCCTGGCGGTCGAGCTCCATCTCCCGACCCTGCTTCTATTTCTCCATCCTGAGAAAAGGGAGCTAGGCTCTCCAGCGCCTTCTGGCATTGTTCCGTAGCCGGAATGGTGTCCGGTGGTGGCGACCCATTCTCCACTGCCGTTTCGAGTAAGCCCGCAACGTTCGCTTCATACCGACCGGCTTCAAAAGCCTCCCGGACACGATCGGCGACTTCGGCAATATTTCTCACCGGAAGCGTGTAGTAGTCCTCTCCGACCCGAAGGCCGAATCTCTCGGGGATCCATTTGTTCTTTTCGGATGGAACGATCCAGGGGAGCACTGGGGCTCGCCAGACGTCGACACCCGACACACGAGCCGAGAACTGCTCGGTTTCGATGAACAGCCGCTCCAATCCGATCCGCTCGGCCGTCTCGTCGCCGATCGCATCCCTCAATGCTTTTCGTGGATTGAGAACGAAAGCTCGTCGCTGATCTTCGGGGGCGTCTTGCAGCTGCCGAATCGCATTGAGAGCCGGGCGAACTGAGGGATCGATGAAAAGGTATTCGCCATTTCTCAGCACGTAAACTGATCGTGCCTCGGGCTCCCGGCGGAAGCGGTTGGTCGCGAACAGCTTCTGCGATGATGGCGCGAGAATGCTGTCCTGCTCATCGTCGAGCGGTTGGTCGCCGGCGTCTGCAACCACCCGCGCGCTGAACAGGACCGGATCGAACTCGGTCCGGTTTGGGGTCAGCGTGTTAAGCCTGACTGAAAGGCTCGACGCATAGTGGACCCGCAAATCCTGGAGGTAGGCTTCGCTCTCGATCGGAAGCTGAGGATCGTCAGGCCAGAGTTCGCGGAGTTTGGCTAACGCCTCGAAGCGTTCCGACTTGTCCAAAGCCCGAGTCAACGGCTCGGCCGCGCGATAGAGCGACCACAACGGCTCTGGCACACGGCGCGCGCCAGATTCCGTATGGAGCAACGCCCCCTTCATCTGGAAGCGGATCGGCTGCCCACCCGGCCGCACCCAACGAACATTGAGGCGGAAATCGTCTTCGTCGATCCGATTCTGAGCTCGGAGATCTAGCGCCAAGGGAGTCGGGGGTGGCAATCCGAGAGCGACTGCCACGGCCGTATCGATCTCGGCCAACGATTGAGCGGAAAGCCGGATGTGATCGTCACCTAGCTGCACCGCGGCGCACGCGGAGTCTTCACGCTCATCGCTTGAGTTGAGAAGGGAGCCGACGGCTGTCGCAACATCGGGTCGTGCCGTTGCCCAGTTGGCAAACGGCAATCGAGCACCTGATTGCTCGAGGAAGACAACGACGTCTTCGTCCTCATGCCGCCATTTGAATGCCGGCAATTGGTCCGGCTTACCCAGAAGCCGCCTAAGCACGACGAGGTATCCACGCCGGCTTGGGTGAGAAGAACGGCCGACCTTCGATTATCTGAGCCAACCGCTTCTGCCACGAATATGTCGAAGGTGCCACGTGGGTGCCGTCGACTGGCGCATGGTAGAGTGCGCCATATCGATAGGTAGGTTTAAAGAGTTCAGGCGCTCCGTTTTCGCCCCGCTTCCAGACTTGATATTTTGCGTTGTGGCTCCAATCGACAATCGTGAGGTCGCCCATCTTCAAGATGAGGGCAGCATGGACCGCTGACTTGTCATTCTGCTTACCGAACGCGGAAAATGATTTATCTCCGCTGTCACGAGCTGCCCTGTTGGCCAAACGAGCGCCTTCATCTCCGAACGCAACCCACGCGGCATCGATGCCGGGAGAACCGCCGTCGGAGAGCAGGTATGAAGTCCAGAAAGCCCGCCTGTATGCCCACATCTGCTTGGCTTGATAGTCGGGCATTAGGCGGTCGACGACGTCCAGGAATTGCAGAACTGACGCGCGCGTGAGCCATCGCATGAGGACTGCATAGGCACCTGGAGCGTTGTCCATGACTTCCCGCCAGCGCTGCGGCTGAGCGCGTGGGTCGCCGCCGCCGAAGTGTTCGAGCACTTCGATAAGGGCAGATTTGTGCGCTTCACTAGGCTCTACAATTTCCCACGGCACCAAGCTGGCCCTAACAAAATCAGGCCAGGACTTTTGATACCCGAACTTGCCCGCATCATCGCGGGCCCATTCAATGAGAACCCGCTGCCCATCGACGGCGTCCTGTCCCTCCCACCTCATCACGAGATGACAGGCAAACCGGAACGCTGCCTCAACGAGACCTCCGAAACGACGCCCGCTTGAGTCGAGCCCTGCTTTGGCCAACGTATCCCGCGGATGTTTGCCGCTAGAGAGAACCCGTCTTGCGATCAGCTCTGGCGCCTTCGCCGGATCGAGAAGGGAAAACGCATCAAGTCGCGCGGGCCAGTGATCGTTCGGCCGCCACGGCCAGTGCGAGGCCATGCCCGCTAGTCTTTCCGCCAGCGAATGGACGTTGGGGTTCTCGCTTTCGAAGCCATCCAAGTAGGCGTCGATCACCGCGAAGAAGGCTGCGCGCCGCTTGTTGCGCTCGACCTCATGCAAGAGGCCCATAATTACCTCCTGGTTAGCCGCCAGCGGCATTGGTGGGTGCAGCACGACCTTACAGCCCTCCCGGAGATCACGACGGCTCACCTGATGAAGCGCGCCGCCGGTCACGAGATCCATGAGCCGCCTCTGCAGCTCAGCAACCTCCTCAGTTGGTCTACCGAAGCCGTCGCCTTTCCGATCCAACTCGGCGACTGCCTTGCGTAACTCCGCCGGCTCCGGCGCGCCAATGTGCATGCGCGCAATGAGCGCCTTGGGATCGGCGACCAAGTCGGAGAGCACGGTCACCTCTTGGAAAGGCGGTCTGCAACCGCCTGTCTCGCTTCACCTGAGTCAGGCGTCATCATGATTAATCTCAGATCGATCCTGCGATTGCGCGTCTTCTTCACTTCCTCGCTGCCGAAATTGCCAGGGACGGGCCGTTGCGGACCATAACCGCTGACACTCAAGACCGGATCACATCGTTCACCCTTTCGCGCGCAAAGGATGCTCAACGGTGGTTTGAAGTCGATTAGGGCTCGGTAGGTGTTGGTCGCCCGGACAACGGATAGATCCCAGTTGTCGCGCAGACCGCCGCTTCCAGCATAGCGGTCACTGTCGGTGTGACCTTCGACATAAACCGACTCGATACGATGTTCGCTTGTCGGACAGGTGCTACGCTTGGGCACACCGTCACTATAGCAGGGAAGCACGTCGTTTAGCGCGTCGGCCAGGTGTGACACTGCCTGGCGGCCTTCCGGCTTGAGCACCGCTTGCCCACTGTCGAACAGGATCGAGTCCGGGAGGCGCAAAACGCCATCCTGCCGATCGATCACCACCTCGACACCTCGCTCCTTGAGCGTCTGCTGGAGCTGCTCGAGGATTTCTGTCCTCGTCTTGCTTGCGCCAGTGAGTTCCTCGGTAACGTCCTGGAACTGCATCGCGAAATACATAAGCAAGATGATGAACACAAAAACGAGCCCAACCATGAGGTCGGTCATCGAGACGAAGTAGTTTTCCTCCTCGGCTACGAGTTCCTGAGCCTCCTCAAGAATCATTCAGCAGCCTCCCGTCGACCTCGGGTCTCCTCGACATAGTCGTCGAGTGATCCGGCATAATCCTCCAGCTGGGTTAGCGTATTGCCAAGCCGGCTTACCGCCGACGCCATCTCCCTGTCCGTATCTTGGGCGAATTTTCTAAACTCAGTCAGACTGTCTCCCAAAGTCTCAGCCAGCTTTTCGGCTACTGCAGCGAGAGCCCGATCCACAGCTTCGAACCGCGAGCGATATTCGCGCCACGCTTCCTCGGCAGCTTCCTGTGTGGCCCGGACTCCTTCGGCCAGCGCCGTCATCTGGCCAAGGGCCACGGCATCAGCGGCTCGATCGGCAGCTACGGTCTGAGCGAGCTGTTGCGCCGCTTGGTTCACCGACTGCGCCGCCATAGCAACCGGGTTGGCCGCGCTGGTGAAGCCCTGCGCGGCATCGGTCAATGACGCCGCGACACTTCGCGCGTTGTCGGTAACCGAGCGCATTGCATCAGCGGTTTGTGCAGCTCTTTCACCCGATTGCGCAAAGCCGACGCCAGCTCGTTCGACCTGCTGTGCCGCCTCGCCAACAGCCTTGCTCAAGCTACCCGTCGTTTCCCTCAGGGCTTGCCCCGATTCTTCGATGGCCACTCGGAACGTCGCCTGGCTGGCTTTGACGCCCTCTTCCAGACCTTCCCGGACCCTCTGCTGCAAAGAGCCGGCAGCTGCGGTGCCGGCCGCCTCGAGTGCCGTTACCGCGTGCGTGATCATCGCCGTCGAACGAGCTTGGGCATCTTCTATGCCACCCATGATCTTCGAGAGCGCTTCCTTCTGCGCCGCGCTCGCTGCCTCGCCTTGTTCGCCAAGCCGAGTGCCCATTCCATCGACCTGTGTCGTGAGCTGTGTGAACGCCTCGCGAATGTCCGTGGCGGCTCTTGCGAAATCTTCACCTGCGCGGCGAATCTGCTCTGCAGCATCGCCGCTGGACCTGTCGACCGACTGACCGACGGCGTCTAGACGCTCACTCAAACCGGCCAAAGTGTTGCTGAGACCCTGCAACTGCTCGCCGCTGACCTTCTCTATCGCCTCCTTCGCACCCGCACCGATGCCTTGGGTCACGGAGGTCATGTTGTCGTTCAAGGCATTGAGAGTGGCGGTGACCGGCGCCATTACCTCCGTGAACTGTGCCCCGATTCGATCAGACAGCTGCATCGCCACGTCGGTATTGAAGAACTTGAGCTGATCGCGCTGCTCGCGGAGGATATCGAGTTGCGCCACTGCCAGCTTCTGGGGTGAGACGTAGAGCAATCCCCTCTCAAGCAGCTCGCAGAGCAAGTCCGTTTCGCCGCGGATTTTAATGCTGAGGTTGTGTTCGGCGAACCGCAACCAAATCGAGGCACCGAGGCCCGCGATCGAAGCAAAGAACTTCGAACTTGCAACGATTAGCAGTCCCTGGAGCGATTGCTTGGCGAGATCGACATCGTCGCCATCCATGCCTTTAGCGGCAGTGTTCAACGCTACGATGAGACCGATGAAGGTGAGAATGAGGCCGACACCGACGAAAATGTTCGATGCGAATGTCAGCCTCGTCTGTTTCGGAGCGATGCGAGAGAAGAACACCCCGGGACGATTGGTATTGCGGACCGGGACGTCGTTCTCGTCCACCATCGTTTCCTGGAATTCGCGCCAGGCGATAACGAGTCCGTGGGCTCCAGGGCCGTCCTCACCCATCTTGGCAGAAACCTCGATGTAGTTGTCGGCGAAAGACTTCCGCTCGACAGTCGGGTCGCGGTCGCCACCGAGGGCTTCGCGCACCTTGTCGATCCGCGCGCGAACAGCGCTGAGATACGGCCGAGTTTCGTTGATCGCGCGCTGCCGGACATAACCGGCCAGAAGGAACATAACCGGAAGCATGACGAACGGTGCAACCCATCGTTCGCCGTAGACGAACTCAAGCCAGCCAAGAACTTGGTCGAGAACTGCGTTAAAAATGTCGCTCATTGTGCCCCCCGAGTTGACGCACCGGCATCGACCGCATTACGCAGCCACATGTTGGACCGAAAACGGACCTCCAAACAAGTTCGGTTGCCGACCATTCAGTTGCGTTCTCTGAGCGGTCCCATTTGAGATACGGTTAATCGCCGTGTCGATCGTTCGTCCGGTGGGGCGCGCAGCTCAAAAAAGGTCTTGGGACATTGGGCAAAGAAGATGGAGCTGCGTCGGGTGCGCAGCTGATTGTTTTCTTGAAAACTTCTATGCCATCGCGATGGAATTTCTTCCGTTGTTCGGAATGCAAGCTTAAAAGTTTGCACTGCGGTATTCTCGCTCTAGCTGCGTCGGATAACCTGCCTCGGTTGCGTCAATCATCCGCCTAACGCTCGGCTCTGCGGTCCGCTACGCTCATGACCCCCTACCCTCTTGGCGCACCCATTACCGGTCGAACACCCGACCACCGGTGCTGATGGTATAAGCGAATTGGATATAGGGCAGTCGCAGGATGATACGGTCGGCTGGACCTTGGCCCATTGCCATGGCGCGACACATTAGCGAGACGCCACCGAGCCGTTCGAGACAAAGCGCGTCAGCGGAGTTGAAGATAGGCTCGCCGCTTTCACGCCAGACGACAGCGGTCGCACCATCCGGTAGTGCGCCGATGGGCTGCACAGTATAAAAGCCGCAGAACGAAATGAATAAAACCACTACCGCAATAGCAATGCCCGCAGCCCAGGCGACCGGGCTGCTCCTAAGGCTCTTCCTAGCCACCCCTGATTCTCCCATTATCGTGCCGGCTCCAGTTCCCCGAACTCTTGACCGCAGAACCGGCATGCCTGGGCTTCTGCCTTCACGATCTCCGCACAACGAGGACATTTTTTGCCGCCGGCTGCAATGGCCTCGCGCTCAACATGCTTCTCATCGGGCTTAATCAAGAGGACATGCACGATTGCGACGATGAAGAGGAGCGTTCCGTAAAGCCACCAAGGGAAGAAAGCCTTTCCTTTGCTTTGCGCGATCATCCCTACAATCACACCCAAAAAGGCAGCAAATATCAGAAATTCCATCGAGCTCCCCCTTCAAGATCTTTGGAACAGTGGGCGTAAACCTCAATGACGCCAAGCGCAAATCAGGAACTAACTTACTAGCGAAGATCACGGTTCGCGGACTGACAAGTTCAGCCGAGAAATGCTCAATTCCGCCACTCTGCCCGAAGGACGCCGCAGGAATGCCTCGCGAGAGGGAGCCTCTAAGGGGTCGTGGGAGCGGTTTGAGGTCATCGACCCTCGGTGAGGTTGCCGTCCTCATTTCTCATCGCGGCCACCTCAATGGGGCGGACCGGCGATCAATCTGCTTAAACCCGCCATGCAAGGCTTTGACCAATGGCCGTCGCCGCATAGAAGCGAGTTGGAGGTTCTTCATGAATGCCGTTGAAATTGAGGAGGCGGTCTCCGCGCTGGCCGAGGAACCGTTCGACCCCGAGGAATTTCCGTTCCAGTTCCTCGCCGCTTTCGGCAACAAGGACACCACGATCAAGCGCCTGCGCGCGGGCGCATCGAATAAGTCCGATCTGGGCGGCGTCCTACAAACCAACAACATCCACATCGCCATTGCTGCGCCCGGTGCGGTCACGCACATCCTCAGCCTGCTCAAAGCCAGCCCCGCGACCGCCAAGGCAAAGGCGAAGTTCATCCTCGCCACGGACGGGGACACGTTCGAGGCCGAGGAGATCGAGTCCGGCGAAACCGTCGCCTGCGACTTCGCCGAGTTTCCCGACCATTTCGGTTTTTTTCTACCGCTGGCTGGCATCACAACCGTCCGACAGGTCCGCGAAAGCAGTTTCGACATCCGTGCGACCAGCCGCCTCAACCGGCTGTATGTGGAGTTGCTGAAAGACAATCCTGAATGGGGCAGCGCCGAGCGCCGCCCCGACATGAACCACTTCATGGCCCGGCTGATCTTCTGCTTTTTCGCGGAGGATACGGACATCTTTCATCGCAGCTATCCCTTCACCGGCACTATCGAGAAGATGAGTGACCGGGATAGCTCCAACACCCATGAGGTGATCGGCGAACTGTTCCGCGCGATGAACACGCACAAGGACGACCACGAAGCCGCGAATATCCGCAACTGGGCGCGACCCTTCCCCTATGTGAACGGCGGGCTGTTTTCGGGCAGTCTCGACGTGCCGCGATTCAGCCGCATCGCACGGTCCTATCTGCTGCATATCGGCAATCTCGATTGGACCAGGATCAACCCCGACATTTTCGGGTCGATGATTCAGGCCGTCGCCGATGACGAGGAGCGCGGTGCGCTGGGGATGCACTACACCAGCGTTCCCAACATCCTGAAAGTCCTGAACCCGCTCTTTCTGGACGACCTGCGCGCGCATCTGGCCGAGGCTGACGACAACCCGCGCAAACTGTTGAACTTGCGCAACCGCATGGCGAAGATCCGCGTGTTCGATCCCGCGTGTGGCAGCGGCAATTTCCTTGTCATCGCCTACAAGGAAATGCGGGTCATCGAGGCCGAGATCAATCAGCGGCGCGGCGAGGAAGGCCGCGCCTCCGATATTCCGCTCACCAATTTTCGAGGCATCGAGCTACGCGACTTCCCCGCCGAGGTCGCACGCCTCGCGCTTATCATCGCGGAGTTTCAGTGCGACGTGATGTATCGCGGCCAGCGGCTCGCCCTGGCCGAGTTTCTGCCGCTTAACGCTCAGAACTGGATCACCTGCGGCAACGCGCTGCGGCTCGACTGGTTGAGCATCTGTCCGCCGACCGGAACCGGCGTGAAGCTAACAGGCGATGACCTGTTTCGCGCGCCGCTCGATCAGGCGCAGATCGACTTCGAGAACGAAGGCGGCGAAACCTACATCTGCGGCAATCCGCCATATCTCGGCTCGACATGGCAGGATAGCGAACAGAAGGCCGACCTACAGGCCATCTTCGATCATCGCACTAAAAGCTGGAAGTCGCTCGACTACGTTGCCGGATGGTTCATGAAGGCGGCTGACTACGGCACGCAGACCAATGCGGTGGCGGCCTTCGTCTCCACCAATAGCATTTGTCAGGGCCAGCAGGTGCCAATCATTTGGCCGCTGATTTTTAAAACTGGGCATGAAATCGCTTTCGCCCACACATCATTCAAATGGGCGAACCTGGCGAGTAACAAGGCTGGCGTCACCGTCGTAATCGTTGGCATTTCCAACCACGCGGGAAAGCTGCGTCAGCTTTTCTCGCCAGCGGATAATGATGCTTCCATTGTAAAAGAAGTAGATAACATCAACGCCTATCTTGTGCCTGGCCCGGACATTATAGTCGCAAAAGCTTCCCGTCCGCTAGATGGCTTGGCCCGAATGGATTTCGGCAGCAAACCAGTTGATGGCGGTAACTTACTGCTTTCTGGCGACGAAGTTAACGCGCTTGGTTTGACACCCGCGCAACGAGAACGGTTTATCCATCCTATTCTTGGTTCGGCAGAGTTCATTCGAGGGCTTTCCCGTTACTGCCTTTGGATCAACGATGGAGACCGAGAAGATGCAATGGCGATTCCCTCCATTGCTAAGCGCGTTGAAGCAGTCCGGGCAATGCGTTTGGAAAGTCCTAAAGCGGCCACTGTCGAAATTGCAAATGCTCCGCATCGTTTTGGTGAAGTTCGTCAACGAGGCAGCGAAACTGCTATCATCGCGCCTAGCGTATCATCGGAGGGGCGCGAATATCTGCCTGTTGGCTGCACAGAACCCGGCGCAATCGTCTCCAATCTTGCTTTCGCCCTCTATGACGCGCCGCTGTGGAATATGGCGCTGATAGCCTCCCGACTGCACCTTGTCTGGATCGCCACAGTGTGCGGCCAGCTCGAAACCCGGATACGCTATTCCAACACGCTCGGCTGGAACACCTTTCCAGTGCCGACGCTGACCGAGAAAAACAGGGATGACCTGGCCCGCTGTGCGGAAGACATTCTGTTGGCGCGGGAGGCGCATTTCCCGGCCACCATCGCCCACCTCTACGATCCCGAGACAATGCCCGACGACCTGCGCGAAGCGCACGAGCGTAACGACGACGTGTTGGAGCGCATCTATATCGGACGGCGATTCAGAAATGATACCGAACGGCTGGAAAAGCTGTTTGATCTCTACACCAAAATGACTGGGGCCAAATCCAAAGCACACTGAGTGGGGGCATCGTGGAAGCACGCAACAAGAAGATCGAAGACTGGTTTGCGATGGTCAAGCAGGGGCAGGTCGTGCTGCCCCGCTTCCAGCGTCATGAGGCTTGGCGGCATGCGCAGGTCGTAGGACTATTGGAAAATATCTTGCGCGATCCGCCACTTCCGATTGGCGCACTGCTCACGCTAGAAGTGGGGGATCAGGAGCTTTTCCATTCCCGCCCGATTGTCGGAGCACCCACACCGCAATCCAAGCCCGCGATGCACCTGCTTGATGGCCAACAGCGCATGACCGCGCTCTGGCGCAGCCTGATCGGAGATTACCGAAGAGACGGAATCGAGGTGTTCATCTCTCTCAAGGCGAGGGAGGATGATGAAGAAGACAATCACACGGAGACGGCTGACACTCCCAAGGTTGAGGCGATCAAGCGTTGGGAGCGCAAGGGCGTGATGCAGCCCGTATGGGCCAATGATCCCGTCTCCATGCTCAAGGAGGGTTATCTCCCGGCGACAATTCTCTGCCCCGGTTCGACGGGGGAAGAGGCGCTGAACAATTGGAAAAAGGCGATTGAAGAAGGCCAGTTGCTGACATTCGATCTCGTCGATCGGCTTGTCACACTGCGGCAGCGGGTCGCCAAATACGACGTTCCTTTTCTGTCGCTTAATTCCAAGACGGGTCGCGATACGGCGCTCGACGTGTTCATCAAAATGAACACCTCGGCTACCCCGTTGAAGGACTTCGATATTGTGGTCGCCCAGCTCGAAAGCGCGACCGGCGATTCCCTCCACGATATGGTTGAGGAACTTGTCGAGTCCGTCCCCGCCGCACGCGATTATGGCCGTATCGAAGATATGATCCTGTCGGTGGCGGCGTTGCTCATGGACCGTCCCCCGCTCAAGAAGACCTACCTCGACACCGCCTATGGCAATGATTTTGCTTCGGTCTGGACACGGCTCAAGCATGGCTTCAAGCACGGCATCGCATTTCTGCGATCGGAATCGATTCTAAACGAGCAATGCTTGCCCAGCGAGGTCGCCGTTTACCTGACTTGCGCGCTATGGGCCGATGTCCCGGAACACGCCTTTGACGATGGCGGCAATGCCCGCGCCCTGATCCGCAAAGCGCTTTGGCGGGGCTGTTACACCAACCGTTACGGCAAGACGTCCGCAACTCGAGCCTATGCCGACTATCGCGTGCTAAGGGACATGATCGCGGGCAAGGAAACTGGCCCGTGCGAACTGTTCGATGAAACCTATTTCCCGCTTCCAGCCCCCGAGGAGATGCTGTTGGCCGGTTGGCCGGGGCGCAAGGATCGCTTGCCCCGCGCCATGCTGGCGACGGGATTGCGCCGGGGCGGACTCGACTTCGCGGACGGGGCTTCCATCACGCCCGACAATTTCCACAGCCGCGAATATCATCACCTTTACCCGGTCGGCGTTCTCAGCGGCGATCGGGCTGACGAACGGGTGAACCGCGCGCTCAACTGTGCTCTCATCACATGGACGACGAACCGCAAGGTCGGTGCGCAAACGCCCTCCAGCTACATCAGCAAGCGCGCGGCCGCGGCTTCGTTGGGCGAGGAAGCGGTGCGCCACAGGCTCGAAAGCCACCTCATCCCTTATGATGCGCTCATCGCGGATGATTACGAAGCGTTCCTCACTGCCCGTGCTGATCGGATACACGCCGATATGATGAAGCTCTGCCAAGGGGGAGTGCCGCAATGAGCACTCCAACCTCTGTTCCATCCGTTTCGGTTTCCTATGCCCGCAATGGCGCGTCCACCAAGGCGAACGCCCTCGGCATGAGGCCCATGCAGGAGCGCGCTTATGAGAAGCGCGGCGAGCAATATTTGCTCATCAAGTCGCCGCCCGCGTCCGGCAAGAGCCGCGCACTCATGTTCATCGCGCTAGACAAGCTCGCCAATCAGGGATTGAAGCAGGCGGTCATCGTCGTGCCGGAAAAGACCATCGGATCATCCTTCGCCGATGAACCGCTGTCCAAATTCGGCTTTTGGGCCGACTGGCAGGTGCAGCCGAAATGGAACCTGTGCAACGCGCCCGGCGCCGACAACGGCGGCAAGGTCAATTCCGTTGGCGCGTTTCTGGAAAGCGACGACACAGTGCTGATCTGCACCCATGCCACCTTCCGTTTCGCCGTGGACAAGTTCGGCATCGCGGCGTTCGACAACCGCCTGATCGCGGTGGACGAGTTCCACCATGTTTCCGCCAACCCTGACAACAAGCTGGGCCTGCACCTAGGCCAGTTCATCGCCCGCGACAAAGTGCATATCGTCGCCATGACCGGCTCGTATTTCCGGGGTGATGCCGAAGCGGTCCTTGCCCCTCAGGACGAGTCCAAATTCGATAGCGTCACTTATACCTACTACGAGCAGCTCAACGGCTACGAGTATCTGAAACAGCTCGACATCGGCTATTTCTTCTATTCCGGCGCCTATGCCGACGACATCCTCGCCGTCCTCGATCCCGCCGAGAAAACCATCATCCACATCCCCAACGTCAATTCGCGCGAGAGCACGAAGGACAAGATCAGGGAGGTTGAACATATCATCGAGGAACTGGGCGACTGGCAGGGCACCGACCCGGCGACCGGCTTTCAGTTGGCCAGGACCGCCGATGGGCGCACCTTGCGCATCGCCGACCTGGTGGACGACGATTCCGCCAAGCGTGACCGTGTTGCCGCCGCGCTCAAAGACCCGGCGCAGAAGAACAACCGCGATCATGTGGATATTATCATCGCCCTAGGCATGGCCAAGGAGGGCTTTGACTGGATTTGGTGCGAGCACGCGCTGACTGTAGGCTATCGCGCCAGCCTGACCGAGATCGTGCAGATCATCGGGCGTGCCACCCGCGACGCGCCGGGCAAGACGCGCGCGCGCTTCACCAACCTGATTGCGGAGCCGGACGCGGCGGAATCCGCCGTGACCGAGGCCGTCAACGATACTCTCAAAGCCATCGCGGCCAGCCTGTTGATGGAACAGGTGCTGGCCCCACGCTTCGAGTTCAAGCCGAAGAATCCCACCAGCACCGCCACGCCGGGCTTCGACTACGGCAACGGCGGCTACGATCCCGACAAGTGCAATGTCGGATTTCACGAGGAACGCGGGGTATTCCAGATCGAGATCAAGGGCTTGGCCGAACCCAAGTCCCCCGAGGCGGCGCGGATCTGCCGCGAGGATTTGAACGAGGTGATCGCCACCTTCGTTCAGGACAAGCCGAGCATCGAGCGCGGATTGTTCGATGAGGAGCTGATCCCCGAAGAGCTGACGCAGGTGCGCCTTGGCAAGATCATCAAGGATAAATACCCCGAGCTGGACGAGGAAGATCAGGAAGCCGTGCGCCAGCACGCCATCGCCGCCATCAATCTCACCCAGCAGGCCAAGAAGGTCGCCCTTGGCGATGACGACGGAGAGCCAAGCGCCAATACCGCACTGATCGACGGCGTGCGCAAGTTTGCGATGGACGTGCGCGAGCTGGACATCGACCTGATCGACCGCATCAATCCGTTTGGCGAGGCTTATGCGATCCTCGCGAAGACCATGAGCGAGGACAGCCTGAAAACCGTCGCCGCCGCGATCGCCGCCAAGCGCTCCAGCCTGACGCCGGAGGAAGCGCGCGAGCTGGCCAAGCGCGCCTTGAAGTTCAAGCTGGAGCGCGGACGCCTGCCGTCCGTCACTTCGGCCGATGCCTGGGAAAAACACATGGCAGAAGGCGTCGCCTTCCTTGCCCGCATGAAAGCGGAGGCCGCGCGTGGTTAATTCCTTTACCCACGACGATGACGCCCTGCTGGCCGAGCTGGGCGTTGAGGTCGAAGCGAAGAAGGAATCTGCCCGCACCCCGCGCGAGGAACGCATCATCGCTGGATTTGAGGAGATCCAGCGATTTGTCGAACAGCACGGCCACAGCCCCCGCCACGGCGAGGGACTCGACATCTTCGAGCGACTGTATGCCGTGCGGCTCGACCGGCTGCGCGCCCAGCCGGAAAGCCGCGCCTTGATGGAACCACTCGACCATCAGGGATTGCTCGACGGCGCGCCTCCCGTCATCGCCGAAGCCCCCGAGGACATCAGCGATGACGAGCTGCTGGCACAGCTTGGCGTGGACGCCGAGGCGGACGACATCACCGCGTTGCGCCACGTTCGTTCCGCCGCCGAAAAACGCGGCGCCGAGGAAATCGCCAATCGGGAACGGTGCGAGGACTTCGACCGCTTCAAGCCGTTGTTCGATGCCGTGCAGGCCGACATGGACAGCGGCGCGCGCATCACCCAACCGATCCGAAAGGATGCCGGATTCCTGAAAACCGACATCAGGGCGGGGGAGTTTTTCATCCTTGGCGGTCAGATTGCCTACGTCGCCGAAGTCGGCGAACCCTTCAAAGCGCCCAATGGCGAAAGCGATGCCCGCCTGCGCGTCATCTATTCCAATGGCACCGAGAGCAACCTGTTGCTCCGCTCCCTGCAACGCGCGCTCTACAAGGACGATACCAGCCGCCGCGTGTCCGAACCCAGCGCCGGCCCCCTGTTCGCAGGGGAGAGCGACGAGGGCGACTTGGCCAGCGGCACCATCTACGTGTTGCGCAGCAAGTCCGACAACCCGATCGTCGCGGCCAACCGCGAAGTGCTGCACAAGATCGGCGTCACCGGCGGCGATGTCGCCAACCGCATCGCCAATGCCAAGCTGGACGCGACCTTTTTGCTGGCGGACGTGGAGATCGTCGCCACCTACACGCTCTACAACATCAATCGCACCAAGCTCGAAAACCTGATCCACCGCATCTTCGATCCGGCCCGGCTCGACATCGAGATCAAGGACCGTTTCGGCAATCCCGTCATCCCGCGCGAATGGTTCCTCGTGCCGGTGTTTGTCATAGATGACGCCGTGGAGAAGATCAGGGACGGCACGATCACACACTATATATACGACCCGAACGCGGCCCAGCTCGTGCAACGGGGCTGATTGGCTGACCAGAAGCGGCAGCATAACGACCGAAGCCAAGGTGCTGACCAATATTTTCACATGGTCCGCCGATGCGGCGGGTTGGTAGCCTGGCGCGCCCCATTGAGCATGCGGTAACAGTCGCACGCCCGATCCCGTGCATCTTAGCGATTTTGGTCCCACCCAGACTTTGATTGAGTTGAGATCACATCTAAGAGGGATGGTGGGCTTGCGTCCCTTATAGCGACTGCTGACCGAAATCTGCGAGACCAGCCTTAATGGGACGCGCCGGGCACATCGCCACTGACTGGATGTCTCGCCAAGGTATACCTTGATCAGAAGCTATCGGGGAAAGCGGCTTGGCGCCTCTAATCTGTCATTCGGCACATTAAGAGCGAGCCCTAGAAGCCGACATTCGATGAGGTCATCGCGACGGACGCAACTTATGTTCAGCTGCGTCCCGTCGTGCTTGCCGATTACTCTGACTTGATGTGTTCAACAACATAGCTGACCGTCCGAGATGTTCCACCGACCTGGCCGGGGCGTTAGCTAGGCCGGAAGCGTCGACCGGATCTGGCCATGACCCAGCATCTTCGAGAAGCGCCGATAGTCTGAGTTCTCCCATCGCCAGCGTCCAGCAACGATTGCTGGGTGGACCTCCGCATCGGCGGCGATTTTCTCGATGTCACTGGTGCCAACCTCGGTCGAACTCAGCGACTTCCAGATCTTCGGAGGGATTAGCGCATCCCGTGCGAAGGTGTCGGCTTCGGTTTCGATGTCGTTGGAGCTCTTAACCTCGAGATCGTCGACGATGACCTGAACGCCCTTCCCGAGATGGAGGCAGACGTGCGCGAACTCGTGCAGCAGCGTGAACCAGAAATTGTCGATGCGGTTGTGCCTAAGCGTCAGGGCGATCACCGGGGCGCCGTCGCCCCGGCATATCGCTGCGCCGTCGAGGAATGTTCCCGGTAAATGGTCCATCGTCACCAGGACCACACCAATGCCTCGAAGGAACTCCGACGCCTTGGCCGGTCCATTCTCGTGGACGCTTAACTTCGCCAGCTGACGCGCAAAAGCCTTGCCGCGGCGTTTGTTGACGACGCTTTCTGAGACGGCTTGGTCCTCCGCCTTCACGAGCACCGCCGAGCACCACGCCTCGAGCGCTCTCAGATCGGTCTTCGCGTTTGTTCGGTCCGTCCGCGTCTTTCTGAGCATCGCGACTGCCGGAGCCATATTCGTGGCTCGCGCGAGGAAGGCGTCTAAGCCCTCCTTCGGCTTCATCACCCTAAGTTCGCGCAGCTTGGCAATCGCGGCATCAGATGCGGTCGTGCGCCGGTTGGGTGCCTCGTGCTTCGAGCTTCCGACGAGAGCAGCCGGTGGAATGCCGAAGTGTCTATGCAGCGCACGAATCTGATCCACCGTCAGCTGGCGCTGTCCACTCAGAATTTCGGAGACTCTGGACTTCGTGCCCAGAAGAGGCACGAGATCCCGACGGCCGATGCCGGCCTGCTCCATCCGGAACTTAATCGCGTCGGCGGGCGTCACCTCAATGGCGAAGCGGTCGCGCTCCCACTGGTCGATGACGGCCTGCAGCACCAAGAGCTCGTCCAGGGACTCGTCGTCAGCTCGGGTCATCAGCTCGGATGCGCGTCTGAGCGCGTCACGGTGCTGCTGGTCAGTTCTGATTGGCCTGATCAACAAGTCTGCCTCCTTCTCGCTCATTCGCGCGCGCCGCGAGCGGATTCAACAAGCACGACGCCAGCCGCGCAGTTTATCGCGAGCCGCACGCTGGCGCCCGCAACGGTGTGGATCTCAATGCAGTGACCGTCGCGGACTGCAGCGGGGAAAGTCTCGAGCGCCGACGCGATATCGGTCCACTCGGCCGCTTCGAGCTCGGCGCACAGGGCACCCAGGGCGCCAGCGTGCTCGCTCTGACCCTCCGCCGCGAGTTGGTGCAACAGATGTCTGCCCATGAGCTTCATCACCGCATCGCATAACGCACGATTGAGCGCAAGTATAATGGTTCCAAGTTATGGAACTAAACATGTTGCGAATCGCCTGGAGTGGCGGCATACCAATATGGTTCCAAAAAATGGAACCGAGATTGATTCGGCGACGCGAAGGAATGGAGCATGAAGGACGTTGAAAAGGGCAAGCCCGAGAATCCGGGGACCATCTCGGTGACGGTTCACTACCAGTCGAAGGACGCAAAGAAGGCATTCTCGCCCAGTGCGTCGATCGAGGAGATCCTCGACTGGGCGCTTGCCCGCAAGGAGTTCGCCATCGACCCCGCGATGGTCAACGAGTTCGCGCTGGCGCGCCACGGCGAGAAGGACGAGCTCGCGCTTAGCGATCACCTCGGCAAGCTGGCGAAGGGAGCCAAGGCGATCGAGCTCGATCTCGTGCGCGGCGACATCGCCAACGGAGCGGCGTGATGATCGAGGATCCGTCGGCAGGTCGGGTCGCCACCGAGGTTAAAGGCGAGGCGTTCGTTGATGGCGTTGATCGGGGGCGGTGGCGTATCGTGCGCTACGCCTTTCCGATCCTCGACGTGGCTATCTCCGCGACGGAACCGGATGGCACCACTTCCGAATACGTCATGCATTTTGAGCTGATGAATTATCCGGCGCAGGCCCCGATGGTCCGCATTTGGGATGCGACTGCCGACGCGGGCAATTCGAGGGTAGCGCTGGCCTTCCAGCAGTGGGGCGACGACACGGTCTACCGTCCGTGGGACCGGCGCACCGGGCCGCACAACAACAATGCCGCCAACCTCCCTCACCTCGCGTGGCGCTGCGACCGCGACTTGACGTTCATTCTGGAGGACATCCATGCCATCCTCAATCTCAACGCTCGCGCGCTTCGTCATCGGCACGCGGCCTGACCTGATTTGTTCGGCGAAGGTGTGGGCCGCTGGCATCGCCGAGCTGCGTCGCCGAGCCGGCCGTCGCCGCGAGAGCGGCGCGTTCCTTCTCGGCACGAGGGGGCAGTCGCGAACCATCGAGCAATTCGTCTACTACGACGACATCGATCCCGACGCCTTGAAGACAGGCATCGTAGTCATCGATGGGCGAAAGCTCGGCACCTTGTGGGATCACTGCCGGCGGGAGAG
>SMFF01000072.1_pt1 | contig 17960 bp, 14 predicted proteins | sample 2456181 | NCBI WGS metagenome assembly SMFF01 (sample SAMN10132611, study PRJNA489261) | soil metagenome | isolation source: day120 antibiotic-loamy sand soil ammended with raw manure from dairy cow... | place: USA | collected 2015-04-01
TCGTGCAAGACGCCGTTGGTGGCGATCACGCTGAGCTCGTCGAGCCGCTCGGTGCCGGTCGCGGTCGTCACCCGACCGCCGGCCTCGGTGATGATCGGAACGAGCGCCGCGACATCCCAGGGCTTCACGTCGAACTCGCCGGCGATGTCGATCGCCCCCTCGGCCAGCAGCATGTACGCCCACAGATCGCCGAAAGCGCGCGTGCGGCCGACCGCGCGCGAGAGTCCGATCAGCCGATCGAGGTAGCCGTACTGGTCCCAAGTCTGCAGGTTGTTGTAGCTGAGGGTCGCGTCCTCGAGCCCTGCGACGGCGCTCACGCGCAACGGGCGCGCATCACCGCCGTCGTGCTGTACCCAGGCGCCGTGACCGGTCGCGGCCCACCACCGTCGCCCGAGAGCCGGGGCGCTGACGACGCCGACGGCCGGCACGCCGTCGATCGCCAAGGCGATGAGCGCGCCCCAGATGGGCACGCCGCGCGCAAAATTGCTCGTGCCGTCGATCGGGTCGATGATCCACTGGCGGCGCGAGTCGCCTGCGCTCCCGAACTCCTCGCCGAGCACCGCGTCGTACGGCCGCGCCTTCTCGAGGTGATCCCGGATCATGCGCTCCACGCGCGTGTCGGCATCCGTGACGATCGACTTGTCCGCCTTGAGTTGGATGCCCAGATCCTGCGAGCGGTAGCGGTCCATCGCGATGAGGTCCGCCTCGGCGGCGAGGGTCAAGGCGACCGCGAGGTCATCGGCGAGGGTGGGGTCTGCGGGGGAGTCGCTCACGCTTCGAGCCTAGCGACGCTGGTTTCGAGACGCGTATCGCTGCGCGATGCGCTCCTCAACCAGCTGAGTACACCGCTGATTGAGGAGCGGCGCAGCCGCGTCTCGAAATCAGCCGCGCAGACTGCCCAGCAGCCGCCGCAGCGAGTCCACGCGCGCCGCGTCCACCTCGCCGCGCTCGATCGCCTCGTCGAGCGCACAATCCGGGGCATCGGCGAGGTGGGTGCAGCCGCGCGGGCAGGTCTCGGCGACGGCCGCGAGATCCGGGAATCCGCGCAGGATGTTGTCGGGGTTCACGTGTCCCAGGCCGAACGATCGCACACCGGGCGTGTCGATGATCCACCCGCCCGTCGGCACCCGCAGCGAGACGGTCGAGGATGACGTGTGCCGCCCCCGGCCCGTCACCGCGTTCACGACGCCGGTGGCGCGCTCCGTGCCCGGCACGAGCGCATTGACGAGCGTCGACTTGCCGACCCCCGAGTGCCCGACCGCGACGGTCGTGTGACCGGCGAGCATGGGCGCGAGCTCGTCGACCGGCCAGTGGTCTTGCGCGCTGCGGACCACCGGGATCTCGAGCCCCGCGAAGTTCGCCAGGAACGGTTCGGGATCGGCGAGGTCGGTCTTGGTGATCACCATGATCGGATGGATGCCGGCGTCGTACGCCGCCACGAGGTAGCGGTCGACGAGTCGCGGGCGCGGCTCGGGGTTCGCGGCGGCCACCACGATGAGCAGCTGGTCGGCGTTGGCCACGATGATGCGTTCGACGGCGTCGGTGTCGTCGGCGCTGCGGCGCAGCAGCGTGGTGCGGGGTTGGATGCGCACGATCCGGGCGAGGGTGCCTGCTTCGCCCGACACGTCTCCCACGACGTCGACACGGTCGCCCGTGACGATCGCCTGATCGCGCAGCTCTCGCGCGCGCGTCGCGGTCGCTGTGTGCTCGGTCGGGGCGTCGGCGTCGATGAGCACCGTGTAGCGCCCGCGATCCACCGAGAGCACGCGCGCGGCGACGGAGTCGTCATGTGTCGGCCGGATCTTGCTGCGCGGCCGGTTGCCCTTGGGGTTCGGGCGCACGCGCACATCCGATTCGTCCCAGGCGTCGAAGCCCTCGGGGTCGTCATCGTCGTCGCTGAGCCAGCTCACGCGGCAGCCCCGGCGCTCACAGCGGCAGCGACTCCCAATGCGTCGCCGTCGCGTCGCGAGCGAACATCGCGCGCCACAATTCGGGGAACTCGGGCAGCGTCTTCGCCGTGGTGCCGATGTCGTCGACGGTGACCCCCGACACGGCGACACCCGCGAGCGCACCGGATGTCGCCATCCGGTGATCCGCGTATGCCTCCCATGCGCCGCCGTGCAACGGCCGCGGATGGATCTCCAGCGACTCGGGATGCTCGATCACCTCGCCGCCGAGGCGGTTCAGTTCGGTCGCGAGCGCGGTGAGACGGTCGGTCTCGTGGCCGCGCAGGTGGCCGATTCCGGTGATCGTGCTCGGTCCGTCGGCGAAGGCGAGCAGCGTCGCGATGGTCGGCGTGAGCTCGCCCCCGATCGAGAGGTCGACGTCGGCCGATCGCAAGGCCATGCCGCCGCGCACGCCGTCGCCGCCGTCGATCGTCACGCTGTCGCCGTCGCGCGTCACCGTCGCGCCCAATCGCGGCAGGAGCGTGAGGAACTCCGCGCCGACCTGCGTCGTGGAGTCGGGCCAGCCCTCGATCGTCACGGTGCCCCCCGCGAGCAGGGCCGCCGCCAGGAACGGTCCCGCGTTCGAGAGGTCGGGTTCGATCGTCACGTCGTCGGCGCGAATGGTCTGCGGCGCCACGACCCAGACCCCCGGCTCCGGCTCCTCCACCGTCACGCCACGCGCCTGAAGGCACGCGATCGTCATGCGGATGTGGGGCATGCTCGGCAGGTGCTCCCCGGTGTGGCGCAGGGTGAGGCCCTCCACGAAACGCGGGGCGGCCAGCAGCAGGCCCGACACGAACTGGCTGGACGCGGACGCGTCGATCGCGAGCTCGCCGCCGCGCACCTCGCCCGTGCCGTGCACGGTGAACGGCATCGTGCCGCGGCCGTCGTCGCTCACCTCGATGCCGAGGCCGCGCAGGGCGTCGATCGTCGTGCGCATCGGACGCTTGCGGGCGTACGGGTCGCCGTCGATGCTCGAGGGGCCGAGTGCGAGCGCCGCCACGATCGGCACGAAGCGCATGACGGTTCCCGCGAGCCCTCCGTCGATCGAACCGCCGAGCAGTTCGCCGGGGGTGACCCGCAGATCGGGTCCGAACGAGCCGTCACCCGGCACGCGTTCGATGCCGACCCCGAGGGAGCGGAGGCCCTCGATCATGAGGGTGGTGTCGCGGGAGTGCAGCGGGCGCCGGATCGTCGACGGGCCGTCGGCGAGCGCCGCGAGCACGAGCTCGCGGTTGGTGAGGCTCTTCGAGCCGGGCAGCGACAACCGCGCGGCGAGCGGCCCCTCCGCGAGCGGAGCCGGCCACGGACCGTCGGTGCCCGGGGCGAGCGTCACGTCGAACAGCTCTCCCGGGCCGGACGACCCACCAGGTCGCTCGGGGAGCAGCTCATCGCGACCGGAATAACCGAAGACACCCATCGGTTGTCCAGAGTAGTGCCCTTTACCGGGCGGGGAGGAGCGGGCATGCTCGTGCTGGAAGCACCGACGCGGTCAGGCCGTGCCGCGACACGCGGCATAGACTCGACGCCGATGGCAGACACCGCGCGCCCCGAGCCCGGCCCCGACGAGCTGCGGAGGCTCTTCGCCGAGCAGGCGATCCCGTTCATGGACCAGCTGTACGCAGCGGCCATGCGCATGACACGCAACCCCGCGGATGCCGGGGATCTCGTGCAGGAGACGTACACGAAGGCGTTCGGCGCGTTCGGCGGCTTCGAGCAGGGCACCAACCTCAAGGCGTGGCTGTACCGCATCCTCACCAACACCTACATCAACAGCTACCGCAAGAACCAGCGCAGCCCCTACCAGGGCACCCTCGACGAGCTCGAGGACTGGCAGCTGGGCTCGGCCGAGTCCCTCACCCAGGGGCGCACCACCCGATCCGCCGAAGCCGAGGCGATCGACCACCTCCCCGACAGCGACGTCAAAGAGGCACTGCAGTCGATTCCCGAGGACTTCCGACTCGCCGTGTACCTCGCGGATGTCGAAGGCTTCGCCTACCAGGAGATCGCGGACATCATGAAGACCCCAGTCGGCACGGTGATGAGCCGACTCCACCGCGGACGCCGCCTGCTGCGCGAGCGCCTCGCCGAGTACGCCCGCGAGCGTGGGTACACCGTCGCGGACACCTCCATCAGGAGCACGAAATGACCGATTGCGGTTGCGACAAGGCCAAGGCAGAGCTCGAGGAGTTCCTGCACCGCGAGCTCTCCGAGACGGACCTGCAGGACATCCAGGAGCACCTCGACAACTGCGAGGACTGCTCCACCGAGCACCTCGTGGGGCTGACGCTCATCCAGAAGGTGCAGCGCGCCTGCCAGGAGAAGGCCCCCGACGAGCTCCGCGCGTCGATCCTCGCGGCTCTCGACAGCTGAGGCGCAATCACAGGACGAGGGCGCGCCGGGTCATTCGTCCGGGGAGACCTTCCATGCGACGAGAACATCGTCCGTTTCCCGGATACACGGTGACGATCCGTATTCGTCCCCAGCGCGGACAAATCCTCCCGCGAGCGTTACCTTTCCATCCGGTGACAGCGTCTGATCACTCGCGAACAAGGTGGCGCCGCCAACTATTTTCGTGCCCGCAGGCCAGACGACCGGGATCGCGTCATCACCGTCGGAAGGAGTTATGGACCAACAGGAATTGGCGTCGAGCGCAACGCTTCCCGATATCAGCGCGTCAGCTCCTTCCGAGCTGGATGTTGCAATCGCGGCGTAGTAGCCCTGATCCTCGAGGATGATGACCGCGCCGCCGGTGTGCGTGGGATGTGTCGAGCATGCAGAGAGCATGCTGGTAGCAGCGATGGTGACGGCAACGAGTGCACGCCGCTTCATGGCCATCGCCTCACGTTCATGAGATTCGCTCCCTTGGATAAGGAGAGAGCGTAGGTCAACTCACGATCGCTGTTGCAACAACGAGGTAACGATCCAGATTGGCGACGCCCTACCGGCGCCGCCTCACAACGACAGGGCGTTCGCGATCAGCGCGGTCTGCTCGGCGGCGCTGCGCTTCGACGAGCCCGTCGCCGGCGACGCGGATGCGGGGCGCGACGAGACGCGAAGCTCCCGGTCGCCGAGCTGAGGTGCGAGCTCGATCGCCAGGAACGGCCAGGCGCCCTGGTTCTCCGGCTCCTCCTGCACCCACATGATCTCGGCCTCCGGGTAGCGCTCCAGCACGGGCAGCAGCTGGTCGGTCGGCAGCGGGTAGTACTGCTCGAGCCGCACGAGCGCGAAGGCTCCCGCATCCGCGCGCTTCTCGACCTCGTTCAGCAGGTCGTAGTGGATCTTGCCCGAGTGCAGCAGCACGCGCTTCACGGTCGACGGATCCTGGATGCGGGCGTCGTCGATGACGGGCTCGAAGCGCCCCTGCGTGAAGTCGGGCACGTCGCTCGTCGCACCGCGCAGACGCAGCATCGACTTCGGAGTGAAGACGATGAGCGGACGGCGGGGACGCGCGTACGCCTGACGACGCAGCAGATGGAAGTACGACGCGGGGGTCGACGGACGCGCGATCGTCATGTTGTTCTCCGCCGCGAGCTGCAGGTAGCGCTCGATGCGCGCCGAGGAGTGGTCGGGGCCCTGCCCCTCGTAGCCGTGGGGGAGCAGCATGACCACGCTCGAGCGCTGACCCCACTTCTGCTCGGCGCTCGAGATGAACTCGTCGATCACCGTCTGGGCGCCGTTCGCGAAGTCGCCGAACTGGGCCTCCCAGAGCACCAGGGCATCCGGACGCTCCACCGAGTAGCCGTACTCGAAGGCGAGGGCCGCGTACTCCGACAGCAGCGAGTCGTAGATCGCGAGGCGCGCCTGGTTCTCGGACAGGTTGCCGAGCGGCAGCCACTCCTGGCCGTTCTCCCGGTCGTGGTAGACCGCGTGACGCGACACGAAGGTGCCGCGGCGGGCGTCCTGGCCCACGAGCCGCACCGGCGTGCCCTCGAGCAGGAGCGAGCCGAGCGCGATGAGCTCGCCGAAGCCCCAGTCGATCGAGCCATTGCGGCTCATGTCGAAGCGCTTCTTGAGCAGCTGCTGCAGCTTCGGGTGCACCGAGAAGCCGGCGGGCGGGTTGTTGTGCGCGTCGCCGATGAGCTCGACCACACCCTGGTCGACAGCGGTGGAGGCGGGCTCGCCCGTGGCGACATCCTCGTTCTGCTGGGAGCCGGGACGCTCGAGGTCGGAGACGGGCTTCTGGTCGTGCGCCACGACCGGGATCGACCCGGTCTGCGCCGCGTGCGTCTCGGCGAAGGCGCGCTCGAGGCGCTCCTGGAAGTCGCGCTGCGACTGCTCGAACTCCTCCTCGGTGATGTCGCCGCGACCGACGAGAGCCTCGGTGTAGAGCGTGCGCACGCTGCGCTTCGCCTCGATGAGGTTGTACATGAGCGGCTGCGTCATCGACGGGTCGTCGCCCTCGTTGTGCCCGCGCCGGCGGTAGCAGACGATGTCGACCACGACATCCCGCTTGAACTGCTGGCGGTACGCGAAGGCGTGCTCTGCCACGCGCACCACGGCCTCGGGGTCGTCGCCGTTCACGTGGAAGACGGGCGCCTGGATCGTCTTGGCGACATCCGTGTTGTAGACCGAACTGCGCGCATCCTGCGGCGTCGTGGTGAAGCCCACCTGGTTGTTGATGACGACGTGGATGGTGCCGCCGGTCTTGTAGGCGCGCAGTTGCGACATCTGCAGCGCCTCCACGACCACGCCCTGGCCCGCCATCGAAGCGTCGCCGTGCACGAGGATCGGCAGGGTGCCGTACTGGCCGTCGCCCTTGCGGTCCTGCTTGGCGCGCACGATGCCCTCGAGCACGCCGTTGACGGCCTCGAGGTGCGAGGGGTTCGCGGCGAGGTAGACCGGGACCTCCTTGCCGCTCATCGCGGTGAACGTGCCCTCGGTGCCGAGGTGGTACTTGACGTCGCCCGAGCCCTGCACCGACTTGAGGTCTTGCGTGCCCTCGAACTCGCGGAACACCTGACCGTAGGTCTTGCCGGCGATGTTGGTGAGCACGTTGAGCCGGCCGCGGTGCGCCATGCCGATCGCGACCTCGTCGAGGCCCGCCTCGGCGGCACCCTGCAGGATCTCGTCGAGCAGGGCGATCGTGGACTCCCCGCCCTCGAGGCTGAAGCGCTTCTGGCCGACGTACTTGGTCTGCAGGAAGGTCTCGAAAGCCTCGGCCTCGTTGAGCTTGGCGAGCACGCGCAGCTGCTCGTCGTGGGTGGGCTTGACGTAGGGCTTCTCGAGACGCTCCTGGAACCAGGCACGCTGAGCGGGGTCCTGGATATGCATGTACTCGATGCCGACCGTGCGGCAGTAGGAGTCGCGCAGCACCCCGAGGATGTCGCGCAGCAGCATCGTGCGCTTGCCGCCGAAGCCACCGGTCACGAACTCACGGTCGAGGTCCCAGAAGGTGAGACCGTGGCTCGCGATGTCGAGGTCGGGGTGCGAACGCTGGCGGTACTCGAGCGGGTCGATGTCGGCCATGAGGTGGCCGCGCACCCGGAAGGAGTTGATGAGCTCCTGAACGCGACTGGTCTTGGAGATGCGCTCCGAGAGGTCGACGTTGATGTCCTCGGCCCAGTGGATGGGCTCGTAGGGGATGCGCAGCGCCGCGAAGATCTCGCTGTAGAAGTCGCGCTCGCCGATGAGCAGCTCGTGGATCTTCTTGAGGAACTCACCCGAGCCGGCGCCCTGGATGACGCGGTGGTCGTAGGTGCTCGTGAGGGTGATCGTCTTGCCGATACCCATCTCGACGAGCGTCTTCGGGCTCGCGCCCTGGAACGCTGCCGGGTATTCGAGGGCGCCCGCGCCGATGATGCAGCCCTGGCCGCGCATGAGGCGCGGCACCGAGTGCTCGGTGCCGATGCCGCCCGGGTTGGTGAGCGAGATCGTGACGCCCTGGAAGTCGGCGGCCGTGAGCTTGTTCGCGCGCGCTCGTGCCACGACGTCTTCGTAGGCGGCGAGGAACTCGGCGAAGTTCATGGTGTCGGCACGCTTGATGCCCGGAACGAGCAGCGAGCGTGAGCCGTCGGGCTTGGGCAGGTCGATCGCGATGCCCAGGTTGATGTGCGCGGGAGCGACGACGCTCGGCTTGCCGTCTTCGGTCTCGCGGTAGAAGACCGCCTGGCTCGGGAACTCCTTGAGCGTCTGCACCATGGCCCACGCGATGAGGTGCGTGAACGACACCTTGCCTCCGCGTGCGCGACGCAGGTGGTTGTTGATCACGATGCGGTTGTCGATCATGAGCTTCGCCGGGATGGTGCGCACGCTCGTGGCGGTCGGCATCGACGTGCTCTGGTCCATGTTGGTGGCGAGCGTCTTCGCCATGCCCTTGAGCACGGTGACGGTCTCCTGCGGCTCCGACTCGGCCGCGACGGGGATCGACGCGGTGGTCGGTGCCTGCGCCGGGATCGGCTGCGGCTTGGCGGGAGCGGAGGTGGTGCGGGCGATGGGAGTGGTCGGCGGTGCGCTCTCGGCGGCCGGCGCGGCGGCCGGAGGCGTGGCGGGAGCAGGCTCGGTGACGGCCTCGGGGATCTGGGCTTCGCCACCCTCCTGCGACTTGGGCGCGACGGCGTCGGTGGGAGCGGGGGCAGGCGCGCCGTCCGCGGGGGCTGCAGCCGCATCCGCTTCACCCACCACCGGGATCACGGAGGTGGGAGTGGGGTCGTCGACGGGGCGATACGACTCGAGGATCGGCCACCAGCTCTTGTCGACCGACTCCTTGTCGACGAGGTACCGCTCGTACATCTCGTCGACGAGCCACTCGTTGGCTCCGAACTCTCCTGAAGCGCTGTCTTCAGGCGTCACTCCGGTGACGGGGTTGGACACAGCCGACCGCCTACTCTCACTACTCGCCGGTGCCCAGGGATCCGGGTGATCCCCGCTGGTCACACCACGCACAAGCCTAACGCGACCGGCGGCGCGGCGCGGACATCCGCGAGGTGTTCGGGGAACCTCTCAGGGAGACTGAACAGGGGAACCCGGCCGGGGTGGAGCGGAGGCGTCTACCGTGGTGTCATGCGCTTCACGGGACAGGTGCCGGCCCACGATCTCACCTATTCGGATGTGTTCCTCGTTCCCAGCCGTTCGGGGGTCGCCAGCCGCCTCTCGGTCGACCTCGCGACGACCGACGGAACCGGTGCCACCATCCCGATCGTGTCGGCCAACATGAACTCGGTGACCGGCCCGCGGCTCTCGGCGACGCTCGCCCGCCGTGGTGGCCTCGGGGTGCTGCCGCAGGACCTGCCGCTCCAGGAACTCGACGCCGCGATCCGCTGGGTGAAGGAGCAGCCGGTGCGCTGGGATGCTCCCATCGAGCTGTCGGCGGATGCGACGGTCGCCGAGGCGCTGCGGGTGGTGCCGGCGATCGCGGCGGATGTCGTGGTGCTGCGTGACGCCGACGGCGGGGAGGCCGGATGCGTGCCCGCCGCCCGGCTCGCGACCGCCCTGCCCGACGCGCGACTCGGCGACCTCGTACACGGCGGGGTGACATCCCTCGACGCCGACGACCTCGACGGTGCACGTGCCGCGTTCGACCTGCTCGTCGATGCGGATGTCGACGTCGCGCTCGTGCGCCACCACGGCCGCCTGGTCGGCTCGGTGACCCGACGCAGTGCCCTGCGTTCGACGATCTACGCTCCGGCGCTCGACGCATCCGGGCGGCTGCGGGTGGCGGCCGCGGTGGGCATCAACGGCGATGTGGCGGCCAAGGCACGAGCGCTCGCCGATGCCGGGGTCGACGTGCTCGTGGTCGACACCGCACACGGGCACCAGGAGGGCATGCTGGCGGCGCTGCGCACGGTCGCCGGGCTGGGGCTCGGCATCCCGATCGCGGCGGGCAACGTGGTGACCGCCGACGGGGTGCGCGACCTCGTGGAGGCGGGCGCGTCGATCATCAAGGTCGGTGTCGGGCCTGGGGCCATGTGCACGACCCGCATGATGACGGCGGTCGGGCGCCCCCAGTTCTCGGCGGTGCTCGAGACGGCGGAGGCGGCGCGCGAGCTCGGCGCGCACGTTTGGGCGGACGGCGGCGTGCGATACCCGCGCGACGTGGCCCTCGCGCTCGCGGCGGGTGCCTCGGCCGTGATGATCGGCTCGTGGTTCGCGGGCACGATCGAGGCGCCGGGGATGCTGCAGACGGATGCCGCGGGCCGACTCTTCAAGGAGAGTTGGGGCATGGCGTCGACGAAGGCCGTGCAGGAGCGCTTCGGGCGGCTCGACCCGTACGAGCTCGCACGCAAGGAGTTGTTCGCGGAGGGCATCTCCAGCTCGAAGATCTACCTCGACCCGAACCGCCCCTCGGTCGAGGACCTGCTCGACATGATCACCTCGGGCGTGCGCAGCTCGTTCACCTACGCGGGCGCGGCATCGCTCGCCGAGTTCCACGAGCGGGCCGTCGTCGGCTTCCAGTCGGCCGCCGGCTACGAGGAGGGCAAGGCGCTCCCGGTCTCCTGGTGAGCGGGTTCCCATCTCCGGCTGAGCGGCTCCCGGTCTCCCCGTGGCGGTTCGGGGGTGCCAAACGCTGTAGCGGTTGAGGGTGGGCGCCCGATATTGCTGGCGCGGCCCGTCGAAAACTAGCGCGCGAGCCGCGCTGCGGCTGTGCGGAACAGCAGGCTCTGGGTGTGATCGAGGGTTGCCGCCGTGGGCCGCGGCATGTTCGCGGGCAGGCCCGCGCCCCGCAGGATGTCGTAGAACCGCCCGAGAGGGTGCAGGTCAGCGGGGTCCCAATGCGTGATCCCGCGAACGTCGGGCAACGCGAGAAGGGCCCGATCGCGTTCCTTCTCTCTCCGGAAGACATCGACGGGGTCACGACCCTTGAGATAGTTCGGGTCCCGGTACTTCGCTCGACCATCGCATTCCCCCGCGTGGCCCAGCTCTGCCCACCAGAGGTCCACACGGCGGATGCCGACGCGGGTCGCGAACTCGCGTTGCGGCTCAGGGCGGGGGAATCCCAGCATCACTGCGGCGATCCGCGACTCGGTCTCGGGCGGTGACTCCGCCCTGCCGTCGGCCTCTGCGATCACGGCGCGTGCGCGATCCGTGCCACGGCGGGTTCTCGCATCCGAGAGCCGTGCGATGAGTTCCGAGTGGGTCGTGAGTGCCGCGCGTCCGAAGGCGGTGCCCAGCGCGGAGTCCGCGATGACCACGCCGTCGACGAACGACAGCTCTCGCGCCAGGTCGATCACCGTCTGCGCGGGTGAGGTCACCAGGAGGCCGTCGAGTTCGACGATCTCGCGGCCGTCGAACCCGAGCGCGCGGCGGCGAAGGCGACCGCTCGACCGGCCGCCGTGTGCGCGCTCTACCAGCACATCGACCCGGCGAGGCCAATCGCGGCGGATGCGCATGTTCCAGAGCGCCGCGGCGGCGTGGTGCGAGTACACCTGGGGAGCGGTCACACGCTCCGCCGTGCGCAGCACGAGTTCACGGTGCTGTCGGTGGCGCTCGACCGCATTCCACTCCGCCGGCAACGCGAACTCGCCGGGTCGCACACGATGAAGCTGACCCGTGCGGATCAATTGCGCCAGTTGGCGATCGGTGAGGCCTTGGTCGAGCGCTTCCGCCCGAGTGATTCGTCGCAGGTCGATGTCGTCCATCGCTGTAGCGTCTGCCGCGCAGAGCGTCTCGTGGGGCGAGGTGCGCCGATTCGCGAACAGTTTGCGATGCACGGTTCTGTGCAGGGACGGATGCGGTCCCGCCGGCGGTGCGGTCGCATCCGGTGCCTGCATGGCGCGTAGCGCGCCAGTATTCTGCGCGGCGCGGCAGTTATCACGGGCGCGCTCTGCGAAGCGCTACAGCGTTTGGCACCCCTCCCGGCCGCACCGGCGAAGCGCTGTCGCGTTTGGCACCCCACTCGGGGTCAGCCGGCGAACGACGCGGCCCACTCGGCGACGCGGCGGTCGCTCTCCTCGGGGGAGAGGTCTTCGACGCGGGTCATGATCGACCAGCGCACGCCGTAGGGGTCGCGGATGCTCGCGAAGCGGTCACCCGAGACAAAGGTCGAAACCGGCTCCCGGATCGTCGCGCCCGCTGCCTCGGCGGCGGCGACCACGGCGTCCGCGTCAGCGCAGTAGAAGGCGAGGGAGTAGCAGTCGTCGTCGCCCGCGGGCGGCGGCACGAGGTGGTAGTCGGGGGATGCCTCGCCGAGCTGCAGGCGTCCGTTGCCGAAGTCGAGGTCGGCGTGGCTGACGACGCCGCCCATCTCGGTGGAGCTCACCAGCTGCGCACCGAATACCGTGCGGTAGAACTCGATCGCGCCACGCGCATCCGTGAGTGCGATGAACGGGGTGATGGTCGTGTAGCCGTGCGGGATACCGTCGGTCGTGTGGGCGCCCGTGACGCCGGTCGTGTTGGTCATGCGGTCCACGTTATGGATGCGATGTCGGCGCCGTCGTGAAGAATCCGGCCAGAAGCATCCGCGCGGGAGAGAGGAACGTGTGACCCAGCCACCCAGCCGCGGCGTGCTCTATCCCGCACGCCTTCCGACCTTCACCCGCGTTCCCCCCGAGCCAGCGGAAGCGTCCTTCGTCGTGCACTTCTGGGTGCCCGAGTGGAGCATCGAGCCCGGTCGGGTGTCGCGCCAGCAGCTCATCGGCTATCCGGCGGTCAACCTCGTCGTGATGGCGGACGAGGTGGTCGTCTCCGGCCCGACGACGCGCCGTTCGCATCGCGATCTGAGCGGCAACGGATGGGGAGTCGGCGCGCTGCTGCGACCAGCCGCGGTGCCCGCGATCGCGGGCGACCCGCTCGTGCTGCGCGATACCGAGAGCCCCCTCGAGGCGCCCGAGCTCGTCGAAGCGGTGACCGAAGCCATGGACGCGCGCGACCCGCACCGGATCACGCGCGCCTGCCGCCTGCTCGGTGCATGGATCGTCGAGCGGGCAGGGGAGCCCTCGCCCGACGCGCTGCTCGCCAACGAGCTCGCGCGCGTCATCGACGGGGATCCGACCGTGCTGCAGCTCGCCGACATCGCGGCCCGGCTGAACGTCTCGCAGCGCACCGTCACGCGCCTCGCTCGACGCTTCGTCGGCGTCACCCCCGCGGCGATGATCAGGCGGCGGCGCCTGCAGGAGGCGGCCGAGCAGCTGCGCGCCGACCCGAGCATCGCCCTCGCCGAGGTCGCAGCGCGCCACGGCTACGCCGACCAATCGCACCTGAGCCGGGACTTCCGCAGCGTGCTGGGGTTCACCCCGACGGGGTATCGAGCGGATGCGGCGGCCGCGCCGCCTGCGGCATCCGTCCAGCGTCGGCCGTTTGGCGCCCTGTAGGCTGGCCCGATCATGGACGAGCCTCCGTCTTCGACGTCTGAGCCAGCCCACGCGGTACGCCCTCACCCCGGCGTGACCTCCCTGCCCGGAATCGATCTCCGATGAGCCCCGAATGGTGGATGTTCATCGCCGGCGCGCTGCTCACGGTGGGCACCGGGTTGTTCGTCGCGAGCGAGTTCGCGCTCGTCAACCTCGACCGGCATGACCTCGAGGCCCGGCAGTCGCGGGGTGAGACGATGCTGGGCCCGACGATCCGCGCGCTCAAGGTCACCTCGACGCACCTCTCGGCGGCGCAGCTCGGCATCACGCTCACGACCCTGCTCGCCGGCTTCACCCTCGAACCGGCGTTCAGCGGATGGCTGCGGCCGCTGTTCGACGCCTGGGGGCTCAACGCCACCACCTCGCGCGTCGTCGCCTCGATCGTCGCGGTCGCGGTGGCGACCCTGTTGTCGATGATCATCGGCGAGCTCGTGCCGAAGAACTTCGCGCTCGCCCTGCCGCGACAGACCGCGAAGGTCGTCATCCCCTTCCAGATCCTGTTCACCACGGTCTTCAAGCCGTTCGTGGCGCTGCTGAACGGCACGGCGAACGCCGTGCTGCGCGGCGTCGGCATCGAGCCGAAGGAGGAGCTGAGCTCGGCCCGCACCGCCGACGAGCTCAAGAGCCTCGTGCGCCGCTCCGCGAGCGAGGGCGCGCTCGATCGCGACACGGCGACGCTGCTTGCGCGCACCCTGGCCTTCTCGGAGCACACGGCGGCCGACGTCATGACGCCTCGTCCGCGTCTCGCGGCGGTCGACCGCGGCGATACCGCCGAGACGGTCATCGAGCTCGCCCGACGCACGGGGTACTCGCGTTTTCCGGTGACCGACGAGGGACCGGACGACATCGTCGGCATCGTGCACATCAAGCAGGCGGTGGCGGTACCGCGCGAGCGACGCGCATCCGTTCCCGTGTCGGCGCTGCAGACCGACGCCCTGCGCGTGCCCGAGACCATGAAGCTCGACGTGCTGCTGGGGGAGTTGCGCGCCCGCAGCTTCCAGATCGCCGTGGTCGTCGACGAGTACGGGGGCACCGCCGGTGTCGCGACCCTCGAAGACCTCGTCGAGGAGCTCGTCGGCGAGGTCTCCGACGAGCACGACCGCTCACGGCCCGATGTGGTGCGCAGCCGCGGCTGGCTCACCTTCCCCGGAGCGCTGCGCCCCGATGAACTGCTCGAACGCGCCGGCGTGACGGTGCCAGACGACGGGCCCTACGAGACCGTCGCGGGTTACCTCATGAGCGAGCTCGGCCGCATCCCGGTCGCCGGAGACACCGTCGAGATCGACGCGGGAACCTTCCGCGTCGAGCGCATGGACGGTCGCCGCGTCGACCGCGTGCGCTTCACGCCGCGCCCCGTCGAGCCGGAGGAGGAGCGATGAGCGCCTCCGACTGGTGGGGCCTCGTGTGGCTCGTCGTGCTGTTGATCGGAAACGCGTTCTTCGTGGGCGCGGAGTTCGCCGTGATCTCTGCCCGTCGTTCGCAGATCGAGCCGAAGGCGGAGGCCGGATCCCGCGCCGCGAAGACCGCGCTCTGGGCGATGGAGCACGCGACCCTCATGCTCGCCACGAGCCAGTTGGGCATCACCGTGTGCTCGCTGCTCATCCTCAACGTCTCCGAGCCCGCCATCCACCACCTGCTCGCGGTGCCTTTCGGCCTCACCGGCTGGCCCGAGGAGGTGATCGGCACGGTCGCCTTCATCGTGACCCTCGTGATCGTGTCGTTCCTGCACGTCGTGTTCGGCGAGATGGTGCCGAAGAACATCTCGTTCTCCGTGCCCGATCGGTCGGTGCTGCTGCTCGCCCCGCCGCTCGTCGCCGTCGCGACCGTCTTCCGCCCCATCATCCGGGCCCTCAACGCCACCGCGAACGGGGTGCTGCTGCTGTTCCGGGTGCAGCCCAAGAACGAGGCGACGAGCGCGTTCACGGTCGAAGAGGTCGAGCTCATCGTGCGCACCTCGACGCGCGAGGGGGTGCTCGCCGACACGACAGGCGCGCTCAGCAACGCCTTCGAGTTCACGACCAAGAAGGTCGCGGATGTCGCGCTCGGCATGGATGCGCTCGTCACGCTCCCGGAGGATGCGGCTCCCGCCGACGTCGAGCGCGCCGTCGCCCAGCACGGCTTCAGCCGGTACGTGCTCGTCGACGAGGATGGCGAACCGAGCGGATACGTGCACCTGAAGGACGTCATCGACCTGCGCGACGACGAGTTCGACGACCCGGTGCCGCCCAAGCGCATCCGTCAGCTCATCTCGCTGTACCGCGGCATGGAGCTGGAAGACGCGCTCGCGATGCTGCGCCGCGCCGGCAGCCACGTGGCACGGGTGTTCGACGAGAGCGGCGCCACGCGCGGGGTGCTGTTCCTCGAGGACATCATCGAAGAGCTCGTCGGCGAGGTGCAGGACGCGACGCGTCGCCGATAGCGACGCTCCTGCGGGGAGATGGAGCGGTTGCGAGACGCATGCCCGCGTGCGCCTGGACGGCGCACGCCCGCCCGACCCGATGCCAGCGTCTCGCAACCGCTCCATCACCCCGCCTACGCTCGACGGATCGAAGCCGCGCGGCAGGGGTCAGCGCGGCCGCGCGCGCAGGTACTGCGGAGGCCAGTAGTCGAGGTCGACACCGAGCTCGCGGGCGGCGCGCAGCGGGAAGTGCGGGTCGCGCAGCAGCTCGCGACCGAGCATGACCGCATCCGCTCGCCCGTCGCGGATCACGGCGTCGGCCTGCTGCGGGGTCGTGATGAGGCCGACCGCCGAAACGGGCACGTCGGCGTCGGCGCCGATCTGCTCCGCGAAAGGCACCTGATAGCCGGGGCCGAGCGGGATGCGCACGCCACCCACGAGGCCGCCGCTCGAGATGTCGAAGAAGTCGGCTCCGGCGGCCTGCGCCCAGCCGGCGACTTTCGCGGTCTGCTCGGCATCCCAGCCGCCGTCGGCCCAGTCGGTGGCCGAGAAGCGCACGAGCACGGGAAGCTCGTCTCCGACCGCGGCGCGCGCCGCGCGCACCACCTCGAGGAGCAGCCGCGCGCGGTTCTCGAGCGAACCGCCGTAGGCGTCGTCGCGCCGGTTCGAGAGGGGGGAGAGGAACTGGTGGAGCAGGTAGCCGTGTGCCGCGTGGATCTCGACCAGGCCGAACCCGGCCCGCACGGCGCGCGTCGCCGCATCCGCGAACGCGTGCACGACACCCGGCAGCTCCGAGGCGTCGAGGGCGCGCGGCGTGGCGTAGCCGTCGAACGCGAGCGCCGAGGGCGCGACGGTCTGCCAGCCGCCGTCTGCCGGCGGCACCGATCCGCTGCCATCTTCGCCCCACGGCGCGTAGGTCGACGCCTTGCGCCCCGCATGGGCGAGCTGCATGCCGGGCAGCGCGCCCTGACTCCGCACGAACGCGGCGATCGGCGCCCAGGCGGCCTCGTGCGCATCCGACCAGATGCCGGTGTCGCGCGGCGAGATGCGGCCCTCGGGCGTCACCGCGGTCGCCTCGCTCATCACGACGCCCGCGCCACCGCGCGCGAGCGAGCCGAGGTGCACGAGGTGCCACTCGTTCGGGATGCCGTCGCGGTCGAGACACGAGTACTGGCACATGGGCGAGACCCACAGCCGGTTGCGCACCGTGGTCGTGCGCAGGGTGATCGGGTCGAACAGGCCGGGCATCAGGATTCCTGGCCGAGTGCGACGAGGAACTCGCGAAGCTGCGGCGCGTCGGTGAAGACGTGCCCGGTCACCCCGAGGGCGGTCGCGCCGTCGACGTTGACCGCCTTGTTGTCGATGAACACCATGCTCGCCAGCTCGATGCCCAGCTCGCGCGCGATGTAGCGATAGATCTCCGCATCGGGCTTCAGCAGGCCGAGCTCGGCGCTCACGAACACGCGCTCGAAGAGGGTGGCGAACGGTGCGTACCGGAAGGGGTCGCCGAAGTCGAAACCCGCGTTCGAGAGCAATGCAATGCGGGTGCCGCCATCGTGCAGTTCCTCGAGGATGCGCACGGTCGCGGGCTCCGCGCTGATCCATCCGCGGAAGTCGATCACCCAGAGCTGCTGGATGGTGGCGAGGTCCCAGCTGACGCCGAGGTCGGCGGCGACCTGTCGCCAATACTCGATGATCGACAGGCGTCCGTGGTCGAGCAGGTCGCGGTGCCGCCAGTAGACGGGCCAGAACTCCGCGGAGGAGACCCCGGCGGTCGCGACGAGTGCGAGCTTGTCCTCCTCGCTCTGCGACCTCGAGATCACCTCCCCGTAGTCGAAGACGACGACACGGTTCGGGATGCTGATGGCCACCGGCCCAAACTATCGTGGCGACATGGACACACGCGCCGGTCGCAGCTTCGGCCCCGAGGACGCCGCCGCATGGATCGCGGTGCCCGGCCCCGACGATGACAAGTACTCACGCGGGGTGGTCGGCTTCGTGACCGGTTCGGCGCGCTACCCCGGAGCTGCCGTGCTGGGGGTGGAGGCGGCGCTGCACACCGGCGTCGGCATGGTGCGCTACCTCGGCGCAGGGCGCCCCACGCGCCTCGTGCTGCAACGGCGGCCCGAGGCCGTGACAGCCGAGGGGCGCGTGCAGGCCTGGGTGGTGGGTTCAGGGCAGGATCCGGAGACGATCGACGACGTCGCGGCTGCGGCGCGCGACCGTGCGCTCGGCGATCCGGTTCCGATCGTCATCGATGCCGGCGCGCTCGGTTTCGTGGAGCGGGCGACGGGCGCCCGCGTTCTCGTGACGCACGCGGGAGAGCTC
>SMFF01000239.1_pt1 | contig 17767 bp, 13 predicted proteins | sample 2456181 | NCBI WGS metagenome assembly SMFF01 (sample SAMN10132611, study PRJNA489261) | soil metagenome | isolation source: day120 antibiotic-loamy sand soil ammended with raw manure from dairy cow... | place: USA | collected 2015-04-01
GTCGCCGTGATCATCATCAGCCACAACCTGCAGGACGTCTTCAAGGTGGCCGACTACATCAACGTGCTGTACCTCGGCACGATGGTCGCCTCGATCCCGACGAGCGAGACCACGAGCGACGACGTCGTGGGCTACATCACCGGCAGCAAGACCTACGACGGAGTCAGCGCATGACCGCCACCCCCACTCCCCCACGCACGGACACCACGAGTCTTCCCGCCGAGGGCGGATTCATCGGCAGCGGCCAGGAAGGCGGCGTGCTCGACCAGGTGCGCGCCTACATTCAGCGTGTTCGCCACGGCGACATGGGCGCTCTGCCCGCCATCGGCGGCCTCGTGGTGCTCGTGCTCCTGTTCGCGATCTTGAGCGAGACCATGCTGGGCCACCAGTACTTCCTCACCGAGCGCAACTTCGCCAACCTGCTCACGCAGGCGGCGTCGCTCGTCATGCTCGCAATGGCTCTCACCCTCACGATCCTGCTGGGCGAGATCGACCTGTCGGCGGGCGTGACCTCCGGCGTGGCCCTCTCGGCCTTCGTCGTGCTCACCAAACCCGACGGCATCAACATGAACTGGATCCTGGCGCTCGTCATCGCGCTCGCGGTCGGCATGCTGATCGGTACCTTCATCGGCTTCTTCGTGGCGCGCGTCGGCATCCCGTCGTTCGTTGTCACGCTGGGTCTCTTCATCGGCCTGCAGGGCGTCACCCTGATCCTGCTCGGAGACGGCGGCGTATTCCGCATCCAGATCCCCGAGTTCCTCGCGATCCAGAACGCGAACATGCCGATCTGGGCCGGCTGGGTCATGCTCGGCGTGATCCTCGCACTGTCGTTCGGCATGTCGATGTGGGACCGGTTCCGTCGCACGCGCGCGGGAGTGCCCAACCGCACGATCGCGCTCGTATGGATCAAGCTCGGCGTGATCGCCGTGCTCGGCGGGCTCGTCGTGGGCGTGCTGAGTTCGAACCGGTCCTCGAGCATCAAGGTGATCGAGGGCGTGCCGATCGTGCTGCCCATCGTGCTCGTGATCCTGTGGCTCGGCACCTTCATGCTCGACCGCACGAAGTTCGGCCGCTACATCTACGCGATCGGTGGCAACGCCGAGGCCGCCCGCCGTTCGGGCATCAAGGTGATCTCGATCAAGTGGCTCGCCTTCGTGCTGGGGTCGACCCTCGCGGTCGTCGCGGGTGTGTTCAGCGCGAGCAAGGTCGGTTCGATCAACTCGGGCTTCGGTACCGACACGGTGCTGAGCGGTGTGGCCGCCGCGGTCGTCGGTGGCGTGAGCCTGTTCGGCGGTCGTGGTCGCCTCATGCACGCCGCGATCGGTGCCCTCGTCATCGCGGTCATCGCGAACGGACTGGGGCTGCTGAACCTGCCTGCGGGCATGAACTACATCGTCACGGGAGGCGTGCTCGTGCTCGCCGCAACGGTCGATGCCGTCTCGCGGGTGCGGGCCGGAGGCTCCGTCATCCGCACCTAGCCCCATCTCGGGTCAACGCTGCAGCGGTTGCCGCGGCGCGCCAGTCATCTCGGGCGCGCACGGGCAACCGCTGCAGCGTTTGTGCGGTCAGAGGTGGCGTTCGTCGACGCCCACGTACTCGGAGAGCGGACGGATGAGCGCGTTGGCCGCCGCCTGCTCGCGGATGTGGGCAGTCCACCCGGTCACTCGGCTCGCGACGAAGAGCGGCGTGAAGAGCGCCGTGTCGAATCCGATGAGGTGATAGGCGGGGCCGGACGGGTAGTCCAGGTTCGGCTTGATGCCCTTGCGCTCGTCCATGGCCTTCTCGAGCGCCGTGTAGAGCTCCCCGAGGTCGGGGCGGTCGTACTCGGCGAGCAGGGTGTCGAGCGCGGCCTTCATGGTCGGCACGCGCGAATCGCCGTTCTTGTAGACGCGGTGCCCGAAGCCCATGATCTTGCGCTTCTCGGCGAGCGCGGCATCCAGCCACCCCTCGGCGCGATCCGCGAAGATGATCTCGTCGAACATGTGCATGACGGCCTCGTTCGCGCCCCCGTGCAGGGGGCCCTTGAGCGCGCCGATCGCGGCCGTGACGGCCGAGTACAGGTCGGACATCGTCGAGGTGACCACGCGCGCCGTGAACGTCGACGCGTTGAAGGAGTGTTCCGCGTACAGGATCATCGAGACGTCGAACGCGGTGACGATCACCAGCTCCGGCACCTCGCCGAAGGTCATGTGCAGGAAGTTCGCCGAGTAGCCGAGGTCGTCGCGCGGTTCCACGAGCTCCTCATCGCGCAGGCGGCGCTGCGTGTAGGCCACGATCGCCGGCAGCTGCGCCCACAGCCTCTTGGCCTGATCGAGCTGGGTGTCGGCATCCGCGTCCGCCACCGTGGGGTCGGCGGCACCGTAGGCGGAGACGGCGGTGCGCACGACATCCATCGGATGCGCGTCGAGCGGCAGCAGGTCGATCGCATCCTTGGCAACACTCGAGAGTGCGCGGTGCTCGCGCTCGAAGCTCTGCAGCTCCTCGAGCTGGACGGGCGTCGGCAGCTCGCCGTGCCAGAGCAGGTAGGCGACCTCCTCGAAGGTGCAGTTCGCCGCGAGCTCTTGCACCGGGTACCCCCGGTAGAGCAGGGAGTTGGTCTCGGGGTTGACCTTGGAGATCGCGGTGACGTCGACGACGACACCCGCGAGTCCCTTCTTGATGTCGCTCTCGCTCATGTCAGCTCCTGTTGTTCCGCAGGTCGAAGGTGTAGACGTCGGCGTCGAACTCCGAGTAGCCCTCGTAGTCGACCAGTTCGTACAGCCTCGCACGGGTCTGCATCTCGGGCACGCGACTCGTGAGGCTCCCCTCGGCCAGGATCGTGTCGAGGCCGCGTTCGACAGCCCCCATCGCGAGCCGCAGCAGCGACACCGGGAAGATGACGATATTGACGCCGACATCCGCGAGCTGCTGCGTCGTGAAGAGCTCGCTCTTGCCGAACTCGGTCATGTTCGCCAGGATCGGCACGTCGACGGCCGCACGGATGGCCTCGAACTCGGCGAGGTCGGCCATCGCCTCCGGGAAGATCGCATCGGCGCCGGCATCCACGAGCTTCTTCGCACGATCCTTCGCGGCGTCGAGCCCCTCGACTCCACGGATGTCGGTGCGCGCCATGATGAGGAAGTCGGGGTCGCGGCGCGCCTCGACGGCGGCCCGGATGCGCTTGAGCGCGGTGGCCTCGTCGACGACCGCCTTGCCGTCGAGGTGTCCGCACCGCTTGGGGTTCACCTGGTCTTCGAGGTGGAGCCCCGAAGCTCCGGCGTCTTCGAGCACCTGCACGGTGCGCGCGACGTTCATCGGCTCCCCGAAGCCCGTGTCGGCATCGATGAGTGTCGGCAGCTCGGTCATCCGCGCGATCTGCCCTCCGCGCTGCGCCACCTCGGTGAGGGTCGTGAGGCCGATGTCGGGCAGCCCGAGCTCAGCCGAGAGCACCGCCCCCGAGATGTACACCCCCTCGAAGCCCTTCTCCTCGATGAGCTTCGCCGAGAGCGGGGTGAAGGCGCCCGGCATGCGAACGAGTTCACCGGATGCGAGGCGTGCCCGCAGCGCCTGGCGCTTGGCGGATGCGGTCGATTGCGCGTGGAGCATCAGAACAGTCCTTCCGGTGCGACCGGCAACCCGGTCGCGACGATGTTGAGCTCGCCGACCTCGGCAGAGGTCAGTTCGGGCAGCCGCTCGGCGAGAGCGAGGAAGCGCCCGATCTCGGCATCCGCGAGCACGCCGGAGGCGAGGGTGCGGAACTTCCCGACGTAGTCGGCGCGCACGAACGGCCGAGCGCCCAGCGGGTGGGCGTCGGCCACGGCGATCTCGTCGACGATGCGCGAGCCGTCGGCGAGTTCGATCTCGACGCGCCCCCCGAATGCCTTCTCGTCGGGGTTCTCGGAGTGGTAGCGCCGGGTCCATTCCGGATCCTCGGCGGTCGTGACCTTGCGCCAGAGGGCGACCGTGTCGCGGCGCGCGGCGCGCTCGGGGGCGTAGGAACCGACGTGATCCCATTCGCCGTCCTGCAGAGCGACCGTGAAGATGTACGGGATCGAGTGGTCGAGCGTCTCGCGGCTCGCCGTCGGGTCGTACTTCTGCGGATCGCCCGAGCCCGAGCCGATCACGTAGTGCGTGTGGTGGCTGGTGTGCAGCACGATCGCGCGCACGGCATCCGCGTTGCGCAGCTCGGGGTGCTCGGTGCCGAGCTTGCGAGCGAGGTCGATCCAGGCCTGCGCCTGGTACTCGGCGGAGTGCTCCTTGGTGTAGCTGTCGAGAATGGCGCGTTTGGGTTCCCCCGCCTCGGGCAGCGGTACCTCGTAGCGGCCTTCGGGACCGTCGAGCAGCCAGGCGATGACGCCGTCTTCGCCCTCCCAGATCGGTGCCGGCGAGGTCTGGCCGCGCATCGCCCGGTCGGTCGCCTCCACCGCCATCTTGCCGGCGAAGGCAGGGGCATGCGCCTTCCAGGTGGAGATCTGGCCCTTGCGCGACTGGCGCGTCGCGGTGGTCGTGTGCAGGGCCTGGCCGATCGCCTGGTAGATGACCTCGGGGGCGAGGCCGAGCAGCGTGCCGATGCCCGCGGCGGCCGACGGGCCGAGGTGGGCGACGTGGTCGATCTTGTGCTTGTGCAGGCTGATGCCGCGCACGAGGTCCATCTGGATCTCGTAGCCCGTCGCGATGCCGCGCACGAGAGCCGCCCCGTCGGCCCCGGTGTGCTGGGCCACGGCGAGGATCGGCGGGATGTTGTCGCCCGGATGCGAGTACTCCGCCGCGAGGAAGGTGTCGTGGTAGTCGAGCTCACGCACGGCGACGCCGTTGGCCCAGGCGGCCCATTCGGGCTGATACGCGCCATCGACGCCGAAGACGCGGGACCCCGCGTGACCGGCACGAGCATCCGCCTGCCGACGATCGAGCGCCTGCCCGCGTGCCGCGACGACCGGCCCTCGGGCGAGCGAGGCGACGGCGACGGCCGCGTTGTCGATCACCCGGTTGACGATCATGTCGGCGACGTCGTCGTCGACCGCGACCGGGTCGGCAGCCACCTGCGCGATCTTCCAGGCGAGCTCGTCTTCGCGCGCAAGGTTCTCGTCGCTGCGGTAGGTGCGGACGGGGTGGAGCTTCACGGGCTCTCCTTCGGTCGGGCCGCATCGAGATGCGGGGTGGATCGGATGTGGCGCAGGCTGGCGCGCAGGTGCACGTAGGTCGCGGTGCGGGCGAGTTCGGCCTCGCCGTCGCGGATGGCCTCGGCGATCGTGCGATGCTCGGAGGCCGCGCGCACGAGGCGGGCGGGGTCGTCGTAGGCCAGGCGCCGGATGCGTTGCAGGTGCGTGCGCACACCGCGCAGGGCCGTCACGAGGTAGGTGTTGTCGAGGCTCGCGTCGATCGCGTCGTCGAAACGCGCGACGAGGGCGTAGTAGGCGTCGAGATCGCCCTGCTCGACGAGGTCGGCGGCGCCGTCGAACCGCTCGGCGAGCTCGGCGAACACGGTCGGCTCACGGCGCTCGGCCGCGAGCGCGGCGGCCGCGGTCTCGAGAGCCTCGCGCAGCTCGAAGAGGCCGCGCACCGCATCCGGCGAGACCGCCGCCACGACGAGACCGCGGCCGGTCTGCGTCTCGACGAGACCGTCGGCGGCGAGGCGGGAGAGCGCTTCGCGCAGGGGCGTGCGGGAGATGCCCAGACGGGTCGCCTGCTCGACCTCGCCCAGCACGGTGCCCGGCGCGAGCCGCCACTGCAGGATCTCGCGCCGCAGGGTCTCGTACGCGCGATCACTTGCGCGTCCCGTCGCCATCGTCACTCTCTCAATGTATACAATGGAGCCCGGTTACGCGACGGATCGCACCGAAAAGGCCCCGCTTGTATACAAGCGGGGCCTTTCGTCTGTCTAGCTCGGGCGATTCTCGCGCCGCCCCCATGTCGAAAATGCAGGAGCGCTCGCGCGGCACCCCCGGCATCCGGAGCCTCACACCCCCGACACGCCCGGGTTTTCCTGCATTTTCGACAATGAGGGTTACTTGGCGACGGCGAAGCCGGCGTCCCAGCCGATCTTCTCGCCCGCGGCGAGCGTCAACTGCAGGAAGCCCACACCCTCGAGCTCACGCGCGCGCTTGAGCGAGCCGGCGTCTTCGGCGTTCAGGCCGCCGTCGCGCACGAAGCCGATCACGGCGTCCTTCGCGCCCTGGTCGTCGCCGGCCACGAGCACCGTCGTGGTCGCGCTGCCGACCGATCCGGTGGCGAGGGTGGCGGCGAAGTTCGTGTTGAAGGCCTTCACAACGCGTGCGCCGGGAACCTTCTCGGCGATCACCGCGGCCGCCGAGGAGTCGGACGGCACGACGAGCGCGTCGAAGCTCGAGAAGTCGACGGGGTTCGTGATGTCGACCACGACCTTGCCGTCGAGCTGGGCTCCGTAGGTGCTCACGACGTCGTCGATCGCCGGGAACGGGAGGGCGAGCACGACGATGTCGCCCGTGAGCGCGTCGCCGAACGTCGCCGCGGTGGCACCCGTGTTGCCGGCGAGCTCCTGCGCCTTGGCGAGGTCGCGTGCGACCACCTGAACCTGTGCGCCGCTCTTCGCGGCGATGCCCGTGATGGCGCTGCCCATGTTGCCGGCGCCGATGATGCTGATCGAGGTCATTGCGGGGATTCCTTCCAAAAGGTTGTTACGTCAACGATAGGCACAACATAGTTGTTGCTGCAACTATTCCCCGTACACTGGTTCCATGACCCGACTCGTACCCCGCCTCGACGCCGAGGAGTCCGCCGCCTGGCTCTCGCTCGTGACGATGCTCGAGCTGCTGCCGAGGGCGCTCGACTCCCAGCTCCAGCGCGATTCCGGGATGACGCACTTCGAGTTCGCCGTGCTGTCGTTCCTGCGGTTCTCACCCGACCAGACGTTGCGGATGTCGCAACTCGCCACCGGTACGAATGCGACCCTCCCCCGGCTCTCGCACGTCGTGACCCGTCTCGAACACCGCGGGGTCGTCGAGCGCGTCCCCTCCCCCGATGACCGCCGCGCCACGAACGTGCGCCTGACCGACGACGGTCGCCGCGAGCTCGTGCGGGCAATCCCCGGTCACATCGACCTCGTGCGGCGCATCGTGATCGACTCCCTCAGCCGCGAGCAACTCGGCCAGCTCACCGAGATCTCGGACGCCATCACCCACGCGCTCGACCCCGAGGGTCGCTTCACGGCCCTGCTCGAGCCGTAGACGCCTCGCCTGTCCCCTAGGCTCGTCCGCGTGACCGAGGCAGACGCCCCCACGCTGCGCCCACGGCGCGCGCACCTGAGCCGCCGCACCCGCATCCTGCTCATCGTGGGCGGGGCCGTCGCACTCGTGCTCGCACTCGTGGCGGGACTGCTCATCGCGACGAGCCTCGCCCAGCAGGCGGCCGCCGATGAACGCCGCGCGGCCGCGAAGGCCCTGACCGAGGCGCGGAGCGCACTCGATGACGCGGTTCGGCGCATCGACACCGCGACCGGCTCTCTCGACGAGGCGATCACCGCAGCGGATGCCGGCCTCGCCGTCGCGGGACCGGGCCTGGACGACGCCGCCCGCCCCGCACTGCAGGGGGCGCGCGACGATGCCGCCGAGGTGCGCGAAGCCGAAGCCGAAGCCGAGGGCGAGGGCATGTACGGCGACCAGATCGTCGCGCAGCCGGACGACGACGGCGCCACCGCATCCGCTCTCCGCCGCCAGGCCGAGCTGTACGCCGACGACGCGAAAGCCGCGACGAAGCGGGCCGAGCGAATCGAGGGCGCCGTCGAGGATCTCGAGACCGCGATCGCGGCCTACCTCACGGCCGCTCAGACGACGGGCGAAGCACTGCTCGCCGAACGGTCGGATGCGGCGGACGACGTGCGTGCCGCGCTGCAGGCCCAGCTCGACACCCTCCCCGACGCCGAGCCGGCGGTCCTCGCCGACACCCTGGCCGCCTACCGCTCGGCCGTCGACGCCGTCATCGCATCCTCGGATGCGGCACGCACGCCCGCAACGCCGGGCGGAACCGGCGTTCGCGTGTCCGATCCGACGTCGCTCACCGCGGTGGTCAACAAGCGTCGCGGCCTCGCGGCCGACTATGTGCCCCCGGGCCTCGTCACCCCGTCAGGCATCCCCGGGGCGACCCAGGTGCGGCAGGAGCTGCTCGGCCCCCTGGAGAGCATGCGGGCGGCCATGGCCGCCGAGGCAACGGCTTCGTCGCGCGCGAAGGGGTCGCGGGTGCCGACACCCATTCGGCGCGCCCCGGCAACTCGGAGCATCAGACCGGCCTCGCCGTCGACCTCGACGACGGCACCGGCTGCAACCTCGCGCGCTGCTTCGCCGACACCGCAGGAGGCCGCTGGCTCGCCGCGAACTCGTGGAAGTACGGCTTCATCCTGCGCTACGGCGACGGCTGGCAGCCGATCGTCGGCTACACCTACGAGCCGTGGCACTTCCGGTACGTCGGCGTGGACGTGGCGACCGACATGCACGAGCGTGGCATCCGGACGCTCGAGGAGTACTTCGGGCTGCCGGCCGCCCCCGACTACGGGTGACGACCGGCAGCCCGGTGGTGGTTTCCGAGGACACGCAGGGGGCGTCCGGGCGGGGCCGGTCCTCGGGCGACCCTGCCCGGACGCCGATCAGCTCAGCTGGAAGGTGTTCAGCAGCTGCGACAGCACGGTGTCCTGCTCGTAGTCGCTCACGAGCTGGGCGATGAGCACGACCGTCGCGGTGCCTGACGTGTCCTGGGTGGCGAGCACGAGCTCGTAGGTGCCGTCGCAGTCGTACTCGCTGTAGACACCCGCGTAGTAGCCGTCGTCGTAGTCTCCGGATGCGGTGATCACGGTGCACGAACTGCTGAAGTCGAACTGCGCGAGCGCCGCATCCGTGCTGTAGCTCGCATCCGTGGCGAGCAACTGCATTCCGGCCGTCGCGAACGACGACTGGAAGCCCGCGAGGTCGGCCGATGCGGAGACGCTGTACCAGTCGCGCGCGCCGTCGTTGGCCTTGCTGCCGTTGACGTCGTTCCACTCGCGCGGCACGCTCACCGAGAGCACGCCGCTGTCGTCTTCGACGGTCGTGAAGCCACCCGAGTTCGAGCTGGTGCCGCCGCCGAACACGCCGGTCTCGGTGACCTTGAGCTCTTTGCCGTTCACCTGCCCGGTGAGCAGCGCGTCGCTCGACGGACGGTAGACGTCGACGTCGATGGTGCCGTCGACGCCCTGCGTGTCGAGCACCTTGCAGTAGGCGGCGAGCGTGCCGTCGGTGCCGACGCTCACCCCGCCGAGCTTGTAGATGAGGTCACCGGGTTCGATGCCCGCCGCATCCGCGGGCCCGCCGGCCTCGACCGACTGCACCCACACGCCCGCGAGCGAGCCGTCATCCGACTGCCACGCGCGCGCGTTGACACCGATCGACGACACGCGCTCGCCCTGCGAGAGGGCCTCGAAGGCATCCTGAACGACGTCACGGTGGATGGCGTAGTTGTAGTCGAGCGAGTCGTTGCCGGCGTAGTTCACGCCGACGACCGCCCCGTCGGGATCGACGAGCGGACCGCCCGAGTTGCCGCCGCGGATGCGCGCATCGTGCTCGATGACCTGACCGAGCGAGGCCCACTGCGTGTCGAAGGCGAAGTCGTTCTTCGAGACGATGCCGCGCGTGAGCGTGAACTCCTCGGCGGCGCCGAAGGGGTAACCGGCCGAGTACACGTCGAGGCCGGTCTTGATCTCGCCCTTGTGCCAGCCGAGGAACGGGAAGCTCTTGCCTTCGAGCTGCACGACGGCGAGGTCGAGGCATTCGGATGCGCCGAGTACCTTCACGTTGACCTCGTCGTCGGGGTCGCCGCCGAGGAAGCCCGAGAGCGTGCCGGCGCCGACGACGACGTGGTTGTTGGTGATGGCGAGACCGGATGCGTCGACGATGAACCCGGAACCCACCCAGCCGTACTCGGACGACGACGTGGTGCCCGGCTCGATGAACGTGCCCTGGCCTTTGAGGTAGACGGTGGCGGACTGCACGTCGTCGAAGTCGACTGCTCTCGAGCTGGGCGTCGCCGTGGGCAGGAGGTTGCAGCCGCTCAATGCGGCCGCGGTGGCGGAGATCAGGGCGACGGCGACGGCTGTTCGCCGCGTCGCGTGGTGGTGCGAGGACATGTGAGGACTCCTTCAGGTGGTGGTGCGGCCGGTGGACGGCCGGCCATCAGTGTGGCCCCGCGGGACTCCGTGGGACCCTGTCGAATCACCCCAGTTCCGAGAACTAGGGGTGGTCGCGAGGTGGCTCAGGTGCGGCACGCCGAGGTGCCGTCGACGACTCGACAGAACGTGAGCGTCCAGTCGAAGGTGAAGCGCTGCAGGCTTCCCTGGCCGTCGCGCGAACACGCGAGCGTTCCGGTGATCTCGAACGTCCCGCGCTCGTTGAACACCGAGTCGACGGATGGCACGCGGCCGCCCCCGGGTTCCGCCGAGGCGCACGAGCTCATGCTGCTGGGAGGCGACAGCGGGTCGGCGAACGGCATCGCCCATCCGCATTCCGACCAGGGGCGGCTGCTCGGCTGGTCGGCGAGCACCCGCAGGGTGCCGTCGGCCACGAGCAGGGTGGCGATTCCGGCATACTGCCGCGGGCCGCAGTCGGGCTGGGGCGGCGCGGAGCCTCCGCCGTCGCCGTCGCCGCATCCGCCCACCCCCGGCTCCTCGTAGTGCGCAGGCATCGGGTCGACCCCCGGCGCCGACTCCGACTTGGTGACCGAGTAGTCGACGCCCAGGTGCACGAGCTCGGCGCCGTCCTCGACGATCGCGACGTCGTCGGGGCTCGAGCCCGCCGGGTAGAACACGAGCCCGGAGACCGCCTGCCCCTCGACCTGCTCGGTGAGGTAGTGGGCGGTGACCCGGGTGGGCGTCTGCGACTCGATGGTGCCCTCACCCGTGGTCGACATGTGCATCATCCACGTGCCGCAGGGACTCTCCGATACCCCGCCGGTGTTGATGCCCGAGTGGCCCCACATGGTGCCGCTCAGTACGACGTCGAAGTCGGCGACGAGGGTCCAGTCGCGCACCGGCACGTCCCAGGTGAACGACACGAGCTTCATCCGGGCGGCGACGTTCGCGAGGATCGACGGGATGCTCCTGCCGAGCGCCTCCCAACCGAGTGCGACGAGATCCTTCATCAGGTCGGAGCCTTCGACGTTGGCATCGGCCCGCACGCGAGCCGTCACCTCCTCGGGCTCGGCTCCCGAGGGAAGACGCTCCGCCTGGGGCTTCCCGAGCACCGGGAAGGTCGCGATACCGTTCTGGGCGGTCTGCTGACGATAGGTCGCGGTGCCGCCGCGCTCGGTGCTGGGCTGCAGGCGGTTGTTCTTCTGGTAGAGCTCGACGTCGACCCCGGATGCGGCGCCCCCCAGGTGATCGGACAGGTCGATGCCGAGGGGCGCCAACAGGGCGGACAGGCACTGGCGCACGTCCTCGAGCGTCTCGGTGGGGTAGCTGAGGGCTATCGCGATCTCCCGCCGCTCCCCCGCCGTGCGGTCCTTGGTGCGCACGAGCGGTGCGCCGCCCATCGAGAACGTGGACTGCATCGCGGCCATCTTCGCCATCACCGAGGCGATCGCGAGCGCCGCCTGCGCCGACTGGTAGGCGAGCTTGGGCCCATCGAAACCGGGCACATTCCCGACGAGCTCGCCGAAGCTCCAGCCGAGCCCCTTGCCGACGTTGCGGCGACCCTCCACCTCCCACGGGGCTTCCTCACCGGTGCCACATGGGCCGTCGGCGACGGCGCGCGCTGACCACCCGGCCGTGCTGATCACGACCGGTGCCTCGTCGGTGCCGGCGGCCACCACCCCGCTCTCGTCGCCGAGCGTCAGCAGGTCGATCGAGAGCAGGCGCAGGATGAGTGCGGCCTGCGCCCCCGTCACGGTCACCTCGTCCAGCGGCACGGTGTGCGGCTTGCCGTGGTGGAGCGTGGTGAAGACCTCGGGGTCGAGAGCGGTGAAGACGATGCCGAAGTCGGTCGCGAGCAAGCTCTGAAGGTCGGCGTAGAGGGCCTCGGCGAGGTCGGTCTCGTCGAACACGCCGAGGGCGCCGATGACGTCGGCCAGCTGGGTCAGCGGCATCCGCACCGTCGAGGCGCCGAGCAGCGCGTGCAGGCGCAGTTCGCCATCCGTCATGGGGATTCCGGAGCCCTGCATGCCGCTGACCTCGACCGCATCCGTGCCGTAGCCGACGGCGATACCGGCCGCGACGAGCAGCGACTGCCATGCGGCGACGGATGCCTCGTCGCTGTTGCGGGTGGCCTCGGCGAGCTCGCCGACCTGCATCGCGAACGACATGGCGTCGCCACTCGTGTTCTGCACGGCCTCGAGGTACTCCTGTGCGGCGATCTCGTACGCCTTCCACGCCGCCTCGTCGGTGGGGTCGCTCGGCGGCATGGGCATCTCGAGAGCTCCCATACTGTTGGCGACGAGGGGCGCGGGCTCGGGGATCGCGCCGGTGTAGAGGCGCAGCTCGCGGACCTCGCTGCGGGCGGTCTCGCCGCCGGGGACGCAGCCTCCGAGGGTGGTCACGGCGAGTGCCGCGATCGTGGCCATCGCGAGCACGCGCCAGCGTGGCGCTCGTATGCCGAGCCGACTCATGAAGTTCCCCTTGCCGGATGGGTGGTGGTGCCATCCGCCGAACAACATAATAAATACATCTATTACATACAAGCCCGCGGGCCGTATCCGCCGTCGCCGTGGACCGCCGTAGGCTGAATCGCGTGTCAGGCGGCAACCTCAAACGCCCCGAGCGCCGGGAGCAGGTGCTCGGAGCCGCCATGCGCGCCTTCGGCCGCACCGGATATCACGGCACCTCGACGACCGAGATCGCTCGCGAGGCGGGCATCTCGCAGGGCTACGTGCTGCACCTCTTCGACACCAAGGAGGAGCTGTTCCTCGCCGCGCTGCAGCGGGCCGGCGACGTCATCCTGGCGCAGATGCGCGGCATCGGGCTCGAGAGCTTCGCGCTCGACCGTTTCACCGAGCGTTACGGCCGCACGGTGCTCGACGAGACCGTCATGCTCGTGCTCTTACAGGGCTTCACCGCGAGCAGCGTTCCCGCGGTCGGCGCCTACGTGCGGGGGCTGCTCGCCGAGATGTACCAGGTGCTCGTGGAGCACTCGAATGCGTCGCCGGAAGAGGCGCGCGACTACCTCGCGCGCGGGCTGCTCATCAACGCCGTGCTCGCCATGGGATACCGCGAACACGCCGACGAGTACCCCTGGGTCACGCCGCTCATCGACGCGGTGCTCTCCGACCCGCCCCCGCTCTTCGAGACGGATGCCATCGCTCGCGACGGCTAGACTCCAGCCATCGCGATGACGCGATCGGCACGGCGACAGGAGCACATCTGTGATCGAGGTCGCCGCCGACGTCTTCTTCCTGCAGACCGCGAACACCTCGTACTGGTTCGCGCGCACCGAGCACGGCCACCTCGAGCACCTGCACTACGGCCCTCTTCTCTCGCCACAGCACTCCTCAGCGCTGCAGGTGAAGCGCACGATCGAGCTCGGCTCGAGCGTCGTCTACGCCCCCGGCGACACGGCCTACAGCCTCGACGCCGTCCCGCTCGAGTACTCCGGCATCGGCCAGGGCGACTACCGGCTCTCGCCCGTCGAGGTGTTCACCGAGTTCGGCACCGACACCGACTTCACCTACCGAAGCCACCGCATCCTCCCCGGCACCGTGCCGGCGGTCGGCCTGCCGACCGCCGACGGAGGCGCGGGGGTCGAGACCCTCGAGGTGACCCTCGCCGACGAGGTCGCGGGTCTCGAGCTCGTGCTGCTCTACACCGTGTTCCCCGAGGTCGACGTGATCACGCGACGCACCATCCTGCGCAACACGGGCGACTCCCCCGCCGAGATCGTGAAGCTCGCGAGCCTGCAGCTCGACCTGCCCGACCGAGGTTTCACGGTACGCAGCTTCGATGGCGGCTGGATCCACGAGGCGCACGCGCACGACCGCCCCCTCAGCCCGGGTGTCTTCTCGATCGGCAGCACGACCGGGGCGAGCAGCAATCGCCACAATCCGGGCACCCTGCTGCTCGCGCGCGACGCGGATGACGACCACGGCTGGGTCTACGGCGTCAACCTCGTCTACTCGGGCAACCACGCCACCTCCTTCGAGCGGGATGCGCACGGCTCGGTGCGCGTGCTGTCGGGCATCCACCCGCAAGCGTTCCGCTGGATCCTCGCGCCCGGCGAGGGGTTCGAGGCGCCCGAAGCGGTGCTCGCGTTCTCCGCCGAGGGCGTCAACGGCCTCTCGGATCGGATGCATCGCTTCGTGCGCGAGCACGTGACGCCGCGTGCGCACCGCGACGTCGAACGGCCCGTCGTGTACAACTCGTGGGAAGCGGCGTTCTTCGACATCGACGAGAAACGCCTGCTCGGCCTCGCGAAGCAGGCGGCGAAGCTCGGCGTCGAGCTGTTCGTGATCGACGACGGCTGGTTCGCCGGGCGCGCCGACGACACCGCCGCGCTCGGCGACTACGCCGTGGATGCCAAGAAGTTCCCCGCCGGGCTCGGCGCCTTCGTGAACAAGGTCGGCAAACTCGGCATGGCCTGCGGCATCTGGGTCGAGCCCGAGATGGTGTCGGAGAACAGCGAGCTCTTCCGGGCGCACCCGGAATGGATGCTGCGGGTGCCCGGCAAGACGCCGCGCGAGGGCCGCCACCAGCAGGTGCTCGACCTGTGCAACCCCGCCGTGCGCGACTACCTCGTCGAGCAGCTGGGCGCGCTCATCGACGACAACGGGTTCGGCTACGTGAAGTGGGACATGAACCGGCATATCGCGGCCGCCTACTCCCCGCACGTGCCGCATCCGGGGATGACCGCTCACGCCTACATGCTCGGCCTCTACGACGTCATCGCGCGCGTCTTCGGGCCCCGCCCCGAGGTGCTGCTCGAGATGTGCTCCTCGGGCGGCAACCGCTTCGACCTCGGCATGCTGCGCTACGCCGCCATGATCTGGACGAGCGACGACACCGATCCGATCGAGCGTCTCAGCATCCAGGGCGGCATCGCGCAGCTCTACCCGCCGAGCGTCATCAGCGCCCACGTGTCGGCCTCGCCGCACCAGCAGACCCTGCGCGACACCCCGCTCTCGACCCGCTTCAACGTGGCCGCGTTCGGCTGCCTCGGCTACGAGTACGACCTCGACTTCCTCACGGCCGAGGAGAAGCGTGAGATCACCGAGCAGATCGCGTTCTACAAGGAGCACCGGCGCACCTTCCAGTTCGGACGATTCCGTCGCATCCCGAGCGGCACCGAGCACCGCGTGATCTGGCAGGTCGGCGAGGGCGATGCCGCGATCGTCGGCAACTTCCAGCGCGGCGTGCGCGCGGCTCCGGAGCGCGACATCCTGCCCGTCGCGGGGTTGCATCCGGATGCCGTCTACCGCGTCGACGCGAAGCCGCAGCGCCTCATGCTCGAGCGGCTGGGCGCGCTCGTGAACCACGTGAGCCCCGTGAAGCTCGACCCGGGCGGCCTCGTCATGAACGTCGTGCGCAAGCACAAGAGCCTGCCCGACGCGGTGGAGAGCTACCGCGGCACCGGCGCGCTGCTGGCCGTGGGCATCCGCCTCGAGATGCAGTTCGCCGGCACCGGCCACACCCCCGCCCTGCGCATGCTGGGCGACTTCGGATCCACCCTGTACACCGTCGTACGAGAGGACACCCCGTGAGCGACCCGAGCTCCGCGACAACCCGAACCCCGCCCCCGCAGCCGACGCGGCAGACGATCCGCAACCGCTACGGCTTCGGCATCGGCACGATCGGCCGGGATGCCGCCTACACGATGATCAGCATGTTCCTGCTGTTCTACCTCAGCGACATCCTCGAGGTGTCGACGCCCGTGTTCGCGGCCATCACCATCGTGCTCGTCGTGGTGCGGGCGATCGATGCGATCGTCGACCCCTTCGTGGGCGTGCTCGTCGACAACACGCGCAGCCGGTTCGGCAAGTTCAAGCCGTGGATCGTCGCGGGCATCCTCGCCTCCTCGTCGCTCATGGTGGTGCTGTTCACGCCGTGGGCCGTGGGGGATGCCGCCTTCATCGCCGTCTTCACGGTCGTCTACATCGCGTGGAGCGCGGCGTTCGCGGCCAACGACATCGGCTACTGGTCGATGCTGCCCGCCCTCACCCAGAACCAGCGCGAGCGCGAGAAGATCGGCTCCTTCGCGCGCATCTGCGCCTCGATCGGAACCTTCTCGATGGTGGTCGGCATCGTACCGATCTCGAGCGCCGTCGGTGCGGCGATCGGCGACATCCGCTGGTCGTTCTTCTGGGTCGCGCTGACGATCGCCGCGGTCATGGTCGTGCTGCAGTTCGTGATGGTGCTGCTGGTTCGTGAGGACCGCACGATCGTCACGCACAGCCACACGCGCTTCCGCGAACTGGTGTCGGTGATCTTCCGCAACGACCAGCTGCTGACCGTCGCGATCGCCTTCCTGCTCTTCATGACAGCCTTCGGCGTGACCACGGGCCTCGGCATCTACTACTTCGGCTACGTGTATGGCGATGAGGGCATGTACGCGGTGTTCGCCGCCGTGCTCGGGGTATCGCAGATCACGGCGCTCGCGCTCTACCCGCTCATGGCGGCCCGGCTCTCACGACGCACGCTCTTCACGATCGCTCTCGCAGTGGTCGTCGCGGGCTACGTGCTGTTCTTCCTCACGCCGCCCGGTGGTCTCGTGATGATCATCATCGCGGGCGTCGGCGTGTTCGCGGCCCAGGCGGTGATCCAGATCCAGCTGCTCATGTTCATCGCCGACACCGTCGAGTACGGCGAGCACAAGTTCGGCCGCCGCAACGACTCGGTCACGCTGTCGCTGCAGCCGTTCGTGTACAAGCTCAGCTCGGCGCTCGCGAACGGCGTGATCGGCTGGGTCGTGATCGCCTCCGGCATGAAGGATGCCGCGGGCGCCGCCGACATGACCGAGCCCGGTGTCATGCTCGTGAAGGCCGCGATGTTCATCGTGCCCGGGGTTCTCATCGCCGTGAGCTACCTCGTGTACCGCCGCTTCTACGTGCTCGACGAGGGACGCTACGCCCAGATCGTCGAGGAACTGCGCGCACGCAAGGAGGAGCATGCCGGCGCGTGACCTGACCCGCCGCAGCCGCATCCGCGACGTCGCCCGGCATCCGCTCGGCCGCGACGTGATCGAGAGCCTCGCCCTGCAGGTCGGCCGCTCGCCGCGGTGGGTCACCAACCCGCTCGTCGGGGCCGTGCGGCTGAGCGCCCTGCCGCGTCTCACCGGCGGGCGTATCGACGACGCGTTCATCGACGCGCTCGTGACGCTCATGCGCACGGTTCCGGATGTCGTGGCGCCGTCCGGCATGCCGCTGCGGGAGGCGTGGTTCAAGGAGGCGGTGGTCTACCAGATCTACCCGCGCTCGTTCCAGGACTCGAACGGCGACGGAATCGGCGATCTGCGCGGCATCCTCTCGCGGCTCGACTATCTGAAGGCTCTCGGCGTCGATGCGGTGTGGCTCTCGCCCATCTACGACTCGCCGATGGACGACATGGGCTACGACATCCGCGACTACCGGGCGGTCCTGGCCGAGTTCGGCACGCTCGACGACTTCGATGCACTCGTTGCGGGCCTGCACGAGCGCGGCATGCGACTCATCATGGATCTCGTCGTGAACCACACCTCCGACGAGCACGAGTGGTTCCAGCAGGCGCTCGCCGATGCCGACTCGCCGTATCGCGACTACTACTTCTTTCGCGAGGGCGAACCGGATGCGGCGCCCAACAACTGGACGTCGTTCTTCTCCGGCTCGGCCTGGCGGT
>SMFF01000151.1_pt1 | contig 17399 bp, 17 predicted proteins | sample 2456181 | NCBI WGS metagenome assembly SMFF01 (sample SAMN10132611, study PRJNA489261) | soil metagenome | isolation source: day120 antibiotic-loamy sand soil ammended with raw manure from dairy cow... | place: USA | collected 2015-04-01
TCCTCGCCCGCGCGCTTGCTGCGCGCCACGGGCTCGTACTCCGGCATCGTCGCCACCGTCTCGATGAAGTGCGCCTGGTGGCTCGTGACGAACACCACGCGCGAACCGGGGCCGAGAAGCGGCAGGGCCGCGTCGAGCACGTTCACCTGCGCGTCGCGGTTGAGCCGCATGGCGTAGTCCTCGCCGAGGCCCGACTCCATGCCTCCCGAGGCGTTGAGCACCAGCAGATCCAGCCCGCCCCAGCGCTCGCGCACGGCAGCGAACATCGTCGCGAGCGAGGCGGGATCGGTCAGGTCGGCACCGATCGCGATGGCCTCTCCCCCGCGCTCCTCGATGCCGGCGACGACCTTGAGAGCGCGCGCCTCCTTGTTGCGGTAGTTGATGACCACACGGGCGCCCGCGTCGGCGAGATAGCCCGCCGTGTCGGCGCCGATCCCGCGCGAGGAACCGGTGATGAGCGCGCGGACACCGCGCAGCGAGTCGGGGGGAAGCACGTCGTTCACGATCCCCCACCCTAGCGATCGCCGGAACGCGTTCCGGCATCCCCCCGCCCGGCGCACCGGTGATAGTTTCAAGGCACGACGTCGAAGGGATGCCGCCGTGGAACCCGATGTGATCACGAGCTGGGCATGGGTGTTCTGGCTCGGCCTCATCCTGTTGTTCATCATCGTCGAGGTGAACACTCTCGAGTTCACCTTCCTGATGCTCGCTCTCGGCTCGGTCGGCGGTCTCGTCGCGGGGCTCGTGGGCGCCCCGTGGTGGTTGCAGCTCATCGTCGCGGCCGTGCTCGCGCTGCTGCTGCTGTTCTTCGTGAAGCCGCCCCTGTTGCATGCGCTCCGAAAGGGCGCCGATCCGGCGAGGTCCAACGTCGACGCGCTGCTCGGGCTCACCGGCGCGGTCACGGTGGACTTCCGGGGCGGCGCCGGCCAGGTCAAGCTCGTCAACGGCGACATCTGGACCGCACGCGTCGCCGACAGCATCGCGCCTGTCGGCCTCGTCGAGGGCGCCCCCATCGTGGTGACCGCGATCGAGGGCGCCACCGCCGTCGTGGTTCCCGCATCCGACCCGACCCGTGCCGAGGAGGCCGCCGAGTGAACGACACCGACCTGCTGCCCACGATCGTGACGATCGTCATCGTCGCGATCATCGTGATCTTCGTGATCACGATTCTCGCCAAGTCGATCCGCATCGTGCCGCAGGCCTACGCGGGGATCGTGGAACGCCTCGGCCGATACCACAAGACCCTCGACCCGGGCCTCAACCTGCTCGTCCCGATCATCGACCGACTGCGCCCGTTCGTCGACATGCGCGAGCAGGTCGTGTCGTTCCCCCCGCAGCCGGTGATCACCGAAGACAACCTCGTGGTCTCGATCGACACGGTCGTCTACTTCCAGGTGACGGATGCGCGCGCCGCGACCTACGAGATCGCCAACTACCTCGGGGCCGTCGAGCAGCTCACCACGACGACGTTGCGCAACGTGGTGGGTGGGCTGAACCTCGAAGAGGCGCTCACCTCGCGCGACAACATCAACGGGCAGTTGCGCATCGTGCTCGACGAGGCGACCGGCAAGTGGGGCATCCGCGTCAGCCGCGTCGAGCTCAAGGCGATCGATCCGCCGCTTTCGATCCAGGACTCGATGGAGAAGCAGATGCGCGCCGAGCGCGACCGGCGCGCCGTGATCCTCACGGCCGAGGGCACCAAACAGTCGCAGATCCTCGAGGCCGAGGGTGAGCGCCAGGCGGCGATCCTGCGCGCCGAGGGCGACGCGAAGGCCGCAGTGCTACGCGCGCAGGGCGAGGCCGAGGCCATCCAGACGGTGTTCCACGCGATCCATGTGGGCGATCCCGATCCCAAGCTGCTGGCCTATCAGTACCTGCTGACGCTGCCGAAGCTCGCCGAGGGACAGGCGAACACGCTGTGGGTCATCCCGAGCGAGCTCACCGAGGCGCTCAAGGGCGTGGGCCAGGGCTTCTTCGGACCGCGGCACGAGGCACCACCGACGGGCACGGATGCGGCGCCGCGCGGCTGACGCCGATCGGGGCTACTTCTCTCCCGCTCCCCCGCGCGTCTTCGCCCACCGCGGACTCGCGCTGCACGCGCCCGAGAACACCCTGCTCGCGTTCCTGCACGCCGTGAACGCCGGCGTCACGCACATCGAGACCGACGTGCACGGCTCGGCCGACGGCGTCGCGATGATCAGCCACGACCCCGATCTCGCCCGCGTCGCGGGACGCGAGGTGCGGGTCTCCCAACTGACGGCGGCGGAGCTGCGGCGTGTCGCGCTGGGCGAGGGGCAGAGCTACTGCTCGTTGGCGGATGCCCTCGATGCGTTCCCCGAGACGCGGTTCAACATCGACATCAAGTCGGCGGATGCCGTCCCCGGCGCGATCAAGGCGATCCGCGACCTCGGCGCGACCGAGCGCGTGCTCATCGGCTCGTTCTCGACGAAGCGCCGCCTCGCCGTGGTGCGCGAGCTACCCGGGGTCGCGACCTCCATCTCGGCGGGCGGGGCGCTGCCTGCGGCGCACGCGGCGCGGGCGGGCGCGGTTCGGATGCTGTCGCGGCTGCTCGCCGACGTCGACGCCGTGCAGCTGCCCACCAAGGTCGCGGGGGCGCCGATCACGACGCCGCGTGCCATCCGGAACTTCCACGCGGCGGGCGTCGAGGTGCACATCTGGACGGTCAACGACCCCGCCGAGATGGACCGGCTGCTCGACGCCGGGGTCGACGGCATCGTCACCGACCGAGCTGATCTCGCGCTTCCTCTCGTCGCTCGACGCCGGGGCCGCGCGGGCTGAAGCCCCTCCCCCGGAACGACGCCTCCCAATCCATGCGGAGGAGGCTGGGAATGCACTGTAAACGGCCGATCGCGGGGATGGGATCCGCCACCGTAGACGTTGTAGTCGGCGACGCAGGATCCCACTCGGATCACGTCGTCCTCGCGCGCCCACGGCGCGCGCTCGAATCATAGGCGCACAGGAGGCCACACGATGGCGGATCGCAGTTTGCGCGGAATGCGACTCGGAGCTCAGAGCATGCAGAGCGAAGAGGGAGTCGAATTCTCGCCCCGGAAGAGAGCCGTGTACCGCACGGACGACGGCACGACCTTCGAGGTCGTGTTCGCCGCCGAGGCGGAGGTGCCGGACGTCTGGGAGTCGCCTCGCACCGGCCAGGAGGGCCGCCTCGTCGGTGACGACGGCGAGCTCGTGGAGCAGGAGGCCGTCGAGACGAAGGCGCCGCGCACCCACTGGGACATGCTGCTCGAGCGTCGCACACGCGCCGAACTCGAGGAGATCCTGCAGGAGCGTCTCGAGTATCTGCGTGCACGCCGCGGTGAGGGCGCCAAGAGCTCGAAGAGCGCCTAGCCCGCTCGACGAGAGCCGAGGGCCGCGCCGATGAGCGCGCCCAGAGCGATCGCCGCGACACCTCCTTCGACCCCCCGGCCGATCACGACCGCGGGGGTCGTCGTCGTACTCAGGGGCACGTCGACGACCATCGCCGTGGCCGTGTAGCGGGGCAGTTCGGCGGCGATCGTGCCATCGGGCAGGATGACGGCGCTCGTGCCGACGGTCGAGATGTTGACGACCGACCTGCCGAGTTCGATGGCGCGGATGCGTGCGATGGCGAGCTGCTGCACGCTCTCGTCGGTCTGCCCGAAGTCGGCGTTGTTGGTCGGGGCGATCACGAACTGACCGCCCTCCTCCACGCCTTCGCGCATGAGGGCGTCGTCGACGATGTCGAAGCAGATCGCGAAGCTCGCGCGCACGCTGCGACCGCCGGATCCGACATCCATCACGGCGTCGGTGGTTCCCGGCGTGTACTCACGCTGGATCAGATCGATGAGCTCGGGGGCGAACTGGCGCCAGAAGCCGCGGTCGGGCACGTATTCGCCGAAGGGCACCGGATGCCGTTTGTCGTAGAAGTCGACGGCACCCTCCCCCGCGTGCCACAGCAGCGCGGTGTTGAAGTACTCCTCGCCGCGGTGCGTCACCGACCATCCGACGAACGGAGCGTCGGCGGAGGTCGCGACCGAGTCGAACACGCGCGCCGCGAGCGGTACCCGCAGCGGGTCGAGGTCGGAGCCGCCTTCCGGCCACACCACGAGGTCGACGTCCTGGTCGTACACCGCTCGTGTCGCGTCGTACTGCGCGAACAGGTTGTCTCCGACGTTCTCGGGCGGGTCGAAGTATCCGGTCTTGCCGTTGCCCTGAACCGCACCCACCCGAAGGGTGTCGTGAACGGCGATGGGGAAGGCCGGGATGGCGACCACGAGCGCCGCGAGAGCGGTCACGAGCATGACGCGCAGCAGGGCCGGCGTCGTCGACTCACGCACCGTCGCGACGGCGACGGCCACCAGCAACACCATCACGAACCCGACGCCCGACACCCCGAGCCAGGCGAAGAGCGGCGCGATGGGGCTCGCGGATTGCGACTCCGAGATCCTCCCCCAGGCGAATCCGCCGTACGGCCACACGCTCGCGATGGCCTCGCGCGCCGTCCAGATGCCCGCGATGACGACCGGTACGGCCAGCATCCGCCCGAGCGGTCCTCGAACGGCTCGCGGAACCACGCGGCTCGCGATCGAGATCAGCATCGTGCCGAGGCCGCACCAGAGAGCCATGAGAAAGCTCAGTGCGAACCAGGGCACCGCTCGCACGATCCACGCCTCGTCGGGGCCGAGGAACTCCGTCATCCACGGGATGTGCACGAGGTAGAAGACGAGGCCGAAGATGAAGCCGACAGCGAAGCCGGCACCGGCGCGCCTGCCCTGCGCGGCCACGAGCACCATCGCTATGCCGAGGTACGCCAGCGGCCACCAGCCGAGGGCGGGAAAGGCCGCATCCGTGATCGGCCCCGCCGCCGCAGCGAGCAGCAGCGCACCCCACAGCGGCACGAAGGGCCGGGTGCGGTCGGAGGCGAGATCGGGCATAGGCATCGGGATCTCTGCCGTCAACCCACGCTCGAATAGGCGACGATGCCGCGTCGCACGGCGTCGATCGCCGAGCGCGCGGTGCGCCCGAGCTCGCCATCGGCCACGAGCGAGAGCTGATCGAGAAGATCGATCACCTGCTTCATCCAGCGCACGAAGTCGCCGGCCGCGAGATCGGTGTCGCGCAGCACGGCATCCAGGCGGCCGCCCTGCGCCCAGCGGAAGGTGGCGGAGGCGAGGGCCGCGGAGAGCGGCTCGGTTTGCGGCAGCTTGCGCTGCTCCTCGAGAACGGAGAGCTCCGCCCAGCGCTGCTCGGTGGCCTCGAAGACCTCGCGGAAGCGCCCGCGGGGGTACTCGCGAACGATCCCGGCATCCTCGCGCCGCGGCTCGTACACGAGCGCGCTCGCGAGGGCCGCGAGGGTGGGCGCGTCGATGCCGTCCCACGCACCCGTGCGCAGGCACTCGGCCACGAGCAGGTCGCGCTCACCGTAGATCCGGCGCAACTGACGACCGGGCGCCGCGACGCCGAGCCTGCCGTGCTCGTCGCGATCGAGGTATCCGAGATCGAGCAGCAGGTCGGTGATGCGGTCGAACACCTGCGCGACGGCGCCCGTGCGACCCCGCACCTGACGGGCGAGGCGGTCGGTGTCGCGCTTGAGCCGGAACCAGCGCTCCGCCCAGCGGGCGTGCGCCTCCCGGTCGTTGCAGGCGTGGCACGGGTGCTGGCGCATCCGGCGGCGCAGCTCGGCGATGCGCCGCTCCCGGCGGTCGCGTTCGGAGCGCGAGCCCTCGTGGCCGCGGGACTGCTTGCGCTCGAGGTCGCTCACCTCGCGGCGGATGCCGGCGTACTCGGCGAAGTCACCCAGGTGGCAGCGCATCGCCTCGGCATAGCCCGCGAGCGACTTCTCCTGCTCGCGGATCTTGCGCGCGAGGTCGACCACCGCACGGTCGGCCTGGAACTGCGCGAACGAGCTCTCGAGGATCTGGCGCGTGCGCTCGCGCCCGAACTGCTCGATGAGGTTGACCGCCATGTTGTAGGTGGGCCGGAAGCTCGAGTTGAGCGGATAGCTGCGACGGGAGGCGAGCTGTGCGACCGCCTGGGGGTCCAGCCCGGCGGCCCATTGGATGACGGAGTGCCCCTCGACGTCGATGCCGCGTCGGCCCGCTCGACCGGTGAGCTGGGTGTACTCCCCCGGCGTGATCGGCACCCGCGCCTCGCCGTTGAACTTCTCGAGCTTCTCGAGCACGACCGTGCGGGCGGGCATGTTGATGCCGAGTGCGAGCGTCTCGGTCGCGAAGACCACCTTGAGGAGCTTGCGCTGGAAGAGCTCCTCGACGACCTCCTTGAACGTGGGGATGAGGCCGGCGTGATGCGCCGCGATCCCCCGCTCGAGTCCTTCCAGCCACGAGAAGTAGCCGAGCACGCCGAGGTCCTCGTCGCGCAGCCCGGCGCAGCGCTCCTCGACGATGTGCCGGATCTCGTCACGCTCCCACCGCTCAGTGAGGCGCACATCCGACCGCAGCACCTGCTGAACGGCCTGATCGCACCCGTTGCGGCTGAAGACGAAGAAGATCGCGGGCAACAGGTGACGTGTGTCGAGCAGCCGCACGACATCCGGCCGGTCGATGCGATCTCGCAGCACCTCCCCCTTGCGCTGGTGGCGACCCGGATGCGGTCCGCGGTAGGTGCCGGGCCCGCGACCGCCCGCGATCGCGAGCCGGGCGAGCTCGGGATTGACCCGCGGGGGTGCATCGGGCGACTGAGCACCGTCGAACAGGTCGGCGAGCTTGCCGCGCACGAGCACGTGCTGTTCGAGCGGCACGGGGCGACGCTCGGACACGATGACGTCGGTGTCGCCGCGCACCGCCTGCAGCCAGTCGCCGAACTCCTCCGCGTTCGAGACAGTGGCCGAGAGCGACACCATGCGCACCTCGCGGGGCAGGTGGATGATGACCTCCTCCCACACGGGTCCCCGGAAGCGATCCGCGAGGTAGTGCACCTCGTCCATGACCACGAACGCCAGATCGCGCAACAGCGGCGAGTCGGCGTAGAGCATGTTGCGCAGCACCTCCGTCGTCATCACGACGATGCGGGCACCGGAGTTGATGTTGGTGTCACCGGTGAGCAGGCCGACGTTCTCGGCCCCGTGCTCGCCGGCGAGCTCGGAGTACTTCTGATTGCTGAGCGCCTTCATGGGCGTCGTATAGAACGCCTTCGCGCGGTCCTGTCGCAGTGCCAGGTGCACGGCGAACTCGGCCACGATCGTCTTGCCCGCGCCCGTGGGAGCGGCCACGAGCACGCTCCGGCCCGCCTCGAGCGAGCGGCAGCCCTCGAGTTGGAAGTCGTCGAGGTCGATCGGCAGCCGGGCACGAAAGCGCTCGAGCTCCGGGGTGCGGGCTCGTGCCTTCGACGCCGCGTAGCGTTCGGCAGGCGAGAGCACCACGTCGTCGGATGCCGTCATGCGCTGGTGAGGCTGGTCTCGAAAGCCGCTCGTCGCCGCGCAACCGCGCGATCGTGCCAGAGGGCGACGCCGACGGCCAGGAAGTACAGCAGCACCATCGGCAGCGCCAGCAGCAGCATCGAGATCGGGTCGGCGGCGGGCGTCGCCATCGCCGTGAAGACGATGATGATGAGCACGGCCCAGCGCCAGCCCTTGAGGATCGTCTTTCCCTGCAGGACGCTCGCGAAGTTCAGCAGCACGAGGAACACCGGCATCACGAACGCGACGCCCGTGGCGAGCAGCAGCTTGAGGATGAAGTCCACGTAGGTCTTCGTGTCGTAGAGCTGCGAGGCGCCGGGCGGCACGAACCGGAACATGAACTCGACGATGCGCGGCAGCACCATCCATCCCGCCGCGCAGCCGAGCAGGAAGAGCGGCACCGCCGAGAAGAAGAACCCGAAGGTGTAGCGCTTCTCTTTCGCAGTGAGCCCGGGAACGAAGAACGCGAAGATCTGGTACAGCCACACCGGGCTCGACAGGATGATGCCGACCACGAGCGAGATCTGGAACTGGATGTCGAGCGCGCCCGTGAGCGTGCCGAAGTTGAGGGTGATCTTCTCGGCATCGACGCCGAGCTGCTCCGCGATCGTGAAGACGGGGCCCGAGATCGCCGACCAGGTGCCCTGGCCGTGCAGCACATCGGCGGCCCCCGGAATCGCCGGATCCAGCAGGTCGCCGAGCCAGCTGAGGTCGTAGATCATCCAGCCGATGATCGTGCCGCCGAGCACCGCGAACGCGGCACGCGTGAGCCGCTTGCGCAGCTCGATGAGGTGGGCGCCGAGCGACATCCGCCGCTCGGGATTGCTCTTGCGGGGGTTCGCCCGGGCCGAATCGCCGGCCATGGGGCTCAGGACTTGTCGGTCGGGGCGGAGCTGTCGACGGGCTTGGCGGTGTCAGCGGCCTCAGAGGTCGTCGTGCCGGACTCGGCCGAGGCCTTCTTCTCGTCGTCGGTCATCTCCTTGCGGAAGATCTTGACCGACTGGCCGAGGCTCTTGGAAAGCGCGGGAAGGCGGGTGGCTCCGAACAGCACGAGCACCACGAGGAGGATGATGAGCCAGGTCTGCCACTGGTTGACGAACAGGGTATGGATGAACATGAGCACGTCCTCCGGGATAGGTGCAGGTCGCACCAGTCTACGCGTAGCGCGCGAGGCCTGCCGCTGCCCACTCCGCGACGGCCCGTCTGGCCTGCTCGGGAGCCACGACGCGCACCGTGCCCGGCATCCCCGCGATGAGCCGTTTGAGGCCGTGATAGTGCGACACCCGCAGGGTGGTGCGGATGCGATCGCCCACCTCGCTCGTGAGGGCGCCGTCGGGGATGTAGTCGGCGAGCAGGCCGATCACTTCCGGGGACGCCTCGATCGTGACCTCGAGATCTTCGGCTGACGGTTCGAACAGCGTGTCGGGCAGGTGCATTTCGGATGCGTCGTGCTCGATCGGGTCGTCGGTCACGACCATGTCGCTCATGCGGTCGAAACGGAAGGTGCGCAGCGCCTGACGCAGGTGGTCCCAGCCGCGCAGATACCAGTCGGCGTCGATCGACTCGACGCGCAGCGGATCGACGTCGCGCTCCTCACGCTCGCCGCGCGAGTTGAGGTAGGCGAAGCGCACGCGGCGCCCCTCGGCGACGGCGCGCTGCACGAGGCCGAGCACCTCGCCGTCGGGTCCGCCCGAGACCGCGAGCTGGCTCGGCGTCGCGGACGCGCCGCGCGAGAGCTTCTCGATGAGGGTGCGGATGCCGGCGCGATCGGCATTGCCGGGGAGCGCCTGCAGGTATTGGAGCCCCGCGATGAGGGCGGCCGCCTCGCGTGCCGAGAGGCGGGGCGCGTCGTCGATCGCGACGTGCTGCGTGATGGCGATCTCGTCGTCGGACTCGAAGGCGTCCCAGTCGATGTCGAAGAGATCGTCGTGCTGGTAGGTCGCGGTGGCGCCCGGCACGCCGCTCATGGCGACGAGCGACACCGAGGTGCGGATCTCGTCCTCGGTGACCCCGAAGTGGGCAGCGGCCTCCTGCACGGTCACCCGGTCGTGCTCGAGCAGCCAGGGAACGAGCGCGAGCAGGAACGCGAGCTTGTCGCGCGCCTGGGGCGCAGGCACCGAGCGCGCCGGTGCGCGGTGGCGCTTGTCAGCCATGGTCGGCCACCGTCCTCTGCAGTCGCTCGATGACGGCCGCGCGCAGCGCGGGCGGCTCGATGACGAGCACCTCGGGTCCGAAGCTCGCGAGCTCGTCGGCGAGGATCGCCAGGTCGACATAGTGCATGCGCAGGGTGCCCGGGGCGACCTCCTCGGTGCCGCGCCGATGCGCGAGGCGTTGGGCTGCATCCGAGCCCGCACGCACCTCGATATCGGCGATGCCGCGTTCCCACACCGCGTCGAGGTCGGCGAGCGACCGGGCCATGTGGTCGCCGGGTCGTTCGGGCGCGGGCTTGCCCGCCGAGATCTTGCCCACGATGCGGCGCAGCAGGAAGGTCTTGCCCTCCCCGGTGGCGAGCTCCTCGGCCGCGAGATGCCAGCGTCCCTCGTACTGCACGAGGGCGAGCGGGATCACCTCCCGCGTGCGGGCGCGCTCCTCCCCCGGTTTGAGGTAGTCGAAGCGCACGATCTGGTGGCGGTCGATCGCCTGGGTGAGCGGCTCGAAGGCGGCGTCGCGCAGCCGCAGCCGCGGCGCGTAGCCGAGCACCGGTTCGTTCGCGGCGATGCCGAGAGCGCGCAGCTTGACGAGCGCACGACGCGACTCGGCGCTCAGCGAGCCCTCACGCCACGCCATCGCGGCCAGACCCAGCAGCGCGATCTCGTCGGAGTCGAAGCGCACGTCGTCGGGCAGGTCGTATGCGCCCTTCGGGATGCGGTAGCGCAGGTTGTGGTTGTCGCCCGGTTCGCCGAGGGGCTCGATGGTCTCGAGCGGCACACCGAGTTCACGGATGTCGTCTTTGTCGCGCTCGAACTGCCGCTCGAGGTTGGCGTTGTCGCCGCCGCTGACGTAGCGCTGCGCGTATCCGCGAACGCTCGAGAGGATCTCGGTCTTGGTGAGCCCCGATTCCGTCGCCAGGAGCGCGAGCACGAGGCTGAAGAGCCGGTCCTCGACGGGAACCGGCGCGGGAACGGGGTTCGCGTTCGTGGCTCGACCTACTTCGTGGAGCCGGCGGGAGGCCGGATGCCGAGCACGTCGATCACGACGACCGTGGCGTCCGAGCTGTCGCCGTTCGGCGGGCGCACCGCGAGCAGCTGCGAGCCGACCGGAAGACCGACGAGGTCGTCGAGCAGGGCCTGGGACAGCGCCTGCTCCCCCTCGGTCGTCAGCGTGATGACCTGCGGATTGGTGTCCCAGGTGGAGGACTGCTGATCCGGGCCGGAGCCGTCGGCGGGCCACGTCCAGCTCGCGAGCTGGACGACCGCCGCGTCGCCCTCGGCGAGCTTCTGGCCCGAGCCGAGCTTGATCGTGGAGGTGCGCGCGGCGTCGGGGACGTCGATGCCCGACGGGATCGTGATGCCGACCGTGCCATCCGGGGCCGTCACGACGACCGGCATGCCGTCGGCCGGCAGCTGGTTGATGCCGTTCGCCTGGCCGAGGTAGACCCCGTGGACATCGAGCACGATCACGAGGGGACGCTCGAGGTCCTTCTCGGTCGCGTTGGGGCCCGCGAGGCCGCTGTCGCCGAGGCTCGCGGTGACGGCGATGCGCGAGCCGGGCTGCGCGCAGACCATCGCCTCGTACATGGCACCCCGCTCGTCGGCGCGGGTCGGGTGCGCGGTGCCGTCGAAGCTCGTCGCCTGCACGACATCGCCCGTCTTCGCGTCGAGGAGCACGGCGTCGTAGTCGACCGTCATGCCCTTCTGGGCCACGAGGCCCGAGCCCGCCACGAGCACGGAGCGCTGCGCGTCATCCACGACGAGCGGCGCGGGAACGTCGACGGTGGGCTTCGAACCGACCGCGCCCGTCGCCGACACGAGCTCCGAGGTGTCGCCCGAGGCGATGAGCGGCGTGCACGCGCTCGCGTCGTCGGGCGAGGCCGCGCATCCCGCGAGCACCGCGGAGAGCATCGCGACGGTGGCGACGGAGCTGACAAGCGCGGAGGTACGGCGCACGATGCCTACTTTCCTGACAGACGGAGGGGAGGGCCCCACGAGTCTACTGTTCCGGTGAGTCCGGTCCCGACCCCGCGGCGGGCGTGCCGCCCGTGGAGCGGTCGGCGAGCTGTTGGGCGTCGCGCACCACCCGCCGGATGCGCTTGTCGGTCTTATCACGCACGCCGAGCGCCCCCGGGGTCCAGAGCTCGACGTCCTCGTCGTCGTAGTCGGACTTGGAGGCGCGTCGCGCGGGCTTCGGCAGCACGGCGCCCGGCGCGAGCCGCCTGGCCGCGATGAGGAACGCGGTGTGCGCGACCATCCGATGATCGGGCCTCACCGCGAGTCCCTCGACGTGCCAGCCGCGCACGAGCGTCTCGGTCGAACTCGGCTCGGTGTAGAGGCCCGTGGCGCGGATGGCTTCTGCGACGCGCGAGAGCTGGGTCGCGGTCGCCACGTAGCAGACGAGCACACCGCCGGGCGCGAGCGCGTCGGAGACGACGTCGAGGCACTCCCAGGGCGCGAGCATGTCGAGCACGACGCGGTCGACCGAGCCCGCCTCGGCGGCATCCGGAAGCCAGTTCGCCGGCGCCGAGCCGAGGAAGGCCGTGACGTTGGCGCGGGCGACGTCGGCGAACTCCGGGCGGCGCTCGAACGACATGAGGCGCCCCGCATCCCCGATCGCTCGCAGCAGCCAGAGGGAGAGAGCACCCGAGCCGACACCGGCCTCGACGACCCGCGCGCCCGGGAAGATGTCGGCGATCGCGAGGATCTGCGCGGCATCCTTCGGGTAGATGATGGCCGCCCCGCGCGGCATCGACATCACGAAATCGGCGAGGAGCGGCCGCAGCGCCAGGTAGGCGTCTCCGTTCGAGGCGGTGACGACGGATCCGTCGGGTTGTCCGATGAGCGTGTCGTGCGCGAGCGTGCCGCGGTGGGTGTGGAACTGCTTGCCCGCCTCGAGCGTGATGGTGTGCAGTCGACCCTTGGGGCCGGTCAGTTGCACCCGGTCGCCCGCGGCGAAGGCGCTCATCGGGCAGTCTCCGCGGCGCGGCGAACGGTGTGGAGCTGCACGAGCCGCTCGAGCCCGACGCCCTCCAGCCCGGCGTCGAGCAGGGCGTAGGCGGGGCTCACGGGCAGTGGGATGTGGAACGGCACGGCGAGAGTCGTCGCCCCGGAGGCGACCGCCGAGGCGACGCCCGGCTCGGAGTCCTCGATCGCGACGCACTCCTCGATCGCGACGCCGAGCAACTCCGCGGCGCGGAGATAGGCATCCGGGTAGGGCTTCGGATGCTCGACCTCGTCACCCGCGACGGTCACGTCGAACGCCGCTCCCCCGAGCTCGTGCTCGAGGGCGTGGACGATGGTGTCGGCCATGCGACGGATCGACATCGTCACGAGCACCGTCGGGATGCCCGCCGCGCGCACCTCGGCGAGCAGCTCGCGCGCACCGGGGCGCCACGGCACGTGCTCGTCGATCTGCTCGAGCACCCGATCGGTGAGCGTGTCGATGATCTGCTGGGGGTCGAGGTCGACGCCGCGCGAGCGGAACACGAGCGCCGAGCTCCACAGCCCCTGGCCCACGAGCTCGAGGCCGTCCTCGTGCGTCCAGTGGCCGCCCCACGCCGCCACGAGCTCCTGCTCGGCGACGAGCCAGTACGGTTCGGTGTCGACGAGGGTGCCGTCCATGTCCCACAGCACGGCTGCGGGAACGGATGCGGGGGCCGAAGTGCTCACGACCGGCAAGTCTACGGGCGAGGTCGTATTCTCGGATCTGACGCCCGGGCGGGCGGAGAGGCGGATTGGTGCAGGCAGCGGACGACTGGAGCTCAGGCGGCGCGACGCTCGTCGTGGCCTTCGAGGGCTGGAACGACGCGGGCGAGGCGGCCTCGACCGCTGTGCGCGCCCTCCGCGACCAGCTCGGCCTCGTGCCCCTGGCCGAGGTCGAGCCTGAGGACTACTTCGACTACCAGTTCAACCGCCCGATCTCGGCGCTCGACGAGAAGGGCGAGCGCGTCATCACCTGGCCGAGCGTCGTGCTGTCGGGGCCGCTCGACGGCGGGGACGGCGTGCACGTCCTGCTCGGCACCGAGCCCTCTCGCGGCTGGAAGACCTTCACCGAGGAGGTGCTCGACGCCGTCTCGGTCGCGGGCATCGAGCGCATCGTGTTCCTCGGCGCCATGCTCGCCGACGTGCCGCACACGCGGCCCATCGCCGTCTTCGCCTCGAGCGAGAACTCCGCGGTGCGCGAGCGCTTCGATCTCGAGCGCTCGAGCTACGAGGGTCCCGTCGGCATCATCTCGGTGCTCGGGGATGCGGCTGAGCGCGCCGGGATCCCCACCGTGTCGATCTGGGCCTCCGTGCCGCACTACGTGCACAACGCGCCCTCCCCGAAGGCCACGCTCGCCCTCATCCAGAAGCTCGAGGACTTCATCGACGCACGGATCGACCGCGGCTCGCTCGTGGAAGACGCGGCCGCCTGGGAGCGCGGGATCGACGAGCTCGCGAGCGACGACGACGACATGACGGCCTACATCGAGCAGCTCGAACAGGCCCGCGACACGGTCGACTCCCCCGAGGCCTCGGGCGAGGCGATCGCCGAGGAGTTCGAGAAGTACCTGCGCAAGCGCGACGACGACCAGCCGCCGACCCCGTAACACGGCTCAGCGGGTTGAGAAGCGGCGCAGCCGCATCTGCGCACACTCAGCGGGTTGAGGAGCGGCGCAGCCGCGTCTCGAAACCGGCGTCGTGCGGTGTGTGATGTCTCAGGACATGTGAGACGGTTCTGTCTCATTCGGGTTGAGACGGTCGGCGGGTTCGGGGGAGGTGGCTGCGGACGTATTCGCCTGGTTTCCCGCGTTGATAGGTGCGGATGTGGGTTCCCGCGTCGGTGAACGCCTCGAGGGTGTCGGCGGTGAGGGCGACGTGGATCTGTGTGTGGGCGTGCTCGACCCCGAGGTGGTAGCGGGCGTTGGCCACGGCGATAGTTCCGGTCGGGTCGGCTCTGCGGGTCAGCAGGCGCTTGGCAGACGCGCTGCGTCGTGGAGACGCGGTCGCTCTCGGACGTGACGTCCATGCCTCCATCGGGGTCATGTGGTCTGAGAGGGCCTGGTGGTGGCGTCGGGTGTTGAAGTGATCGTCGAACTCGTCCACGAGGGTCTGCAGTTCCGGGATCGTGGCGGCGGCCGGTCTGGCGCGAAGGAACCGGTGCAGAGTCTGGTGGGCTCTCTCGTTCTTGCCCTGAGTGGTCGGTTTCCCGGGGCGGCCGGTGACAGTCTGCACTCCCAGCTCATCGAGGTGCTCGAGCATCTTCGAGGTGAGCCCGCGGCGGGACGGGTTCAACGCCATCCCGTTGTCGGAGTGCACCCGCGCTGGCACCCCATAGCTTTCGATCCCGAGCTTGATGACCTGCAACGCCGCCTCAGCGGTCTCGCTGCTCGCGACCAGAGAAGCGACACCGAGTCGGGAGAAGTCGTCGGTGACCTGGAAGATCGCCACCCCGGTTCCGTCCGCGAGCTCCCAGCCGGTCGCGTCGATCTGCCAGGACCCGTTCGGATGCGGATCAACGAACATCCGCCAGCTCCTGCGAGGCCGCTTCCGCGGCTGCGACACCACGACCCCGGCCGCCGTGAAGATCCGCGCGACCGTGGCCCGGGACGGCAACCCCTCCACCTGCCCACGTAGATCATTCAGCACCGAGAGCGGTCCGGCATCCCACCCACGTTCCTGAAGACCCCGCCTGGTCGCCAGCAGCAACTCGATCGTCTCCCGACCAACTTGCCGCGAGTTCGACCGAGGACGCCGCGATCCGACCCGCACGTCCCGACCATCCAGAGCCACCGCCCGGATCCGGTAGAACGAAGCCCTCGAGATCGCGTGCTCCAGACAGAACACATCCACCTCGCCGCGCGGCAGCTTCGCAGGAAGCCGCGCGATCGCGAGACGAACATGCAACCCAATCGGCTCAGACCTCACCGCCGACTGTCTCAGATGTCACGAGACATCCAACTGTCTCAACCCAACTGAGACATCACACCGGCGTCGTGCGGTGGCTGGTTTCGAGACGCCCGCTGCGCGGGCTCCTCAACCACCCGGCGGTGCCAGCTGGGTCGGCCCCTCAACCCCCCCGGCTCTACGCGGTGAGCACGCCCGTCGACAGCAGAGCGATGAGCACGCCGCCCAGTAGGATTCGGTACACCACGAACGGCAGGAACGTGCGCGTCTCGAGGTAGCGCATGAGGAAGGCGATGACGGCGTAGCCGACGACGAACGCCACGACGGTCGCCGCGATCGTGGGGCCGAGACCATAGCCCGCACCGCATCCGGCGTCCACGCCCGGCTCGCACGTGAAGGCCGTGTAGGTCTCGTAGAGCCCGGAGCCGAACACGGCGGGGACCGCGGAGGGCGAGCATCTGTGCGAGCCCGATGAGGATGCCGTCGCGGTAGCTCATGGCCTCGATAGGCTTCGTGCGGCGGCCCAGCCAGTCGGCGAGCCAGAGCAGCAGGCCGAAGACGATGAGCACGATCGCGACGATCCAGAGTGAGCGCAGCGCCGTGCGGATGGTGTCCTGCAGGAAGAACCCGACGAGCACGATCGGCACGGTGCCGATGATGATGAGCCAGCCGAGCCGCACATCCGGGTCGCCCTTCTGCACGCCCGTGGACCGCTTGCCCCCGCCCCCGCCGAAGGAGCGGAACCACTTGCCGATGATGCGGGTGATGTCCTTCCAGAAGTAGATGAGCACCGCGGTCTCGGTGCCGAGCTGCGTGATCGCCGTGAAGGTCGCGCCGGGGTCACCCCAGCCCACGAGGTCGCCGAAGATGCGCAGGTGCGCGCTCGACGAGATCGGCAGGAACTCGGTGAGGCCCTGGATGAGACCCAGGATGATCGCTTCGAGGAAATCCACCGGCTGATTCTGTCAGGCCTCGAGCAGGAAATCGGTGAGCACCGCACGCCCGAACGCCAAGGCCTCGAGCGGCACGCGCTCGTCGACGCCGTGGAACATGGCCGGGAAGTCGAGCTCCGGCCCGAGCCGCAGGGGCGCGAAGCCGTAGCCGGCGATGCCGAGCTCGCTGAGCGCCTTGTTGTCGGTGCCGCCCGAGAGCAGGTAGGGCAGCACCTCCGCCTCGGGGTCGTGGCGTTTCAGCGCGCCGACCATCCCCTCGACGAGGGCGCCGGAGAACGGATTCTCGAGCCCCACATCCAGGTGCACGATCTCGACCTCGACCTCGGGCCCCGCGATCTCGCGCAGCTCGGCGAGCACCGCCTGCTCCTGACCGGCAAACGGGCGCACGTCGACGAGCGCCTCCGCGCGATCCGGGATCACATTGTGCTTGTAGCCGGCCTCGAGCAGGGTCGGGTTCGAGGTCGTGCGCACGGTGCTGCGCAGGAAGCCGGCCGCGAGGCCCGTGCGTTCGATGAGCGCGACCGGATCGTCGTCGTCGACCGCGAGCAGGCGCCGGATGCCGTCGAGCATCGCGGTCGTGGTCGGTCCCAGCTGCACGGGCCACTCGTGCCGGCCGATGCGCGCGATCGCCTCGGCGAGCTTCGTGATGGCGTTGTCGCGGATGACGCGCGAACCGTGGGCGGCCGTGCCGCGCGCGACGAGGCGCACCCAGAGCAGCGCCTTCTCGCCCGCCTGCAGCAGGTAGGCGCGCCGGCCGCCGAGGTCGACCGAGTAGCCGCCGACCTCGCTGATGGCTTCGGTCGCGCCCGCGAACAGCTGCGGCTGGGTACGCACGAGGTGCTGCGAGCCGAACACCCCGCCGTTCTCCTCGTCGGCGAAGAACGCCACGACGAGGTCGCGCGCCGGGCGTCGCCCCGAGCGCAGAATGTCGCCGAGGCTCGTGAGGATCATGGCGTCCATGTCCTTCATGTCGACGGCTCCGCGGCCCCACAGCAT
>SMFF01000091.1_pt1 | contig 17342 bp, 12 predicted proteins | sample 2456181 | NCBI WGS metagenome assembly SMFF01 (sample SAMN10132611, study PRJNA489261) | soil metagenome | isolation source: day120 antibiotic-loamy sand soil ammended with raw manure from dairy cow... | place: USA | collected 2015-04-01
TCGAGCGCCAGTTCGATATCGACGATCTCCTTGATCTGAGCCAGAAACCACGGATCGATACTGGTCAGGCTGTGAACCTCGTCAAGGCTGAAGCCCTGGGCAAAGGCGTCGCCCACGTACCAGATGCGCTCGGGGCCCGGTTCGCCAAGCTCGATCTGCAGCTTCTCGCGGTCGGTGGTCTTTTGATTGAGTCCGTCCACACCGACTTCCAGACCGCGCAAGGCTTTCTGGAAGGATTCCTGGAAGGTACGGCCTATGGCCATGACTTCGCCCACCGACTTCATTTGCGTGGTCAGGCGCGAATCGGCGGTTGGGAATTTCTCGAAGGCAAAACGCGGCACCTTCGTGACGACGTAATCGATCGTGGGCTCGAAAGATGCGGGCGTCGCGCCCCCCGTGATTTCGTTTTTCAGTTCATCCAGCGTATAGCCGACCGCCAGGCGGGCGGCAACCTTGGCGATGGGGAAACCCGTGGCCTTGGACGCCAGGGCCGACGAGCGCGACACGCGCGGGTTCATCTCGATGACGATCATCCGCCCATCGGCGGGGTTGACTGCAAACTGGACGTTGGAACCACCGGTGTCCACGCCGATTTCGCGCAACACCGCGATCGATGCATTGCGCATGATCTGGTATTCCTTGTCGGTCAGCGTTTGGGCCGGGGCCACCGTGATGGAATCGCCAGTGTGCACACCCATGGGGTCCAGGTTTTCGATGGAGCACACAATAATGCAGTTGTCGGCGCTGTCGCGCACGACTTCCATTTCGAATTCTTTCCAGCCCAGCAGGGACTCTTCGATCAAGAGTTCGTTAGTAGGCGATGCCTCCAGGCCGCGACGGCAGATGGCCTCGAACTCTTCGCTGTTATAGGCAATACCGCCACCCGACCCGCCCATGGTGAAGCTGGGGCGGATCACAACGGGGAAGCCGGACGTGCCCGCCTCGTCGCCGATGCGGCGCTGGACTTCCCAGGCTGCTTCCATGGAGTGCGCTACGCCCGACTTGGCTGACTCGAGGCCGATACTGCTCATGGCGTCTTTGAACTTCATGCGGTCTTCGGCCTTTTCGATGGCCTGCGCATTCGCGCCTATCAGTTCCACGCCGTGCTTCTCGAGTACGCCTTCGCGCACGAGATCCAGTGCACAGTTAAGTGCCGTCTGCCCACCCATGGTCGGTAGCAGCGCATCTGGCCTTTCGCGCTCGATGATTTTTTCGACCGCTTGCCAGGTAATGGGCTCGATGTAGGTGACGTCAGCCGTTTCCGGGTCGGTCATGATGGTGGCGGGATTGCTATTGACCAGAATGGTGCGGAAACCCTCGGCTTTCAGGGCCTTGCAGGCCTGGGCGCCGGAGTAGTCGAACTCGCATGCCTGCCCGATGATGATGGGGCCGGCACCAATGATGAGAATGCTGTTTAGGTCTGTACGCTTTGGCATAGTGCGGGATTATTTTTTTCCGGCCATAAGGCTGATGAATTTATCGAAGAGCACAACGATGTCGTGCGGGCCGGGGCTGGCTTCAGGATGACCCTGGAAGCAGAAGGCGGGGGTATCGGTAAGCTCGAAACCCTGCAAGCTGCCATCGAACAGCGACACGTGCGTGGCGCGGGCATTGGCGGGCAAAGAGTCGGCGTCTACATTGAAACCGTGATTCTGGCTGGTAATGAAGACCCGCCCGGTATCCAGGTCTTGTACCGGGTGGTTGGCGCCGTGATGGCCGGTTTTCATTTTGACGGTTTTCGCACCCAGGCCCAGCCCGAGTATCTGCTGGCCCAGGCAAATGCCGAACAAGGGGATCTTTTGCTCAAGTGCCGCCTTGCAGGTGTCGATGGCGTAAAGGCAGGGTTCGGGATCGCCGGGGCCGTTGGACAGAAAGATGCCGTCGGGTTTCAGGTCGAGCACATCTTGCACAGGGGTTTGGGCCGGCACCAGGGTAACGCGGCAACCGCGATCGACCAGCAGGCGCAGGATGTTGGTTTTGATGCCGTAATCGTAGGCGACGACGTGGTAGGTGGCGCCAGTGGGTTCGGAAAAGCCCTTGCCCATCTGCCAAGTGCCCGAACGCCAGTTGTCGGCGCTTTTGATGGAGACGGTCTTGGCTAAATCCTGGCCCGACATGCCGGGGAAGTCACGTGCCATTTGCACGGCATGGCCGACGTCGTCGCCCACCATGATGCAAGCGCCTTGTGCACCCCGCTGGCTTAGTATGCGCGTGAGCTTGCGGGTATCGACACCGGCAATGGCGACCGTCCCCTGCTCTTTCAGGTAGTCGGGCAGCGACTGCGTGGCGCGGAAATTCGATACCCGCAGCGAGCAATCGCGCACCACCAGACCGGCTGCATGAACGTGAGTGGACTCGACGTCTTCCTCGTTTACACCCGTGTTACCGATATGAGGATAGGTCAGTGTGATGATCTGGCCGCTGTAGCTTGGGTCAGTCAGGATTTCCTGATAGCCCGTCATGGCGGTGTTGAAGACGATTTCGGCGACGCAATACCCATCGGCGCCGATAGAGACACCCTTGAAGATGGTACCGTCCGCCAAGGCGAGGATAGCTGAAGGAGCCCCTTTGGACCCCTCTGATAGTAGTGACGGCAGCACTGTAAACCCCGGTTATAAAGTCAGTAATTAAACCTTTCGATTATACCTTGCGGTGGCCGGCCTTTATGTAAGGGGCCGTCAGATCAAGGCGCCCGCCTGTCCGCAGGCGGAAAATGGTCTACAGTAACAGGCTCTGTTCCGTATTGTGTTAACTGGTGTAAAGCTTATGTCGAACCAACTAGAAGCCCTGCGTCAATTCACCACCGTAGTCGCCGACACTGGCGATTTCGACACCATGCGCAAGCATCGGCCGACCGACGCCACGACTAACCCCTCGCTGATTCTCAAGGCCGTTCAGAACGAACAAAACCGCGAACTGGTACAGCAGGTTATCCGCGACCATGCCAACGCTTCCAGCAGCGAGCTGGTTGATCAGCTGCTGGTGGCCTTCGGACGCGAAATCCTTGCGATTATCCCGGGCCGCGTCTCTACTGAAGTGGATGCCCGCCTGTCTTTCGACACACAAGCCAGCATAGAGCGGGCACGCCAGATTATCCAAATGTACCAACGCGCCGGCGTCAACCCTGAACGGGTGCTGATCAAACTGGCTTCAACCTGGGAAGGCATACAGGCTGCGCGTGTGCTGCAGTCCGAAGGGATACGCTGCAACATGACCCTGCTGTTTTGCCTGCCCCAAGCCATTGCTTGCGCCCAGGCCAAGGCGCAGCTGATTTCCCCCTTCGTTGGGCGCATTTACGACTGGCATAAGAAGGCTGCGGGCGACTCATGGGATGAAGCGGCCAGCGCCGGCGCCAACGACCCGGGCGTGCAGTCGGTCAGGCGCATCTACCAGTACTACAAGGCTTACGACATTCCGACTGAGATCATGGGCGCGAGCTTTCGCAATATCGGGCAAATCCGGGCCCTGGCCGGTTGCGACCTGCTTACCATCAGCCCCGATCTGCTGGACGAACTGGCGCACAATACCGAGCCCCTGGCAAGGCAGCTGGATCCGCAAAGCGCCAAGCAAGATGCGCCCGAGTGGTTGGCAAGCAACGAAGTGGCTTTCCGCACTGAACTGAATCAAGACCCCATGGCCACAGAGAAACTGGCTGAAGGCATACGGGCGTTTGCGGCTGATGCCGTCAAGCTGGACACCCTGATTGCGGCCGCGCGCAAGCAGTAAGCCACCACCCTGTTCAAGTGCTGCGTCTTTCCATCAGTGCCCAGGCTATCGTGCCCGCATCGACGTATTCGAGCTCGCTGCCCGCGGGCACGCCACGCGCCAGCCGGCTGACCGACAGCCCCTGGGCGCGCAGCAGTTCTGACAAATAGTGAGCGGTGGTTTCACCCTCGGCCGTGAAGTTGGTGGCCAGAATGACCTCCTGCACCTGCCCGTCACCGGCGCGCCTTAACAAGCGGTCGAACTGCAGGTCCTGGGGGCCTATGCCTTCCAGCGGCGCCAGGCGTCCCATCAAGACATAATCAAGACCCCGGTAACCATGGCTGGACTCAATCATGTTCTGGTCGGCGGGTGTCTCGACCACGCACAACACGCTTGCATCCCGCTTGGGATTGCTGCACGTCGGGCAGACCTCGGCTTCGCTGAAACCGTTGCAGCGCGCGCAATGGCGCAGGTCGCGCACGGCAGCTGCCAGCGCCTGGCCAAGTTGCTCGGCCCCAGAAATATCGTGCTGCAGCAGGTGATACGCCATACGACGCGCCGATCTGACCCCGACACCAGGCAGGCGTCGCAAGGCTTCGATCAACGCTTTTAGCGGCTCGGGCTCGGGTAAGGGCGCTTCCATCAGAAGGGTAGCTTCATTCCCGGAGGCAAAGGCATGCCGGCCGTCACGGACGACATCTTTTCTTGCGAAGTGGTTTCCGCTTTGCGCAGCGCGTCGTTAAAAGCAGCGGCGACGAGGTCTTCCAGCATGTCTTTGTCGTCGGCCAGCAGCGTAGGATCTATGGTGACGCGCTTGACATCGTGCCTGCAGGTCATCGAGACCTTGACCAGACCGCCGCCCGACTCGCCTTCGACAATAATTTCGGCAAGGGCGTCCTGCGCCTTCTTCATGTTTTCCTGCATTTGCTGCGCTTGGCGCATCAATCCGGCTATCTGACCTTTCATCATGGTGTGGCTGTCCTGAAAATAGTTAAAAAATGGCGTTCAAGCGGCGCGGTCGCGTGGCGTCGCACTGACGGATCCGGGCACAACCTGCGCCCCAAAGTCGGTGATCAGCGCCAGCACGAATGGATCGTTGGCAACGGCCCGCTCGGCGGCTTGCTGGCGCAGCTGGCGTTGTGCCTGCTCTACCGCATGCGCCGTGTCGTCGCCGGTAGCGCCGTACTCCACATTCAGCTGCACGACCGTACCGAAGTGCTCGGAAAGCACGGTGCGCAGGCGTGATTGCCCTGGGCTCTCGGCCAGTGATCTTACGGCGACTCGCAGGTTGATCTGCTCGCCCTGCCCGCCCAGCCACTCGCTTTGCCGGGCCAGCTCGGCAGCCAGGCCGGTAAGCGGCAAACTGGCTGCCAGCGTCGGCCATTGTTGCGCTGTCATGTCTCGTATGCGCGCCGACTTGGTCTTCTTGCGCTCCGGCGCCAAAGCGGCGGGTATGACTTCGCCATCGATCGCAGCCTGTTCTTGCGTGAACTCGTCATCGAAGCCGTCCGCATCGGCAGGCTCGAACCGCGCATCGTCGAACCCGGCGTCATCGTCGGCACCATGCATGGTCTCGAAGTCGGCTTCAGCCGTTGCCCGGTCCGCTTGCACCGCTGCGGCTTTGGGGGGCTGTGGCGACTTTGTCGATGGGATCGCGGTGGGCGGCGGCGTAGCGGGCAAGTCTTCCCAGGCCGGGACATCGTGTTGGTCAGCAGGCGGCGTCTCTTGCGCAACGGGCACAATGGGAACAACTGGAGCCACCGGCGTCACCACGACGGGCGGGGCCTGGGGCGCTACCGACGCTGCGGGCGCCTGCGCGCTTGCGGGCTCCGCCGAAGCCGAAGCCGAAGCCGAAGCCGAAGTTGCCGGCGCTGCGGCCGAAGGCGCGGCTGCGACCGGTGCCACCGTTGCCGGCGGCGCAATAGCCTGCGCCTTGCTGTCGGGCCGGGGCGGGACCGGCGGAGCGGGATCGGTGGGCGCCAACGCCAGCATGCGCAGGCAGGCCATCACAAAGCCGGCGTACTCGTCCGGTGCCAGGGACAGCTCGTGACGGCTGTGAACCGCCACCGAGTAAAACAATTGCACCAGATCGGGATGAATCGCCGCGGCCAATGCAATGAGGTCTTCGGCCAAGGGGTCTTCCTGGGCCGGCATGTCGGGCAAGCGCTGCTGGATGGCTATGCGCGACAGCAGCACGGCCAGATCGGCCAGGGCGCCTGAATAGGACAACCCTCGAGACGCAAGCTCGTCCGCAACGGCCACAACTTGCTTGGCATCGCCAGCGGCCAGAGCCTGAAGCAAGTACACCAGGTGACGCTGGTCTATGGTGCCCAGCATGCCCTGCACCGCGTCGCTGCTTAGATTGCCGGCACTGTAGGCAATGGCCTGATCGGTAAGGGAAAGCGCATCGCGCATGGACCCGGAGGCCGCCTGTGCCAGCAAGCGCAGCGCTGGAGACTCGTAGGGCAGGCCTTCCTGGCCCAGCACTTCCTGCAAGTGACCGACTATTGCTTCGGCCGTCATCTGCTTCAGATTGAACTGCAAGCAGCGCGACAAGACGGTTACGGGTATCTTTTGTGGGTCGGTCGTGGCCAGAATGAACTTGACATGCGGCGGCGGCTCTTCGAGGGTCTTGAGCATGGCGTTGAAAGCGTGCCCGGTCAACATGTGGACTTCGTCGATCATGTAGACCTTGAAGCGACCGCTGCTGGGCGCATAGACGGCTTGTTCCAGCAATTGCGTCATTTCGTCGACGCCGCGGTTCGATGCGGCATCCAGTTCGACATAGTCAACGAAACGGCCGGTATCGATTTCGGTGCAGGCCTGGCAAACCCCACAAGGCTTCGCCGTGATCCCACCCTGGCAGTTCAGCGATTTGGCCAATATGCGGGACAAGGTCGTCTTGCCGACGCCGCGCGTTCCGGTAAACAGCCAGGCATGATGCAGGCGCTGGGTTTCGAGGGCGTGCGTCAGTGCACGAACCACGTGGTCCTGGCCGATCAGGGTATCAAACGAACGTGGCCGCCATTTACGTGCCAGAACCAGATATGTCATGCAGGGGCTTGAAAACGGGGAGCTATCGAAGGGTAAACAAAAAGTGTACCGGATTCGACGTCACTTGGGGCATTTGGGGCGATGCCATGGAGGATGAGGGGCGAGCCTGACTTCGGCACTGACTCTGAGCGACTATGGCTGCTTCGTTCCCGACCTGACCAGTTTCACCGCCGAACCATGCGAAGGGGCCCGCCGAATAAGAGTTTAACAGGACTTGCCCAGCTGCGCGGCCGGCGAAGGGGAATAATCGATCCACACATCGACGCGCGGGAAATACAAAGCGCCACGGGCTGGTCGGCCATCCAGCGCCGACACATGGGCGCAATAGCGCTCCATCTGTTCGCGGTATCGCTCGCGCATCCGCGTCGCGTAGTCTTCCATGGCTTCGCCTTCGGCCGGCACACCAGTCTTGTAGTCGACCACCAACCAGTTCTGCTCCTGTGAGATTGCCAGGTCAATCACCGACACACGTCCGGAGAGATCCAGCAGCGACCATTCTCGATGGGCGCTTGCCGCTTGCAGCAGCCAGAGCCCCCGTTCACTGGCCAGCGTGGCGGCCAGAGTGTCGCGCACGATACGGGCGGCGGCCGCAGCGCCCCCATCCGGTACGCCGGCCCGTGTCAATTGCCTGGCAAACAGAGGCAGGCAGTCGTCCAGCCGCTGCACTGTCCATGCATCGACGCCTTCCTTGCCCACCCTCTCGAGCCAGGCGTGGGCAACCGTGCCTATGAGGTTCTCGAAGCCGCCATCAGGCTTCCATCTCCAGGCGGCGGAGCCGGCTGTGGCGGTTGCCTGGGGAATATCGGCCACTTCTGGTGGTTCGGACCGCCGAACCAGAAAACGCTGGCCTTCGGTCGCCCCGCGCAGATCGATCGTCGCCTCCGGCAACTCGTCCGCGCTCGGTACCGACGGCTTGCCCATGTAATCCCACAAACGGCCCAGCAAAGAGGTATTGGCCGGACTCTTGATGGCCATGTCCTCATCCAGTTGAACAGCGCCCACCAGATGCAGCTGCTGTTTGGCCCGGGTCAGCGCCACATAGAGCATGCGGTCGGTTTCGTACGCTGCGCGTTTTCTGTCGCGCTCTGCCAGATACACGGAGACAGGATCGTGATCGCCTGCCGCCCGCGGTTTGATGGGCCCAAGCAAGAGCTCTCCGTCGTTATGCTCGAAGCGCAACAAGGGCGCGCGGTCGGCACGTGGACGGCGATGCAGGCCGGCCAGGATAACGGTGTCGAACTCCAGCCCCTTGGACTTATGGATGGTCATGACCTCGACAGCGCGGCCGCTGCCTTGTGGCGCCGCGTAAAGCTTATCCAGGCGATCTTCCAGCGATACGGGATCCAGGTTGCCGTAGGGGGCCAGTTGTTCGATCAGGCGAAACAGGCGCTCGGCATCGGCCTTGTCGTTCGGGCTGGGGTACAGGCGCGGACCGCCCAGCCTCGTCCAGCAGTCTTCCAGCCATGCCGCGAAAGGGACCGAACCGGCAGCATTCGTGCCGTCCAGAAGGATGGCAGCCGCTGCCCGCAGCCGTGTCAGTTCCGCGCCATCGATTAGCGGATTATCGGCCTGATCCGACCGGAGATAGGGTGCCAATAGCGCAGGCACGCTGGACTGGAAGTCATGGCCACAGAGCGCATGCAGCGTGTTCAAGGTAAGGCCGCATAAAGGTGAACGCAGTACCGACAACCATGCAAGCCGATCCCCGGGATGAGACAAGGCGCGGGCCAACTGGGCCAGATCGATCACCACTTGCCGCGACTTCAGCGACACAAGCTCTACCGCCCGGCACGGCACGCCCTGCTCGGCCAACCGATGCACCATGGCGTCAAGGTGACTGCGCGCGCGAACCAGGATGGCCACCGGATGCTCACTGTCTGGATGCTGAGCCAGGGCCTGCTTGGCCAGCGAGATCGCAACCGACTCGGCCGTCACGATGGCCTCGTCCGCCTCGGCGCCAGTCCGGTCGGCGCGTATCCATATCGGGTGGAACTCAACGCCCAGGCCTTGCACGCCGTCATTGAAAGCTACCGACCGCGTGTACTTGATCGCCCCCAACCCCGGGCTGTCTTCCTTGGGAAAGACGGGGCCGCAAGTTGTGTTGACCCAATCAACCAAATGCGCCTGGGAACGGAAGTTGTCCGTGAGCTCCAGCGCTTTGAGGGACAAGGCACCCAGGCCTTGCGCCTTTACCTTCAGGAAGCCTCCGACGTCGGCCTTGCGGAATCGATAAATGGACTGCATGGGATCGCCGACCAGAAACAGGCTGCGGCCATCGTCAGATGTCCAGCCGGCCGTCAGGCGCTCCAGTAACTGGATCTGAGATTGGCTGGTGTCCTGGAACTCGTCGACCAGGATATGACGTATGGAAGTGTCCAGTGCCAGCAGCAAATCGCTGGGATCGTCGGCATCGCCCAACGCCTGCAGCGCGCGTTGCGAGATCTCGGTGAAGTCGACTTCACCGGCCTCGGCAAAGCGCAATTGCAACTGTGCAGCTGCCATCCACAACACCTCGATAAGCAGGCGCAGCACCCGCTGCTGTTCATCGCTATAGCCGGTGGACGGCGCATGGCGGATGTCGGCAAGCGCTGCGATCCAGGGCTCGGACTCGGGCACGGCCTGCACCCATGCGAGGAAATCGTCCTTGTAAGCTGCCTTGGCTTCAAAGCCCTCTTTGATGGTCACCCGCTTGCGCAGGCTTCCGCTTTTGGTGAGCAGCATTCGTGCAAGCGCCTGCCACTGCGCCACACAGGACGCGTCGGCATCGAGCGGCGCGCCGTCCCAGTCGTGCAGCAAGGCAAGGTCCGGGTCGCCTCCTTTCTCGGCCAGCACCTGCGCGGCGCGCGAAACACAAGGCGCAAGACTCGCGGCCCAGCCCGGCGGCATGGCGGCCAGCAGGCGAACCAGGTCCGCCTCGATGGCCGCATCCAAGCTGTGCAGCAAGCGCTCGATGTCGGCGCTGTCCGCCAGCAAGGGCAACCATTGGTCGCGACTGCCCAGCATGTCGACGATCAGATCCTGGGTATAGGCTACGTCGACATCCAGATGCTCGATGAGCGCCGCGACAGAAGCGTTCTCGTCAGCCATGGCCAGCGTGGCCCGGGCAGCCGCCTCGAAGTGTACGCGCGCATCGTCGGTAATGGCCGGCACCCCGCCCAAGGAGCTTAGCCACGGCATGGCACGGACCAGGTAAGCACAGAACGAATCGATGGTGCGTATGCCCAGGCGCGCCGGATACTCGAATAGATTCCAGCCCAGTTCGTTGTTGCGTTGCAAGGCCTTGCGCGCCAGCTCCCAGCTACGCAGCTTGTAGGGCTCGGTCGGTTGCGGGCCCGCACCCGCCCGCAGCTTGGCCAACACACGCGCATGCATTTCCGAGGCGGCCTTGCGCGTAAAGGTAATGGCCACGATCTCTTCGGGACGCTTTACAGTGGCCAACAGGGCCAGTATGCGATCGGTAAGCAGTTCGGTCTTGCCGGACCCTGCGGGTGCCTGGATAAGAAACGAGTGCGCCGGATCGACGGCGGCGGCGCGTACCGCACTGTCGCTGGGATGTTTAATCGACACGGGCAATATCCTCGGTAAGCCGCAAGAAGGGAAGCACATCGCAATACTGCAAGTCGTCCGCCCGCAGGCTGTGGTTGCGGGCGTAGCCTGACGCGTACTCGTCAGCCAGGCCTTGTATGGTCTCGCGCCACTTGGCCATCAGTTGCTCCCAACTGAGCGTGGCGAAGTCCGGCCAGTCGGACAGCGCGGATAGACCCTCCATGCCGAAGTCGCCGTCTGCCAAGCCCTTGATCTCGACCTCGCGAGCATGCAGGCGAGCCAGCACCAGCGCGGCGATCTGTTCATTGCCCTGGGCCAACACCGCCGCATAGAACGGAAGCTGCAGATTTACCGGACGCTCGCGCATCCAGTCGGGGCGAGGGTCGATAGCACCATTTCCGGATTTGTAATCGATGACGGCCAAGCGACCGTCGTGCAGGCAATCGATGCGATCCAGGCGCAGGCTTAGCTCCAGGGGCCCGTGCTGCCATTCGTAGCGCTGCTCGACGTCACGTACTTCGAAGGGTGCACGCTGCAGCTCGCGCATCAGCCACGTATGCATGACGCGGATGGCCCGCCGGCACTCGAGTTCGCGCAGCGCCTGCCCATAATCCTGTAAACACTCATCGGCCGCCTGCGCGACGACTTCCTCCAGCATGGCGAGGACGCCATCGCGCTGGTGCAGGTCGGTCAAGGCCTGTTGATCGGGCAGTATGCGCCACACCAATTCCGCCGCGCGATGCAGAAGCACGCCGCGCGCATTCTGATCCGAGATGTCGGCATAAGCGTCGAGACGTCTGGCGCCCAGGCGATATTTGACGAAAGCCCATAGCGGGTTGCGCGCCTGCGTGTCGATGACGGCGATCCCGCCACGCGTGCTGCTGCCCGACTGCAGGGCAGGCCCCGACTCGTCCAGCAGATAGTCCATGGTGCAGGGCGTGCTGGACGGACTGGACAGGGCGTAGTCAGTCAGCGGTAGTTCGGCAATGCACGGACTGGGGCGCAACTGGCGCTCACCCTCGTACAGCGCGTGACTGAGCCATACCTGGGGCGCGCAGGCCAGCAAGGATGCGTACAAGGTCTTTGCCCACTGCAGTTCGCGGTCGGGCGTCGCCCGCGGCGCTTGCGCCTGACGCAAGGCTGCCAAGGGAATAAACGGATTCGGTCGGGGTACTGCCGGCAATACCTCGTCCGTGAGGCCCAATACCCACACCCCGTCCCAACGTCCGCCTTCCGACTCCAGAAACCCCAATACGTCCAGCCGTGCGGCAGGATCGCGCTGCGGTTGAAAAGGTGTTTCGCGCAGCAGCCGGCGCAGCAGGCTGATCGCCGCGCTAAAACTGACTGGCCCTGTCACTGGCGCGAGGCGGCCCAGCCGATCCAGGGCCTCATCAAAAGCCTCCAGCGCCTGGAAGGCGTGGCTGCCCAACGCGCCTTGCCCCGGGAAGCCCAGGCCATGCAGCATGCGCCGGAACTGCTGAGCCCAATCAGACACCAGGGCCGCGCTCGAATGCTCGGTCGCGGCGCTGAGGCAGTCACGCCATGCGGCGGCAAGCCGTGGCGCGTGACGATCAAGCGAGGCCGCAAACTGGGTGGCGGTAACACTAACGGTGGCCTGGCGGCGCCAATAGGCGTCCAGCGCCGCCCGCCCGCCGGCCTCCGATGCATCGCCGACACAAGCACCGGCCAGCAAGGCCGGTCCCAACTCGGCCGGCTCGCACGGCCGTTTTCTGGCGTATCGCGACAGCACCTGCAACCAGGCCAGCGCCGCGCGGACCACCGCCCACTCGGCCAGCGGTCGCGCCACCGCGACGTTGTACGGCATGGCGCGCCCGCTCTGGTCAACACCCAGTGCGGCACGCAGGTAGCGATGGACCAGCGGCACATCGGCTTCGAGCTGTGCGGCAACGATGGCATATCGACCGGCGGGATCTTCGCGCAAACGGTTGGCTGCCCACAATGCCGCGTAACGCCATTCGGTATCGGGGTCGGGTGCCGCGATGCGCTGCACTTTCTGTGCTGGCGCCCCGGCTTGAGACAGCCGCAGGATGCTTACACCCTGCTCGCGCTGAGCTTCCAGGATGGCGGCCAGGCGCGGCGAAATCTCATTGAACCCGGCCATGACCAAAACGGGAACGACTGCCGGCATCGCGCCGCAGCAGATCGCAGCATGGATGCGCTCGTATGCCAGATTGCTGTCTTCTGCATCCATCTCGTTCAAGACGCTGCGGTAGCGTTCGCGCCAAAGCTGGAAACGCTGGTAGTCGACGGTCAGGCCCTGATCGGGCACCTGAATGCGCCAATCATCCAGCAAGCGATCCGCGTCGGCAGCAAGCTTGGCTGCCTGCGCGACATCCAGCAAGGCACGATCGGCCTCGACCTCCTTGATGACACGCTGCCACAGCAATTGCGCGCCAAAGGCATCGACAGTATGGGAGGCCAATTGGGCCTGCGGCATGAATGACAACTGGTCGGCCAGCCGCCGCAGCCAGCCTGACAAGGGCACGATATCGGGAACCGGCATGACGCGTCGTTCGTCGCCCAGGGCCGCCGAGAACTCGGCCAGCACACGCCGCGCATGGCGATTATTGACCGTCAAGACAAGGACCTTCTGGGCATCGAGCCCGGAAAGTTCGTCCACCGTGATTTCGTCCAGCGTCGCGATCATTCCCTGATGCCTCTCTTGTGCACAAACGCAAGGTGCAGCTTAAACTAGATTGATGTCAACCAAGCCCAACCCCGTCTCTGAAAAGTCCACCATCGCACTGGACGGCTCGATCTGGTTCAGTTCGGGCGACCAGAAATGGGGCAGCGAAAAGCGCATGGCCTTGCTGGCCGCCATAGACGACGAAGGCTCTATTACGGCGGCGGCCAAAAGAGTGGGCCTGAGCTACAAGGCGGCATGGGATGCCGTGGACACCATGAACAACCTTGCCGGCGAGCCCCTGGTAAATCGAAGCACGGGTGGCTCGCGCGGTGGCGGTGCCACGCTTACTGCCCGCGCCCGCGAGCTGATTAACCTCTATCAAGCGCTAAGCCGTGAGCATGAACGCTTCATGGCGCAGCTTGCCGCGGCAGGCGGCCCATCGTCCCGTAACCTCGAGCTGATCCAGCACATGATGATACAGACTTCAGCGCGCAACAAACTTCCTGGCACGGTCGACCGGGTCGTGCACGGCGCGGTCAACGACGAAGTCATCCTGAAGGTGGGCGATGGCAGCGAAATCGTGGCGTCCATCACCAGCGAAAGCGCCTCGAATCTGAATCTGCACCCTGGCAAGCGGGCACTGGCTTTCATCAAAGCCTCGTCCATCATAGTGGGGCTGGGCGCTGGGTCCATGGTCTTGTCCGCACGCAATCAGCTACCGGGGCGCATCGTCCGCATCACGCAGGGCGCCGTCAATGCGGAAGTCAGCATTCAATTGGATTCAGGCCCTACGATTGCCGCCATGGTCAGCCGCGACGGCATCGCCGACATGAAGCTAGCCGAGCAGATGGAGGTCTACGCCATTTTCAAGGCATCAAGCGTGATGCTGGGCGTGCTGGATTGATGCAAGGCGTATTCATCGCGGGAGCTCTCCCGGACGATGCGACCGTCCTCAATTTCGAATACACGATCCGCCAGCACCCGCGCGTCCTCGGGATCATGGGTGATCAGTATGGAAGGAATATCCAGTCCCATCTGCACGGCGGCCAGTTCTGCACGCATGGCCTTGCGCAACCCCGCGTCCAGCGCGGACAAGGGCTCGTCCAGCAGTAACAAGCGGGGTTGTACCGCCAAGGCGCGCGCCAGGGCGACACGCTGCTGCTGCCCGCCTGAAATTTCTGCGGGGTAGCTCTCCAGCACCCCTTGCAGACCGAAAGCCTCGACCCAGCGACGGGCGGCAGGGCCGACCGTGCTGCGAGGGGAGTTGCGCCACCCGGGCTTCAGGCCGAACTCGATGTTCTGAGCAACGGTCAAGTGAGGAAACAAGCCATAATCCTGCTGCAAGTAGCCCAGCCGCCGGTCGCGTGGGGTCAGAGCGATGCCTTGTGCGGCGTCGAACAACACCTTGTCGCCTATGCTGACCATGCCGGCATCCGGACGCAACAGACCTGCAATAGCACGCAGCGTCAAGGATTTTCCTGAGCCCGAAGGGCCCACCAGGGCAATGCGGCGGGCCGATGCATCAAGATGAACATCCAGCAAGAACTCACGGTTGCCGGCACGTAGCGATTTCGTGACATGGATGCGCATCATGACCCCGCCCTCCTCGGGCCGGTCATCCGCAGACGATTGGGCATCAGCCGGACGGCGGCCCACAGGACGACTATGCATGTCAGCGATGTGGTCAGGACCAGGGTAGCGGCTGCACTGTCGTTGCCTGCCTGGACCGCTTCATAAATGGCAATGGAAAGCGTCTGCGTCTGGCCCGGAATACTCCCGGCTATCATCAGCGTCGCGCCAAATTCGCCCAGCGCGCGAGCAAAGGCAAGAAACACCCCCGCCAAAATACCGCGCATGGCCAGCGGCAACGTCACGCGAAAGAAGACGCCGGCAGCGCTGATGCCCAAGACAGCGGCGGCATGCTCCAACCCTGGATCGACCTCTTCGAAGGCGGCGCGCGCCGCTTTCAGGACCATGGGAAAAGCCACCACCGTAGCGGCGATGACGGCTCCCTGCCAGGTGAACACCAGTTCTATGCCCCAGCCCGAAAGAAACTCCCCCAGCCAGCCGCGTCGCCCCAGCAGCACCAGCAGGTAGTAGCCGATAACGGTGGGCGGCAAGACCAGCGGCAAGGTCAGGGCGGCATCGACAAGATCGCGCCCAGGCGAGTGCCATCGCGACAAGCCATAAGCTGCGGCGGTGCCCAGCAGTGCAGAAAAGAAAGTCGCCCATCCCGCCACCTTCAGGGACAGCAGCAAGGGAATGCTGACCTCAGACATGCTGCATCATCACGGCGCAGAAAACCCGTGCTTCTGAAGAACCTGCTGCCCAGCGGGCGAATTCACGTAAGAAAGAAATTCGGCTGCCTGGGGGTGGCGGCCGCTGCGCTCGACCAGGGCAATGGGGTACAGAACCGGCGACGGTGATGCCAGGGTGGTAACCACCTTGACGCGATCCGCCATGGCGGCCGCGTCGGTGGCAAAGACAAAGCCCGCGTCGACCTCGCCGCGCGCGACGTAGCTTAATACCTGGCGCACATTCTGCCCCAATACTTCATTTTTCTTGACGGCATCCCAACTGCCGGCGTGTTCCAACGCCGCCCGGGTATAGCGACCCGCCGGTACGGTGGCCGGGTTGCCAAAGGCAACTCGTCCGATGGCGCCCCCTGCCAGATCGGCCAGGCCGGAGATATTTTGCGGATTATCCAACGGCACGATCAGCACGATTTCGTTGCGTGCGAAGTCGCGACGGCTTTCGGGCACGATGGTGCCGGCTTGCTCTGCGGTGTCCATGGCTTGGCTGTCGGCCGATGCGAACACATCGATGGGGGCCCCGTGCACGACCTGCTGCGCAAGCGCATCCGAACCCGCAAAACTCATCAATACCTTGGTGCCGGGGTGTTGCTGCTGAAAACCTATGGCCAACTCAGTAAAGGCATTGGTCAGACTGGACGCCGCTGCTACCAAGATGTCTTGTGCGCTGGCCGCGCCACTTAGCGCGGCAGCCTTCCTTGCGTAATATACAGAGGTATATAACGCAGCGTCAAACCCTCGTCTACGCTACTATCCCAGCATCATGGCTACACCCTCACCCGCTACGATAGACAACTTCCTGGACGCCGTGTGGCTGGAAGATGGCCTGGCTCAGAACACCCTGGCGGCCTATCGCCGTGACTTGACCGCCTTTGCACAATGGCTGTCAGCCAAGCATGGCAAATCGCTGACGCAGGCCGACGAGGCCGACATACAGGAATGGTTTGCCGCCAAGCACGCAAGCAGCAAGGCGACCACCGCCAACCGTCGCCTGGCGGCGCTGCGGCGCTACTATCTTTGGGCCTTGCGTCACGGCCTGATCAGCCGCGATCCATGCCTGAGCTTGCGTGCCGCCAAGCAGGCCGCCCGCTTTCCCAAGACGCTGTCCGAAGAGCAGGTGGAAGCCCTGCTGCAAGCACCCGACACCCGCAGCACACTGGGCCTGCGGGATAGAGCCATGCTGGAAACCCTGTACGCCACCGGCCTGCGAGTCACCGAACTGACCTCGCTGGGCCTGCTGGAAGTCAACCTGGACGAAGGCGTGGTGCGCGTGACGCTGGGCAAGGGCGGCAAGGACAGACTGGTACCGCTGGGCAGCGAAGCGCAGCACTGGATCGCCCTATATCTGCAGCAATCACGACCGGAATTACTTGGGCAGCGCCGTTGCGATGCCCTGTTCGTCACCGGGCGGGCCGCCGGCATGACCCGCCAGGCCTTCTGGCTGATCGTAAAAAAATACGCGGCCCTGGCTGATATACAAGTGCCCTTGTCGCCACACGTGCTGCGCCATGCATTTGCCACACATTTGCTTAATCACGGTGCCGACCTGCGGGTGGTGCAAATGCTGCTAGGCCATGCCGATATTTCGACTACCCAGATTTATACCCATGTGGCGCGGGAGCGGCTGAAAGCGCTGCATGCTCGCCATCACCCGCGCGCCTCCGCATAGCAAACCATCATGACCAAAGAAAAACACGTATCCGAGACGCCCGCCACACAGTTGCTGCGGCGAAGCAAAGTCGTCTTTACCGAGCATACTTACCATTACGTTGACCACGGCGGCGCGGGCGAAGCCGCCAGGCAATTAAGCCTGGACCCGCATCAAGTGGGCAAAACGCTGATCATGGAAGACGAGAACGCCAAACCGCTGGTCGTGCTGATGCACGGAGACTGTGAGGTGTCGACCAAGAACCTGGCACGCCAGACCGGCGCCAAGCGCATCAACCCATGCTCGCCCGACGTGGCGCAGAAACACTCCGGCTACCTGGTCGGAGGCACGTCGCCATTTGCCACAAGAAAGAAAATGCCGGTGTGGATCGAAGCCGGCCTGCTGGCTTTTCCGAAGATCTATGTCAACG
>SMFF01000077.1_pt1 | contig 17159 bp, 20 predicted proteins | sample 2456181 | NCBI WGS metagenome assembly SMFF01 (sample SAMN10132611, study PRJNA489261) | soil metagenome | isolation source: day120 antibiotic-loamy sand soil ammended with raw manure from dairy cow... | place: USA | collected 2015-04-01
GACCGACCACATGATCATGAATGTTGGGGCGACCGTATTGAATACTGCGTGGATGAGCGACAACTGATAAACAGGCAGCGGCTGTTCCAGGCCCGCCAAACCGTGCACCGCAAAGAAGTGCAGCAGCGTGAAGACCGCCGATACGCTCATGGCATAGGCCACCAGGCGCGTTGCGCCCACCCGTTTGATCAGCTCTCCGGATCCGATCAGGTATATGGAATACGTCAGGGCCGAACCCAGCACGAAAAGCGACCCAACCATGACGTCGCTGCCACTGAAGGAGAGGTCCTGCAGAAACACGAACATCACGCCCAGATAGGACAAACCCAGTGCCAGCCACTGCCCTCTTGCGATCGGACGCTTCAGATAGAAAGCGGAGATCAGCAACACAAAAGTGGGAGACAGGAAAAGAATAAGCCGCTCCAGCCCCGCGGAAATGGTTTGCAGGCCCACAAAGTCCAGAAAACTGGACAGGTAATAGCCGATGAATCCCAGAAACACCAGTTGCAGGCTTTCGCGCACACTGAGCTTGGGTATCTGCCCCCGACGCGCCCTCCGGGCCTGGTAGAAGCCGACCAGGGCAAAGAACGGCAGCGACAGCATCATGCGGTAGCCGATGATGGTCAGGGGATCGACGCCGTAGCGATACGTGAGCTTGACCACGATGGCCTTGGCGGAGAAAAGCACGGCGCCCAGCCCCGCAAGCAAGAAGCCCATCCAGAACTCGTGGACTCTGGGGATCTGGGTAACACCGGGCAATGGTTTCATGGTGGGAAAATATCAAGACAGCAGCAATCCGCCATTTTGCCCGAACTTCCTTGCACAGGCACGGAAGTTGCAAGCTCGTCCGTTTGACCCCATCAACACAACAAGGACGAATTATGGATCTGAAACAATCTGGGCAAGACACTACGCAGGGACCCATCGACGTCGCAGCCATCCGCCAGGCCGCCCGCAACCTGGAGGACGGCGCCGTGTCCTCGGGCTATCAGGGCAATCGAGAAGAGATCATCGAGATGCTTAACGCCGCCTTGGCCACCGAACTGGTCTGTGCCATGCGCTACAAGCGGCATTACTACACAGCCACCGGCCTGGTGAACGAGCCGATCAAGGCGGAATTCCTGACCCACGCTCAAGAGGAAGAAGAACATGCCGGCCGTATTGCTGAACGCATCGTGCAGCTAAACGGCGAGCCCGACTTCAACCCCGCCACCATTTCACAGCGCAGCCATGCAGAATATGATGAATGCACCGATATCAAGGGCATGATCAGGGCCAACCTCGTCGCAGAGCGTATTGCCATCGAATCGTACCGACAAATGATAGAGCGCATCGGCGACACAGACCCCACAACCAAACACCTGTTGATCGACATCATGGCGGTCGAAGAAGAGCACGCCGACGACATGCGGGACTTGCTGGATTAAGCCCACTTCAGTGAACCACTGAGGCCCTCCACGGTTTGCGGCAAGAGCGAAATTCATGCTATAGTTTCGCTTCTTTAATTCCCCGATAGCTCAGTCGGTAGAGCGACGGACTGTTAATCCGCAGGTCACTGGTTCGAACCCAGTTCGGGGAGCCAATAAATTCAAGCATCTAGGCCAATTCTTCGGAGTTGGCCTTTTTGCGTTCTGCGGTTTTGTCATCAATGTGGACGCAAATTCGCAAGATGCGCTGCCATCTTGCCGAGCCAGTGAAGTCGAGACTGAGTAACCAATCCGCGGTACTGTTGTTTCAACAAGGGGTCACCAAATAAAAAGCCCGCAGTTCAAATGCTGGGCGGAAATGTTTGCAGGGACGTATCCAATCGGATACTATAGGTTTTCATGAATTCGATTAACCGAACCGCCAAATTTAATGAATGGCTAGCCGACCTCAAGGACTTGAAAGCAAGGGCGAAAGTAATTATTCGCATGCGGCAAGCAGCCCAAGGCAACTTCGGCGACATAAAGACCATCAGTGATGGTGTTTCCGAGATGCGTATTCACTTCGGCCCCGGCTATCGTATTTACTATGCCCGTGATGGCCGAGCCGTATACCTCTTGTTGATTGGCGGCAACAAGTCTACGCAGAAGCGGGACATCAAGACCGCCATATCCATGTGGAAACAGATACAAGAGGAACAGCCATGACCACCATCAAAATAGCGCCCTTTGACGCAGCCGAATATCTTGACAGCGAAGAAGCAATTGCCGAGTACCTATCTGCAGCGTTAGAGGAAGACGACCCCGCCCTCTTCCTTGCGGCGCTATCAGATGTTGCCAAAGCCAGGGGCATGACCAAAATGGCCAAGGATGCGGGTCTTGGTCGCGAAAGCCTGTACAAGGCATTGGCTCCCGGAGCTAAGCCACGCTATGACACCGTGCTAAAGCTAGCTCGTGCCGCTGGCGTGAAGCTCACAGTAGAGCCTGCGCACGCTTAAATAATAGCGGCACTAGGCCGTCCTACCTCATTTATATTCCACGCGCTGTAGGGAATAGTATCTATTTACAACAAACTGGTCCATACTGGATAGGCCGCGACCTGTCGTAATCAGTCTAGGATCTCCTACCAGTTCGCGGTCGTCCTCAGCAACCCCAGCAAAAGCGCATGCGCCACGCATGCTACCCGTTGCGCATCCAGCGTCTTCGACGCGCGAGATTAGCCAACGGGGAGATCGTCCTGGCATTTTATTGTGGTCAGGACCCGCGGGAGAGTCTCTTATGACCAACTATGTAGAAGAAGCAACGCATGTGGAAGCAAGCACGCCTGAGCTGCGTGAACGCACAGCGGCCGATACGGATCGGGCAGTGCGCCCTTCCAACCTCATGGCCAACTTACCGTCGACCAAATATTCGCCGCTCAGCCCCAAGATGGAGGCAACTGAACGGCACTTCGCGCGGCCTGAACTTCTTAGCTCGGAAGTGGTGTCCGCCCCCGGGGCTCAAACGGTCGAACAGCAATTGATCGAATATATGCGGCAGGCTTATCCACGCCGCGGTGCCTGGTAGGCAGGGCCTACAGGTCCGGGCCGCTATCCACCGCAACATCTTCATCAATGGGCGCGATACGCATCCATTCTCCGACAATACTTCCATCGTCGCCTTGTACGGCTCGCCACGCGGAACCGTCGCTACAAACCGCAAATAAGTACACGCCAGCATAGTCGTGGATCTTGAGGGGAGTCAGTTGAACAATCTTTCGGGGCATATTGCACTCCAATGTTTGTATGCTCGTAGTATGCCCTGCCGCGCTCACTTGGGCCACTTCGTCACCCTCAGGGCGCGCCGGCAGCCGACAAGGACAGCTGCAAGCCCGTGCGCCTCACGAATTCCGCATAGCTGATCGGCGGCCCCACCTTGGCGTCCGGACTATTCGCCTGCCAGTGCACCCATGATCGCCCTGTCGTGACGTCGTATACCAACTTGAACATCCCGCCAGGCACGGCCACCTTGCCTGGCCCTATGGTCTGCGGCCGCCTGTCGTAAACCGGGCCGGTCAAGACGTAAACATCACCTTGGGCGCGCATGATGTATTTGCGGGTATCGCTTTCCACTTTGCTCCAGGCGCCGGCGTTATGCCGTTGGTCTTGCGGGACCATATTGGCCAGGCTGAAGCTCTGGGCCATGGCTTCAAGGGTATGCATGTCGCCCGCGGGCGCCATGTGGCCGCGCGAATAACCCGAGCCACGATAATCGTCCAATTGAGCGCGCTGGGCGGTGGGCAATCGCGCTTCTGAATAGAACCGGTCTGTGCGCTTGATTCCTTGCGCCTGGTTAAGCATCTTCCGATTCAGGCGCTGTGCGACGAACACAGGCGTTTTGGTCTGGCCGCTATGCAATATGGCAAAGGACGAGAAGCACAGTTCGTGCAATGCAGGCCCCGCGGGAACGATAGGCGCTTGCCCGCCCGGAAAGAATTGCGGGCAGTCAGAGAAGCGTGTTTGAAGCTGGGCGCCGGTGGGAGCCGCTGGTACCGCTATGTCTTCCTGGCCCGTCAGGCTGGGCAAGTGATCCCGTAGTTGCGGGTTCAGCGCGCAACTGGTGATGCTGAAGGCAACAATGGCCGAAGTGGTAAACGCCCTTAGAAATCGACTGAGGCGGCCGGCGCGCTTCCTGGCCCTGGGCTTGGCCCTGCGTTTTGTCGAGCTGGATCTTTTTGTCATGCCGCGCCATTGTAGGCGCGTCGCGACTCGCGGTGCTGTATAACGGATATTGCTTTGCCACTGAGCCTTGGCCGCATCATCGATGGCGACGTTGCCGAACTGACGGGCGCCGCTGCCACCTTGTACCTGTTACGCAAGCCCGCTAGCTCGCGTCCAGTGGAAGGGATCAAAATGCATAAGCTTCTCGGATCCCTTCGGCCATGGCTTCTGTCTTATCGAGTTCGCCGGGGAAAGCTATAGTGACGAGGATCCGCAAGCCGCATGATATGCGGCTTGCCTCCTGCGACCCTTAACCGTAGTATTATCGCCAGCCTTCTCAAGATTCGGACGGCACATCACTTCCACGCCAGGGGCCGCCATGGACGCTACGCAGGACAAGCCGGGTGAAACAGATCCCGGTACCGAGTCACAGGACTCGCGAGTAGTACCAGCAGACGGCGTAGGTCAGAAAGCGCCAGTCATCGAGGCAGTTCCGGACGCCCGCTACCATGTCAGGGCTGGCGGTGTGGCACTGACGATACTGGCCACCATCGCTTTCGTCTTCGCCTTGCAGTGGGCGAAAGACTTTTTCATCCCATTGGTGCTCGGCATATTGCTGTCGTACACGCTGAATCCTGTTGTGGTTTGGCTGGAGCGCATGAAGATACCGCGCGTGCTGGGTACCAGCCTTGTCATGGTGGGCCTGATTGGCTTTTCGGGCGCCATTGTCACCTCGCTATACGTGGAGGCGCAGACCATGATGGATGAAGTCCCGTTTGCCGCGTATAAGTTAAGCAGCGCCTATAAGCGCATGGACAACGGCGAGCTGAGCACGCTTGACAAGCTGCGGACCGCAGCCGACACCCTTACTAAAGTCGCCAAGCCAGAGCCGGAAGCTCCGGCAGATCCAGAACAGCCCGCCCCTGCGGCCGTTGTGATCGCGCCACCGGACTTCAACTTGAATGACTGGCTATGGGCGGGATCGGTAAACGCCGCAGCGTTTATTGGGCAGATGGTCATGGTCCTGTTCCTGGTGTTTTTTGCCTTGTTGTCCGGCAATACCTTCAAGCGCAAACTGGTGCGGCTGACTGGACCTTCGCTGTCGAACAAGAAAATCACCGTGCAGATTCTGGACGACATCAACACCTCGATCCAAAAGTACATGCTGATGCTCCTGGTCACCAACATCCTGCTGGGGGTGGTCACTTGGTGGTCCCTCTGGGCGATCGGCATGGATAGTCCTGCGTCCTGGGGCGTCGTGGCCGGCCTGCTGCATGTCATCCCCTACTTTGGCCCCATGATCGCGGCTTTGGTGATCGGCGTGGCCGCCTTCCTGCAGTTTGATTCACTTTCGATGATGCTGTTGGCAGCGGCCATTACGCTCGGCGTTGCCAGCATCGTGGGCATGCTGGTAACCACATGGATGACCGGCCGCATTGCAAAAATGAACGCCACCGCCGTATTTGTGGCCTTGCTGTTTGGCGCCTGGCTGTGGGGCGTTTGGGGCATGTTGCTGTGCGTACCCACCATTATGGTCGTCAAGGTGATTTCGCAGCACATCGAAGAGATGGAAACCATTGCCGAGTTGCTGGGCGAGTAGGCCGGCTTCGCATAGAATTGCGCTAATGAATAACTCCAACCTTTACTTTCGCTCGTTCCTGCTGCTGCTGACCATCGTCACGGTGGCCTTCATCTGGATGTTGCTGCCGTATTACGGCGCCATCTTCTGGGGCGCCATCCTGGCCATCATCTTTCAGCCGCTCCACAGGCGACTGCTGCAACGGCTGCGTGGCCGTCCCAACATTGCTGCGCTGACGACCTTGATGATCATTATCCTGATGGTGATCATCCCCATGATTCTGATCTCGGCTTCCCTGGTACAGGAAGGCGCCCACATATATAAGCAGCTAAGCACCGGCGAGCTGAATCTGGGCAACTATTTCGAGCAGATCATGAACGCCCTGCCGGACTCCGTGCACGAAGTGCTGCTGCGCTTTGGTGTCGGAGACGTCTTCAGCCTGCGCGAGAAGCTATCGGCTGGGGCCCTGCAAGGCAGCAAATTCCTGGCAACCCAGGCCGTGAACGTGGGCCAGAACACCTTCCAGTTCATCGTGGGCATGTTTGTCATGCTGTATTTGCTGTTCTTCCTGCTGCGCGACGGCGCCAACCTGGCTCGACAGAGCAAGCAACTGATCCCGCTTAGCGACGACCATCAACAGCATCTATTTCGCAAATTCGCGACCGTCGTGCGGGCAACAGTCAAGGGCAACATAGTCGTGGCCGCCACGCAAGGGGCGCTGGGCGGGCTGATGTTCTGGTTCCTGGGAATCCAGGGCGCCCTGCTATGGGGCGTGTTGATGGCTTTCCTTTCATTGCTGCCGGCGGTGGGAGCCGCCATCATCTGGGTGCCGGTCGCGGTTTACTTTCTTGTCACGGGCGCTACGTGGCAGGGCATCTTGCTGATCCTTTTTGGCGTGCTGGTGATCGGGCTGGTAGACAACATCCTGCGGCCTTTGCTGGTTGGCAAAGACACCAAGATTCCGGACTATGTCATCCTGATCTCCACGCTGGGCGGCCTGGCGGTATTCGGCCTGAATGGCTTCGTCATCGGCCCCTTGTTTGCCGCCTTGTTCATCGCGTGCTGGGACTTGTTCCCCTCCGCCATCCGGATGAACCACGACGACAAGTAAACGGTGGGGCGGCGCGCGCCGCCTGTCGCCCCGGTTTACATGGCAAGGAACAGAATCGCAATATTGATGATGAAAGCCAGGGCCCACACGGCGGATCGTATAGCGCCGTAGCCGGCCACGTAGACGCCGATATAGATCATTCGTACGCCTACCCAGGCCGACATCAGCATCAGCAGCCAGCCTTCGCTGACTTGTGCATACAGCGCGAGCAATACAGCGGCATAAAAGAACGGCAAGCTCTCGAAAAGGTTCTTCTGCGCAGCGTTGGCGCGCGCCCTCCAACCCTCTTGCCGCGCCAGCCAGGACCGCGGTTCGTTGTTGTCGAAAGCGCTACCGCCCGCCTTGGCCGCTATAGCCGCAGCGTACGGCAGCAAAGCGGCCGCCAACATAAGCCACACGATGGAATCCATACATCCTCCAGTCATTGCTGCGCTTGGGCAGCGTAGGAAATATGTATAATAATGGGCTTGGCAGAAAGCGGGCAAAGATTTACCGCTATTGGCTGAACGCCGATGTAGCTCAGTTGGTAGAGCAGCTCATTCGTAATGAGAAGGTCGGGGGTTCGACTCCTCTCATCGGCACCAACAAGACTAAATAGATATATAGGCCAGCTCTTCAGAGTTGGCCTTTTTATTTGCTGTAAAATCCCGTCCCTGCTTTCCCAAAGTCGGTCTACACATCTCATAAGGAGATGCTTCATGACGGTGGTTCGCCCGCTCCTTGCCTATCCTGTGTCGTTTGCCTCGGCTCGGCAACAAGCCAGCAACGATGTTGCCGGTTTCAACCCTTGCCTCTCCTGCGGGGCATGCTGCGCACATTTCAGAGTATCGTTTTACTGCGGCGAAATAGCCGGAGAAAGCGGCGGTACGGTTCCCCCAGAACTTGTCACCCAGGTAAGCGCCCTGCGCGGCTGTATGAAGGGGACCGAGCATGGTGGCAAACCGTGCGTGGCGCTACGCGGCGAGGTGGGGCAAGATGGGGTCCACTGCGGCATCTACGAGCAACGGCCTTCGCCGTGTCGAGAGTTTCCGACGTGGCTGGCCGATGGAAGCCCGAATCCCGACTGCCAACGTTTGCGCAAGGCAATTGACCTGCCGCAACTGCCGCAGCGGCCCGGTGACGACGACATGCATCCCGGCAATACGCCACCGCGTCGCGGAGACGTAGCTGCCTGATGGCGGCCTGAGCTAGGCCCCCGCTACGGGTTGGTGGAACTTCCCGGCCTGGAAGTCCGCCACGGCTTGCACAAGCTCTTCGTGGGTGTTCATTACGAATGGGCCGTGCTGCGCGATAGGTTCGTTCAGCGGTTTGCCGGCCACCAGCAGCACGCGTGCCGGCCCTTGGCTCTGCAGCACCACGCCGTCAGCCTGCTTGTCATTGCCCAGGACCGCCATGCGGTGGGCTGGCACGGTATATCCTTGAACTTGCACTTCGCCGCGATAGACATAAATAAAGGCGTTCATGTCCCGCGCGAGCGACTGAGAAAATTCGGCGGCTGACTCGAAGTGCAGGTCCAGATACAGGGGTTCGGTGGTGTCGCGCTGCATGGCGCCGGCTACCCCGTGGCTGCCACCAGCGATGACGCGCACAAGCACGCCCGATGGCAAGCGCACTTCGGGGATGGCCTCGCTTTGGATATCGCGATAGCCAGGCGTGGTCATTTTGTCGCGTGCGGGCAGGTTGAGCCATAACTGAAACCCTTCCATGCGACCTTCCTCCTGTTCCGGCAACTCCGAGTGCACCAGGCCGCTGCCGGCCGTCATCCACTGCACGCCGCCATTTTGCAGCAGGCCTTCGTTGCCGGCGCTATCGCGATGGCGCATGCGCCCTTCTATCATGTAGGTTACGGTCTCGAAACCGCGGTGCGGATGGTCGGGGAAGCCACCGATGTAGTCGCCGGGATTATCCGTGCCGAAATGATCCAGCATCAGAAATGGATCCAGCCGCTTTTGCAGGTTGGGCGTCAGCACTCGGGTAAGCTTGACTCCGGCGCCGTCAGAGGTCGCCACACCCGGCACCACGCGTTCGACCTTGCGCGGGTGCAGCACCGTTTCCGCATTGAAATTCTTGGTGGTGTTGGCTGTTGTCATGATGGCTACCTATGAGAGGGTGGGGTTAGCTTGATTATAAATAGCACCATCAGCGTTGATAACCCAGCAATCTGGCAACGGATTGTCCTATTGGCGCTACGATCTCCATCAAGCGTACAATTTCGCCTCGCGGCGCACTCCCCTTTTCAAGTCACGCGCCGCCGATACAACACAGGAAGCAGCGCACTTGAGTACCAAGCGAAGTAAACGTTGGAACGGCAACCTGGACAGCCTGGCGCCGGAGTTTTTAAAAGAGGTAATGGAGAAAATGGAGGCATACGGTGACCGCGTCCAGTTTCAGTCTCCCGGCAGGCCCGCCAAGCCGAGCTACCAGGTCATCAACCCCACAGAACGCAAAATGGGTTTCGACGAGAGGCATTTGTTGCTGCGTCTGAACGAGGACGGCAACATCAGCGATGAGCTCACGCCGATTTACGCCATGGAGGCCGTCCGGGCCGCAATGCTGCGCAGCGGTCGCCCGGCCACCCGAGCCACCCCTGCACGCCGACCGGCGTCCAGCAAAAGCCCGGCCGCAGCGCCGGTGATAGACACGGTCGAGCAGGACAAGTACGCCTACTTCAAGGAACACCGCGAGACGCTACCCGAAGGGATAGCGGCGTATTCGCAGGAAATAAGCCGGTTGATGAAAGCCGGGCTATCGGCCGAGGCCGCCTTCCAGCAGATCATCGACCAGCACTTTTGATACTGGCGCCCTAAGGCGCCAGTGGCTTCACTTCTTTTTGCCGCCCGCAGGCTGAGCACTGCCTTTTGGAACGATGGCGCCAAATGGCGTGTCTGCCGTCGCGGGTTTCTTGGGCTGCTTGGGTTTTTTAGCCTCTTTGTTACCGCGTAATTGCCCTTTTGCCATGATGTGCTCCTTGTATGACAACAGCTGGATGCCGGTAGGCCGATACAGCATACGCGGTTCCGCGACGAATAGGAACCACGGGGACATAAGAAGCCTGTTGGGCATTGCGAAAGGTAAGAGTTCTACCCAATGGCGACCGTAGCGGCCCCATGGGCGCGCTACCGTAACGCTGCGTAGCGCTTGGACAAGTCTGACGACACCCTGGCCTTGAAGTCTCGTCAGTTGTTGGCATGATGAACCTTCATCCTCAACAATCAGGAGATTGCATGCAGAAACCGATACTCACCGCCGTAGCAGCAGGTTTATTGACACTGGGACTGGCCGCCGGCAGTGCGTCGGCACAGCAAGCCCCCGCACAAGCTCAATCCGCAGCGCCCATGAACGTCCCCACACCGGACTATTCGAACGCGCAGCTGGAGCGATTTGTCAACGCCTCGAAGAAGGTCGCCATGATCTCCCAGGAGTACACGCCCAAGCTGGAGGCCTCGACCGACGACGCCACCAAGAACAAGGTCTTCCAGGAAGCCGACGCAAAGATGGTGAAGGCGGTACATGAAGAAGGCATGACCGTGGATCAGTTCAATGGCATCAACATGGCTTTGCAGCGTGATCCCGAGTTGATCAAGCGCGTACAGGAAGTCGCCAAATAATCAGTCACCACTGAGTGCGGGGTCTGGTCTTGCAATGCCGTATGCAACTGCATGCGGCATTGCAAGACCAGACCCCGCTTGGTTTCAGCTGGAGGCCAACTGCAAGTTGACGTTCATGGCCTGATCATCTTCATCAGGCCGCGAGCCGGAACCCAGGCGTTGCGCTCGGGCATCCTGCATGTCGAGCACCACATTGGCATTTGCGGAGATCTTGAAGACGGCGACGGCTTCTGCCAACTGCCGGGCCTGTTCCTGAAGCGAGGCGGCAGCCGCGGCGGCCTGCTCGACCAAGGCTGCGTTTTGCTGCGTGACCTCGTCCATTTGCGATACGGCGACATTGACTTGATCGATGCCACTGGACTGCTCTTCGGAAGCCGAGGAGATTTCTTTCACGATCTCGGTGACCCGCTGCACTGATGTGAGCAGCTCTTTCATGGTGTCGCCCGCGCCGGCTACCTGACGCGATCCGGCGTCCACTTCGGTTATGGACGACTCGATCAGTTTCTTGATCTCTTTGGCCGCTTCCGCACTGCGTTGCGCAAGCGAACGCACTTCGGAGGCTACCACCGCAAAGCCCTTGCCTTGCTCTCCTGCTCGGGCCGCTTCCACCGCTGCGTTCAGCGCCAGAATATTGGTCTGAAACGCAATGCTGTCTATGACCGTGACGATCTCGCCTATCTTGCCCGAACTGCCCGAAATACGCTGCATGGTGTTTACCACTTCGGAAACGACTTCTTCGCCGCGATGCGCCACGCTGGATGCCGCCGAGGCCAGCGTATTGGCCTGGCGTGCATGATCCGTGTTTTGTTTCACGGTTGCTGCCAGTTGTTCCATGCTGGCCGCGGTTTCCTGCAATGAGGCGGCTTGTTCTTCGGTCCGGCTTGAGAGGTCGCTGTTGCCAGCGGCAATTTCGGTCGAGCCGATATTGATTTCTTCTACGCTGGCACGCACTGCCGCTATGGTACGTGAGAGGTTTTGTTGCGTACGGCGCAGATTGCCAAGCAAAGTATGGATCTCATTCTTGCTGGCGGAAGGTACGTCTGCAATGCGGGCGGTCAGGTCGCCCTGCCCCAGGCGCTCCATGCCATCGATGACTTGGCGCACTGGCCGCAGCGTTTTCGCCGCCAGCCAGCCCACCAGCAAGGAGATCAGCAGCGTCCCGATGAGCATCAACCCCAGTTGATAAGCCAGTTGCTTATAACTTTCCATCAGGAACGCATGCTGATCGCCCACCCCGTACATCAACCAGTCCCAGCCGGCCACGGTATCCCAGGCGATAAACTGCGCAGTGGCGTCATCGCCCTGGCCCAGAGTGACTTGCGCGAAGCCTTTGGGCTGGGCGTAGAGGGCCTGCAATGCGGCCAAGTCGCTGGCAGACACCTCGGTCGCCAGGTTGGCGCCTCGCTTGCCCTGTGACCCGGCGATCCGTATCCAGTCCTTGCCGTCCGGGGCACGCTGCAGCACGCCCAAGGTACCGAACTCGGCTACGGTGGCCGTGTCTATCCATGTAAGCAACTGCTGAATCTGCTGATCGACATCAACCCGAACAGACAGGCCACCGTATACCGTGCCGGTTTCGTCCTTCAGGGGATCGATACTCATGGCGTACCACTTGCCGTTGCGCTGCACCACCCCACTAAAGGGCTCGCCGCGATCAAGCGTACGCGCCAGTATGTCGTGGGCTTCGATGGTGCTACCCAGCCTGAGGGCGCCTTCCGCATTGCGCAGCAAGGTGGCGGCGCGCACCCATTTGTCTCCTGATCGCACGATGATGGCCGGATCCGCCCCGGTGCTTTCGTTGATGCGCATCAAGGTATCGGTATCGCCGTTAATAATGCGGTCGTCGACGATCAGCAGGGGGATCTCGCCCCCTTCGTCGGTATCCATCATGCTGCCATCCAGCACCGGCACACCGCCCAGCTCGCGCCGAACGACGGGAATGAGCTCTTGCCCACGCTGGCTTGCGCTATTGAAAACCAGTTGCAAGGACTGGTCCACCCCCTGCAGGGCGGCCGACATTTCGCGGTCTACCGCTACGACGGCATTTGCCCGGATCTGCCAGGCCATGACCCCGGCGATGATGACCATGACGACGATGGTGACCGTCGACGTGGCCAGGAACAGCTTGACGGACAAAGACTGCCTGGCCAGCCAGCCGCTATCGGTGGGTGTACGCGATGCGCCCGTCTGATTGCTTGTCTCCATGATGGCCCCTTTTTAAGGCTATTCGTTGTAATAGGCTTAACGGCGGCAATCCCTAATGCTTTATACCTCAAGCACTAGGGATTTCCCCATTAGGGTCTCATGGAGTGCAGCGCTACATCACGACACTTAACGCTCTTTGCATGAATTCGGCCACCGGCATCGCTTGTCCATTGACAGTAACCACCTGGTCCTCGTAGTGCAAGCCCAAAATGGCCGTGCCATCGCGCTGCTGCACCAGTCCAGCCTGCTCCAAGCGCCCCATATACTGGTCGTAAACCATGGCGCCCATCATCTCCATCCGGGCACGCTCGTCTGCGCTGCCCTGGGCTTGCCCAAATGCCTGGATCAGCATAGGCCGGGATATCGTCAGATCGAGCTTGAGTTGACGCAGCATTTGGGCAAGCATGAGGTCGACGCTTTGCTTGCCGTCGGCCGCTGGCTTGGCAAGACTGGCCTGAAGGCTGCCACGGGTCTCACCCTGGTCGTTCTTCCAGACGAAAGGCTCAATCGAAAATACCGGACTGGACGCCAATACTGCCTGCAGCCTTTCCTGCAGTCGCGCCTCTTGCTCGTTGCTCAGTACGACGGCGCTTTCATCGTCGTTGTCGCCCAGGCTGGCCTGGATGGCGTCGTATTCCATGGCCAATAGCCTTAAGGCCTCCATGTCCAGTTGCAGCACCTTGCCGCCTATCGAGACGCTGCCCAGTGCGAACTCGCCCACCGCCACCTGACCGAAGTCGTAGCGCAAGGTGCCGTCCAGCAGCTTGCCCGTCTGGACACTATCGAAATGGATGGCCATGTCGTTGATCACGACCGGGCTATCGTCGCCCTCGTCCAGGGTAAAGGCCGACACCGTGGCCTGGCTTTGCACCGTTACCGTATCGTTATTGCTGGACTGGGTTGAACTTTTGACCTGCAGATCTTTAAGCTCGAGCTTTTCGGCCATCTCTTCATTGGTCAGAAGCAGCGAAGCAAATTGCCCAGTGGCCTGGTTGCTCTTGAAGTCATCGGTAAAGTCGACCAGCAGTTGGCCGCCGCTAAAGCGCAGGGCATCGCCCTCGTCCATCATGTCGACCGGCGCAAACGTCCAGGTGGAGTGTCCGGATCCGCCAAAGCCAACCTGGGTTTCTATCGTCAATGGCGAACCGCCCTGCTGGCTGTCAACCCAAGCCTGTGTTGCAGGCGTGGCAACAACATGGGCCTTGCTGTGGGCCAGCATGGGTGCAAACTTGCCCGATTGCACTGCTGACCACGGAAATGGACCGTGATGCAAGTGGTCCTGCATGGTCAGCGCCCTGGCTGCGCCGTCGGCGTCCTTCATGTGCAAGGTATAGACCACCTGGGACGAGAACCAGCCGCGATCGTAGCTGACAATCTCCAAGCTTGTCCCACTGGCTGGAACCGACACCTCGGTAAGGCGCTCGTTGGCCTGGGCCACGACATCTTCTATGGTTTGCTGGGCTCGTGTACCCACATACCAGGTGGCGCCCACCCAGGCGATCGCCACAATCGCCACAACACCGACCAGCCCTGTACTTTTTCGCATTCTTTGCCTCAAGGTAAACGCCAAGGAGTGATTTAAACACGGACGCCTTGCGGCATTGTCCGGGTCATTGCCTAAAGTTGAAAATATTCCTACCATACAGCGCAGTCCCAAGAACCTACAGAACAAGGCATACCAGCATGACAGCGCCCATCGAGTTTTACTTCGAATTTTCTTCGCCCTATGGGTATTTTGCGAGCACCCAGGTAGAAAAACTGGCGGCCGAGTTCGGACGCTCGGTCAACTGGCACCCGATATTGCTGGGCCCCATGTTCAAGGCCATGGGCTCCCAGCCACTTACCGACATCCCCTTAAAGGGCGATTACGCGCGACGCGACTTCGCCCGTACCGCGGCCTTGTTCGATATACCGTACGACCACCCGGACCCCTTCCCCATTGCCACGGTCAGCGCGGCTCGCGCGGTGCTGTATGTGCGACAACACGACCAGCAAAAGTCGGTGGAATTGACCAAGCGCCTATACGCAGCGTATTTCTCCGAACAGCAAAATATCTCAGGTACTGACGTGGTTCTGGCCATTGCAGACTCGATCGGACTGAACGTACAGGATCTTGCCGAAGGCATAGGCCAAGACAGCACCAAGGCCATGCTTAGAGACGAGGTCGACACTGCCATGCAGCGCGGCGTGTTCGGCTCACCCTTCCTGATTGTGGATGGCGAACCGTTCTGGGGTTTCGACCGGTTCGACCACATTCGCAGGTGGCTTGCGCGCTAGGCTTCGCTGTCTGGCTGTGCCGCCGGCGCCGCCTGCTGGAAGGCTGTCAGCTCGGCACAGGCAGCGTCGATGCGAACGATGGTCGGAAAGCCGCTCTCGTCGCAGCCGAAGCGACGTGCATTGAATAACTGCGGTACGAGACACAAGTCGGCCAGACCAGGTTGATCTCCGTGGCAGTAGCGCCCGGTTTGATCGCTGTCAGCCAGCAGTGCCTCGACAGCCGTCAGGCCCTCCTGTATCCAGTGTCGATACCATGTGTTCTTGGCTTCTTCGTCGACGCCCATCTGGTGCTTCAGGTACTTGAGCACGCGCAGATTGTTCAGAGGATGAATGTCGCAAGCGATGGTCTGGGCAATGGCGCGCACGCGGGCACGGCCTTTGGCATCGCCCGGCAACAGAGGCGGCTGGGGATGGGTTTCTTCGAGGTATTCCAGGATCGCTATGGATTGGCCCACGGCAAGGTCATCATCGACCAGTGTGGGAACCAGCGCCGTGGGATTCAAGGACCGATAGTCGGCCATCAGTTGCTGCCCGCCGTCTTTCATCAAATGAACCGGCACGGTCTCGTAAGCGATGCCCTTCAGATTCAGCGCGATACGCACGCGGTAGGCTGCCGAACTGCGGAAATAACTATAAAGCTTCATGGTGCTTCCTTGATCTTGCGTGAGAGCTCCTTGGGTAGCGGGAATGACACTTTTTCTGGTGTGCCGTCCAGTGGGCGTACCGAGGCGGCACCCAGCTCTTTCAAGCGCGCAATAACTTGCTCTACAAGGACTTCAGGCGCCGAGGCCCCCGCCGTGACGCCGACTCTTTTTGTCTTGGCCAGCCACTGCGGATCGATCATGTCGGGGGTGTCGATAAGATAGGCGGCTGCGCCCTTGCGTTCGGCAACCTCGCGCAAGCGATTGGAGTTCGAGCTGTTGGGGCTGCCAACGACCAATACCAGATCGCACTGCGGGGCCATGATCTTGACTGCATCCTGCCGGTTCTGTGTGGCGTAGCAGATATCGCTTTTCTTGGGCTCGACGATGCTGGGGAAACGGGTACGCAAGGCCTGGGCCACCACGGCCGCATCGTCCACTGACAAGGTGGTCTGGGTCACGAAGGCCAGGTTTTCGGGGTCTGTCACCTGCAAGGCCGCCACATCTTCGGGCGTTTCGACTAGGTACATGCCGCCGTCGGCCTGACCCAGCGTACCCTCAACCTCCGGGTGGCCTTTGTGCCCGATCATGACGATTTCGCGCCCTGCTGCGCGCATCCGCGCGACCTCGATATGGACTTTGGTAACCAGGGGACACGTGGCATCGAAGACTTTCAGCCCCATGCTGGCGGCCTCTTCGCGCACCGTCCGGGCAACGCCGTGCGCCGAAAACACCACAATGGCACCGGCAGGCGCCTGGTGCAGTTCGTCAATAAAGATGGCGCCCTTCTGGCGCAGATCCTCCACGACATAGCGATTGTGGACGATTTCGTGGCGGACATAGATGGGCGCCCCATGCAGTTCAAGAGCGCGCTCGACAATATCGATGGCGCGGTCGACACCGGCACAAAAACCCCTGGGCTCAGCGAGCACGACTTCCAGGGTATCGGGCAAGTTCTGGCCTGACATCACAAGACTCCCAACAAGGAAACATCGATATGCAGGTCTGCGCCTGCAAGCGGGTGATTGAAATCGAACATGGCGGCGTCATCGCGCCATTGCTTGAGCACACCCGAGTAACGGCCACCATTGGGTGCCGAGAACTCGACCATGTCGCCCGGCGCGAAGGACGAGTCGGGCGCAGCGTGCTGGTCCAGCATGCTGCGACTGACCCATTGCAAGAGATCGGGATTCCGCTCGCCATAAGCCTGGACAGCCGGCAGGTCGATTGAAAACTGTGCGCCCTCTTCCCGACCGATCAAGGCCCCTTCCATGCCTGGCGCCCACTGCCCTGCTCCCATTTGCAAGGTAGCGGGCCGGCCGTCAAAGGTATTGGCAAAGGTAGACCCTGCGGCGGGACCGGTAAGCAGGTCGATGCGGTAATGCAGGGTCAGGTAAGAGTCGGGGCGAACGACCGCAGCGGCGGTTTCGGAGGAAGAGGTCAAATCTGGCACCGTAGGAAAGCATTGCTATTGCCCTATTTTAGCCTCTTGCGCAATGATTACTCGCTGCGGCATAACACGCACGGACAAAGTGCTGCATGAGATGGCCGACAGCAAGGCAAACCCTGTCAAGGTAGAGGGTGCTTAATCAACCTCGCATGACTGCCATGACCA
>SMFF01000080.1_pt1 | contig 16954 bp, 32 predicted proteins | sample 2456181 | NCBI WGS metagenome assembly SMFF01 (sample SAMN10132611, study PRJNA489261) | soil metagenome | isolation source: day120 antibiotic-loamy sand soil ammended with raw manure from dairy cow... | place: USA | collected 2015-04-01
TGAATCCGGGGGACGTATTGCGAATTGTTTTATCTTCCCTTCCAAAATGCCATATCATACCCTAACCATGATTCCCAATTGTCATCTACCTTTCCACCATGGCTAGTTATATCTTGATACCGCGGACCTTCGATTGTTTCGATAATATCGTCTCCATTGAAACGGTGGAAATTAATGTGTGTATATCCGTCTGCCGACCAATTAGCATGTTCCTGTGCCATGAAACCACGTAGGTCAATTTCATTTTGTGGGTAACCGTGTTTTGCCATTTCCAATCTCTCCCTACCCTGAGTGCCATTTCAGTGTGCCGACTTAATGTGATCGGAGTATCGCGCATTAATCAATGTCGGTAGTTGCTTGACCAATGCCGAATTGAATTGATACGTAGCGTGCCAACCGCATGTGCAGGTTAGACTAACCTTGATAACTCCCATTAGGTGAGTATCGGAATTGCTAGATGAAATAGTAGCCATTGTCCTACCCTTTCATTCTGTCTCTGACAGAGTACCGACGATACGCAAATTCTTAGCCTTGTGACCATGATCCTTGTAATCATTCATTTCTGCTTTGACGACTGATCGGTCCCAATCTCCAAATTCAATGCACCATTTGCCAGCATCACCATATCGAACCTCTAGCGTCCAATACATTTTTGTAGCCATTTCCCTACCCTTTCTGTTGGGTTCCGCCCGGTGACCATATCTCAGGTCACCGGGCGGAAGATTCCTAGTCCTGATACGGTCCGTTTTCGCCGAGGATGAAAATCCACTTTCCGCAAACCGCCTTATCATCTACCCGCGATGAGTAGTGATTGAAAACGAATTCCATTGCGTATCCGATGGAGGATGCTGCAACCTGCACAGTACGTAGAACCTTGTCATTCCGGTAAATCGTGAAATTGTACATTGTCAGATTTCCTTTCCAGCGAACCGCTCGATCATCTTGTCAGTGGTAGCAGCATCACTAACGCCACTAGCAAACGGCATACGCTTGCGCGCACCTTCCTGATACTGCCAAAAGAATCCATCTTGCTCTGGAACCACCACTAGAAAAACGTTTCCCTTACGGAATTCGCGAACAGTTGTGTCTGACATTGTCCCTACCCTTTCGATTGCCAGGCTGTCCCGGTGACCACCTGAACTACGTTCAGTCTATCACCGGGACAATGCCTATGCAACCATTTAGATTAACCCAAACGGGTGAACTTTTCAGATACGTTTAGTAACGGACGTTGTATCCCAATCCACTCCACGTCCTGCGCCCGACGATACCGTCAACCACCAGTTTTGCACGCTTTTGGTAGTACCGGACGAAATCATTGGTGAGTGGACCAAAGTATCCGTCAACAACCAATTGCTTATGGTTCGGGTACCACTGATTTAGCACGTTCTGTAGTGAATGCACATCATCGCCACTAGACCACTGCTGAATGGTCCTAGTGCCTGCCTGCCCATGGTAGTAAGCACCGTATGTATTGCTGGGCACATTGGGCGGAGTTTTACCGCCAACCAATGTATTAACCTCAGCCGGAGTCAAATGAATTTCGATATGCATACGGTCCAGACTACCGGGTGACCAATTGCCTCCCCATTCCATTCCGAAAGGTCGAATTAGCGTACCCGCGTTTGCAGGAACAACGTGTGAACCTTCCGAATAAGTAGTACCGTGCGGATTGGCCGGTGCATTCAAATCGAGTGCCAAACCGTAGGCATGGAATGACTTATTATCCGAACCCTTGACGTTACGGTTTTCTCCTCCCCAGCACCAACCGTTAACCAATCCGCCGGGAATGCGTGGCACCAAAACGTCAAGTGCCATGGTGAACAGTTTTCCAACAGCAGCCGACGCTACTCCCTGCGGGAAATTCACTCCCTTATAGGTGAATGGAGTGTATTCCTTTGGAATCGACCAACCAAATGCGCTGGGATCATACTTTCCGAACTGAGCCATTACACTTTCCTTTCAGGTTTGCGTGGCGACTAATACCACGCCAATGATTACCAACACTCCGATTAGTAGTAGTGGAGAGAAATTGCCTAGTAGTGATGCGATACTGCTAGTGTCTGTACCTCCGGTATCGTTGGTGAATGACGAGACGCTATTACCCGCTACCTCAGACGGTGACAGATGAATCTCGAAATGCATTGGATCGGTATAGTCCCATTGCAAACCTGATTCCATCCCGTATTTGTTGGCAATAGCGATTGCGCTACGTGGAATTTGGAACCTTCCATTTCCTCCATTTCCTCCCCTACCGTTATAGGGAGCGTTAATATCGAGTGCCAATCCGTAGGAGTGGAATGACCTAGTATTGGTACCCGCAATATCTCTATTCTCATATCCCCAACAGGTTCCCGGCATAAAACCACCATCGATCAGTGGTTCCAATTCTGTCAGGAATTGAGTCCATAGATCCTGCGTACCGTCTGCTACTCCACTAGGGAAAGGTATGGGTAGGAATCCCTTAGCAGAGTAATAGGTGAACGGTACAATCTTAGGGTGCGCTGGCCACCCAAAAGATTCAGGATTGTATGATGAGTGCATCTATTTTCCAATTGGATATGAACCGTAGAAATTCAGCGTATTACCGGGGCAAGCAGCAGCAGCGCCAGCAACAGTGAACCTAGTTCCCGCATTTGAAATCTGCATTGGCACTGCAAGGGCATTCAGAAAGTATCCCATTAGCAGTGGATTACCGCCGGGACTCAGTGGAGTAGGCATTGCCTGTGTGGGAACCATTGCGAATTGTTGGCTAGGTGGTGGTGCCGTCCATACTGCTTGACCGCGTATCGTCACCATTCGATCATATGATGTAAACGACCAATAGGTCAGAGTACCGTTAACTCCACCTGTTGTGATTGCATTACTAAATGGTCCCTGCCACACATCGATGGTGGGATCATTGTCAGTAAGCCATGATTTAGTACCATTGTTATTGATATTGACTACTCTGCTGCCAACAGCCAATTCGATGATGCCGCTACTCTGTAAAATCTTGAGCAGGATATGGCTAAACTCATTAAAGGTATTTACATCCTCCAACGTCATTAGCATTTGGTTGAGTAGATTACCAAATCCGCCTAGCGATATTTCGGTATTTTGTTCAATGGCACTGCTACCGGGTGGCCGGTATTCGATTCCCCATGTAGGACCAAATGGCGTGCCTAGAATACCGCCTAGTGTGTAGACCTGCATTTCCTCATTGTCAACATTATTAGTTTGTGTCCATGAGGTATCAGTAGCATTACTGTTTAAAGCACCTGTGATTAGTTTTGGTCCCAATACTGCAATTAGATCATCGGCAGTGAATTGTGCGTGTACGTTAACGATTGGGTTTTCTGCAATAGCACCTTCCCAAACTTGTGTTTCTTCGACCTCTATACCGTCACGTTTCATACCATGGATAACGTCCATAGCCTGCGTAAGAATGGGAGAAACGGAAGGTCGGTACCCGATGAATTGATATTCGACGTGAGAGTTAGCGTAATCCTCAGCGTCGGAGTACCAAATGATTGCAGAGGTATATCCCAATGCCTCCATTTCTGTAGGTAAATTAGGACCAATGTAAAATACTCCACTGCCAGGACCGGGAGTAGCGTCCGACGGTAGGATGATTTCTGTTTCCAGTTGGCGTGACCAAACCATTATTATGCCCTATCTGTTTGACACGTAAACGCTGCTGTTGCGGAACCTTCCGATACTCCGATCCACACTACGAATACCTCTTGACCGGGAGGAATTCTTATAGGTGTGGAGTACCCAGCGGTATTGGAGTCTCCAATAACCGTAGAATCGACCAATCCATTCGGTCCGATGGTACCGACATAGATTCCAACAGTGCCCTTTGGTCCTGTGATGTTTACCTGAGTTATGTAGTAGGTATAGATACTCTGCGGTAGTTTGCACACAAGTCCCTCAGGCTGCACTGTCGAGAATGCCTGTTGGTATGGCTGAATGGCGTAGTTGACGTTTTCCATTATGGGTTGCTATCCAGCGACGTTTCAGTTTCGACAATTGCATTCCATGGATCACTAACAGGATCGAGCGCGGCAGAACCAGACGTATACGGTGCAACGTATAGCGCATTTTGACCATAGAATGTCACGTCTGCAAAATAGACCACTGCATATGAACTGAAATTCGGATCATCCGAAACAGCAGTATAGAATGGCGCGGTCTGCGGTACCATCACCTGCAAGCGTGTGCGAGTGGGATCATATCCAACCAATTGCCTCGCATAGTCCATATGAATATATGGTGCATTTGGTCCGGCTGGGACCGTAGTACCTGTTGCCCATACGGTAATCATTCGAGTAGTTTTAATGGTAGTACGGAATGGCTTAGGGACGATTACAACAGGCACAGGCTTAGGCGGGATCAGTTCCCCATAAATATCCTTGCCATGCACCGTATTAGGATCAGGCAATGTATCGATAGGACCATCGTTAGGTGATGGAGAGAAATCCTCTGTCTTGACGTTATTGTCGATTTGGTGCGGAGTATTACCGCGACCCGGAATTTCATACTGAATTGCTAGCGGTCGATTGATTACGACAGCCTCTCCATCGGGAAGCAAATTCATTTTAGATGGATCGGGTAGGAATTGACGCTGAGCAGAAACGTCGTTAGATTCAGCCTTTTGCACCATTGGAAACTACTCCCTTAATCAAATCGATTGGGTTCTGTCCCTTGATACCTGAGTACAGTAGGACAATGCCAACAATAATCAGTAGAACTGGAATTAGCGTCACTGGAATCTCCGTTCCATTGCAGTGCCTCCACCAATGCCATTGCCTGTGACAACCTTTTTAGTACCTGAGGTAACGTCACCTATTGCCTTAAACAATTGGTCACCATAGACACCGGCTGTGGTGGCTAGAATCAGCCATGAGAAATCGCTGGCAATCTTAGGTTGGGTATCGCTGAGAATGGCAAACGTGATTGCAATTACCGCTCCACCTACTACGATACGCGGATTCAATTCTTTATCCTTTGACCACGTACCTAGCACTGCAATTCCGGCAGCAACCATCACCACCATAGTTGGTTTCATCATTTCGCTAGTCCACCTTTTGCCATTAGAACGATACCCAACAGTATGCAAACCGCGCCAGCAACCATATATACCACACCTAGCAAATGTTCACCTACCCATGAGATTGCATCGGGTATTCCTAGTAGTGGTAACTCTTTCGCTCCCGCGCCAGTTTGTTTGGTTGGATCACCTGAGATTGCGATATTGTCCGGTCCGGCATAATCCACTATTCGCGATTTGGCATCGAAATCAATTCGACTGATTTGTTTACCATCTGCTCCAATGTGTCCCATGCTGGCAGCAGCAGACAAATCATCATTAGGAGTGAATTGTACCTGTGATCCATCGGGTTGCTTTTGAATGGATTGCAAACCATCTGGCATTGCACTCACGCCATGACCTAGACGATTGAATCCCGGGAATTTGGCGTATCCATTGGAGTCTAGATATTTCTTCCAAACTGGATCACCAATAGTAATGCCATTAATCACGTAGTTTGTGGGAGCAAATGTTTTCGCTGCGGCTGCGCCCACGGTAGCCTGAGGCAGATACAACGTATATGCACCGGAATTGTACGTTACCCAATCAGTGAACCTATTACCTGCGCGTGAGTAGATAGCGTATGCCATTTTTGCATTCACTGCACCGTCGGACCATGATGAATTGAGTAGGTCCGAATGCACTGAATTGATTTGCCACAAACCATAATCGACACTACCGTTACCGTTCCGGTGTGTAGCGGTAGTGTTACCAGATGATTCTGCTAATGCAATGGCAACAGCAACAGCCAAATCAGTACCCGAAAATCCTGCCGCAGCAGCATAGTTGGCAATCTGAGTCGGAGTTACTAGAGGCATTACATATCCTTAAGGGATTCGACAACCTCAGGTGGCATCATCATCTTAATCATCGGATTATTGGCAGCGCCACGCAATGCGCCAGCAAAATTGGCAGTGAATTGCACCAACTGCTGATTGGCAGTAACCAAATAGCCTAGCATTCCCTCTATTACTGTGAGTCTATCTTCGACAGACATAGGCAATGTAATGTCCTGGCATGTGCAAGGGATACCTTTAAAATGCATTGCATCCCTAGATGGGCAATCAACAGCATGCATTAGCGCTGCATCCTCATTGATTTCGTCGATTGGTTCGGTACTCATTTTCCTACCCTTTCGTTAGACACTGATCGTTAGAACATTAGAGGTTGCGCCACTCCCTGTAGCGCGGAATGAGTTTCTACCGGGAACCAATGTCGGTCCTACGGGAGTAACAGCCTTACCACCAATAAGAGTTACCGGCCCAACATCTTTCCAGTTGCTACCGATAGCGGGATATTGGTGCTGAATCATTACCGTAGTTGACAATGGTTCGCCCGTAGCGTCAACAGCAGCAACAGACAAACGCACAGTGGTATAAGCCTTACCGGGATTCTGAGCAAACGCAATCTGAATCGTAGGCATACCCTTAATCGTATTAGTAGTTTCAGGTGGGGCGCCCAATGCCTTGACAACCTGAGTCACCATGGCACGCTGATCGGACGACAGAACCTTACCAGCCAAATACGTTTGTAATGCTAGTGTTGCTTGATATGCGTCATATCCCAATCCGACAAGAATGCCGACCCCGCGTGACTGCCATTCTTGATTACTCTGCGGAATTGTTGGTGATGGAGTGGTATCGGAATATGAACCGCTAGTCCCGCTCCCTGTGACATATCCTCCGCCCATTGCTGGCGATGATGTTGCAGGCATAGAATACGCTGGGCTGGAACCCATTGTAAGATCAGCAGCATTACTAGCATCCGTACCGACCTGCACGTCTGCATTCTGCTGCTTATTAATGTACTTTCGGACAAAATATGCAGTACCGCCAGCAACTACCAACCATGCGCCCAATGGCAATGGGCCATATTTGCGGCCGAGAAAATTACCGGCTGCGTCGGTCAATGAATTATCTGTTATCGACATATCCCTACCACCATTGCACTAGGCTGGAACCACGCGCCAAAACCTCAGTTTGACTAGGCTGATCTGCTTCCACAATGATTTGCTGATCCAGTGGAGTAGGAATGTTTCGCTGAGTGTTCCTTGCGCGATGAATACCCCGACCGTCCCCAAATGCCATGGGACCGAATCGTGGTTGAGTAGCCATGCTGGCATGACTACCGTCGAAACGGTGCGCCAATTTCTGACCGAATGGTCTAGTGAATCGGTAGAAACTGGGAGTGGTTTTAGCCGTCCACCTATCTACCGGGATATACTTTTCCCGTGGATCATCATACGTTTCTGTAGGATGCTGCGGGATTTCCTCACCCGTTGTGATTGTGTCACTAAAGGTGATACCGGGAATGATAGAGGCATACCTATCACGCCAATATTCGCCAGCGGGAATAGGTGCGCGCGAATTGTACCATGGGCCGCGCTGAGGCAATTCCGTAGGAGTAGTCTCAGGAATTGCCTCCAATTGACGCGGATTCGATGCAAAAGAGTGCAGCGCGTCAATCCCTGGCAAACCTGCACTAGCCTGCCACGTTTTAACAGCAGTCGAATCGTTTGCCATTTCCTATCGTCCCATCGCTGCCTTGATAGAACCTGAGAATGCATTGCCTACTGAACTAATCACGCTTGCAGTATTCTTTCCCGTCACAATCACTGTGACGAGTGCAACCGTGACAATTGCAGCAGCAATGTCGATTACACTTCCAGCCTTCATTTTGTATCCAATCCATTGGTAGGAACAATGGGTTGCGGTCCGGTATTACCTGTTGGTGCAACCTTTTCGATTAGTGCGCTGAGGTTACCGTTAACATTCTTATTGATACTCTCAGCCGTATCCGCCAGATTCTCCGCCGTTTCTTTAACGGAATCCGTTTTCTGAGCCACTTGCTCAACCCTACTCAGAACGAATAGGGAAACGAATGTCGGAATGATAGCCGTTGTGATGAACGAAATAATTTCCGACGAATCATTGTGCGTAGCAACGATTACGACAACCGCAACTAGACAACCTAACAGAACCACGGTAGCAGCGATGATTACGCTAGTTGGCAGTTTCATAATGGTTACTTCGACTTAGCGGTAGCGCTACTGCTATTACGGTGCAGCAGTCCCAACAGGAACGGAAGCACGAATTGCACTGCAAGCGCTCCAATCAGGAACGAAAGCCACGACCAATTGCGAGGGAGGATAGCCATTTTCATTTACTCCTAAACGCTAACGGAAACTGAGAGTTTGCGGAGCAGAACCAAACCAACCAACGCAGCGACCACTAGAATCCCAGCAGTCTTAGCGGTAGGTTCCGCATTAGCAGTCTTTAGTGCAGCCTGTGAATCCATTTCCTATTTCCTTTCTAGCCGAGGAAAACGTTATTGGCAAGCGCAACGTCATTCGTAAGCACCTGCAATTGTCCCGCAGCGCCGAAAGTACCCTGAACCTGCAACCGCGTGCTAGACACAGTGTAAATCCAGAGATTGCGAGTCTCAAATCCCGGGCGACCATCGAAATCGTGCGTCAAATCGTAGACGTAGACTCCGGTATCCAAACCGCCGGGAGAATCGAGAGTACCGGTGTACCCATACCTTTCACTCATCGATGCCTGCCAAACACTCGAATCGATGAAATCGAGCGGCTGAGCATCGAGTGACAGTTGCGTAAGGGTAGGCAGCAACGTACCGACACGCGCACCAGAGGCGTCCCGCGTAACGAAAATCAGGTTCCGAATGTAGTAACCGACCCTAGTAAGCGTCAGAACGTTTGCACCGGAAACGATCGGGTAAGACTGCCGGGACCAGAATTGCGTGGTATTGACCGCAGGTGGCGCGGTTTCATTCGACTGTCCCAAAGTATCGACAGCAGGCTGATCCCATTCCTCGGCCCATGCCTGCACTCGCACGGTAGCAGAGGTAGGAGCAGACGAATACACATTCGCAAGTGTATTCAAACCGTAGGACACCTGGAATGTTGCGGCACTGTTCTGATTCGGCAGGGAACCGATAGCATCCCGAACATCGATTTCCAGTGGAATGCGAACAAAGAATGTCGCTGCACCGGACGCGCTCGCCCAGCCGTACCACTGCTTAGGATCATTGACGTTCCGGTATCCGCCGTACTTATTGACAAGGTACAGAGAATATCCATCGACGGGACCGACAATGGGATTACCATTCGGTTCCTTCAGAGTAATGTCAGTAATGACATTGAACGGGCCGTCTGCCGCAAATGCTGGCGTACCGCCGGTAGGAGTAATAACGATCTTCAGCAACATTGACCGCAGGAACCCATACGCGGGAACAGGAATGATCGGGGGAGCAGTGGTGCTAGTTCCCAGCGAAAACGTATTGTCGTAGTACGCGGGCTCCCTGTGCAGGTTGCTAGCGCGAGTAAAAGGCACACGCGCAATAGCAGCACCAGCAGTAGTTGCAGGTGATGCGGTAGTCTGGCCGGTACCACCGTCGGTAGTGGTATTGGGCGCCATGGCGAGAGGCATTGGTGATTTCCTTTCCTAGAAAATGAAAGCGAGTGCTTTTCCGATGTTGTTGTCAGAATTCTTGACCGCTACCATTCGCAGGAAGAATCCCGCGATAATCAGATAGCAAACGAATGTCAAGAATCCCCATACAGAAACTGAAAGATTCATTTTCAGTATCCTTTCTCAGAGGGATTTGGTGCCTTAGATCGGATCATTCGGCCGGTGCGCGTATTAATGTATAGGAATTCGTGGCTTTTGAGTCCTAAGATTGTCTCCCTAATTGTGTAGGTGTCCATTGACGAGATACCGGAAATGCGCGACAAATTGCGATCATCGCGGTCATTCCAAAAGAATAGGTGTGTAGCCTGATCGAATACCTCCAATGGAATCCATGCCGGACGCTGGGAACCGACAACCAATGAAATACCTAATTCCCTACCTTGCAACAGGTAGAGATTTACCCAACGCTTATAGCCGAGAGTTTCGGTAACGTACCTCAGTTCATCGATGTAGAGGCACCATCCTCCCTCAGTGAAAACATTACCCAACGTTTCACCAATCACCCTACTCTGATTGATCGTATCGGTAATGTTATTCATATGCGGCCAAATAATTCTCTTTGGCACGCGGGTAGGCGGATACCATTTCCAATCGCGCATTACCTTGTAATGGTGATCCCTGCCGAACCTAGTCAATGATGGAGACTTAGGTTTAGTGGCAAGCACAATCGAATACTGCCGGAATGGCAGCAGGAAATATGCGAGAGTAGTCTTACCCGATCCCGTAGGACCAATCAATGAAACGTGCTCACCCTGTAGCCACGCCAAATCGCCCATGGCAAAACGATTGGAAAATTCTTCCCAATCAAGATGTGGCACAACGTCAGGCAGCGTCATTTTCCGATTCCTCATTGTTGCTGGGAAGGAACGGAATGTTGACACCGTGATTCATCATAATGCCATAAACGATAGGCATATGGGCAGCAATCACGCCAGCATATGCAGATGCAGAAAGGAATTTCTCAATTACGCGCCGAACCTTAGGATCATCGTCGGCTAATTTCGCTACCGATTTCGCTGCTGTTTCAGCATTGGCGAAAATTACCTGTGCATCATTCCGCGTGGCAGGGAATCCAGCAAGCGCAATACCTACCGAAACGTAGACCTGCATAAGTGGTTGCGTAAGATCAGGCTTGCGAGTACCGCGCCCAACCTTAGGCACACTCAAATCATCATCGCTATTCGATGATTTACCCTTGCTGCTAGGTGGCTTATCTTCCAAAATGGTTGCGCCTAGAGGATTTCCAACAGCCATTTTCCCTACCTACCAATCGTTTTGTTGAGCCAATGTGTATTGCGTGGCGGTACATCTGGCGCGGGAGTAACAACAGGTTCAGTATTCTGTGCAATCTTTTGCAGTGTCTCGCGCATTTGCACTTGCTCAGCACCAACAGCAGCAACGGCAGTGGTTAACAGTTGAATAGCCTCTACCATTTGCGCGTTCTGAGCGAGCGCCATTGCAGAATTTTCATTTGCCTCATCGGCTGTTTCAATTGCTGTTTCTGCAATATCCTCAGCGTTTTCTGCTGTTTCCTCTGCTTCATCTGCTGTTTCTTCCGCATTTTCAGCAGACTCAATCGCGCGTCCAGTTTCAACAGCAGTGGATTCCGATAGCGTTTCATCGCTTTCGGATTCGTTATTTTCGACTGTCAATTCAACATCTGCCATTGTAAAACCTACCTCCTATTTCCGACGCTTGCTTTCTGCATTACCGGCGGGGTACGCTGGCCTTACTGTTCAGTTGGTGGGCACGGTGCCGCGCTCAACCTCTGAGCGGTAGGGTACCCAGCGGGAGCGGGCACCGTGCCTACTCCCATATTAGCAGAGAGGTAGGACCATGACTACTAGCACGGAAATGGAAACAAATAGCGCCGCAAAAGAGGTCACGCCATTTCGGCTAGACCTTCCTGTGCCCGTCCTGGCCAAAATCGATTCCTTTGGTGCAGCATTTGCACTCGCACAGGAAATCGCGGAAACCGTCGGTCAAAAGGTTGTTTTCTCCGATGAATTGGGCGATGGATTCGTTGGTCTGGATCGTAACGGAAAGCGCGAATTGCTGGGCAAGCGATTCGTTATGATTTCCGCGAATTTCGGTCACGATGAAGCCACTCAATCCGATTTCGTTGTGTGCCGCGTGGTTACCGTCGATGATAAGAAATACCGTTTCGCCGATGGTTCTACGGGAGTGTACGCACAGATTCGCGCTATGGTTGACGATAAGGGAGGATTCGTGCCTATCGTTGCCAATAAGGGATTGCGAGTCTCCGAGTACACTACGCAGGATGCAGAGGGTAAGACTATTAAGGCATCGACGTTCTATATCGATGAGTCTGTTGACGACTGACAACTATTTAATTCGATAACGCACAATGCCGCGTAAACTATGGCACCGTAGTTTACGCGGCATTGTGCTATTAACAGAGTAGGGACAATGCCGGGAAGGAAACGCAGAGGGCACCGGAGTAGAAATGTACCGCAATCTAGTAACGTAGAATTCCATGATAATAAGGTACGTTTCAAGATGCCGGACGGCAGCATATTTGAAATTCCTGCTATGCCGTCACAATCTGTTGTCGATGCAATCATGGAATTGGTTGGGACTCCATTACCGGGCGATAGGCCAACAGCGCACTTACAGAGAATGCAGGAAATGTTCGATGCACTAGAGAATATTCGGTCCCTGCATAACTCGCCAGAATTGCGCGAAATGGTGCATAAGCAGCAAACGTGGAACCCTAATAACTGGACATGGTATAACTACGGTCCAAACAAAAAGTCTCTTACAGATATGTCGTCTGAATTGAGACATGATGTTGAAACGCACGATAAGAAATTTCAGCAATTGAATAATGCATTTGAGCAACGTGATTGGAAACGGTTTTTCCACATGCTGTCAGAATATGGGTTTACGGCGGATGCTTTCGATTGGCGCGGTTTCCGCGAATCCTACGGTAGAGGAAAAGGCGGTAAGTAATGGGTACCATGTATCTCTATCAAATGACGGATCAGCAGATTTATGACACCTTTCCAGAGGTGCAGGATATGGCTAAGCAAATCTCTGTTGATCTACGAATGAGTTTCGACCCGGGATTTGTTTCGGATTGTGTGTCTCAATATGACCCTAGATCACTGGCGGTAAGACTATTTCGTGCAGGTTGGCGGAAATTCGGACCGGACCGATGATTCCACAATACCTAATGCGTAAGACTGAAAAGGAACGCGCACGTACTAGACGTAATCGAATCCGTCGATTCGCTGCATGGGATGGGGAAGGAGTAGTTCATCCCGGACGGAACGATATGTCATACATTCTATTCGGCGCGGTCATAGGTGATGGTACCGATTACAAGATTTGCGGTAAGCAACTATCGACGGTTGCCTGTCTAGATCATATAATGAAAATTGGTACCGGACCATTGCGTGATTTTATCCACGTATCGTTTGCGTTCACATTCGACGTGGATCAAATGCTCAGGGACATTCCTGTTGAGAAACTGCTTATCTTAAAGGAAACCAACTCGCTGCATTGGCAGAAATACAGGATCAAGTACATTCCGCGTAAATTCATCGAAATTACCGTCTATCACGTTGGCAAGGTGACAATATACGATGCATTCACATTCTTTGCCTGTTCCTTTATCAATGCATGTGAGCAGTACATTCCCGGTCATCACCTAATGGATGCAGTGCATAAGGGAAAGGATAAGAGGGAATCTTTCACCTACGCTGATCTACCGTACATTGTCGAATATTGGCGCATGGAAGGTCAAATGATGGTAGCGCTAATGGACGCGCTACGGGACTCCATGACTAACGCGGGAATTCCACTCAGTAAGTGGTACGGTCCGGGAGCGGTAGCCTCAGCGCTGTTGTCGAAGCACAGGTTAAAGAGTCATATCAAGCAGTCACGATACGATCAGCCTGAGCAGGTATTGCGCGCTACCGCGTATGCCTACTTTGGTGGGAGATTCGAGAATTTCCAGATAGGCAGGATTCCCGGTCCGATCTATTCATACGATCTGCGCTCAGCATACCCAGCCTGTTTGGCGAGAATGCCGGGACTCATTGGTGGAGAATGGGTACACACAACCGACATTGACGATTGGGGGATCTATAGAGTTTTGTATGATGCATCCGTCCCTAATCCATTGGGTATCGGACCATTTCCAACTAGAGGCAGGGACGGTTCCGTATCCTACGGTTTGTCTGCCGATGGTTGGTACTACGGCCATGAGGTAAAAGCAGCCTTAATGGCTGGATTTAAAATCATCGATGTGATCGACGGTTGGCGATATTTGGGTTCCAGTTCATATCCATTTGAGTTTGTGCGCGAATTGTACGTACAGCGTGCTGAATGGAAAGCGCAGGGTAATCCCGCTCAGTTGGCAGCCAAATTGGGTATGAATTCCATTTACGGGAAACTATGTCAAACGGTAGGCTGGAATGAATCGACCTATGAACCACCACCATTGCACAATCAATGGTATGCAGGTCACATTACGTCATGGTGCCGCGCTAGGATTCTCAATGCGATCATGCAGAATCCAGAGGCAATCATCGCAATTGAAACGGATGGTATCTATTCCACTGCTCCACTCAAACTACCAATCAGCACGCAACTAGGTGATTGGGAAGAAAACATATACGATGAGGTTATCTATGTACAAAATGGAGTTTACTTCCTTGCAGAAAACGGTATATGGGAAAAGCAAAAGGTACGCGGAATTGGGAGTACGGACGTTTCATTGGATGATGTTATCTCTCATCTGCCGCTACTGGAACCGCTCGAAACGACCGTACATCGTTACGGTTCAATGGGAGGATTCATCGGGAGGGAAAAGCACTATACATGGTACGATCAAAAACGTTCGATAATTTGGGGAGGGGAAGGAAAGCGCAGACATTTACCGGAAATGTGCGTCGGTTGCCACGATAAGTCGAATAGACATTTAACAGTAATGTCCCGACCTTTCAGCGGGAAATCGTCGCCCCGGTATCTACCATGGCTAGATGATGCTCCGAATCGTTACCAAACTGTTACCTAGACACGCCGGTCACGGTTTGCAACCGCCGGTCATGCGGAGTAAGGTCGGACATAGTTCCTGTTACACAGGGTAGCGGGACACAACTACAGAGAGGTAGGGCAGACCATCATGGCTGCTAAGACTCAGGCACCGGGCGGGCTCGCTGGATTGGCTAGGGAGGTAACAGATTCCGACCTAGTCAAGCGTGGCCGTAAGGCTGCTGAGGAATCACCCGTCATTCGCGAATTGCGGGAATTGCTGTTGACTAGCAAGTCAACTGGCAAGACGGTGGCAATTCCGTGGAATGCGCTTCCTGTTGGAAATGGCGGGAAGAAAAAGGCGGTCGAATTGGTCCGGCGGACAGCCAATCGCGCGAATCTGGGAGTTTCAGTGCGTGATGTTGACGGGGACGATTCGATGATCGCTTTCAAGGCTGCGGAAAAGCGCGGTTACTCAGTGCAGTAGGACACTATCGGCCGGGCGGGAACTAACAATGATCCCGCCCGGCCGATTAACCGTTTCTAACACAATCGGTAGGGAAAGGGTAGGGCAATGGAGTATTTGAAGGCGGTAGCGATCAGGGAGCGCACGGTGGTGCGCGCGAATGAGGTACTCCCCAACGATCAAATCAGGGTAGGATTCAACCACCGTTCTGTGTGGGGAATTGTGTGGACCAATAAGAATGGCGAATTGACGCTACTCGATCCATGGTACGTTGGTCCGCAATTCGATGAGAAAGGTCGAATTCAGGGTGCATTCAAGTGGCACATGCATCCCTTGTCGGTAATGGAGGTTTGGCGCTAATGTTTTGGGTATCATTCATTGGCGGAATTCTCATCATCCTTATTGCCATTGGTATTGGATTCATCATCGGTTACGCTAAGGCATACAACGAATTGGCACCTGAGGATGATTTGGAGAATGTAATAGAATCGTGGCGGAATGATTCCGCACAGGATAACGGATAATCCGGGACCACTGGAAATTGCCATGGCAGATTTGGAAAGGGCAATTTGGAAATGGGTAGATGAGGCTACCGATGAAAACCTAACAGGAATCATACGGGCGGCCAATAGGGTAAATCGACACCGTAGCGAAAAGCACAGGTCAATTGATCTAAGCAATTACAATGTGGAAGGTGGGGAGTAAAATGAAATGCACATTGTGCGGTAGGGAAGGAACTAAAGGATTCATTACCGGCGCATTTGACGATGATGGAAACTACCACGAAATTACTAGGTGCGCGTCATACAAGGCATGTACCCAGCGAATTGCAACTGCACAGAAAATTGAGAAAGGTAGGGCAATGGCTAATTTCGAGGAACTTCATGCTCCATTTTCTCAGCAATTGGCTATGGCGTGTCAGCAAATCGAAAACAATTTCATCGAAGCATTGGTTGGTATGATTAGCGATTACCGCGATACTGCGCATGAACAGTCTCACGAATTCGCTAAGACAAACCGTGATGATGAAAAGTGTGTTGCATTCAGCGTGGCAATTTGCACAGGTCTAAACATTTGGGATACTGGAATCCATCTGCTAGTGGAAACGCGCAATAAGGCAATTAAGGATGCATTCCAAAAGGCAGAGGCTGAGCGTAACTAAAATGCTACCATTCCTGATTGTCACGATATACCTAGTAGGGTACGTTATCGCTGCAATCCATACCGGCGCTTTCATGCTGAAAGAGGTTATGACCGGTATCAATGGTAGCAATGAATCAGCAGATATTGTCGATTACTGCATAGCGGTATTCGTCGCAATGGCAACAGCAGTAGTATGGCCGCTGGAACTGATCGTACTCCTAATCGCGCAATACGTGAAAGGTAAGGTAGGAAACAGTGGGCAAAATTAACGTCACCATTTTACTAGATGCATCACTCGACGAATGGGACAACATCATCCACCAAATTAATGTGGCAAACGGATGGTTTGCCTCTGACCGAACAATGGGGGATGATATCGCCCTATTGCATTCTGAGGTTTCAGAGGCATTTGAAGCATTCCGCAATGGTAATATGAATTCAAACGGTACCGATGGTTATGATTCATCGGCATTTGGATCGGAATTGGCAGACATTTTCATTCGGCTGTTGGATACTGCACACCGTTACAACATCGATTTGCCATTGGAAATCAGGGACAAACTAATTTACAATTCAATGCGCGGATATCGGCATGGTGGAAAGGTAGTATAATCAAATAGGAAGATGTGAATACGTCCCCCGGATTCAGCGATCCGGGGGACGTATTGCATTCACACAATAAAATCTAAGCCCAACGATTAAATGGAGAATAAGGAAATGCGGAAGGTCATATTTAATAAGCCGGAATTGGAAACAGTGGGGCGTATTACGGACCAGGCG
>SMFF01000134.1_pt1 | contig 16946 bp, 17 predicted proteins | sample 2456181 | NCBI WGS metagenome assembly SMFF01 (sample SAMN10132611, study PRJNA489261) | soil metagenome | isolation source: day120 antibiotic-loamy sand soil ammended with raw manure from dairy cow... | place: USA | collected 2015-04-01
GAGCCTGCAGGTGACGGCCGCGGTGACGTTCGCACCCGGTGAGGGCATCACGGGCAGCCACCTGCTGGTGAGCGCGAAGGTGCCCGGGATCTCGGAGGCGGACTTCGAGCGGATCGCGGAAGACGCGAAAGCGAACTGCCCGGTCTCGAAGGCGCTCGCGGGTGTGCCGATCACGCTGGAGGCGAGTCTGGCGTAAAGGGCGGATTGGGGGGGTTTCGAGACGCGTCCGCTGCGCGGGCGCTCCTCAACCACCTGAGTATCGAGCTGGTTGAGGAGCGCCGCACCGCAGGTGCGACGCGTCTCGAAACCGGCGGCGCCGCCCTAGACCGGGAAGCGGATTCCCGCCTTCGCCTCCGCGTCGGCCCACAGGGCGGCGCCGAAGGCGGGGGCCGCGGATGAGGCGACAGCTCGCACGAGCACGGGGCGTCCGGCGAGCATCCGGCTCGGGCCGAAGTACATGCCGTTGACGGCATCCGGGTCGGTGATCGCGCGAACGGCGGGCCACGCGCCGCGATCCTTGCCCTGTCCGACCCAGCCGGTGAGCGCTTCGAAGAAGCGGCCCGCGACGGGGTCGCGGTCGGTGATCCCGGGGCGCCGCTGGGCATAGGCGCTCGTGGCCCACCCCGGATGCGCGAGCAGCGACATCCGGGAATCTTCCGCAGCAGCGAGCCGCCGGGCGAGCTCGAGGTGGAAGCCCTGCACCGCGTGCTTGGAGAACGCGTAGGCGCGGAACGCTCCGTAGCGCCGCTCCGACCAGAGGTCCGCTGGGTCGAGCCGCACCATCCGCGTGGAGTCGCTGCCCATGCCCACGACCCGGGCGCCCTCCGCGAGCGCGGGGAACAGCAGGGTGGTGAGTGCGAAGTGGCCCAGGAAGTTGCCGCCGACCGTGGCCTCGAAGCCGTCGTCGGTGAGCAGCCGGCGACGCGACGCGACCACGCGCCCCGCGTTGTTGACCAGCCCATGCAGCGGACGGAATGCAGCGAGCGCCTCGGCCGCCGCGCGCACCGAGGAGAGCGAGGTGAGATCCAGCGGCACGTGGGCGAGCTCGGCGCCGGGCACGTGCGAGCGGATCGACGCGATCGCGAGGGCGGCCTTCTCGGCGGAGCGCGCGGCGATCACCACGCGCGCGCCCGCGGCCGCGAGCTGTTCCGACACGAAGTAGCCGATGCCCGCGTTGCCGCCGGTCACGACGACCGTGCGGCCGGCGATCGAGGGCAGCGCCCGCGGATCCCAAGCGGATGCCGCCGTCACGCCTCGACGTCTCCGCCCGACGCGAGGCGCTCGTGGTGGTGGATCACCTCGGCGACCACGAAGGTGAACCACTTCTCGGCGAACTCGGGATCGAGGTGCGACTCCTCCGCGATCGCCCGCAGCCGGGCGATCTGCTCACGCTCGCGTCCGGGGTCCGAGGGTGGCATCCCGCTCGCCGCCTTCAGCCGGCCGACAGCCTGGGTGGCCTTGAACCGCTCGGCGAGCAGGTGGATGAGCGCCGCATCGATGTTGTCGATGCTCTGCCGGTAGCGCCGGAGTTCGGCACGCGGGTCGTCGGGCGGCTCGGGGGCGGCGGCGGTCATAGGGCGAGATTACCGGGCGCGGCCAGGCGGCACCGGCGACCCCGCCGACGCGCGCGAACGCTCGTGGTCAGCTTGCTCGCGGCCCTCAGCCTCGGAGCGAGCGCAGCAGGCGATCGACGCTCGCGGTCTCCGGGAGATACGCTCGCGTCCAGCGCGCCATGACGTCGTAGGCCGAGGCGCGCACCGACCGACGCGACAGCAGCACATCGTGCAGCGCGCCGTCGATGCGCACGACCGACACGTGCCGACCGAGCCGAGTGGCTCGTTCGGCCACGCCGTCGACGTCGAGGGCGACATCCGAGTCGTAGATGCGCGGCGACCACGACGGCTGCAGCCAGCTGCGTGAGGAGAGCATGACGAGCACCGGCACGCCGATGTCGAGCCCCTCGGCGACGCGCGCGTGGCCGTCGAGCACCGCATCGAGCCAGGCGCTATGGACGGGGAAGCCGCGCTCGGGACGCCACTGCAGGTCGTAGTCCCATTCGCCGTCGAAGAGCCGCGAGCTCGCCTGCGTGTTGAAGCCGGGGTCGATCGCGGGCAGCGCGGCGCGCGTGCCGAGCCGCGCGCCGAGCGCGACGATCGGGGCGATCGCGCGGCGGCCCAGCGCATCCGCCTGGAACTCCAGCCAGGGGCTGTTCAGGATGAGCGCGTCGACCTCGTCGGGATGTCGCGCCGCCCACAGCGCGAGGGTGAGCCCGCCCGTGGAGTGGCCCACGAGCACGAGCGGACGCAGCGTGTCGCTGTCGCGTCCCATCGCGGTGAGGGCCGCGGCCAGCTCCGCGTCGTAGACCGCGAGGTCGTCGGTGTAGCCGGGCGTCTGGTGCGGCAGCAGGCTGCGCCCGTACTTGCGGAGGTCGAGGGCGTGGAAGCGCGCGCCGGCCCGGGTCCAGAACAGGGCGTGCTCGGCCTGGAAGAAGTAGTCCGACCAGCCGTGCACGTACAGCACGTCGATACCGTGCGCGAAGCCGTGCGGCTCGCGGCCCCAGCTCGCCGCCTTGGCGGCGGTCGGGCGCACGAGGGTCGCCACCACAGCACCCTCCTCGTCGGCGGGGAGCGTGAGCGGCAACTGCTCGAAGCCGCCGAGCACGTCGGGTCTCCAGTCCATACCGAAACGCTCGCAGGCCGCGCGTCCCGGCAGGCAGGGGCCGGTGTCCTGTTCCGCTCGGGCTCGGGGCTCGGGGTTCGGGGACGGGGCTCGGCGCTACCCCGTGGGAACCGAGCGGTAGAGCACCGGCCGGTCGCCCCAACTCGCGAGTCGCGCCTCAAGCCCCGCGCGCACCGCCGGCCACTCGTCGACGATCACCGAGTACATGGCGGTGTCGCGCCAGGTGCCGTCGGCGAGCGGCTGCTCGCGGCGCACGATGCCCTCGAACGTGGCGCCGAGCTTCTCGATCGCGGCGCGGGAGCGGGCGTTGGTCGAGCCGGTCTGGATCTTCACGCGCCCGTAGCCGTGGGCGAAGGCGGTGTCGAGCAGCAGCAGCTTGGCTTCGGGGTTCACCTGGGTGCCCCAGACGCGCGGCGAGTAGGCGGTCCAGCCGATGTGCGCCGACTCACGGTGCTCGTCGAAGTCGGCGAGGCTCGAGGCCCCGACCACCTCGCCCGCGTGCGGTCCGGATGCCACCCGCACCACGTAGGTGTTGCCACGTTCGTGAGGCCAGTGGTTCCACGCCCACGCCGCGTAGGCCTCGGCATCCGCGGGCCGCGCGGCGGAGCCGCCCCCGTATCCGCTCGCGAAGACCTCGGGTCGTCCGATCGCCTCCCACAACAGCGGAAGGTCATCGCGCGTGAGCGGGTCGAGACGGATGTAGCGCCCGACGAGGGGAACACGCTCGGGCCTGGTCGCAGTCACCGCTCCATGCTAGGAGCGATCACGAAGGTGTTACGGCGGGGTCGGGCGCAGGCACACGTCCGACCCCGCCGAGCTCAGTGCCGGGTCGCGCCCTCGGCACCGATGCCGGTGAGGGAGCGCACCTCCATCTCCGACTGCTTCGCCGGATCCTCGGTCGGCTTCGCCGTGAGGGTCACGACGGCGCCCACGAGGAAGGCGAGCGGGATCGACACGATGCCGGGGTTCGACAGCGGCCACCACGCGAAGTGCGCGTCGGGGAACATCGAGGTCGGCGACCCCGACACCACCGGCGAGAACACGATGAGCAGGATCGCGGATGCGAGCCCCACGTACATGCTCCACAGCGCGCCCCGCGTCGTGAACCGCTTCCAGAACAGCGAGTACACGATCGTCGGCAGGTTGGCGGATGCGGCCACCGCGAACGCGAGAGCCACGAGGAACGCCACGTTCTGACCGTTCGCGAGCACGCCGCCCACGATCGCGACGATGCCGATCACGACGACCGTGCGCCGCGCGACCCGCACCTCGGTGCCCGGCTCGGCCTTGCCCTTCTTGAGCACGTTCGCGTAGATGTCGTGTGCGTACGACGCCGCGGCCGTGATCGTGAGCCCGGCGACGACCGCGAGGATCGTCGCGAACGCGATCGCCGAGATGAGGCCCAGCAGCAGCGGTCCGCCGAGCTCGAAGGCCAGCAGCGGCGCCGCTGCGTTCACTCCGCCGGGCGCGGCCTTGATGGCCTCCGGTCCGATGAGGGCCGCTGCGCCGTAGCCGAGCACGAGCGTGAACACGTAGAAGATGCCGATCAGCCAGATCGCCCACACCACGCTGCGCCGCGCCTCCTTGGCGCTCGGCACCGTGTAGAAGCGCATGAGCACGTGCGGCAGAGCCGCGGTGCCCAGCACGAGCGCGAGGCCGAGCGAGAGGAAGTCGAGGCGGCTCGCGTCGGAGGCGCCGTACTGCAGACCGGGATTCAGGATGGCGGGGTTGCCCGCCGTCGCGACCGCGTGATCCAGCAGGGCCGAGAGGCTGAACCCGTGCAGCGCGAGCACCCAGACCGTCATGACCGCGGCACCCGCCACGAGCAGCACGGCCTTGATGATCTGCACCCACGTGGTGCCCTTCATGCCGCCCACGAGCACGTAGACGATCATGAGCGCGCCGACCACCGCGATCACGACACCCTGTCCGACCTTGTCGGGGATGCCGAGCAGCAGCGACACGAGCGCGCCCGCGCCCGCCATCTGCGCGAGCAGATAGAAGAAGCACACCACGAGCGTCGTCGTGGCCGCCGCGATCCGCACCGGGCGCTGCTTGAGCCGGAACGACAGCACGTCGGCCATCGTGAAGCGGCCGGTGTTGCGCAGCAGCTCGGCGACCAGCAGCAGGGCGACGAGCCACGCGACGAGGAAGCCGATCGAGTAGAGGAACCCGTCGTATCCGTTCACCGCGATCGCGCCGCAGATGCCGAGGAAGGATGCCGCCGACAGGTAGTCGCCGGCGATCGCCGTGCCGTTCTGCGGGCCGGTGAACGAGCGGCCGGCCGCGTAGTAGTCGGCCGCCGTGCGGTTGTTGCGGCTCGCCCGGAAGACGATCACGAGCGTCACGACGACGAAGGCCGCGAAGATGCCGATGTTGAGCCAGGGGTTGCTGCCCGCGGTCGCGTCCATCAGCGCACCTCCCCCGCCGTGGTGCGTGCGGCATCCTCACGGATCTCCTCGGCCACCGGGTCGAGCCTCTTATTGGCGTACCAGACGTAGAGCATCGTCACGACGAACGTCGTGAGCACCTGCGCCAGTCCGATCAGCAGGCCCACGTTGATCGACCCGAACACGGGCGTCGACATGAACTCTGGTGCATAGCCCGCGAGCAGCACGTACGCGAAGTACCACAGCAGCGCGAGGCCGAGCACGGGGAAAACGAACGATCGGTGCCGCTTCTTGAGGTTCTGGAAGCGGTCGGAGTGCTGGATACCGACGAAGTCGACACCCTTCTCCGCGACCGAGGTGGGGGCTTCGTCGCCCATCATCTCTCCTCATCCCGGGTGCGCGCCGTCGCGCATCCGTCTCGACGTGAACGGGCAACACTCTGGAACCCCACCGCGGCGGATGCGGCGGGCAGCCGCTCGACGTCGGCGGGCGGCGGTCAGTGTGCGACGAGCGGCGATGCGGTGACGATGAGCGAACGGTTAACCTGGCCTGCATGGCCGAGTCGCTGTGGAGCGGTCTCGCGATCGTCGCAGCCGTCGCGCTGCTGGCTGTCGCGGGGTATCTCGTCGTGCGTCGGCTGGCACCGGGCCCGCGCGAGCTCGGAACCGAGGCGGAGCGGGCCCGCTTCACGACGCTGCACCTCGCCACCCGCGCCGCCGAGCACCTGCGGGCGGGCCTCGAGGAGGGCGACACGGTGCGCGCGGCCCGCGACCTGCGGGCCATGCTCGACTGCGAGGGGCTCGCGATCGCGGGGGTCGGCGGCGTGCTCGCGGTCGATGGGTCGGATGCGTTCCGCGACGCCGCCGCGCGCGCGATCGCCACGCGATCCGGTCCCAAGCCGCAGCTGCACCGCGCCATCGCGGGTCAGGGACGGGATGCCGTCGACGCCGTCTCGGCGCCCATCCTGCGAAGCGGTGTGCGGGCCGGCACCCTCGTCGCGTTCGCGCGCGGGGCACGACCCGGCCTCGTGCGCGCGACGGGGGAAGCGGCCCGCTGGGTGTCGACGCAGCTCGAGCTCGCCGAACTCGACGCCTCCCGGGCAGCGCTCGCCGAGGCGCAGGTGAAGGCCCTGCGTGCGCAGATCAGCCCGCACTTCATCTACAACGCCCTCACGGCGATCGCCTCCTTCATCCACACCGACCCCGCGAAGGCGCGCGAGCTCGTCGTGGAGTTCGCCGACTTCACGCGCTACTCGTTCCGCACGGGCGGCGACTTCACGACCGTCGCCGAGGAGCTGCGCAGCGTCGACGGCTACCTGCGCCTCGAACGCGCCCGGTTCGGTGACCGCCTCGAGGTGACGCTGCAGATCGCGCCCGAACTGCTGGCCACCGTCATCCCGTTCCTCTCGGTGCAGCCGCTCGTCGAGAACGCCGTGCGGCACGGGCTCGAGTCGACCGAGCGCGGCGGGCGGGTCACGATCACCGCCTCGGATGCCGGCGCATGCGCGCTCATCACGGTCGAGGATGACGGCGTGGGCATCGACCCCGAGCTCGCGCGCGCGGTGCTCGCGGGCCGCGCGTCGGGCGAGCACGTGGGACTGCGCAACGTCGACACGCGCCTGCGACAGGTGTACGGCGAGGACTTCGGCCTCGTCGTGGAGACCAACATCGGCGCCGGCACGCTCGTGACGATGCGCGTGCCGAAGTCGCAACCGCTGCGCGCAAGCGAGGGGAGGCTCGCCGGGTGATCGACCGCAGCATCTCGGTGCTCATCGCCGACGACGAGCCGCCCGCGCTCGACGAGCTCGCCTACCTGCTGGGGCAGGAGCCGCGCATCGCGGCCGTGCACCGCGCCTCCTCGGGAGCGGAGGCCGTGCGACTGCTCTCGGAGCGCTCCGTCGACGCCGCCTTCCTCGACATCCACATGCCGGGGCTCTCGGGCTTCGACCTCGCGCGCGCCCTGGGACGCTTCGAGCACCGACCCGCTCTGGTGTTCGTGACGGCGGATGAAGACCAGGCACTCGAGGCCTTCGAGTTCGCCGCCGTCGACTACCTGCTCAAACCCGTGCGGCTCGAGCGACTCGCCCGCACCCTCGACCGGGTGATCGATGGGATGCGCACCGCGCCCGCCACGGGACCGGTGCCGCGCCCCGAGCTCGTCGCCGTGACCCTCGGGGGGACCACGCGCATGATCCGCCGCGACGACGTGCGCTACGTGCAGGCCCAGGGCGACTACGCCCGCCTGCACACCGACGAGTCGAGCTACCTCGTGCGGATCCCGCTCAGCGACCTCGAACGCCAGTGGGCGGAGGCCGGCTTCCTGCGCGTGCACCGCTCCTACCTCGTGCAGCTCGACCACGTGAGCCGGATGCGGGGCGGCCCCGGGCACGCGACGGTCACGATCGGTCAGGTGGAACTGCCGGTGTCGCGCCGCCTGCAGCCGGCGCTGCGCGAGGCGCTCGACGCGCGGCGCCTGCGGGCCGGCGGATGACGGTGGACGACGGCGCGGGGATAAACGACCCACGCGCGGCACCGCCGCCACGGGTGCGCGTCACGGCGCCGCGTCACGACGAGGACACCAGCCGGGTCACCACCGGCGCGACGGGCGCGGACCCGGGGGCGTTCTACATCCGCTCGCTCATCCGCTCGCAGCTGCGCGTGGCCGTCGTGTGCGCCGCCGCCTTCATCGCCGTGCTCGTGGGGGTGCCACTCGTCTTCACGCTCGTGCCGGGGCTCGACGCCGTGCGGGTGGCGGGCGTGCCCGTGTCGTGGATCGTGCTGGGCGCCGGGCTGTTCCCCGTGCTCATCGCGATCGCGGCGCTCTACGTGCGCACGGCATCCCGCAACGAGTCGCGCTACCGCTCCCTGGCAGACGACACGTGACACCCGTCCTCGGCTACGCCTCGATCGCCGCGGTCACGATCGCGACGGTGCTCATCGGCTTCTTCGGGGTGCGGATCTCGCGCACCACGAGCGACTTCTATGTGGCGAGCCGCACCGTGCGGCCGTGGCTCAACGCATCCGCGATCGGGGGCGAGTACCTCTCGGCCGCGAGCGTGCTCGGCGTGGCGGGGCTCATCCTGCTGCAGGGGGAGCGCGCGCTGTGGTTCCCGATCGGCTACACCGCGGGCTACCTCATGCTGCTGCTGTTCGTGGCGGCGCCGCTGCGGCGCTCGGGCGCCTACACGGTGCCCGACTTCACCGAGGCGCGGCTCGAGTCGCGCGGGGTGCGGCGCATGACCTCGGTGCTCGTGATCCTCATCGGCTGGCTCTACATCGTGCCGCAGCTGCAGGGCGCCGCCCTCACGGTCGGCATCACGACGGGGCTGCCGCGCTGGATGGGGGCGGTGGGCGTCGCGGTCATCGTCGGCGTGGTCGTGGCGGCGGGCGGCATGCGCTCGATCACCTTCGTGCAGGCGTTCCAGTACTGGCTCAAGCTCACCGCGGTGGCCGCGCCTGTCGTGTTCGTGCTGCTGCTGCAGCCGTGGGCGGCTCCGGATGCGACGGTTGCGCTCGAGGAGGCGTTCCCGCCGTTCTCGGTGGCCGATCCCGACACGGTGTATCGCGCGGTGTCGCTGCTCGTCGCCCTGCTGCTCGGCACCCTCGGGCTGCCGCACGTGCTCGTGCGGTTCTACACGAACCCCGACGGCGTCGCGGCCCGCCGCACGACGCTCATCGTGCTGGGGCTGCTGTCGGTGTTCTACCTCTTCCCCGTGGCGATCGGGATGTTGGGGCGCGTCTTCCAGCCCGGACTCGCGGCAGGCGACCCCGATGCGCTGCTGCTGCTCCTGCCGCAGGCCGTGCTGCCGTCGCCGTGGGCGGAGGCCCTCACCGCGCTCGTGATCGCGGGCGCGTTCGGGGCGTTCCTGTCGACGTCGTCGGGCCTCGTCGTGTCGCTCGCGGGCGTCGTGTCACAGGAGCTGTTCGCCGGCTCCGTGCGCGGCTTCCGCATCGCGGCCGCGCTCTCGGTGATCGTGCCGCTTCTGGTCGCCGCGGTCACCGAGTCGGCGGGGCTCGCCGGGTCGGTGGGGCTCGTGTTCGCGTTCACGGCCTCCACGCTGTGCCCCGCCCTGCTGCTCGGCATCTGGTGGCGGGGGCTCACGGCACGCGGCGCGGTCGCGGGCATGGCGACGGGCGCTGTCGCGTGCGGAAGCGCCATCCTGCTCGGCTGGCTCGTGCCGGATGCCGGGATCGCGGGCGCGCTCATCGATCAGCCCGCCGCGTGGACGGTGCCGCTCGCGACCCTCACCATGGTGCTCGTGTCACGGCTCGACCGGCGCGGCATCCCGCGGGGCACCGACCGCTTCCTCGCGCGGCTGCACGTGCCCGAGCGGTGAGCCCTCGGCGCTTCGCGGGGGAGCGGATTCGGTTTCCGGACGCATGCCCCCGCGTATCGCCTGGCGGCGAGGCGCTCCCGCCAGACCCGATGCCAGCGTCCGAAAGCCGGATCCGCACCCCGGCTTCGCTCGACAACCACTCAGGGGGTTGAGGAGCGCCGCGCGCAGCGCGACGCGTCTCGAAACCCCCGCGCGCGATAGCGCGCGAGACGTGGATCGCCGAGTCAGCCCTGGTCAGTCGAGCAGGTCGTGCCGCACCACGATCGCGTCGCGGCCGGGGCCCACGCCGATGGCCGAGATGCGGGCGCCCGACATGGCTTCGAGCGCGAGCACGTAGGCCTGGGCGTTGGCGGGCAGCTCGTCGAACGAGCGCACGCCCGTGATGTCCTCCGACCAGCCCGGGAACTCCTCGTAGACGGGAGTCGCGTGGTGGAAGTCCGACTGGCTCACCGGCACCTCGTCGAAGCGCACCCCGTCGACGTCGTAGGCGACGCACACCGGGATCCGCTCGAGACCCGTCAGCACGTCGAGCTTGGTGAGCACGAAGTCGGTCACGCCGTTGATGCGGGCCGTGTAGCGGGCGATAGGCGCGTCGTACCAGCCGGTGCGGCGCGGGCGGCCCGTCGTGGTGCCGAACTCGAAGCCCGCGCTGCGCAGGAACTCGCCCGACTCGTCGAAGAGCTCGGTCGGGAACGGCCCCGCCCCGACGCGCGTCGTGTAGGCCTTGACGACGGCGATCACGCGGTCGAAGCGGTTGGGCGCCACACCGGACCCCGTTGCGGCGCCACCGCTCGTGGCGTTCGACGAGGTGACGAACGGGTACGTGCCGTGGTCGACATCCAGCATCGTGGCCTGGCCGCCCTCGAACAGCACGGTCTTGCCGGCGTCGAGCGCCTGGTTCAGCACGAGCGAGGTGTCGGCGACCATCGGGCGCAGCCGGTCGACGTAGGCCAGCAGCTCCTCGACGACCTCGTCGACGGTGATCGCCCGGCGGTTGTAGACCTTGAGCAGCAGGTGGTTCTTCTGATCGAGAGCGCCCTCGACCTTCTGCCGCAGGATGTTCTCGTCGAAGAGGTCCTGGATGCGGATGCCGACCCGGTTGATCTTGTCGGCGTACGTCGGTCCGATGCCGCGGCCGGTGGTGCCGATCTGACGCTTGCCGAGGAAGCGCTCGGTGACCTTGTCGATCGTGCGGTGGTACTGCGTGATGACGTGGGCGTTGGCCGACACGAGCAGGCGCGACACGTCGACGCCGCGCGCGCTGAGCGCCTCGAGCTCGGCGAAGAGCACCTCGATGTCGACGACGACGCCGTTGGCGATCACCGGCACCACGCCCGGGCTCAGGATGCCCGAGGGCAGCAGGTGCAGCGCGTACTTCTGGTCGCCCACCACGACGGTGTGGCCGGCGTTGTTGCCGCCGTTGAACTTGACGACGTAGTCGACCCGGTCGCCGAGCAGGTCGGTCGCCTTGCCCTTGCCTTCATCGCCCCACTGGGCGCCGATCAGCACGATCGCGGGCATAGCTCTTCTCCCTTGAATGCGGACGGGATTACACCCCACCCTATCGGGCGCCGCCCGATCCGCGAGAGTACGCACTTCGGGCCGCGACACGCCGCCGCAAGCGCCAGAAGTGCGTACTCTCGCGGATCAGGCGGGCACGTGCTGCCGCACCCACTCGTGCATCACGATGGCGGCCGCGGCCGCGGCGTTGATCGAGCGGGTGGAGCCGAACTGGCGGATCTCGACGTGGGCCGACGCCGCGGCGACCGCCGCATCCGTGAGCCCCGGACCCTCCTGACCGAACAGCAGGATGCAGCGCTCGGGCAACGCGAACGCGTCGACGGGCACGGCGCCCGCGGTGTTGTCCACCGCGATGATCGGCAGCCCGCGCTCGCGCGCCCACGCGACGAGGTCATCGATGTTCGGATGCTGCAGCACGTGCTGGTAGCGGTCGGTCACCATCGCCCCGCGCCGGTTCCAGCGCCGGTGGCCGACGATGTGCACCGCCTCGGCACCGAACGCGTTGGCGCTGCGCACGATGGATCCGATGTTGAGGTCGTGCTGCCAGTTCTCGATCGCGACGTGGAACGGATGCCGTCGCGCGTCGAGATCGTCCACGATCGCCTCGAGGCGCCAGTAGCGGTAGCGGTCGACGACGTTGCGGGCATCGCCGCCCTCGAGCAGCTCGGGATCGTAGCGCGGGTCGTCGGGCCAGGCCGCCCTGCCGCCGGGCCACGGCCCGACTCCGATCGGCGTGCGATCCGTCTCGTCCACGTCCCCGAGAGTACGTACTTTTGCGCTCTAGGCGCCCGAATGCGAGCCAAAGTGCGTACTTTCGCGGACCGGGTTGACGGGCGGCGAGGGTGCGGTTATCTTATTCAACAGATCAGTTGATCAATGATATAGTTGAATAGTGGATGACGGAATGGAGACCGAGGAGCGACTGAACCGCGCGTTCCTCGCCCTGGGCGACCCGGTGAGGCGCGCGATCATCGCGCGCCTCAGCCGGGGGCCCGCCACGGTGAACGAACTCGCGGAGCCCTTCGACATCAGCCTCCAGGCGGTGTCGAAGCACATCCAGGTGCTCGAGCAGGCCGGCCTCGTGACGCGCAGCCGCGACGCGCAGCGTCGTCCGGTGCACCTCGAGCCCGCACAGCTCGAACGGCTCACCGCGTGGATCGACCGCTACCGTCTCGAGATGGAGCGGCGGTACCGCTCCCTCGACGCCCTGCTCGCATCCGCCCCCGACGCCCCACACGACAGCAAGGAGAAGGAATCATGAGCAACGCCCTGAAGGTCACGGCCCCCGAGGGTCTGCCGTTCGTCGACTTCGAGCGCGAGTTCGATGCGCCCGTCGAGGCCGTCTTCAACGCCCACCGCGACCCCGCGCTCGTGGCGAAGTGGCTCGGCCCGGACGGCTACCAGATCGACATGGCCGAGTGGGACTTCCGCTCCGGCGGAACCTGGAGCTACGTGCACCGCGACCCGGAGGGCAACGCCTACGAGTTCCGGGGCATGTTCCACACCGTTCGCGAGAACGAGTTCGCCATCCAGACCTTCGAGTTCCTCGGCTACCCCGACACCGTGAGCATCGAGTCGATGCGCTTCGAGGACCTCGGCAACGGTCGCAGTCGCCTCTCGGGCCACGCCGTCTACCCCACGCTCGAGGCTGACGAACTCGGCGCGGCTGGAGCCACCACCGCGTGGCGGAGAAACTACCCCCGCCGCATGGTCACGGCTCCAGCCGCGCTGCGGCGCCCGGGCTGTTAAGGTCGGCGCATGGCCGAGGGCTCGAGCTGGGATGCGGGGGAATGGGACGCCGCGAGCCCCGGCACGATCGTGCTCGGCGACAACCTCGAGGTGGCGCGCGCGCTGCCCGACGACAGCTTCCGCCTCATCTACCTCGATCCGCCGTTCAACACCGGCCGTACCCAGCGGCACCGCGCCGTGCAGACGGTGCGCGACGCCGACGGCGACCGCACAGGCTACGGCGGCGAGCGCTACCGCACCGTCGTGCGCACCCTCTACGGCTACGACGACCGCTTCGAGGACTACTGGGCCTTCCTCGAACCGCGGCTCGCCGAGGCCTGGCGCCTGCTCGACGCTCGCGGCACCCTCTACCTCCACCTCGACTACCGCGAGGCCCACTACGCCAAGGTCGCCCTCGACGCGCTCTTCGGGCGCGAGTGCTTCCTCAACGAGCTCATCTGGGCCTACGACTACGGCGGCAAGTCGAACCGCCGCTGGCCGGCCAAGCACGACACGATCCTCGTCTACGTGAAGGATCCGGGTGCCTACTACTTCGACAACGCATCCGTCGATCGCGAGCCCTACATGGCGCCCGGGCTCGTGACGCCCGAGAAGGTCGCGCGCGGCAAGCTGCCCACCGACGTGTGGTGGCACACGATCGTCGCGACGAGCGGCGCCGAGCGCACCGGGTACCCGACTCAGAAGCCGGAGGGCATCCTTCGGCGCATCGTGCAGGCCTCGACCGCGCCGGGCGACGCGGTGCTCGACATGTTCGCCGGGTCGGGCACGACCGGCGCCGTGGCCCACGCCCTCGGGCGCCGGTTCCTGCTCGTCGACGCCAACCCGGATGCCGTGGCCGTCATGCGCGGGCGGCTGCCGGGGGCGCGCTTCCTCGTGGCGTAGCACGACGTCATCCGCTCGCCTCGCGGCGGACGGCGGGCGCATGATGGAGGAACGCAGCGCACCAGCGAAGCCTCGCGCCGCCTGCGATTCCCCACCCGCCACGGCGTTCGCCGCACACGCACAGGAGTCGCTCATGTCCGGTCGTATCGAGATCACCACGGCAGGCAGCCTGCCGCGCACCACCGAGCTCATCGCCGCGAACCGCGCCCGCACCTTCGCCGACGACGGCTTCACCCTGCAGCGCACCCCCGAGTTCGACGCGCTCGTCGCCGAGGCGGTCGGCGGGCTCGTGGCGCGCCAGAAGGACGCCGGGCTGACGCTCGTGGGCGACGGCGAGTTCGGCAAGGCCATGTCGAGCGCCGTCGACTACGGCGCCTGGTGGTCGTACTCGTTCCAGCGCGTCTCGGGCCTCTCGCTCACCGAGGAGAACGCGCTCAACCAGGCGCCCGTGCGCGCGGAGCCCGGCAACATCCGCCTCACCTCGTTCAGCGACCGACGCGACCGGGGCGTCTTCGCCGAGGCGTACGCGGATGCCACCACGGTCCCCACGGGACGTGTCGCCACCCCCTTCCCGAGCGCCACCGGCGAGCTGAGCTACATCGGGCACGACGCGGTCGCCGCCGACATCGCCAACCTGAAGGCGGCCCTCGCCGCGAACGGGCTCGAGACGGGCTTCATCACGAGCATCGCGCCCGGCTCGGCCGCCCGCGTGCTCAACCAGCACTACGCCACCGACAGGGACTACGTGTGGGCGTGGGCGGCGGCGCTCCGCGAGGAGTACACGGCGATCATCGAGGCGGGCCTCGTGCTGCAGGTCGACGACCCCTCGCTCGCCGAGAACTGGGACCAGATCAACCCCGAGCCGAGCGTCGACGACTACCGCGCGTTCTCCCGCGAGCACATCGAGGCCCTCAACTGGGCGCTGCGCGACCTGCCGCAGGACCGCATCCGCTACCACCTCTGTTGGGGCAGCTGGCACGGCCCGCACACGACCGACATCGAGTTCCGGCACATCATCGACCTCATGCTCGAGGTGAACGCCGGCGCCTACTCGTTCGAGGCGGCCAACGCACGGCACGAGCACGAGTGGAAGCTGTGGCGCGAGGTGCAGCTGCCCGCAGGCAAGAAGGTGATCCCGGGCGTCGTGGGGCACTCGACCAACGTCGTGGAGCATCCGCAGCTCGTCGCCGACCGCATCGAGGCCTTCGCCTCGGTCGTCGGCCCCGACAACGTCATCGCCTCGACCGACTGCGGGCTCGGCGGACGGGTGCACCCGCAGATCGCGTGGGCGAAGATCGAGGCGCTCACCGAGGGGGCGCGCATCGCCTCCGCCCGACTGTTCGGATGAGCGGCGAGCGGCGCGTCGATACGCTGTGGGCATGACCCCGCAGCACGAGGCCCGGCCGCACATCGAGAGCTGGCTCACCGACATGGATGGCGTGCTCGTGCACGAGAACCACGCGCTTCCCGGCGCGCCCGAACTCATCCACCAGTGGGTCGAGTCGGGCACCCCGTTCCTCGTGCTCACCAACAACTCGATCTTCACGCCGCGCGACCTCGCGGCGCGGTTGCGGGCATCCGGGCTCGAGGTGCCCGAGGAGCGCATCTGGACCTCGGCGCTCGCGACGGCCGAGTTCTGCAAGAGCCAGATCCCCGGCGGTTCGGCGTTCGTGATCGGCGAGGCGGGGCTCACGACCGCGCTGCACGAGGCGGGCTTCGTGATGACCGAGACCGCGCCCGACTTCGTGGTGGTCGGCGAGACCCGCAACTACTCCTTCGAGGCGATCACCAAGGCGATCCGCCTGATTAACGACGGGGCGCGTTTCATCGCCACGAACCCGGATGCCACCGGGCCGTCAGCAGACGGCGTGCTGCCCGCCACCGGCGCGATCGCCGCGCTCATCACGAAGGCCACCGGCAAGGACCCGTACGTGGTCGGCAAGCCGAACCCGATGATGTTCCGCTCGGCGATGAACAAGATCGGGGCCCACTCCGAGACCACCGCGATGATCGGCGACCGCATGGACACCGACATCGTCGCCGGCATCGAGGCAGGTCTGCACACGGTGCTCGTGCTCACCGGCATCAGCGACGCGGCCGAGATCGCGCGCTACCCGTTCCGTCCCTCGGAGACGCTCGCGGGCGTGCACGAGCTGCTGCCGTAGCCGGGGACCCTCTCCGCGAGCGCTACCCGAATCGGCGAGCGCTGCCCGTAGACCGGTAGCGCTCGCCGTTTTCGGTAGCGCTCGGCGTCAGCCGGTCGCCTCGCCCTCGGCGGGTGCGGGCGGCGGCACCGCGAGCGAGCCGGTGAGCGGCTCACCCGAGCTGCGGTTCACAAAGCAGTAGTAACTGCGATCGCCCGCGTCCCACTGCTCGCTCGTGGCCGGATAGCTGCCCAGGACCTGCACGTCGGTGTACTGCCCGGCGGCCGCGAGATCGAGCACACCCGGTGCCGAGCACAGCAGGGCGAGCTGCCCCTGCAGCGCCTCGGTTCCCGGGAACGGGTCGTCGGTGACCCCCTCGGCCGACGGCGGGAAGACACCGCGGTACACGAGTTGGGCCGGATGCGGGTCGGCGCAGTCGACGACGGTGAACTCCTCGGCCCAGGGGTCGTCGAAGTCGTCGAGGCATTCGCCGCCGAGCAGCTCATCCCACGCCCAGACGCCCGGCTCGACGGGCCCCATCGGCAGCGTGGTCGCGGAGGGACTCGGACTGGGGCTCGGCGATGTGCTCGGCAGCGGTGCGGCCGCGGGACCGATGAGGTCGGGCAGGCGCGTTCCGAGCAGGAACAGGGCGACGAGGGCGAGCACTGCGACGACGCCACCTGCCACGCCCAGCAGGACCTTCTGCGCCCGCGAGATCTCGCCGCGATGCGGGGCGGCCTCGGGCACCGCCTCGGGCGTGCGGGCACGCGCGAACGGTGCCTGCGAGCTGCCCGGCTCCGCTTCGTAGTCGCGGAAGTTCTCTTCGCCGAAGAGCGACTCGAGCGCCGAGGTGGTGCCCGAGTCCTGTGCGATCGCACTCGCGCCGAGCAGCTCGGTGGCGGCGAGCTCGGATGCCACGAGCCGCTCCGTCGGTTCGGGTTGCGACACGGGCGGCTGGGTCGCAGCGGGCTCGGCGGGCGCCGGCATGGCATCCATCATCTGCGTCGGCACATCCCAGCTGGGAGCGCCGGGCGCGGCCGGCGGCTCGGACGGCGGGGGTGTCCAGGCGACGGTCGGCGGTGGCTCGCTCGGCTCGATGAGCGGCGGAGGCACGGGGGCCGGCGGCGGCACGTGGGTTCCGGTCGGGGGCACGTCGGCGGGTGGTGGCGGGACATCGGACGGCGGAAGGCCGTTGATCGGCGGCGAGATGAGCGACGGCGAGGTGGGCGGCGCGGGCGCGACCGG
>SMFF01000121.1_pt1 | contig 16810 bp, 17 predicted proteins | sample 2456181 | NCBI WGS metagenome assembly SMFF01 (sample SAMN10132611, study PRJNA489261) | soil metagenome | isolation source: day120 antibiotic-loamy sand soil ammended with raw manure from dairy cow... | place: USA | collected 2015-04-01
CGTCACACGCTCGCTCATCGACGTGACACGCTTCGACGCGGAGTTCGGCCGCACCGCGACGGTCGAACTCGCCGACGGCATCGAGCGCACCTGGCGTGAGATCGAGGCGTCCGGATGAGCGCGCCGTCGGTGACCGTGGCGGTGCTGACCTATAACGGTGAGCGGTACCTCGACGAGCTGCTCACCGCCGTCGAGCGGCAGCGGTACGACGGCGAGGTCGAGTTGCTCGTGATCGACTCGGGATCCACGGATGCGACGCTCGAGATCGTGGCGCGGCATCCGCTCGTGCGCCTGCACGAGATCCCGAACAGCGAGTTCGGCCACGGTCGCACCCGCGATCTCGCGGCCCGGCTCGCGACCGGGGAGTTCGTGGCGTACCTGACCCACGACGCCGTTCCGGCATCCGCCGACTGGTTGAACGGGCTCGTCGAGCCGCTGCGCGACGACGAGCGCATCGCTGCCGTTGTCGGCAAGCAGATTCCGCGACCGGATGCGCCCCCGGTGCTCAAGTATGACATCCAGCGAGTGTTCGAGCGCCTCGGGCCCGACTACGGGTACACGGTCGTATACGACGACGGCACCCTCACTGACGAGGGCGTGCGCAACGCGGCTGCGTTCTACTCGGATGCCAACTCGGCCGCCCGGCGTTCGGTGCTGACGGGCTCGGTGCCGTATCGGGACGTGCCCTACGCCGAGGATCAGCAGTTCGGACGTGATGTGCTCGACGCGGGGTTGCGTAAGGCGTACGCACCGCGAGGAGCCGTGCTGCACTCGAATGACGTGACCTTCGCCACACTCGCCGATCGGATCTCGGCAGACCAGAACGGCTTACGCTCGATCGGTCGCGAGCTGCCCCGGGTCTCACGGAAGGCCGCGTTCGCGCAGGCGCTGCGGTGGGCCTATCTCGACGCTCCGCGGATCGTCGTCGACCGGGAGTACCCCGCCGCGCGAAGCCTGTGGTGGCTGCTGGCTAACCCGTGGTGGCAGCTGCGCAAGTGGAACGCCTACCGGCGCGCGAGCAATGGCTGAGATCAGCCGATCAGCTCGCGGTAGTGCGTGTCGAGTTCGCGCGCACTCGCGGTGAGACTGCGCTCACGCACGACGAACTCCCGTGCGGCTACCGACATGCGGCGGTAGTCCGCGTCGGGCAGCTCGAGCAGTTCACGGATCGCGTCGGTAAGTGCGGGGACGTTGCTCTCGGGAACCACGATGCCCGTGGTGCCGTCGAGGAGCATCTCCGGTGCACCGCCACTCGCGTACGTCACGACGGGCACACCGAGGGCCTGCGCCTCGAGCAACACGAGTCCGGCCGCCTCGCGTCGGCCGCCGCTCAACTGTGTCGGGAGCACGAGCGCGCGTGCGCCTCGGATGATTTCGCGCACCTCGTCGCGCGATCGACCGCCGAGGAACGTGATAGCAGGCGCTAGCTCCGCGGCGCGCCGGAGTTCACTCTCCAGCGGACCTTCACCGACGTAGACGAGTCGGTGGGGTGACCGAAGCGCCAGCTGCTGTGAGGCGGCCAAGAGGTCGCGCGGGCCCTTGAGCTCGGTGAGCGCGCCGACGAAGACGATGGTCGCCTCATCTGATGCGGTGCGTGGCGTCGGCTGGAAATAGTCGGTGTCGACGCCCAGATAGTGCACCGCGAGCTTCTTCGCATCTGCGCCACCATCGATCGCGCGATCCGCCAGGTAGCGGCTGACGGCGAGGATCCGTGCACTCGCGGCATATGCGCCGAGGGTCGATCTGCGACGAACGCCATCGACGTAGCGCTGCAGTGCCCCTCCGGACGTCGATTCTTTGGCGACCGTCGCGAACACGTCGTACCCGTGGACCGTTGTCACGAGTGGCACTCCGTTGGCTCGTGCTGCAGCGGCTGCGGGTTCCGACCAGGTCCCGAAATGCTGGTGCACGAGTGCCGGTCCGAAATGCCGAATTGCACGCGCCTGTCGACGTCCGAACGCCAGTGAGGTGCGAGCTCGACGGGCGAACGGGCCTCCTAGTGGAGTGGCGTCACGCACGGGAATGCCGAGCGCATCGTCGTGGATGTCGGCGACCCGAGCGAACGCCTCGAACTCATATCGATCGCCGAGGAGCGCTGCATGCTGCAGTACAAAGTACGTGGGAGGAACCCGCAGCGCGCCCGTCGTGACGGCGACGCGAGGCAGGGGGTTCACGTCGCCTCAGACTGCGGCGCGGCCGATGACGCGGTAGGCCGCACCCGGCCAGGCTTCGGCGGAGCTGATGCGTCGCCCGTCGACGACGGCCTTCACACCCGGCACCTGTGCGCCGCTGACGTCTCGGTACTCGGCGTGGTCCGCCTGGATGATGACCGCGTCCGCGGCACGAGCGGCACCGAGCCGGCCACGCGAAGCGCCTCGACCGTCGCGAAGACGCCCGAGAACGCCGTCTCCTTGACGCCCCCGCGGTAGGCCGCACCGAGCACGGCAACGCGTGCGCCGGTGAGATCGCCGTAGGCGCCCTCGAGCAGCGTGACCGCGTGATGCGGCATGCCGGCGTTCGCCTCGCGCGCCGCGCGCACGACGGTCGCATCCGGATCGTTCCAGAGGTAGAGCCGCGGATACACGGGGATGCAGTGGCCGCCCACCGCGATGCCCGGCCGGTGGATGTGACTGTAGGGCTGCGAGTTCGAGGCGTCGATCACCTGATAGACGTCGACACCGATCTGCTCGGAGTAGCGCGCGAACTGGTTGGCGAGCCCGATGTTGACGTCCCGATAGGTGGTCTCGGCGAGCTTGGCGAGCTCGGATGCCTCGGCCGAGCCGAGATCCCAGACCCCGTTCGGGCGGGGAAGGTCGTCGCGCTCGTCGAAGTCGAGCACCGCCTCGTAGAACTCGACGGCACGACGGGCACCCTCCTCGGAGAGTCCGCCGATGAGCTTCGGGTACTTGCGCAGGTCTTCGAAGACGCGTCCGGTGAGCACGCGCTCGGGCGAGAAGACGAGGTGGAAGTCCTTACCCTCGGTGAGTCCGGATACTTGCTCGAGCAACGGCTTCCAGCGTGTGCGCGTGGTACCCACCGGAAGGGTCGTCTCGTAGGCCACGAGCGTTCCGGCTGTGAGGTGCTCGCCGAGCGAACGGGTTGCGGCATCCATCCAGCCGAAGTCGGGTTCGGCGGTCTGCTCGTCGACGAAGAGCGGCACGACGAGCACGACGGCGTCTGCGCCGGGAACCGCGTCAGCGTAGTCGGTGGTGGCGCGCAGGCGCCTGGCCGGAACGAGTTCGGCGAGCTTCTCTTGCAGGTGCGCCTCACCCGGGAACGGTTCGCGGCCCTGGTTGACGAGGTCGACCGTCGTCGGGTTCACATCGACGCCGACCACCTCGTGACCCTTGGAGGCGAACTGGACGGCGAGGGGGAGTCCGATCTTCCCCAGGGCGATAACGGCGATCTTCACGTATGAGCTCTCTTGTCGGGCGAAGTCACGATTCTACCGAGCGCTCGTCGCGCGACGCTGCGAGGGCGTCCTGCAACCTCGCCTCGGAGAGGGTGAGTTCACGGGCCAGTCGTGTCGTGGCCCGCGCGGCCTGTACCGAGCGCTTGTAGTCGACGACGACGTAGAAGAGGAACGCGACGATCGCCGCATAGAACAGCGAGGTGCTTGGGCGTCGGGGTGGCCCGGATGAGGTAGGCCGCGATCGCGACCATCGCCACGATCAGGATGATCTGGAACCACATGGTGCGCTCCTAGTTCACGATCAGGTCGACGAGGATGTTGATCGAGTTGAGCAACGACTGCCCCTTCGCCTTCGAATAGTCGGTGTACAGCACCTCGACCGGGAACTCGCGCCAAGGCAGGCCCGTCCGCCCCAGTTGCAGCACGATCTCGGAGGCGTGCGCCATCCGGTCCTGCTGCAGGTGGATGCCACGGGCTGCATCGACTCGGATCACGCGGAGGCCGTTGTGCGCGTCGGTCAGACGCAGGCCGGTCGTTCGGTTGGTGACCACGACGGCGGTCTTCAGGACGAGCTTCTTCAGGGCGCCCGGCTTGGTGCGGTCGTCAAGAAAGCGTGAGCCGAACACGATCGCGGCCCCCTCGCCGCGCGCCAGTTCGACCATCGCGACGGCATCCACGACGCGGTGCTGACCGTCGGCGTCGAATGTCACGATGTAGCGGCAGCTCGGCTGCTCCCTCACGTAGGAGATCCCCGTCTGCAGGGCGGCACCCTGACCCAGGTTGAGCGGATGCCGCAGCACCCGAGCTCCAGCGGCTTCGGCGATCGCAGCCGAGTCGTCCGTCGATCCGTCGTCGATGCACACGATGTGCACGAAGTTCTCGCGGAGTTCGGCGATGACCTCGGCGATCACCGAGGCCTCGTTGTAGAGCGGGATGACGACCCAGCTTTCGGGGTCGGCGGCCCTGGCTGTCGGGTCGCCAGAGGGCACATCGCTCATACGGCCATTCTGACAGAACGCGATAGCCTTGCCTGGTTCCCCACTGAGCACGAGACAAGAGGAAGACCCCTGCTGTGAGCCGCCCCGACAACGTCCGCATCGTGGACTCCGCGGACGTCGCCGAGTCGGCATCGATCGGGGCGGGCAGCTCGATCTGGCACCTCGCCCAGGTGCGCGAGGACGCCGTGCTGGGGGAGAACTGCATCGTCGGTCGCGGCGCGTACATCGGCACCGGCGTGAGCCTCGGAGACAACTGCAAGGTTCAGAACTACGCCCTCGTCTACGAGCCCGCGCGTCTCGCTGCCGGCGTGTTCATCGGGCCGGCGGTCGTGCTCACGAATGACACCTACCCGCGCGCCATTAATCCCGACAGCACACTCAAGAGCGCACATGACTGGGAGCCGGTGGGCGTCACAATCGAACGTGGGGCCTCGATCGGGGCCCGTGCGGTATGTGTGGCCCCGGTGACCGTTGGCGAGTGGGCGACCGTCGCCGCGGGCGCGGTGGTGACCAAGGACGTACCGGCGCACGCGCTCGTCGCGGGAGTGCCGGCGCGGCGCCTTGGCTGGGTCGGGCGCGCGGGAGTGCCCCTCGTGGCCGAAGGTGAAGGCTTCCGGTGCCCGCAGACGGGCGCCTACTACGAAAGGGCAGGCGAGGGCCTGCGAGAGGTCGAGCAGTGAACGATTTCATCCCCGCGGCGAAGCCCATCATCGGCGAGGAGGAGCGCGAGGCCGTCGACCGCGTGCTGCGCTCCGGCATGGTTGCGCAGGGACCAGAGGTGGCGGCGTTCGAGCAGGAGTTCGGCGCGCACTTCGCGGACGGGCGTGAGACGGTGGCCGTGAACTCCGGCACCGCGGGTCTGCATCTCGGCCTGCTCGCGGCCGGTATCGGCCCCGGCGACGAGGTCATCGTGCCGTCGTTCACTTTCGCAGCGACGGGCAACTCGGTGGCACTCACAGGAGCGTCGCCGGTCTTCGCCGACATCGAGCCCGAGCACTTCAGCCTCGACCCGGCCTCGGTGGAGGCGGCGATCACGCCGCGTACCAAGGCGATCATGCCGGTGCATCTGTATGGGCACCCGGCGCACATGACGGAGCTGCAGGCCGTCGCCGATCGCCATGGCCTCGCGATCTTCGAGGATGCCGCCCAGGCCCACGGCGCGGCGCTCGGCGGCCGCAAGGTCGGCACCTTCGGCCGTTTCGCGATGTTCAGCCTGTACCCGACCAAGAACATGACCTCGGGCGAGGGTGGGATGATCGTCGCCGATGCGCCCGATCTCGCGCGCCAGGCGCGGCTGCTGCGCAATCAGGGCATGGAGCAGCAGTACCGTAACGAGGTCGTCGGCTTCAACGCCCGAATGACCGACATCCACGCCGCCATCGGCCGCGTGCAACTGACCAAGGTCGACGACTGGACGGCTCAGCGACAGCGCAATGCCGCGTTCCTCGACGAGAACCTGCACGGCGTCATCGTGCCGCCGGTCGCCGAGGGAGCGGTCCACGTGTATCACCAGTACACGATCCGCGTGGCCGACGACCGCGGGGGGTTCGTGAACGCCCTGCGCGAGGAGCACCACGTGGGCTCGGGGGTCTATTACCCGATCCCGAACCACCGGCTGCCCTCGCTCGCGTCGTATGCGCCGGGCCTCGAGCTGCCGGAGACGGAGCGCGCCGCCGCGGAGGTCGTCTCGTTGCCCGTGCATCCCTCGCTCTCGCAAGCGGACCTGGAACGCATCGTCGCCGCCGTCAACGCCATCGCAGGGGCGGGCGCCTGATGGCGGCTCTGCGAGCGGGGCTGCTCGGCGTCGGCATGATGGGGCGGCACCACGCCCGTGTGCTGCGTGAGGTGCCGGGCGTCGAGCTCGTGGCGATCGCCGACCCCGGCGGTGACCCGCACGGGGTGGCGGGCGAGCTGCCCGTGCTGCCCGATGTCGCGGCGCTCATCGATGCCGGTCTCGATCTCGCGGTTGTCGCGGTCCCCACACGTTTCCACGAGGAGGCGGCGCTCGCGCTCGCGGAGGCTGGCGTGCACACGCTCGTGGAGAAGCCCATCGCCGACACCGTCGAGGCGGGGCAGCGGATGGTCGACGCGTTCGCGTCACGTGGACTCGTGGGTGCTGTGGGTCACGTCGAACGTTTCAACCCGGCCCTGCTGGAAGCGCGACGGCGTATCCGGGCCGGTGAGCTCGGGGCGGTGTATCAGATCGCGACACGTCGCCAGGGACCCTTCCCGTCCCGCATCGCCGACGTGGGAGTCGGCAAGGATCTCGCTTCCCACGACATCGACCTGACGGCGTGGGTCGCCGACTCGCCCTATACGACGGTGTTCGGTCAGATCGCGCTCAAGAGCGGACGCCCGCACGAGGACATGATCCTCGCGACCGGGCGTCTCGCGAACGGCATCATCGTGAACCACGTCGTGAACTGGCTCAGCCCCATGAAGGAGCGCCTCACCATCATCACCGGTGAAAAAGGCACCTTCGTCGCCGACACGTCCACGGGCGACCTGACGTTCCACGCGAACGGCACCTTCCCGCTCGAATGGGAATCGGTGACGGCTTTCCGCGGCGTGAGTGAGGGCGACATGATCCGCTACGCCATCCAGAAGCGCGAGCCGCTGCGCGTGGAGCAGGAGGCGTTCCGCGACGCGATCCTCGGTGAACCGAGCGAGGTCGTCACGATGGAGCAGGGCCTGCGCACGCTCGGCGTGGTGGAAGCCATGCTCGAGTCGTCTCGGTCGGGCCGATCTGTCGAGCTCTGAGCGCCATGCGCGTCGTCATCGCGAGCCGCATCTACCTGCCCGAGCCCGCGGCGGCATCGCTGCGACTGGACTCGTTGTGCGCCGCGCTTCTCAGTCGCGCGGTCGAGGTCACGGTGCTCACCACCCGTCCACCCGCCGGTTCCGCGAGCGAGAATGACCTGACTGCTGAGGTGCGGCGGGCGTGGGTGCTCCGCGATCGCGACGGCTACGTGCGGGGCTACGCGCAGTACATGAGCTTCGACATCCCCCTCTTCTTCCGGCTGCTGTTCGTGAAGCGACCCGACGTCGTCGTCGTCGAACCGCCACCGACGACCGGCAGCGTCGTGCGCGTCGTGTGTGCACTTCGTCGCATCCCGTACGTGTACTACGCGGCGGACGTGTGGTCGGATGCGGCCGTCAACGCGACCACGTCGAGACTCGTCATTCGCGTGCTCCGCGCGCTGGAGCTGTTCGCGTGGCGCGGCGCCCGCGCCGTTCTCTCTGTCTCAGAGGCGATGACGCGGAGGCTGGCGGAGCTGGGTGTCGCCGACACCGTGCTGACGGTCGGAAACGGGGTCGAACCCGCTCACTTCACCTCCGATGGGGCTGCGGTCGATCTGGACGCTCCGTACCTCGTGTACACCGGCACCGCATCCGAGGTGCATGGCGCAGTGATCTTCGCGAAGGCGTTCGCGCGTATTCACGCCCGGCGACCGGATGCGACGCTCGTCTTCGTGGGGCAGGGTTCGGATTGGTCTCTGCTGGAGGAGATCGCGGCCACGTTGCCGGACGGCGCCATTCGTCTTGTTCCTCGGGTGGCCCCCGCCGACGTCGCCGCGTGGTTGCGGGGCGCGCGGGGCGCCCTGGCCAGTGTGAGGCCGGGAACCGGCTACGGATTCGCGTTCCCCACCAAGCTGTACGCGGCTGCCTTGTGCGGCACCCCGGCCATCTTCGCGGGGGAGGGTCCCGCAACCGAGTTCCTCACCGACACGGTTGCGGGCGTTGCTGTGGCCTACGACGAGGCGCAGGTTGCCATCGCCATGGAGCAGGCTCTGGATGCCGCGGTGGATCCGGAGCGGCGGCGAGCCATCCGAGATTGGGCACAACGCACCGCCGCCGGCCGCAGCGCGGCGGAGGGTGCCGCGGATGCCGTCATGGAGGTCGTAGCGTGACCCACGCGGTCGAGGTCATCGTGCCTGTCCACGACGAGAGGCGCCCCACGCAACGGGCCGTTTCCTCGCTGCTCCGATCGGGTCTTGACGACTCGCAACTGCGGGTGACGGTCGTATGCCACAACGTGGACGTGAACGCGATCCGGGCGACTCTCGATGGTGCCGTCGCATCTCGCGTGCGCTTGGTCGAATTGCACGATGGTCTGACGACTCCCGCAGCACCCTTCAATTTCGGCATCGAGAACTCGCGAGCCGACTACGTGTCGATCATGGGCTCCGACGACCTGTTGGAGGATGGGGCCCTCGCCGCGTGGCTCGATCTCGCGCGACGCCATCGGCTGAGCGCCGTGATCCCCGCCGAGCGCCACGACACGGGCGCGAAGGTGAGGACGCCCCCGGTGCGATGGGGAAGGGTGGCGGGGCTCGACCCGCTGCGGGATCGACTGGCGTATCGCACCGCACCCCTGGGCCTGCTGAAGCGGGAAACCCTCGGCGCCTTGGGCTTGCGCTTTCCGACTCATCTTCGAAACGGCTCGGACCAGTTGTTCGGCCTCAAGTTGTGGTTCTCCGGTGAGCGGATCGGATACGGTCGCGGCCTGCCCTCGTATGTCGTAGGGAACGATGCCCCGAGCCGGGTCACCTTTCAGGCGACCCCGCCGGAGCAGGACTTCGCGGCGATCACCGAATTGGTCGAGGATTCCTGGTTCACTGCCCAGGATGCCGGGGTGCGCCGCGCGATCATCGTCAAGACCGTGCGGATACATGTGTTCTCCGGAGTTCTCGTGCGACTGCGAGAAGAGCGCTGGACTGAGCGTGATGCAGAGTACCTGGCCGCCTTGCTGGCCAGGTACCGCGAATCGGCCCCCGCCTGGGAGCGCAGCCTGTCGATCGCAGATCGTCGTCTGATCGACGCGATCTCCTCCGGGTCCGCAGCTGTCTCGACTCTTCGAAGGCTGTCGACCGAGCGGACGGAGTTTCGTCGGCCCGCGGCGATACTGACGCGGCATCCTGCCGGCATCCTCGCTCGCGACGGTGCACCTCGCTTCATGATCGCGTCGCGCCTGTTGTAGGGCTGGGTCGATATCGCGCGTCTGCCCGGGTGCTCGTCGAAGCTCGCACGCGCAACTTAAGCTGCTGTGGTGCGAGTTGTGACGTGGGTCGAGGGGAAGATCCTCCGATTGATCCCCGAACGCGTTCTGGCACGATTGCTTCCGCAACGTCTGCGTTGGGACCCCTCGGCCCTTCCCGGTCCGCCCGAGCTACCCGACGCCGACATCACCTTGTACATCGCTCCCGTCAACTTCGCGGGCCAAGGCTGGCTGTGGGCTCGAAGCGTCGATAACCACATCCCCGGGGCGGCGGCCATGAATATGGTTGCGGACCTGCCGAACGCGTTCCGATTGCGCGCCGACCGCACCATCCCGTACGGCGCCTATGTGGCGTCCCGGCGGTGGCAGCGCAGCGAGTTCGAAGCGGTCGCGGACCGTTTCACGCACGTCATGGTGGAGGCGGAACGCAACCCGTTCGGCGCGCCACTTGACGAATCCTGTGGTCGTCAGGTCGAGCGACTCCGCGCTAGGGGGGTGCAAGTGCTCATGCTCTGCCACGGAAGCGACATCCGTTCACCTGAGTTGCACGCATCGACCGAACCAGAGTCGCCATTCCGCGACGTGCTCCGAGATCGCGTACCCCACGTCGAACGGCAGGTTCAGCGCAACAAGAGCCTTCTCGCGCGTCTCGCGGCACCGGTCTTCGTCTCCACTCCGGGACTGTTGCTCGATGTGCCCTCGGCGAGCTGGCTTCCGGTCGTGGTGGAGCCCGAGCGCTGGATCGCCGCAACGCCACTCTGGTCCGAGCGACGGCCCGTCGTCGTGCACGCACCGAGTAAGTCCCATGTGAAGGGATCCCCGTTCGTCGATCTCGCCATGGAGCGTCTTCACGCCGAGGGGCTCATCGAGTACCGGCGCTTGTCGGGAGTCGCGCACGACTCCATGCCCGATCACTATGGGAGTGCGGACATCGTCATCGACCAGCTGAGGCTCGGTGACTACGGCGTCGCCGCCTGCGAAGCCATGGCCGCCGGGCGAGTCGTGATCGGGCACGTCTCCGCACAGGTGCGGGACCACGTTCTGGCGACGACCGGGCGACGTCTTCCCATTCTCGAGGCGACACGACACGATCTCGAGCGCGTCGTTCGCGATGTTCTCGCAGACCGATCGACGGCCACTCGGTACGCCGCAGAGGGCCCGGAGTTCGTGCGCGACGTGCACGACGGTCGTCGTTCCGCCGCTCAATTGGCCTCGGTACTGCGTTAGGAGTCGCCGACCGTGTCGATCTGCGGCGGGCGGGAACGCGGATCGAACCGGGCATCGGGCACCCACCCTCGACGCCTCGCGTGCCACGCGGTCATCGCGGAGGCGTCATCGCTCGCGATGAGGAGATCGGCGCGGGATATCCACGTGCGCGCGTCCGGATGCCGGCGGATCGAACGCCACGTCACGCGGCCGGGATCCAGCGGACCGATCGAATTCAGCATGCGTCCCGCGGGGGACTGCGCCAGCCGCCGGTAGATCGCCTGCGCACCGAGACGGCGCAGCATCCGTGTGCAGCCGTCAGGCGGCACCGCAAGGTAGCTCTCGGGGGGCGCGGCGAGGTGGAGGTCGACTCCGATCACCTCGATCCTCGCGCGAGGGTTGCGCTCGAGCACACGGTCGACAAGCGACTCGCCCACGACCTTCGCCGCCGTGGGCCGAGCGACGACGACGGTGACGGTTTCCGACTCGGTCATGCCCGACCGCCCGTCACGTGCGCGCGGAGCGCTCGGATGCGGGGGAGCAGCTGCTCGTCACGAGCCAGATGTTGCGACCATGCGGTGGCCGCCGCGAGATCGTCGGCCGACATCGTTGCAGCAGTCTCGGCCGTGGCGATGATGGCGTCCGCGAAGTCCTCGACCGTAACGGCGTTCGCCGGGAACCACATCGGCCGTCCACGGAGCACGGTCGATGTCGCCGTCTCCGGATGGTGCAGCGCGGCGATGGGCAGCCCGCTGGCCGCGTACTCGAAGACCTTGCCGCTCGTGACGTATCGGCTATGGCTGATGATCAGCAGCAACGCATCGAGCTCCTGGTACACCCGGGACACCTGGGTTTTCGACACGGGACCGCGGTAGCTCACAGCGTCATCGGCATACGCCTCAAGCAGGGATGCGGTATCGCTGTCGGCATCGCTGAAGTGACCGAGGCGGCCGAAGAACTCCAGTCGCGCGTCCGCCACCAGGGTCGAACGTCTTCGTGCCAGCCGCCAGGCGTCGAGCGTCTCCTTGAGCGGGATCGGCCCGTAGATGGTGCCCAGGTATCCGAAGACGAGGGCGGCGGAGTCGGGGCGGCGGGTGCGATCCGCGTCGATGAACTCGGGGTCGTAGCCGTTCGAGACGACATGGAAATGCTCCGCACGGTGGGGGAACTGCGTGGCGTGCCAGTCCCGGATCGGTTCATTCACGAACCACGCCTCCACCGCGTCCTCCAGCAGTCTCCGCTCGAGCGCGCGAGAACCAGGGTGCGTTTCCACCGTCTCTCCCGTGTAGACGTCGAGATGCCAGGCGTCCCGATGATCCATCACGTAGGGAACGTTTGCTCGACGATGGAGCACCTGTCCCGGGACGAAGTCGACGTTCGGGTTGGCGGAACCGACGACCAGGGAGACGGGGTGGCGTCGGTGGATCTGCCGAGCCGCGCGTGCAAGGGGGCGCGCCCAGGTGCCGTAATTCTTCTCGGGGAAACCCCACCGCGCCCGCAGGTTGCGGATGAAGTTCCATAGGGGCGGAGAACTCACGCGAAGACGCGGCCATTTCGCGAGATCATCTTCGCCACGCTGCGGATCGAAGGGGATGCGCACGACCTCGACGCGTGGATCGATCTTGGCCTCTGCGTCGGGGTCGGCTCCAGTCAGGCGTTCGAAGGTGTCGCGAGTGGCGGTGAGCACGGTGACGCGCCAGCCTTCCCTCGCAAAGGCATTCGCCGTCGCGAGGGCTCGGTACATGCCGGCCCCACGGGAGGGCGGATACCCCCACGCCACGTAGAGGACGTGCGGACGGGAACTCGGGAGGTTCTCGTTCACCCGTCGAGTCTACGAGAAGGGCCGTCCGGCCCCTCCGGCTACGCTCGTGTCGTGAAGATCCTCAGTGTTGTCGGCGCCCGACCGCAGTTCGTCAAGCTGGCTCCCGTTGCGCACGCGTTCACGGGGCGCGCCGAGCACATCATCCTTCACACGGGTCAGCACTACGACGAGCGCATGAGCGACGCCTTCTTTCGTGACCTGGGAATCCCTGCGCCCGATGTGAACCTGGGAGTCGGGTCCGGATCGCATGGTGCCCAGACGGGAGCCATGCTCGAGGGGATCGAGCGGGTTCTCACCGAGAAGATGCCCGATTGGGTGCTCGTGTATGGAGACACCAACTCGACGATCGCGGCAGCCCTCGCGAGCGTGAAGCTCCATCTGCCCTTGGCGCACCTTGAAGCGGGCCTGCGGTCGTTCAATCGCAGGATGCCCGAGGAACACAATCGGGTGCTGACGGATCACGCAGCGGATCTCCTGCTCGCTCCGACCACCGTGGCGATGGACAATCTCGTGCGAGAGGGGCTGGCGGAGCGGAGCGTGTTGGTCGGCGACGTCATGACGGACGTGCTGTACGCGACCCGCGACGCGGTCGCCGCAAATCCGGCCCCATTCGGCCTCGGTGACGGCGACTATGTCGTCGCGACGTTGCACCGGCCCGACAACACCGACGACCCGTACCGCCTGCAGGCGATCATCGATCAACTGGCGAGCCTGTCGCTTCCGGTGCTCCTGCTGGCTCACCCGCGGCTGGTGCGTCTCGCCGGCGAGTCCGGCATGCGGCTCGATCGTGGTGCCATCCGCGTCGTGGATCCGCTGCCGTATCCGGACCTTGTCTCCGCTGTCATGAAGAGCGCGGGCGTCATCACTGACTCCGGTGGCTTGCAGAAGGAGGCGTTCCTCTTGCGCGTTCCGTGCACTACGGTGCGGCCGGAGACCGAGTGGGTGGAGACGGTCGAGCTCGGGTGGAATGTCCTCGTCGGAGCCGATCTGTCGGCGCTCGCCACTGCGGCGATGCGTGCCGCGCCGGTGCCCACCGATGCGACACCGTACGGCACGGGCCACGCCGCGGACACCGTGGCGGATGCGCTTCTCTCTCGAGGCGCCTAGTCGGTAAGTCCTGCCAGGGCGGCCTGAGCCGCGAACTCGGGCACTGCTTTCACGAGTTCCGGGAAGGTGCCATTCGCGACCACGCGACCCTTGCTCATGAAGAAGATGATGTCGGAGTCGACGACCGTCGACAGCCGGTGCGCGACGGTGATGATGGTCATCGAGCCGCGCAGCGAGCGGATCGCGGTGGTGACGGCCGCCTCCGTCGCGGTGTCCAGAGCACTTGTCGCTTCGTCCATGACGAGCACCAGCGGATCGGCGTAGAGAGCCCGCGCGATCCCGAGACGCTGGCGTTGTCCTCCCGACAGTGCCAGCCCGCGCTCTCCGACTCGACCATCGATGCCACCGAGCCGACCGTCGACGGTGTCGAGCAGTTGGGCACGCTCCAGCGCATTCTTGACACGCTCCCGATCGAAATCGTTCTCCCACGTGAGTGCGACGTTCTGAGCCACGCTGGAGTCGAAGATCGACACATCCTGCGGCACATAGGCGACTCGACTGCGCCACGAGTTCGTATAGTCCCGAAGCTGTCTGCCGTCGACTTCGATGGAGCCTTCAGTCGGTTCGATCAGCCCGAGAAGCAGATCGATCATCGTCGACTTGCCGGCGCCGGACGCTCCCACGAACGACACCGTCGAGCCGAAGGGGATGGTCAGATCCACGTGGCGAACCGCGGGATCGGCATCCTCCGAATAGGCGAAGCTCACGTCGACGAAGCGCAGGTTCGACGGGCGATCGGGGAGCTCGAGCTCAGCGCGACCATCATCCAGCACCGAGCGGGCGGTCTCCGCATGGCGGATCTCGTGGAGGACCAGTTCGGCGTGCGAGCGGCTGACGTTCAATTGCGACAACACGCTCTGGAAACGTACGAGGGAAGGTGCCATGCGGAACCCGGCCAGACCGAAGAGGGCGAGCGCGGTGGTGGCTCCGGCCACACCGCCGGTGGCGTAGCCGACAACCCCGACGAGAACGAAGCCTCCGATGATGCCGGAGTCGAGCGCGTAGCGGGGGATCTGATTGAGGAACTGCGCGTTGGCGCGTGCGCGCGTCGAGTGCGTGCGATTCGCCTTCACCACCGCCGAGACGGCGGAGGCCGCGTTGCGCAGCGTGACTTCTTTCAGCGCGCCGACCATCTCCGTGATGAGTCGTGACGACTTGAGCGAATAGCGAAGTGCGACCCGGCCCGCCTGCCGTACCCGGCGGGTGACGACGAAGTACAGGATCACTCCGAGCGCTCCGAGGTACAGCACAGTGACGACCGCGATGAGCGGTTGGGTGACCGCCAGCACGAAGACGAGAGTCACGGATGTCATGACCTCACCGAGCAGCGTCGACGCCGGGAGGACGAATCCCGAGATCGTCGTGGAGACGCTGCCGTCCGTCGTGCGCACGATGTCCGCGGAGTTCTTCTTCAGTCGCTCCACCCAGGGCGACCGGATATACGCCTCGAACAGTCGGCTCCCCAGCTCGAGTTCGTAGCGGGCGAAGGTTCGGGTCGTCCGCCAGAGGAGGAGCACGGCCGCGACACTCTTCAGGACGATCAGGAATGAGATCGTCGCGACGAGCACGATGATGCCCGTCGTGTCGAGTTCGCCGATCACGGGCAGAGCAAGAGGGTCGCCGGCCGCAAGAGGCGCGATCGCGAGGGCGAGCAGGGCGAGCGCGATACCGTCCAGGAACGACAATGCGGCCAACGCGATCGCGTACCAGACCAGGAATCGCTGTGCCCGGCCGGGCAGGATCCCGACGACATCGCGATACAAGCGCCAGATCGACGTCATGCTCCTCCGGCCTTCGCGGTTATTCGCAAAGTCTAGCCCGCGATATCGGACGGCCCGGATGTGATGCCGACGGCGGCGAGGAAGGTCACGCCCTCGTTCTCGGCGTTGAGTTCCTGGGCGGCGCGTGCCGATGCCTCCTTGAGGTGTGCGACTCGCTCGGGTGTCAGCGAGTTCAGCGCGTCACGGAGGTCGGCCCCCGTCCATCCGTCGACGATGATGCCGTTGCCGTGCGCGACGACGATCTCCTCCAGCATCGGGCTGTGGCCGATGACGAGCCCCAATCGACCTTGGATCGCCTCGAAGATCTTGTTCGGCAGAGCAAGTCGTACGTTCGTCGTCGTGGAGGGGTAGAAGACGATCTCGAGGTCGTACTCGTTGATCTTCTCGGAGATCTCGCGCATGGGGGACGGCGGCACGATTCGCACGCGCTCGGCGAGCCCTCGCTCGTCGATGAGCGATCGGAGTCGGTCGATGTTGTGTTGCGGCTGGGTCAGCATGAATGTCATCGAGTAGCGCTCGTCGAGTCCTTCGAGGGCGTCGATGATCTGAGTGAAGCCACGGGCCCAACTCGCCATGCCGTGGAAGAGGAGGCGGACCTGAGACGGGTCGACGGGTGATGGCGCCTGTTCGACGTACGGGGGCGCGTTCCGCACGATCGACATCTTGCCGAATCCGAACTCACGTTCGTAGAGGTCTGCGATGCCCCTCGCCACCGTGGAGCGGGAAGTGAATTGCGGCGAACCGATGTGCTTTCGCATCCAACGGTAGTAGCCGCCCGTCAGCCGAGCCCAGCGTGTGCGGGCTTGGAGTCTCGGTTCGTGATACTCGTGGAGGTCGAGATGAAGATGTGACCTGCTCGGGTCGAAGAGGAGATGATCTGTCACCCACGGCACGAACTCGTACTCGTTGAAGACGATCGTGTCGTACGCACCAGCGGCTAGTTGCTGTACCACGCCCGCGGGTACCCGCTTGAGTGCCAGCGTAGAGAAGCGACGACGTGGGGTGAGGAGAAGGTGGATGAAGAGTTGGCCCAGGCGCGTCGTTGCTGCACCGGAGAGATCGGTAATGACGAAATGAGTGCGAACCCGCTCATCGGAGAACTCCCCGAGTCCGAGGGTATCGACGGTCCAGCCCGCAGCATACAGCCAGTCGATTTCTCGCCGCACACGTGGATCCGTGGCGATGACGGAATACGAGATGACGAGCGCCGTGCGTTGTTTGCTCACTGGTTCCACTCGCCAATCCTGCCAGGGGGTGTCTCAACGACTCGCCATTGCCCCGCATCTGCAGAAGCACTGCGTACTCTGTCAGAGAAGAAACGGGAGCCGTGGTGAAGAGACGAGTAGTTGGACGAGCTGTGGCGGGGGTCGTCTCGCTTGCCCTGACAGCGACGCTTGCCCTCGCGGCGCCCTTCTCCGCGACGGAGGCGACCGCGGCGTCAGGTTCGTTCGACGCGGGCAACATCATCAGCGATGGACAGTTCTT
>SMFF01000513.1_pt1 | contig 16604 bp, 16 predicted proteins | sample 2456181 | NCBI WGS metagenome assembly SMFF01 (sample SAMN10132611, study PRJNA489261) | soil metagenome | isolation source: day120 antibiotic-loamy sand soil ammended with raw manure from dairy cow... | place: USA | collected 2015-04-01
TTCGAGAGCAGAGCGGCGTCGCCGCTCTTTTCTCTTTCTCCACCCGACTCCCACCGAGGTCACCATGACGGCCGCCGTGCACCCCGGCGACGCGCTCTCGCGCCCCGAGCGGCTCACCTACATCCTCGTGCTCGGCGCGCTCACGGCCCTCGGGCCGTTCACGATCGACCTGTACCTGCCGGCCCTGCCGATCCTCGAGCGTGAACTGCATGCGCCCACCGCGCTCGTGCAGCTCACCCTCACGGCCACCATGGTGGGTTTCGCGCTCGGTCAGTTGTTCGTCGGGCCGCTCTCCGACCAGGTCGGGCGACGGCGACCGCTGCTGCTGGCGACCGGGGTGCACATCCTCGCGTGCCTCGGCGCGGCGCTCGCCCCCGACCTGTTCTGGCTGAGCGTCGCGCGGGTGCTGCAGGGGGTCGGGGCCGCCGCGGGCGGCGTGGTCGCGATGGCGACCGTGCGCGACCTGTTCGGCGGCTACCCGCTCGTGAAGATGCTCAGCCGCCTCGCACTCGTCTCGGGGCTCGCGCCCGTGATCGCGCCCGTGCTCGGCTCGCAGCTGCTGCTCGTGGTCGACTGGCGCGGCCTCTTCGTGTTCCTCGCCGCGTTCGGCTTCCTCGTGCTCGTCGCCAACGCGCTGTTCCTGCGCGAGACGTTGCCGGCATCCGCTCGCCACGCGCGCGGTCACTCGACCGTGCGACAGCGCTACGGCGCCCTGTTCCGCGACCGCATCTACGTCGGCGCCGTGATCATCGCGGGTGCCAACTTCTCGGCGCTGTTCGCCTACCTCGCCAGTTCCTCGTTCCTGTTCCAGGATGTGTACACGCTCTCGGCGCAGCAGTACGGCATCCTGTTCGGCATCAACTCGGTGGGCGTGATCGTGGGCGTGCAGAGCTCGAGCCGCATGCAGAAACGCATCGGACCGCAGTGGATCATCGCGGGCGCCACGATCGTGCAGCTCGTGGCTGCCGTCGCGATCATCGTGCTCGACGCATCCGGTGCCGGGTTCCTCGGCATCGCGATCCCGTTGTGGTTCTTCATCGCCGCGTGCGGCTTCAACTTCCCGGCGATCGCGGCCCTCGCTCTCGTGCGGCACGGCCACGAGGCGGGTACCGCCGCATCCGTGCTGGGCGCTGCCAACTTCGGTGTCGCAGGCATCGTCTCGCCCATCGTGGGGCTGTTCACGATCACGAACGCGATCCCCATGGCGGGCGTGATGGTCGTCGCAATCGTGATCGCCATCGCGGTGCTGTGGACGATCGTGCGCCCCGCCACGGTGCCGCCGCTGGAGGCGTGAGACGCCGGTATAACGTGGGGCGATGGATGCTCCCTCGCGCCGGCCGCTCGTCTATGCAGGCGTCGTGGCGCTCGTGCTCGCGGTCGGCCTCGGGCTGCTCGTCGCTCTGCGCGACACGGTCGGGCTCGACGAGGAGTGGATGACCGAGGTGCTCGAGTGGCGCGGCCCCGTGGGCGAGTCGGTGAGCCTGGTCTTCGACTTCCTCGGCGGCGGCTGGTTCGCCATCCTCGTGGTGCCCATCGGCGTGGCGATCGCGTTCGTGCTCGCGCGTCGCCCCTGGTCGGCCCTGGACTTCGTGCTCGCCTCGGCGCTCGCCGCCGTGGTGTGCCAGCTGCTCAAGGCGCTCTTCGGGCGAGCTCGCCCCGAAGAGATCCTCGTGCCGCTCGAGAACGGATCCTTCCCGTCGGGCCACGCCACGAACGCCGCGGTCATCGCGGTGAGCCTCGGCCTGCTGCTGCGGCGTGCCTGGGTGTGGGTGCTCGGGATGCTGTACCTCGTCGCGATGGCGTTCAGCCGCACCTACCTCGGTGCGCACTGGCTCACCGACACCCTCGGCGGCGCCCTGCTCGGCGCGGGTGTGGCCCTGCTCGTGTGGTGCCTGCTGCTGCCGAAGCTGCGCCTCGAGCCGCTGCCCCCGCGCTGAGGCGAACTACGGCAGCGGATCGCTCCGCAGATCGCGCACGTGGTAGAACTCCTCGTCCCAGAGCAGGTAGGTGAGCCAGTTGGGCAGGATGTAGGACTCCTGCATGTAGTTCGCCTGCGAGGCGTGGATGGTCCAGCCCTCGTGCTTCTTGCCCACCTCGGCCGACATCGCGTACTCGGGGTCGGGCTGGTTCTCGACGACGAAGGCGCCGACCTCGCCGCCGAAGGCCTCGAGCGCCTTCGAGGGGCTGATCGTGTAGACGATGTAGGCGGGTCCGGTGTACGCGCCCTCGCCATCCGCGAGTTCGGCGATCGCCCGCTCGGTGAGCTCGCCCATCTTCATGTGGTCCTTGTGTCCGGTCGCACCGGACTCCGGCCAGAAGGCGACCACCACATCCGGCTTGACCAGCTTCAGCTCCGCGATGATGCGCTCGACGATCTCGTCCGCATCCGCCTGCGGCACCCCGCCGTCCGGGTAGTCCCACACGACATGGCGGTCGACCCCGAGGTTGAAGCTGTTCTTGAGCGCCTCTGCCTTGCGGATGTCGCCGAGGTCCTCCTGTCGGCCCACCGTGGGCGACTGCTCGCCGGCCTCGCCGCGCGTCGCGGTGATCATGGCGGTGTAGGCGCCGTCGCGATCCTTCGCGCGCCAGAACAGCCCGTTGACGGTCTGCTCGTCGTCGGGGTGCGCGAACACGCCGAGCACGCGGGTGCCACCCAGTTCGCCGATCACCGAGTCGACCCCGCGGGCGGTCGGCTCGTAGAAGAGCGAGCGGCCCGCCCAGTAGAGTCCGCCGACGATGAGGGCGAGCACGCCCACGATGACGCCGAGGGTGATGAGGCCGCGCTTGCGCATGGTGCTCCGTTCGCTCGAGGAAGTCGGGTCCGCGCGACGCGCTGTCGGGGTCGGCACCCTCGGGTGACGGTCGACGTCGACACGGTTCCGCCGAGCTTAGCCGCTCGCTGTCAAGGCCCTGATCGCCGGAAGACGCTCTTTCTAGCCTGGACCCATCCGCGCAGCAGAACCGGCGGGCGCGGCAGACGGAGGAGGTCCCATCGTGTCATCCCACGCCCCCCACACGGCCGCCGCGGCGGCCGACGCGCACGCGCGTTCGAAGCGACCGCGCTCGCCCATTGCGGGACCCTACGGACACCCGTTCCACCCGATCATGGTGACGGTCCCCATCGGAGCTTGGATCTCGAGCCTCGTCTTCGACATCGTGGCATTCGTGGTCGACGACCCCGAGCCCTTCGCGGCGGGGGCGACCGTGCTCATCGTCATCGGACTGATCGGCGCCGTGCTCGCGGCGATCCTCGGGCTGCTCGACTACTCGCAACTCGAGAACGGCACACCGGCCCGCCGCACGGCCACCATCCACCTGCTGCTCAATCTCACGGTCGTGGCTCTCTTCGTGATCAGCCTCGTCGTGCGGCTCGTGGCGGGCGCAGACGAGGAGAACGTGCTCGGGTTCGTCGTGAGCCTCGTGGGCGTGCTGGTGCTGGGCTTCTCGGGGTACCTGGGCGGTAAGCTCGCCTACCACTTCGGGGTGCGGGTGGCCGCAGAGGGAACGCAGGCCGAAGGGTTCCGCTGAGTCGCGCTGCCGGGCGGCGGCCGCTCACCTCAGCGCGAGCGGCGTCGCCCGAGCAGCATCCCTGCGCCGAGCAGGGCGGCAGCGGTGAGCCCCCATCGTGCGGGTCGGTGCGTGGCGAGCCAGGTGTAGCTGCTCACTCGTCGACCCGCGCGCGGCAGCCCGCCGCGCGACCTGGCGAGGTCGTGCGCCACCTCGAGGTTGCCCGCGGGGTCGGTCTCCGGCTGCTCGGTGCGGAGCATCGGCATGCCGACGCGCCCGAAGAGCCGGTCTGCCGTCGCGGGCGCGAGCGCCTGCAGCATCGACATGCCGCGCGAGGCGCCACCCGCATAGAGGTTGCGCACGCGATGAGTCGCGGCGAACAGCACACACCGCGCCACGACGACGGGGTCGTAGTACGGCGGCGGTGCGGAGGGCTCCACGTCCATGTGGTTGCGCGCCGTGCGGTAGATGGGCGTGTCGATGACCGCGGGGAACACCGTCGTGACATTCACCGGGATCCGATGGGCGATGAGGTCGCGCCGGAGTCCGTCCATGGCGGCCGAGACGGCGGCCTTCGATGCCGCATAGGCGCTATGCATGGGCAAGGTCAGGAACGACTCCGCGGATGCGATGGCCACCAGGGTGCCGCCGCTGCGCTCCAGCGCGGGCAGAGCGGCGAGCGCGCCGTGCACCTGCCCGAGATAGTTGACCTCCATGACGCGCTGGAACTCGTCAGGCGGCGTGTTCCAGAACTCGCCGTAGAGCAGCACCCCGGCGTTGTTGACCCACGTGTCGATGCCACCGAACCACTCCTCCGCGCGGGCGGCCGCCGCCTCGAGCTGCGCGGCATCCGTGACGTCGCACACGATGTGGCGGGCCGTGCCGCCGCGCTCGGTGATCTCGTCGACGACCGCCTGGAGCGCCTGCTCCTCGCGCGCGAGCAGCACGACGCGTGCGCCCGCGTCGGCCAGCATGACCGAGCACGCGCGGCCGATACCGCTCGATGCGCCGGTGATCACGGCGACCTGATCGCGCAACGGTGGGCGCCTCATCCGCGTGCCTCCTCGGTGCGAAAACCGACCATCTTGTGGCTGCCGTCGCAGTAGGGCTTGATGAGCGAGACGCCGCAGCGGCACAGCGCCACGGTGCGACGGGCGTGCGGGATGACCTCGCCGTCGCCGTCGACGAGCTCCACGTCTCCCCGCCGACCCGCCTCCCAGCTGTGCAGGATGTGGTCGCTCGCCCAGCCGTCGATCGTGAGGCACGCGGCGGCCCCGAACAGGATGTCGGGCAGCAGTTCGGGCTCGTCTTCGGCGAGCGAGCCGGCGAGGTCGCGACCCGCGATCTGCTCATGCACGGCATCGGCCTCCACATGCTCGTCGTAGTAGTCGGCCACATCGTCGCCGAGCCCGACGCGCCTGATGCCCTCGGCGACGAAGCGACACGGGATCGACGAGGTCATCTCGAACGCCGCGAGATGCCCCACCGAGGCACCGCGCAGGCGACGGTTCATGCCGAACATCGTCATGAGGTTGAACGAGGCGAGCGTGATCGCCGGAACGTCGTCGACGTAGGCGCCGTAGTGATCGTCGAGCCCCGCGCCGCGCATGGCCCGCGCGTAGAGCTCCTGGTGCATGCGCGTGAAGCTGCCGCCGCCGTACTCGTCCGCCTGGATCTCCATGAGCGCCGCCTTCGCGCGACCAGTAAGGCGCGGGATGGTCCACGAATGCGCGTCGGCCTCGCGCAGCGTGTAGATGCTGCGCTGCATGAGCAGCTCGAGCACCTGCGCGCGGTCGGCCGTGCGCGCGACGTAGCGCGAGAGGCTCGGACCCGGGGTGGGGGCCGTCAGTTCGAAGAGCGTCGCCGCGACGGCCTCCCGGTCATGCGCGGGCGGGGGCGGCGTCTCGACACGTGCCCGGAGGGCGGCCTCGAAGGCGCGCTCGAGCGTCGTGCGCGCGCCGATCACCGCCGGATGCCACTCCCACTCCGCGCCGAGCTGGTCGAGCGAGCCGTAGCAGATCGCGTAGAGCAGGAACAGCGACAACTGCAGGTCGTCGTCGAAGATCGGATCGCGTCGTCGCAGGACGCGATGGTCTCCGCGAGTCCCGCGAGCTCGTCGAGTTCCACGGAGGCCTCGCCGCCGAACAGCGGCAGCAGGGCCGCACTGAGGGGGCCGCGCGCCGCGATCCCCAGGCGGGTCGGCGGCTCGTGGGTCAAGGTCTCGCTCATGCTCGCTCCTTATGGCAACGGGGATTTCAGGATGCCGCCCGCCCGCGCGTGCGCGGAGGTGCTTGACCGGCGTGCAGGGCCGTGCTATCCGGGAGCGATCCCGAGCGGGGGCCGTGCCTGGCTCCCGGCCGTGCGCCGTGGCCACTAGCCTCGTTGCCATGAGAATCCTCCTCGTGGGGGCGGGCGGTGTGGGGGACGCCATCGCCAAGATCGCCGCTCGTCGCGACTTCTTCGAGACCATGGTCGTGAGCGACTACGACCTCACCCGCGCCAAGCGCACGCTGAGTTGGATCGAGGCGAAGCACGGGCCGCAGGGCGAGCGCTTCGTCGCCGCACGGATCGACGCATCCGACCCCGACAGCGTCGCCGCGGTAGCCCGCGAACACGGAGCCACCCACGTGATGAACGCCGTGGAGCCGAAGTTCGTGCCCACGATCTTCGCGGGCGCGCTCGCGGCGGGCGCCGACTATCTCGACATGGCGATGAGCCTCTCGGAGCCGCATCCCGAGCGCCCGTACGCGGAGCCGGGGGTCAAGCTCGGAGACGACCAGTTCGCCCAGGCACCCGATTGGGAGAAGGCGGGCAGGCTCGCGCTCGTGGGCATGGGGGTCGAGCCCGGGCTCTCGGATGTCTTCGCGCGTTACGCCTCCGACGAGCTGTTCAGCGATATCGACGAGCTCGGCACGCGCGACGGCGCGAACCTCGTGGTGCGCGACGAGGCGGGCAACGAGATCTTCGCGCCCTCCTTCTCGATCTGGACCACGATCGAGGAGTGCCTCAACCCCCCGGTCGTGTGGGAGAAGGACCGCGGGTGGTACACGACCGAGCCGTTCTCGGAGCCCGAGGTGTTCCACTTCCCGGAGGGCATCGGGCCGGTCGAGTGCGTCAACGTCGAGCACGAGGAGGTGCTGCTCATGCCGCGCTTCCTCGACGCGAAGCGGGTGACCTTCAAGTACGGGCTCGGCGACGAGTTCATCGGGGTGCTGAAGACCCTCAACCTGCTCGGGCTAGACAAGACGACGCCGATCCGGGTGCGCAGCGCGAACGGGCCCGTCGAGGTCGCGCCGCGTGACGTGGTCGCGGCGGCGCTGCCCGACCCGGCCACGATCGGACCGCGGATGACGGGCAAGACCTGCGCGGGCGTGTGGGTCACCGGCACGGGCGTCGACGGCGCCCCACGCGAGGTGTACCTCTACCACGTGAGCGACAACGAGTGGACGATGGCCGAGTACGAGAGCCAGTGCGTCGTCTGGCAGACGGCCCTCAACCCGGTGATCGCGCTCGAGCTGCTCTCGACGGGCGTGTGGTCGGGCACCGGGGTGCTCGGGCCCGAGGCGTTCGAGGCCGCGCCGTTCCTCGAGCTCATGGCGCGCCCTGAGGCCGAGGGCGGATACGGGCAGGCGTGGGGGCTCGAGGAGCGCACCGCGGGAGAGGTGCGATGAGCGGACGTGGCGACGCCGGCATCCGTCCGTACCGCAACGAGGATCTGGCGCGCCTGCGCGAGATCTGCGTGCTCACGGGCGCTGCCGGAGGGGATGCGACGGGCCGCTGGTCCACCGACGACCTGCTGCCCGACCTGTTCCTCGAACCGTATGTGACGGCATCACCCGAGTGGGCGTGGGTGGTCGACGAGGGCGACGGCCCGGTCGGCTATCTCGTGGCGGTGCCGCGCACCCGGCGGTTCGTGCAGTGGTGGCGCGAGAAGTGGACGCCCTGGTTCGCCGAACGCTACCCGACGCCCGAGGAACCCTACTCCGACGAGGAGTCGCTCGTGCAGCGCGGCTACGATCCCGAGGTGTTGATCGTGCCCGAGGTGGACGAGTACCCCGCGCACCTGCACATCGACCTGATCCCGTCCGCGCAGGGTCGCGGCTACGGGCGCGCCCTCATCGAGAACATGCTCATCCCCACGCTCGCCCAGGCGGGCGTGCCGGGAGTGCACCTCTCGATGGATCCCGCGAACACCCCCGCGCGCGCCTTCTACGCCGCGGTCGGCTTCGTCGATCTGCCCTCGTCGAGCCCGAAGGGCCCGCTGCTGGGTCGCTGGATCCCGCCGCGTCCGTAGCGGGGCCGCCCCGCTCCGAGCTCAGAGGAAGCGGATCGGCAGCCCGAGCAGGTTCATGATCCACACCGCGGCGGCGAGCGCCACGAGCAGCAGCACGGTGGCGATCGCCACCTGCAGCGGGCGTCGGTTCTCGAACCAGTAGGCGGCGCCTGGGTGGCCGGCGAAGAACTCGCTCATCGTGATGACCTCGCGCGTCTCCTCCGCGGGCACCGGCAGGGCGGCGGCGAGCTCGCGCAGATCGGATGCCCGCCAGAAGTTGCCGCGCATCCGGAACAGCCGACGGCCCTCATCGCCCGTCACGAGCAGTTGCAGCACGGGCTCGGGGGCGGCACCGAGGTAGGTGGGCACGAGTTGCACGCGTCGGATCGACGCGAGCTTGACCCGCACGAGCGGCGTGAAGATGCCATTGCCGATGAGCTCGTGGTCGGTGACCGCACAGAACACCCGCAGCTGCCGCCACACGAGCAGCAGGCCGATCGCGATCACCACCGCGTGCACGATGATCGCCAGCTCCATGCCACCGTGCGTCGAGGTGAACCAGTACACGACCGCGAAGATGGGGGTCGTGCCCAGCACGATCGCGGCGAAGGCCTCACCGAGCAGCGAACGTTTCGGGCGCACGTGCACCCGCATCCCCTGTGCCTCATCCACGGCCGTCACGGCATCACCCTAGGGCACGCGGTGTGACCGGATCGAGGGCTCGCATGCTCTAGCGTTACCGCATGCCACACCCCGCACCGGACGCCGTGCCCGCACTCGCGTTGAGGGGGCTCGTCAAACGCTTCGGCGCGAAACTGGCAGTCGACGGCATCGATCTGGCAGTACCCACCGGCTCCTTCTACGGACTCGTCGGACCGAACGGCGCGGGCAAGACCACCACGCTCTCCATGGCGACGGGACTGCTGCGCCCGGATGCGGGAACGGCATCCGTGCACGGCGTCGACGTGTGGAGCGACCCGACGGCCGCGAAGCGCATGATCGGCAATCTCGCCGACGGGGTGCGGCTGTTCGACCGGCTCACCGGCGAGCAGCTCATCGCCTACACGGGGCGCCTCTTCTCACTGCCGCGCGACGAGATCGCGACGCGCACCGCCGACCTCATCGACCTCATGGACCTGCGCGAGGCCGCCGGCGTCGCCGTCGCCGACTACTCCGCCGGCATGACCAAGAAGGTCGCCCTCGCGTGCGCGCTCGTGCACGCACCCCGCCTGCTCGTGCTCGACGAGCCGTTCGAGTCGGTCGACCCGGTCTCGGCCGCGAACATCGAAGACGTGCTGCGTTCCTACACGGCGAGCGGCGGCACCGTGATCGTCTCGAGCCACTCGATGGATCTCGTGCAGCGCATGTGCGACCACGTCGCGATCGTCTCCACCGGGCGGGTGCTCGTCGCCGGACCCGTCGCGGAGGTGCGGGCCGGTTCCAGCCTGCAGGAGTGGCAGCTCGTGGGGTTCGTGTTCGGCATCATCGGTGCGCTCAGCGGGCTCTTCGTGGTGGTCGCCGCGCTGTTCCTGATCGGGGTCTCGGGGGTGGATGCCACCCACAGCGTCGTGACGCTCGGCGGCGCGCTCCTCGTGGTCGGGTGGAGCATCGCCCCCCTGCTCGCGGGAGGTGTCGACACCACCATCGAGGCCGAGCAGCTCGCGCCGTTCCCGCTCACCACGCGCCAGGTGATGCTCGCGCTGACCCTCGTCGGAGTGTGCGGCATCCCGGGCATCGTCACGACGCTGGGGGCCTTCGTCGGGCTCGTCGCCTCGGGCAGCTGGCCCGTCGCGGTGCTCGCGAGTGTCGTGTGCCTGCCGATCGGCGTGCTGACGTGCGTCGTCGCATCGCGCACCGTCGCGTCGTTCTCGTCGCGGGGGCGCGGACGGCTCGGCAACGTGCTGGGCCTCATCGGCTTCGGGGTGCTCGTGCTCGCCGGCCCCATCGTGACGGGGCTGCTGAGCGTGGTCGGCGACCGCGGCGGGCTCGACACCGACCGCGTGGGCGCGCTCATCGCGGGGCTGTCATGGACGCCCGTGGGCGCCGTCTGGGCGGTTCCGGGCGACCTCGCCGACGGGGAACTGTGGGTCGGGCTCGTGAAGCTCGGGATCGCGATCGCCACCCTCGCGGCACTGTGGCTGCTGTGGCGGCGCAACGTGGTGGCGGCATCCGTGTCACCCAAGCGCCGGGCCGTGAGCGGACGATCCGGCCGGCTCGGCTGGATCGGCGTTGCGCCGACCGGGCCGACGGGGGCCGGCTGGGCGCGCTCGCTCAGCTACTGGCTCGGCGACCCGCGCTACCTGCGCAACCTCGTGATCGTCGCCGTGCTGCCCGTGCTGCTCGCCTTCGCGCTCGGCTGGCAGGTGCAGACGCCGATCTTCGCCTTCGTGGTCGTGCTTCCCGCGCTGCTGCTCGGACTCGTGCCGTACGCCGACGTGTCGTACGACGGCTCGGCGTTCTCGACGCTGCTGGCTACCGGCATCCGCGGGCGCGACGATCGCGCCGGGCGGCTGCTCGGTGCCCTCACAGCGGGAGCGCCGCTCGTGGTGGTGGTGACGGTCGTGACGGTCGGGCTCTCGGCGCAGTGGATGCTGCTGCCCGCCGTGCTCGGATGCGGACTCGGTGCGCTGCTCGCGGGGCTCGGCATCTGCGCCCTCAGCTCGGCGTACCTCGTGATCCCGGTGCCGGCGTCGGGCGACAACGTGTTCAAGCGGGTGCCGGGACAGAGCTTCTGGGTCGGGCTCGCGCTCATGGGTTTCACCCTGATGGCCGGCGTGCTGACGGCGCCCGCGCTCGCGCTCGCGATCGCCGCCGTCGTGACGGGCGCGGCTGTGTGGTCATGGCTCGCGCTCGTGGCGGGTCTGCTGATCGGCGTCGGCGTCGCGGTGGCGGGTGTCGCGCTGGGCGGCCGGGTGTTCGACCGCACGGGGCCGCTGCTGCTGGAGCGGGTGCGGGCCACCTCGGGGTACTGAGCGGTTGCGGGGCGCGCGGCGTCCCTCCTCCATGACCGACTGCCACTGGATCGGCCACGGCGGCTCGGCGTGCCGGTTCCCCATGTAGATGGGACATGTCACCGCTGGAGAGGCTGCTCAAGCGCTGCCCGGCGTAGGTGGGGGTTCGCGACAGCCGTCGCGGCGGCGTTGCGTCCCGTCCATGGCGGACTCGCACGGAGCGCCCGGAAACAGGGCCGAATGGGCGATTGAGCATGTAGGTGGCACGCGAACGGCCGCACCCGCATCCCGAGCAACGGCTCGCCGACCTGTCGTCCACACGTGGCCCGCTCGCAGATTCTCCACTGAACAGGCCATCCCGCGAGCGCGGCTCGCTCCGCTTCTGGAGCCTGGTGGCATGCAAGAGCCGCCATCCCTCACCCGCACGAGGGAGCTGCTCGCTCGCGGCTGGACCAAGCGCCGCATCCGGGCCGCGGTACAGTCCGGGCGGCTGCTTCGGCTCCGTGCGGGCGCCTACACGCCGGCAGGAACGCATGCGGATGTTGTCGACGCGGGCCGCCTTCTCGGTCGACTGACCGGCACATCCGAGCTCGCGCGCCGCGGTGTGTTCGTGCTGGCGACGGATCGACTCGAGGTGCACGTGGTGCGCTCCAGCTCGCGGATTCCGCCGCTCGGCAGGCCCCACCGCATCCATCGCCGTGTGCTATTGCGCACCCCGCACCCCGATGCGCTCGCCGTCGAACCGATCGACGCGCTCTACGACGCCGTGATGGGCCAGAACCCTCGCGCGGCCATCGCCACGCTCGACTCGGCGCTGCACCTCGGCTTATTGCACCCCGATGATCTGGACGAGCTTTTCACGGCGCTTCCCCGTCGCTTCCGGAGGTTGCGTCGGCTGCTCGATGCACGCGCCGAGTCCGGGGCGGAGTCGCTGTTGCGCCTCATCCTCCGCGCCATCGGCTGCTCCGTCGAGTGTCAGGTGACCATCCCCGGGGTCGGGCGGGTCGACTTCCTCGTCGACGGATGGCTCATCATCGAATGCGACAGCGAGGCACATCACGCGAGCTGGGAGGCTCAGCGCAATGACCGGCGCCGCGACCTGGCGGCAGCAAAACAGGGTCTCGTGACGTTCCGCGTCATCGCCGAAGACGTCTTCTGGCATTCGGACGACGTGCGGGAGGCCGTCTCGGCACTTGTGAAAGCGGTGCCTGCGCGCCGTCTACATGGCCGATCGGCTCGGCGCTGCTGAGATCGGAGCCGCACGCGCAGTTGAGCATGGAGATGGGACGAGGACGGGATTCGTCCCACCGCCTCTGCACCCGCGGCTGTGCCGCGCGCGGAGCCTCCGGCGGCGCGCGCCCACCCAAGGGTTCGACTCCACCGCGCCCGGACATGTGTGAAGCGGGCCACCCTTCGGGCGACCCGCTTCACACATGAGCGGAGGATGGGGGATTCGAACCCCCGAGGGCTTTCACCCAACACGCTTTCCAAGCGTGCGCCATAGGCCACTAGGCGAATCCTCCTGAGGACCCCCCGCGCACCCGCCAGAGCCCGGTTACCCTTGCTGCGTTTCCGCCCTGGGGGAGTTGGCCTGGATGGCGCCACGCGGGGAGCCGACCTTGAGTCTAGCTGGTACTAAAGGCCCGGTGGCGCGACGAGCGCCGGGTCTACGTTGAGGAACATGAGCATTGCAGAACGCAGCGTACAGACCACCTGGAGCGGATCCCTCACGGCAGGGTCCGGTGTGCTCGGAGCCTCCAGCAGCACGGCACTCGACGGCTTCGGCGTCACGTGGGGCTCGCGCACCGTGCGCCCCGACGGCAAGACGAGCCCCGAGGAACTCGCGGCGGCCGCCCATTCCTCGTGCTTCTCGATGGCGCTGGCGCTGCGGCTCGGTGAGCACGGCGTCACACCGGACGAGCTGCGCATCGTGGCGACCGTGACCCTCGCCGACGTGGGCGGGCTGCCCACGATCACCGGGTCGCACCTCGACGTGCATGCGCGGGTTCCGGGCATGGATGCCGCAGGCTTCGCGACCGCGGTCGACGAGGCCGCCGCCCTCTGCCCCATCTCGCGCCTGTTCGCGGGTGCCGAGGTCACCGTCTCGGCCGCCCTGGACGAGTGATCCGCGATGACTGACCCGGATGCCGCGGCGGGGGAGACCTTCGACCTCGCCGCCCTGCTCACGCGCGAGCACCACGACATCGACGGCGGCATCGAGCGCTACCTCGAGAACCTGCACAACGGAGAGGGTGCCGACGCGACGCCGCTCCTGGATGCCATGGCCGCATTGCGACGCCACATCTACCTCGAGGAGGAGTTCGTCTTCCCGACCCTGGCATCCGGTGGCCTCGGCATCCCGATCCAAGTGATGCTGCGCGAGCACGGCGCGATCTGGCGCGCGATGGACGAGCTCGAGGCGCGCCTCGCCGACGGCGAGCCGCAGCAGCTGAGAGGCGACTGCCTCGAACTGCTCGGTCTGCTCGAGAGCCACAACGCGAAGGAGGAGCCCGTGATCTACCCGCGCGCTCAGCCCGCACTCGATCCCGAGGAGCAGGCCGAACTCGCGACGTTCCTGGCATCCGGACGGATGCCAGACGGATGGGTCTGCCGCACCGCGCTGCTCTAGGACGTCGGCCGGGCCGAGGTCGGCGCCGCCGACTACTCTGGACCCGTGGTCACCGCCCTCTATCGTCGCTACCGACCCGAGACGTTCACCGAACTGATCGGTCAGGCTCAGGTGACCGATCCGCTCCGCACCGCGCTCCGCACCGACCGCGTCGGTCACGCATACCTCTTCTCGGGTCCGCGCGGGTGCGGCAAGACGACGAGCGCGCGCATCCTGGCGCGCTGCCTCAACTGCGCTCAGGGGCCCACCGACACCCCGTGCGGCGAGTGCGCGAGCTGCCGCGAGCTGGCGCGCGACGGCGGTGGGTCGCTCGACGTCATCGAGATCGACGCCGCGAGCCACAACGGCGTCGACGACGCCCGCGACCTGCGCGACCGGGCGGCCTTCGCGCCGGCGCGCGACCGCTACAAGATCTTCATCCTCGACGAGGCGCACATGGTGACGCCGCAGGGCTTCAACGCGCTGCTCAAGCTCGTCGAGGAGCCGCCCGAGCACGTCAAGTTCATCTTCGCGACGACCGAGCCCGAGAAGGTCATCGGCACGATCCGCTCGCGCACCCACCACTACCCGTTCCGGCTCGTGCCCCCCGCCCAGATGCTCGACTACGTGCAGCACCTGTGCGGCGAGGAGGGTATCGAGGTCGAGGGCGGCGTGCTGCCGCTCGTCGTGCGCGCCGGCGGCGGGTCCGTGCGCGACACCCTGTCGCTGCTCGATCAGCTCATCGCCGGCTCCGAGGATGCCACGGTGCGCTACGAGCGCGCCGTCGCGCTGCTCGGCTACACCCACGGTGCCCTGCTCGACGAGATCGTCGACGCGCTCGCGGCGCGCGATGCGCAAGGCGTGTTCGCGGGCGTCGACCGCGTCATCCAGACCGGGCAGGACCCGCGCCGCTTCGTCGACGACCTGCTCGAGCGCCTGCGCGACCTCATCGTCGTCGCGGCCACCCGCGACGAGGCAGGTGCCGTGCTGCGCGGTGTGCCGGCCGACGAGATCGAGCGGATGCAGCACCAGGCCGCCGCATACGGCACGGTCGAGCTGTCGCGCGCCGCCGACGTCGTGAACTCATCGCTCACTGAGATGACGGGCGCCACCTCGCCCCGCCTGCATCTCGAGCTCATGGCTGCACGGCTGCTCGTGCCCGCGGCCGACGACTCCGCGCGCGGCACCCTCGCGCGCGTCGAGCGCCTCGAGCGGCGCATCGGCATCGAGGGAGCGGATGCGGCTCCCGCGGTCGAGGGCCCGGCCCCGGTCGCTGAGCGCCCCGCCGCGCAGCGCCCCACCCCCGCTGTCGAGCGCCCCGCGCCCGCTTCCGAGCGCCCCGCCCCCGCTGCCGCTGCTCCACGTGGACTCCACCTGGGAGTTCCGCGACGTGCTCATGTTTCGCGATCGCTTCGCCCGCAAGCATCGTTTCCGGTTGCTTGTCCACGCCAACGAGCAGGGCAGGGCGGCCGGCGTGAATCCCTTCGATCATGGCGATGCCTACACCACGGCCATGCGCACGGATGCGCTGAAGCAGGCCCTGGACACAGGCGGTTACGACGTGGTGTTCGGTGGCGCGCGTCGCGATGAGGAGAAGTCGCGTGCGAAGGAGCGCGTGTTCTCGCTGCGCGAGCGAGGACACGCATGGAACCCTCGCCGGCAGCGACCGGAACTGTGGAAGCTGTTCAACACCGACATGGCCAACGGGCAGTCGTTGCGCGTCTACCCGTTGTCCAACTGGACGGAGTACGACATCTGGCAGTACGCGATGCTGAGGAAGATCGAGCTGGCGCCCCTGTACTTTGCGGCGTGGCGGCCGGTGGTTCGGCGCGATGGTGCGCTCATCGTGGTGGACGAGCCCGAGCGCATGCGCTTTCGGCCCGGCGAGAGGGCAGGTCTTCGCCGCGTGCGTTTCCGCACCCTGGGTTGCTGGCCGGTGACCGGGGCCATGGAGTCCGATGCGGCGGACCTCGAGGCCGTGTTGACAGAGACCATCGCGTCACGCTTGTCCGAACGCCAGGGTCGGCTGGTCGACCGGGATTCAAGCGGAAGTCTGGAGAGGCACAAGCGCGAGGGCTATTTCTGATGCCACTGGATCGTGTCGTGATCGCCACCATGCACGGCAAGGAGGCCGTGATCGGCCCTCTGCTTAGGGGCGCCCTGGGCCTGCAACCGCAACTGCTGGCCGGCTTCGACACCGATCGGTTCGGTACCTTCAGTCGTGACATTCCTCGCCGGGATACTCCGCTCGCAACGGCCCGAGCCAAGATCGCCGCTGCCCTGGAATGCATGCCTGAGATGCATGCAGGTGTTGCCAGCGAGGGCAGCTTCGGTCCCCATCCGCACGTGCCGTTCGTGCCTCTGGACACCGAGCTGGTGATGCTGCTGGACCGTCGCGACGGTGTCGAGATCGTCGGAACGCACACCACGCCGCGCACCAATTACGCCCAGCGCGTCGTGGTGGATGCGCGCTCCGCCGTGGAGTTTGCCGAAGGCATCGGCTTTCCCGCGCACGGAGTGATCGTGACGGCGGCAGTCGATGGCAAGCCCGATCCAGCGGTGTTGCTGCGCAAGGACAACATGAGCCCGGAGGAACTGCTGGCCAACGTTGCCGATGCGATTGCCATCAGTGGCGCAGCCTGCGTGGAGACGGACATGCGCGCATGCCGCAACCCGACCCGGATGCGCGCCATCAGGCGTGCGGCCATCGATCTCGTGCGGCGCTGCAGATCCTGTTGCCCGCGCTGCGGACGACGCGGCTTCGTGCGATTGCTGCAATCCGTGACCGGGACGACGCCTGCGCCGGATCATTCGACCAGGCCGGCAACGTCTTCGCCGCCATCAGGAAAACCCGGGCCGGTCTGCGATCGATGTGCAGGTTGCGATTGCCGCGCCAACCCGGCCAGCAGCTGGCGATGGATGCGTGCCGCTGGCCCCGTGCGTGGCGACGGCGGTTCATGGCCTGCCGCATGGCCGGGCTTCGGTTCAGCACGAATTCAGTCCAAAACTTGCGGGTGACCGTACAGGCATTCGCGTAGGGGCATTTCCCAGCGCGAAGCAGGACTCCTTCCTCGAGAGTCTCGAACCAGTCTGTCACCTCATTGGAGATGCCAACATGAAAGTTTTGCCCTTGATTGTCGCCGGTTGCGCTCTGGCTGTTGCCGGTGCCGGTACTGCCCGGGCCCAGGATTACAGCGCGCCAGGCTTCTACGGCGCGGTGGGTTAAAACGGTGTCGCGCCCAAAAGCAGAAACGGCGTCCTGGCG
>SMFF01000230.1_pt1 | contig 16592 bp, 15 predicted proteins | sample 2456181 | NCBI WGS metagenome assembly SMFF01 (sample SAMN10132611, study PRJNA489261) | soil metagenome | isolation source: day120 antibiotic-loamy sand soil ammended with raw manure from dairy cow... | place: USA | collected 2015-04-01
CCGGGTGCCGACCGTGCCGCCCGAGCTGCTCGCGCGCCAGTCGTCCGCGCCTGCCTCCGCACCGGCACCGAGCGTCACGCCGAACGTGCTGCCGCCCGCAACCGAGCCCGCGGCGGCAACCTCTGCCGCGAGTCTCGCATCCGCTCCCCCGCCGGCGGCTCCGCCCTCGCTCGCTTCCGCGCCGAGCCTGCCCGGTGCGGCGCCTGAGCCGTCGCAGCTGCCCTCGGCCTACTCCTCGGCTCCCTCGCCTTCGCTGTACGCGTCGGCTCCCGCGCCCGCCGCCCCCGCCCTCGAGCTCGAGGCGGGTCCGTCAGCGCCCGCCATCCCCGGATTCACCCCGGCACCCACGATCCTCGCGCTTCCCGCCTCGCTGGGCGGAGGAGCGTCCTCGAACGCTGCGGCACCGTCAGCGCCGGCCCCCGCGCCGGCCCCCGACGCGTCTCACCCCACGATGGCGCCTCCGGCGACGGTGCCGCCGGTGTCGCAGCCCCCCCGATCTGACGACGCATCCGCGTCGGACAACGGCGCAGGAACCAATGCCGCCTATCTCGCCGCCCTCGGTCTCATGTCGTCGGGCAACTCGGCGGCCCCCACGACCGGCCCGCAGCCCGTGCCGCTCACCTCGGACGGCGGTCCGCTCGGCACGGCGCCGTCGACCGCTCGCGCGCTCGACCTGACGCCCGACGGCCACGGCGACTTCGGCGCGCCCGTGCATCGCGCCTGAATCGCCGCGCAGGCCTCACGCCGGTGCGCACGCGTCGAGGTCGACCTCGACATCCGGGAGCCCGTACGGGCTGGCCTGCACCACCCGCCCCCGAGGATTGAGACGATCGTCGCGCGCGTAGCGACGCGCGAGCTCCTGGGCCGCAGCCGCATCCTGCGCATCGGCAGCCACGACCAGCCGAGCGAGCTCATCCATCCACCGTGCCTCGGCCTCGGTGCCCGCGAACGGAGAACCCGGATGCACCCCGAAGGTGCGCGCATCCGCTTCCCCCGAACGCAATGCGAGCCAGACCTCCGCCGCTGTCGCGAATCCCTCGAGGCCGCCACGCGGCAGGTCGCACGTGTCGAAGGGCAGCCACCCCGGCTCGAACTGCGCGTCGACACGCACCCAGCGCGCCCCGTCGTGCACCTCGACGACGACGTGGTCGTAGTGGTATCCCTCGGCGAGGTAGCCCGCGAACCCCACCCGGCTGCGCGCGGGCAGCCCGTGCTCGCGCACGACCGACACCGTCAGCAGCGCGTAGTCACGGCAGCACCCGGCCACGCGCTCAGCAGGTTCGCGCGGCACGTCGAGGGGCTCCGGATGCCGCGCCGCGTCGAGCTCGAGGATGCGCGCGACCCAGCGGCTGTCGATGTCGCTGCGTCGCTCGGGCGGCACCTCGATGCCGTCGGCACGGTAGTGGTACACCAGGTTGCGCACCAACTCGGCGGCTGCCGCGACATCCGCGTCGACGGGGAGCGCCGTCCACCGCTCGCGCCAGGCGCCGGGGTCGCTGTAGGCCGTGTGCCGCCGAGCGCGCTCCCGTTCCGCATCCATGCAGGCATCATGCGCCACCGACCGCCCGAGTGTCGACCGCCCGAGTGTCGACCGCGCGGGCGCTCAGACGAATCGCACGGCGCCCTGGATGCGGGACCGCAGCTCGAACAGGTCGGTGCCGCCCGTGCCGACTCCCGGGATGCCGGTGCGGATCACATGCGCCAGCTGGAGCTGCGGGATCAGCAGCGCGCGCGACCCGCGCACGGAGCCGAGGTCGGCGACGACGGGCGCGTCGGCATCCGGCACGACGATGCCGATGCCCGAGAACTTCACGCGAGCCGCCCGCCCGAAGGCCCGAGCGCGCGCCGAGAGCGCGTGCACGGGCCGGTCACCGGCGACGGCCTGCCCGATGAGCTCCGAGCCCTTCACGCGCACCTCGCCGCCCCAGTCCTCGCTCAGCAGCGCCCACAGACCGGTCGGCCCGAGCACGATGTGGTCGATCTTGCCCGCCGAGGTGTCGACGTCGTGCCACAGGCTGTAGCCGATACCGAGACCCGCGAGTTCGCGCGCCGAGCGCTCCTCGGCGATGGCCGCCGCCAGCAGGTGCTTGACCTGGCGAGGTGCCGAGCGCACGAGCGCCGCGTCGTAGGGGTCGGTCACCTCGACGCCACGGCCCACCCATTCGCGCAGTTCGTCGAGGTAGCGCTCGCGGTACCAGCCACCCGGGTGGCCGCTCGAGCGGGCCTGGGGCCGCGAGTTCGTGCGGGGGCGCGGCGCCGGCGGTGCGTAGGCAGGAGGCGCGCTCGCCGTGCCCCTCAGCCCCCGCGCGTCGTAGGCGGCACGTGCCTCGGCCGTGCCCAGAAGCTCCCAGGCGCCCTGTACGGCGTGGAACTCGGTGACGCGACCTCCGGCATCCGGATGCGTCTCCCGCAGCCTCCTGCGGTACGCACGGCGCAACTCGTCGTCACTCGCGGTCGCCGGCACCCCGAGCACCTCGTACGGAGACGAGGCGAGCGGGCTGTCGGGCACGCATTCGATGGTACGGCGTACCGGCTCATGCTCGTGTCGCACCGTAGGCTCAAGGGGTGAATCCTCGAGACGAGACCGGCGTGCGTCGGCGCGCGAGTCTCGAGGTGCTGCGTGCCGAGGCGAGCGACGAGCTCACGACCGTCGTGTTCGAGCGGTTGCGCTCCGGCGAGGATCCGTGGGACTTCATGCAGGAACTGCCGACGGTCGACGAACTCGTCGTGCTGACCCTGCGCGCCGAGCTCATCCGCGCCGACAACGAGCGGCGCCCGAGCGTGGAGGTCGACTACCGGATGCTGCGGCAGATCGCGCTGGCCTACCCCGCACTCAGCTCGACCGTCTGGACGCTGCTCGACACCGAACGCACCCGAGGACGCACCGCATGAGCATCGTCGCGATCATCGAGTTCGACGAGGCCGGCGCCGCGACCGGCTCACGGCTGGGAGACGCGGCCACCCCGGTCTTGCGCGTCGACGACCTCGGCCCCACGCGCGGCGACGGGGTCTTCGAGACCGCGAGCCTCGTGCACGGGAACGTGCAGGCGCTCGAGGCGCACCTCACGCGTTTCGTGCAATCCGCCGCGATGCTCGAGCTGCCGCGCCCCGACGTCGAGATCTGGCGGGATGCGGTACGCGCGGTCGCGGCCTCGCTCACCTCGCAGGGCGTCACGTCCGGGTCGATCAAGTTCGTGCTGACGCGCGGTGTCGAAGGCAGTGGCGTGCCGACGGGCTGGGTGCTCGGCACCGCATCCCCCGACTTCACGCGCGAACGCACCGAAGGCATCCGCGTCGTGCTGCTCGACCGCGGCTACCGGCACGACGTGCCGCAGACCGCGCCCTGGCTGCTCGCGGGCGCCAAGACGCTGAGCTACGCCGTGAACCGTGCCGCGCAGCGCGAGGCGGCTCGCCGAGGCGCCGACGACGTGCTGTTCGTCTCGAGCGACGGCTACCTGCTCGAGGGCCCCACGTCGAGCCTGCTGCTGCGCATCGGCTCCCGCCTCGTGACGCCGCGCGTCGACCTCGGCATCCTCTCGGGCACGACTCAAGCCGATCTCTTCACCTGGGCAGAGACCGCCGGCTACGCCACGGGCTACGAACTGCTCACTCCTGGCGACCTCGAGAGTGCCGACGCGGCATGGCTCGTCTCGAGCGTGCGGCATGTCGCGCCCGTGCGCTCGGTCGATGGGCGGCACCGTGCCGTCGACGGCGAACTCACCGGCCGGCTGAACGCCGCGCTCGACGCGCGCACGAGCTGAGGCGCGACAGATCGGGGCCGCCCACGACGAAGGGCCCCCGGTCAGCTACGCCGGGGGCCCTTCTGTGTCGGTGAGGCCGCCGCGCCCGTGAGCTCTCGGTGCGGGCGTTCATCGCGCTGGGCGGCAGCTCGGTCGTGCGTGGCGAACCATGCGCGTCCGAGACGGCTCCCGTGGTCGGAATCTCCCCCGCGGGGCTCGCGCTCCGCGGAATCCTCCCCGCCTCCGGTCCCGACGAGCCATGCGGCCCGCCGTCGTCGGCTGCGGGATGTCATCCCTTCCACCGGTGCTGCCCCCTGGACGGAACTCACGCTCCGTGTTCCCTGAGGGCCACTCCTCGCATCCGCCGGGCTGACCCGGATGACACGTGAAGATCACCGCCCCGTGCGATTGCGAGCCCTCTGCTTCGAATCTCTCCGTCTGCGTCGGGTTCGCGCCTCATCGGTTGACTAGAGATTACTCAGTCGCCGGTGGCACGCAAGGGGTGAAGTCTGACGAGATGGTTGAAGGTTCCCGGTCGCGATCGAGCCGTTAAATACTGGCGGCGGTGATGCTGTCCGCGATTCCCCATACCCCCGTATCGGAATCGCGATGATGACAGGATCACCGCCGCCTGCTAGTCCCCCAACTAGTGCAGTCATCACGATAGGCGGCGATCGACCCCGCGCTCTCCCCCCAGTGCGGGGGACTGACGGGTGACCGCCGGGCGTGGCACGATGCGCGCGCCGCGCACGACGAAAGGCCCCCGGTCGCCGCGTTCCACCGGTGCCGAAACACCGAGGTTCGTCGAGCCCCGAGGGCCTTTCTGTCACCTTCTGGCCGACCCCCGAGGGGATCCGTGCCATCCGGTGAAGACGAGAATACTCATGCCTCACCGGCATGCAAGACGTGAAGTCTCGCTAGATGGTTGAGTGTTCAGAGCTCCCGGACGGCGTCGCTCAGCAACGCCACGAGCGCCTCGAGCTGTACGGAGCCCTCCGCCGCCTCGGCGGTCTCACCATCGAGGGCGCGGGCCGCGAGGCCCGCCTTCGAATCGATGAGCTCGGCGATGCGGCCGTCGATCGTCTGCGCAGCGATGATGCGCCACGCCGTCACGGGCAGCTCCTGACCGATGCGGTGCACACGGTCGATCGCCTGAGTCTGCTCGGCGTTGGTCCAGCTGAGCTCCGCGAGCACGACGTTCGACGCGGCCTGCAGGTTCACCCCGACGCCCGCCGCGGTCAGCGAGCAGACCGCGACCGCGACCTCCGGGTCGTTCTGGAAGGCATCGATCTCGGCCTGACGCGCCTTGGAGGTCTGGTCGCCGCGGATCGAGATGGTCTTCAGGCCGGCCTTGGCGAAGTACTCCTCCGCCGCATCCATGACGTCGATGTGCTTGGCGAAGAAGACCACCTTGCCGACGTTGCGTGCGAGGTTGACCGTGTAGTCCGCCGCCGGTGTGGCCTTGGCCTGACCGATCCGCCGCACCATGGTGAAGACGTTGTCGCCCGAGCTGCCGCCCTGCTTCGATTCCTCGAGCTCGGCCGCCGCGACGAGACGGATGAGATCCGCCGTATCGGCATCCGGGCGCGCCGCCCGCAGCCGGCGGTACCGCTCGAGCAGTCGCGCGATGAGTGCACGCTCGGCCTCGCGGATCGACCGCCCCGCTTCTCCGTCGAGCTCCACAGGGATGTCGGCGATGCGGCGAGCCGGGATGTCGGCGGCCACGTCGACCTTCTTGCGGCGCACCATGCCCATCTCGATCACGACCCGACGAGCGGCCGAGAAGAACCCCGGATCGACCGGGGTGAGCTCGGTCTCCTCGAGCGCCGCCATGAGGCCGGGGAGGGGCTTCTTCTCGTCGATCCAGCCGAGGAACTGCCAGATCATGCGGAAGTCCTCGATCTGGTTGATGAGAGGCGTTCCGGTGAGCGCGATGAGCAGCGGGTCGGGCGTCTGCTGGCGGATCGACTTCGACAGCGCCTGCACGTTCTTCGAGCGCTGCGAGTCCTTGTTCTTGATGAAGTGCGCTTCGTCGACGATCATGCCGCGGAATCCGCGACGCGACAGCCACGCGACGTGCCGGTCGAGCACCTCGTAGTTCACGATCACGATGTCGGCGAAGGCGTCGATGTCGTCGCCGTCGCCGTGCACGACCGTCGAGGTGCGATGCGGAGTCCACTTCTCGACCTCGCGCGACCAGTTGACCTTGACGACGTTCGGCACGACGACGAGCAGCGGGTAGGCGTTCGCGACGTCGGCCGCGAGCAGTGCCTGGGCCGTCTTGCCGAGGCCCGGCTCATCGGCGAGCAGGTAGCTGCGGTGACCCTCACGGGCCGATTCCACGAAGCGGGCCTGGTGACGCATGAGCTCGAGCCCGCCCGGCGTCGCGAGCGAACGCGCCTCGGGCAGGTCCATGGTCGCGGCGCTGCCGCCCGCCCCCATCTCGAAGGAGCGGAACAGCGGCTCGATGAGCTCCCAGTTGTCGAGACGGCCCCGTGTGACGGGCGCCGGCTTCTGATACGCGCTGAAATCCGGAGCCAGGAAGGGGTTCGACATCTGGTACTGCCGCACCGACTGCGGCACCACCTGGCGCTCCTCGACGACGGGCTTGGCTTCCGGCTCGGTCACCACCACGAGGTCTTCGGGGGCCAGCGGTGTGCCCGCCTCGATGAGCAGGGCGCGGCGCACCTCCTGGGCGGCCGGGCTCAGGGGCGCGGTGTCGGTCAGCAGCTGGATGAGGCTCGCGTCGCGCGCGGCCGTCTTGGCCATGATCGTCGCGATGCCGTCGAGCCGCGTCAGCTCCTTGGCGCGTTCGGCGTCGCCGAGGGTCGCATCCGCCTTGATGCGGGCACGCTCCTCCCGCGCGAGCCGTCTCGTCCTGGTGGGCACGCCGCCGCTGCGCCGTCTTGGCGCCCGACTTCGTACCGGTACGGGTCTTCTGGCCGGATGTGGCCATCGTTCTCCTCGAGGGCTGTTCACCCCATCGCGACGGAGTGCGTCGCGGCTACGTGTGATCCGGCGGTGCGCCGGATCGGATTCTCGGTGCAGATCGCCCCCGCGACTCCCCTGATCCGGCTTGGCCGGCGGGGCGGTGGGCGCATTCAGTCTAGCGTACCCACGGCTCCCGGGTGCGCATCCGACATGCGGAGACATCGTGACGCAGCCGGGCCGTTAGGGTTGCGGTGTGCTGACGACCGCCGCCCGTGCCTACGCGCGGTGCTGGCCGGCATTGCTCGCCTGGTTCCTGCTGGGGTGGACGGCGCGCCTCCTGCTGCTGCGCGTGGCCGCCTCGGTGGGCAACGAGCTGCCGATCGTGGGGCAGCTCATCCTCCCCCTGGCGGTCATCGCGCGACTCGCGAGCTACGTGGCGATGTTCCTCGTGCTGCGCGCCGCCCTTCCGACCGTCTCCGATGCCGAAGCACCACCGGAGGCGGGACGCCGGATGCGGTTCCTGCGTCGCTGGGGAGCGGCGATCTCGGCCGCCATCCTCCCCTTCTTTGTGATCTATGCGGCGTGGGGCATGATCTCCGAGGACTCGCGCGACTACGCCGCCGCGGCGCTCGACCAGGCGGATGTCTGGGGCGGGCAGTCGATCCGTGCCCTCGACGTCGTGGTCGACGTATGGTCGATCGGGCTCGTCGTGGTCGCCTTCGTCGCCCGCTGGCTGCTGCAGCGGTTCGCGGAGCGCCTTCCCGGCTGGACGAGCGTCGTGGCCGCCTACCTCGAGGCGGTATGGGTGCTCGTCGCCCTGCTCATCGTCCGCGAACTGCTCTCCGGCGTGCCCGGCTGGTTCGCCACGCGACGGATGTTCGCCCCGATCGTCGACGTCGTCGCCACGTGGCGCGACGAGCAGCCCTGGTTCCGCTGGGTCGGGGATGCGCTCTCCTGGCTTGTCACGGAGCTCGGCGACGTCGTCTTCCAGCCGCTCGCCTGGGTGGCCCTCGCCGCCATCGTGTACGCGGGGATCGCGACGCGCAAGGGCACGACGGCGAACGTGCGCGTCGCGCGTGCTCGTGCGGCGGTGACGGAGCGCTGGTCGCGACTGCCCCGGCGCCTCCGCGCGCTGCTGACGACGGCCACCGGGGGCTTCCAGGAACGCTGGCTGCCGATCGCCGGGTCGCTGCGGATCATCTGGTCGGCGGGTCCCCTCGCCCTCGGCGGCTTCCTGGCGAGCTACGCGATCGTGCATGCCGCGGGCGAATGGCTCGCGATCGGCCTCATGCGCGCCCTCGGTCCGCACGAGTTCCTGTTCTGGACGGCGATCGACGACCCGATCGACCTCCTCGTCGTGGCCCTCGTCATCCCGCTGCAGCTGACGCTCGTGGCCGCGGCCTACGACACCGCGCTGCGGCGCTCGATCGTGCCGGCCGCAGCATCCGACGACGACGGCCGCGCCGAACAGGTCACGACAGACGAAGGTGGAAGGCCCGCGGCAGCTGATCGGGCGTGAACGCCTCGATCACGACCGCGTCGGCGGCATCCTCGGGGATGAGGAAGGTCACCTCGAAGGGGAACGGCACCTCGGCCCACGAGCATCCCGTCGGCACGTCGTCGGGAAGGTCCCTGCCCGGGAAGTAGTCGGTGTCGGTGTATCCCGGGGTCCATCGGCGGTCGCGGTCGGGTTCGAAGAGTTTGACCGAGCAGCGGAACTCCTCGGATGCCGCGCCGGCGTCGAGTTCGAGGGTCACCGAAACCAGTGCGGTTCCCTCCGGCACCGCATAACGCTCGCCCGCCAGCGAGTCCCACGGCGCCATCCAGCTGTCGACCACGCGCAGCTGCGCCCCGCTCAACTCGGCGCGCTGCCCGGGCTCGACGGTCGTCACCACGCTCGGCCGCGAGCCGAGGTAATCGACAGCATCGATGCTGAGCGCTGCGGCGACCGCGGCGGGAACCAGCACGAGCAAGGAGAGCAGCGCCCACCGCGAGCGTCGCCACCAGCCCACCCGCTCGGTCACCACGCTGTCCGCTCCCTCGGCGCGATCTCGAACTCCGTCTCGTGCGCGAGAGCCGTCAGGTCGAGCTCCGTCTCGATCACGGTGATGAGTCGCGTGTCGCCGTCGTCGGCGAGCCGCACGATCGCGTGCCGGGCAGCGGGCTCGTCGACGAGGTCGGCGGGGAGCTCGAAGACGAACGAGCCGGCGAACGGCAGGCCGGGATCGAGCACGGCTGCGTGCATGGCGTCGCTCCCGGGGCGATTGCTCGCGACCCAGGTGCGGTCGCCGACGTGCAACGTCGCGTAGGCGAGCGAGGGGTTCTCGGTCGTCGCCATGCGGGCGCGCACGACGAGCCAGGTGCCCGTCGTCTGGCCCGTCCAGTCGTCCAGGTGCACCGTGTCGGCGAGCACCGCGTCGTCGACGGCGCCCTGCAGTCCGCGCCCCTCGCCGACCTCGCCGAGCGGCACTCGCACGGCGAACGGAGCGAAGCCGAGCTCCTCCTGCGGCTCGGTGCGCGCAGCCACGAATGCGAGCGTCACGAGCAGGAGCGCACCGACGATCGCGAGCGGTTTCGTCAGGACTGCCACGCGTACTCCAGCTCCGACGAGGGCCGCGGCACGACCGTCGTCTGCACGACCACCCGCTCGTCCCGCCACGCGGTGCCGCTGAACAGGATCGCGCGATCCGGTCGCCCATCGATCACCCCGAGGGTGATCGGCTCGCCCGCCGAGACGGATCCGGTGGGCACCTCCCAGCGCAGCAGCACCTCCATGTCGACGCCCGGCGGCATCGCGGTGAGGTAGGTGCCATCCGCCGCGACCCGAACGAGCGCGGAGCGTTCGAAGCTCTCCAGCCCGTCCAGCGCGTCGAAGGTCATGACCGTGCGCGACTGTGTGTCGGCCTCCCGCCACTCGTTGCGCAGCATGGCGCGGACGACCACGAAAGTTCTGCCGTCTTCGGGGGTGTCGTAGTCATCCGGCAGCATCTCCCCCACCCAGGCCTCCTCGACGCGCACCGTGTAGTGGGTGCCGAGGTAGGTCTCGCCCACGTCGAGCTGCGGGATGACGGCGCTCTCGAGCTCGACCGTGTCCCATCCGCCGAGCGGGATCGCGACGAGGGCGCCCGCGGCGACGGCGAGCACGACGGCGCCCGTGATGACCGTCGCACGGCCAGGACGTCGCCGTCGCGAAACCGCGGCGGGTGCGGGGCCGGAATCCGTCATCGACGGGTTCCCTGGTCTCCCGTCGGCACCTTGATGAGCACTCCGGCCACCACGAACGCGAGGATCGCGAGGTACTGAGCGCCGAGCCACAGCGGACCCTCGAACCCGAAGGGCACCACCGGATTCCACAGCACGCCGATCGCCGCGAACACCGGCAGCCACCACCACTGCCTCCCCCGGATCGCGAACACGAGCACGATGAGCGCCAGCACCGCGACGCCCCAGCTGGTGTAGGTGAAGCCGATATCGCCGATGAGCGCGATGCCCACGAACAGCACGACGCCGGCAATGAGACCCGGCGCGAGGGCGGGACGGATGAAGCCGCGGTCGCCGTAGCGCGATGCGGGACGCGGAGAACTCACCTCGTAAGGCTATCGACCACCGGCCGACGTCGCGTGCTCGGGCACGCTCGTGCTGCCCGTGCCCGCGCGCTCCCTAGGATGCAGACATGAGCGACGCCCTCGAACGCTTCCGCGAACTGCTGCGGTTCCCCACCTATTCGCACGACGGCGCCTCCGGGGCTGCCGAGGCGTCCGCCGGGTTCCAGGCCGCGCTCGAGCGCAGCTTCCCGCTCGTGCACGAGCGCCTGGAGCGCGAACTCGTCGCCGGACGCAGTCTGCTGTTCCGCTGGCCGGGAGCGGACGCTGCGGCAGCATCCGTGCTCATGGCGCACCAGGACGTCGTGACGGTCGACGACCCCGACCGCTGGACGCATCCGCCTTTCGACGCCGCGCTCGTCGGCGAGGGCGAGGAGGCCGCGGTCTGGGCGCGCGGTGCGCTCGATGACAAAGCGGCCCTCGCCGCGATCCTCGAGGCCGTCGAGTCGCGCCTCGCGGCGGGCTTCACCCCGCGGGGCGACGTCTATCTCGCCTTCGGTCACGACGAGGAATCGGGAGGCACCGGCGCGGATGCCATCGTGACGTTGCTCGCGGATCGCGGCGTGCGCCCGTGGCTCGTGATCGACGAGGGCGGCGCGGTCATGGATGCGTTGCTGCCGGGTCTCGGACCGACAGCCGTGGTGGGCGTGACCGAGAAGGGCATGATGAACGTCGAGCTCGTGGTCGAGACGCCGGGCGGTCACGCCGCCATCCCGCTGCCCGGCGGCTCGACGGCCGTGCTCGCACGCGCCGTTCTGCGGCTCGAGAACCAGCCCCAGGCCCCGCACCTCATCGAACCCACGATCGGGCTCCTGGAGGCGCTCGGGGCGCGGATGGGCGGCATCCGCGGCTGGATGCTGCGGCACGCGCGCACCTTCGGCGGCCCCCTCGCGCGGATCCTCGCGCGGACGAGTCCGCAACTCGCGGCGATGACCCGCACGACCCGGGCCGTGACTCAGCTGCGGGGCTCCTCGAGCATGAACGTCATCCCGGAGCGCGCGAGCGCGACCCTCAACGTGCGGATCCTGCCCGGCGAGACCGTGCAGACGGCCCTCGCCGACATCGAGCGCGTCGTCGACGACCCGGCGGTGCAGGTACGCCTCATCCACGGCGCAGACCCCGCCCCCGTTTCCCCCGCATCCGGGCCCGCGTGGGGTGCGATCTCGGCGAGCATCGTCGAGGTCTTCCCGGATGCGGCGGTCGCCCCGTACGTCATGCTGCAGGCGAGTGACTCGCGGCACTTCGCGCGCATCTCCGACAACGTCTACCGCTTCCTGCCGTTCGACCTGCGGCAGGAGGAGCTGCAGTCGATCCACGGCATCGACGAACGCATCCGGGTGTCGAGCTACGCGCGCGCCGTCGCGTTCTTCGACGCCCTCGTCGGGCGGCTGTAGGCGGATCCCGACCCATCCTGTCGTGGAGGACGGTCAGGTGCCGGGCGCGGTCTTCGCGATCCAGCCGTCGAGCTTGGAGGGCTTGTCGGTCACGATGCCGTCGACGCCGTAGGCGAGCGCCTCCGACCAGCGCTTCTCGCTGTTGAGCGTGTACACGAGCACCCCGAAGCCCGCCGCGTGCATGCGCTCGACGGCATCCGGGTCCATCTCGAGCGAGGTCGGGGTGGTCAGGATGGCGATCGCCTCGTAGTAGCTCACGAGGGCCACGGGGTCATCCGGCAGGTCGCGCTTGATGATGACGCGCGGGATGGCGGGGGCCGTGTGAGCGAGGTGCGCGATCGTGCTGAGGTTGAAGCTCGCGAAGACGATGCGGTTCTGCACCCCGCGCAGGTAGATGGCATCCAGCACGGTGCGGACGCCGTCGGGCGACCAGTACCCCTTGAGCTCGACGAGCGCCTTCTTGCGCGTTCCCATGAGCGCGTCGGCGAATTCGTCGAACAGCGGCACCTGGGTGCCCGCGAACTCGGGCGCGTACCAGGAGCCCGCGTCGAGCGCCCGGATCTCGGCGAGCGTGAGGTCGGCGACGGCGCCGGTGCCGTTCGTCGTGCGATCGACGGTCTCGTCGTGCATGAGCACGGCCACGCCGTCGGCGGTGAGCTGCACGTCGGTCTCGACGAACTCGAGACCGGATGCGAAGGCCGCCTCGAAGGCCGCCATCGTGTTCTCGGGTGCGTGCGCCCGATCCCCCCGGTGACCGGCGATGAAGGCCGGCTCCCCCGGTGCGCGCAGCGACCCCATCATGTTGGTCGCGTAGACGCTCACGGCATCCGGCACGAGCAGCAGCACGGCGACGAGGGCGAGCGTGACCACCGCGGATGCGAAGGTCCGCCGCACAGGATGCGTCACCATCGACACGTCTGCTTCCGACTCGGGTTCCCCGCTGGGTTGCGAAGTGACCCGACTGTAACACGAACGTTATGGTTCTGTTACCTAGACAGGACGGGTCTCGAGACGCGTCGCTTGGTTTCGCTCCTCGACTCGCTCAGGTGCCCGCGGGGTGAGGAGCGGCGCAGCCGCGTCTCGAAACCAGCGCCGTCAGATGAGCGACTTGGTGTGCCAGACCGTCTTGGTCTCGGTGTATGCCAACACGCGATCGAGGCTCGCGGCGGGAACCCCCGGCTCGGGGCGCAGCACGCGCTTGAGCGTGTCGGCTGCCGAGATCTCGAGGTCGACCCACTCGAGCTGCCCCGCTCCCGCGAGATCGAGCGCGTTGACGTCGGCATGCGACGCGAGCCACGGCGCGAGCTCGGCCGGCGAACCGGTCAGCACGTTGACCACGCCGCCGGGCAGGTCGCTCGTCGCGAGCACCTCGGCGAGGCTGATCGCCGAGAGCGGGTGCGCCTCGTCCGGCACCACGACGACCGTGTTGCCCGCGACGAGTGCGGGCGCGACCACGCGCACGAGGCCGAGCAGGCTCGCCTCGCCCTGCGGCGCGACGACGGCGACGACACCCGTCGGCTCGGGCACCGAGAGGTTGAAGAACGGCCCCGCGACCGGGTTTCCGGCGCCGGCGACCTGCACGAACTTGTCGGCCCATCCGGCGTACCAGACCCAGGTGTCGATCGCCGCGTCGACCTGACGTCGAGCATCGGCGACCGAGACCCCCTCCGACGCCGCGATCTCCTGCGCGAACTGCTCACGGCGCCCCTCGAGCACCTCCGCAACCCGGTAGAGCACCTGGCCGCGGTTGTAGGCGGTCGCCCCCGCCCAGCCGGACACCGCCGCGCGCGCGGCGACGACCGCGTCGCGGGCGTCCTTGCGGGATGCCAGCGAGGCGTTCGCGAGGAACGCACCGTCGGCGGCACGCACCTCGTAGCTGCGGCCCGACTCGCTGCGGGGGAACTTGCCGCCGATGTAGAGCTTGTAGGTCTTGGGGATCGTGAGGCGGGTCACTTGGACTCTCCCTTCTTGGCAGGGCGGCGGCTTCGAGACGCCCGCTTCGCGGGCTCCTCAGCCACCTCGACGCGACCGGGCTGCAGGTAGGCGGAGAGGCCGTGACGGCCACCCTCGCGGCCGTAACCCGACTCCTTGTAGCCGCCGAACGGCGAAGCGGGGTCGAAACGGTTGAACGTGTTGGCCCAGATGACACCCGCACGCAGCTTGTCAGCCACGGCAAGGATCTTCGAGCCCTTGTCGCTCCAGATGCCCGCCGAGAGGCCGTAGGGCGTGTTGTTGGCCTTGGCGATCGCCTCGGCAGGCGTGCGGAAGGTCAGCACCGAGAGCACCGGGCCGAAGATCTCCTCGCGCGCGATCGTCGACGACGTCTGCACATTCGTGAAGATCGTCGGCGCGAACCAGAAACCGTTCTCGGGGATCTCGCACGGCGCCGTCCAGCGCTCGGCGCCCTCCTGCTCGCCGAGGTCGCTCAGGGTGCGGATGCGCTCGAGCTGCTCGGCCGAGTTGATCGCGCCGATGTCGGTGTTCTTGTCGAGCGGGTCGCCGAGCCGCAGCGTCGTGAGGCGCTGCTTGAGCCGGTCGACGACCTCGTCGTGGATCGACTCCTGCACGAGCAGCCGGCTGCCGGCGCAGCACACATGACCCTGATTGAAGAAGATGCCGTTGACGATGCCCTCGACCGCCTGGTCGATGGGCGCGTCGTCGAAGACGATGTTAGCGGCCTTGCCGCCGAGTTCGAGGGTGACCTTCTTGTGGGTGCCCGCGACGGCCTTGGCGATCTCGCGGCCCACCGCGGTCGAGCCCGTGAAGGCGACCTTGTCGACATCCGGATGCCGCACGAGCGCGGCGCCCGTCGCACCGGCGCCGGTGACGATGTTCACGACGCCCGCCGGGAGGTCGGCCTGCTGCAGGATCTCGGCGAACAGCAGCGCGGAGAGCGAGGTGGTCTCGGCAGGCTTCAACACGACGGTGTTGCCGGCGGCGAGGGCGGGCGCGATCTTCCACGCGAGCATGAGCAGCGGAAAGTTCCACGGGATGACCTGAGCGGCCACGCCCAGGGCACGCGGGTTGGCACCGAGCCCCGCGTAATCCAGCTTGTCGGCCCACCCCGCGTAGTAGAAGAACCAGGCGGCCACGAGCGGCACGTCGGTGTCGCGGCTCTCCTTGATGGGCTTGCCGTTGTCGAGCGACTCGGCGACCGCGAGCTCGCGCGCACGCTCCTGCACGAGCCGTGCGATGCGGAACAGGTACTTGCCGCGATCGGCGCCCGACAGCTTCGACCAGACCGTACTGTGGGCGCGGCGCGCGGCGGCGACGGCGTCGTCGACATCCGCATCCGAGGCGATGGCGATCTCGGCGATGCGCTTCTCGGTAGCGGGCGAGATGGTGGCGAAGGAGCCGCCACGCCCGTCGCGGAACTCGCCGTCGATGAAGAGGCCGTAGGAGTCCCGGAGGTGCAGGATCGCGGTCGACTCGGGCGCCGGGGCGTAGTCGAGGAAGCCGCGGCCGGAGGGCTGGATGTCCTTCATATGAATCGTGTCCTTTGTGGGGGGGGTTTCGATACGCCGCTTCGCGGCTACTCAACCAACGGAGTGTGGGCTTCGGCGGTTCATCTACCGGCGGCTGGCGTCAGTCGATCGTCACGTAGTCGGGGCCGGAGTAGTGGCCGGTGCGGAGCTTCTGGCGCTGCAGGAGCACGTCGTTGAGCAGGCTCGACGCGCCGAAGCGGAACAGGTGCGGCTGCAGCCACTGCTCGCCCACCGTCTCGGCGACCGTCACGAGGTAGCGCACGGCATCCTTCGAGGCACGGATGCCGCCCGCGGGCTTGACCCCCACGTACTCGCCCGTGAGCCGGTGCCAGTCGCGCACCGCCTCGAGCATGAGCAAGGTGACCGGCAGGGTCGCCGCGGGTGCGACCTTTCCGGTCGAGGTCTTGATGAAGTCGCCGCCCGCGAGGATCGAGAGCCAGGATGCGCGGCGCACGTTGTCGTAAGTGTTCAGCTCGCCCGTCTCGAGGATCACCTTGAGGCTCGCGAAGGTGCCGTCGTCGCGGCGGCAGGCCTCCTTGACGGCCACGATCTGCTCGAACACCCGACCGTAGTTGCCGGCGAGGAACGCACCGCGATCGATCACCATGTCGATCTCGTCGGCGCCGGCCGCGACGGCGTCGCGGGTGTCGGCGAGCTTGACGGCGAGCGAGGCGCGCCCCGAGGGGAACGCGGTGGCGACCGCCGCGACAGAGACGAGGCCGTCATCCGGATCGCCGTGGGCGGCACCGAGTGCCTCGACGGCGGCGGGCACCATGTCGCCGTAGACGCAGACCGCGGCGACGCGCGGAGTGGAGGGGTCGGTGGCATCCGGCGTGATGGCCTTGGCCACGAGCGAGCGCACCTTGCCCGGGGTGTCGGCGCCCTCGAGGGTCGTCAGGTCGATGAGCTCGATGATGCGATCGAGGGCCCACGCCTTCGAGCTCGTCTTGATCGATCGCGTGGCGAGCCCCGCCGCGCGCTGCTCGAGGCCGACCGCGTCGACGCCCGAGAGGCCTTCGAGGTACTGCCGGAGGCTGCGCTCGGTGAGGTCTCCGCCGAGAAGCCGCACGGCGCGCTCGGCGGGAGCAAGAGCTGTGGTCTGCATGGTCATGAGTCCTCCAGGAGGGCGCGGGCGGTGGCCTCGTCGGTGATGAGCACGGTGCACAGGCCGCTCGTCACCACCGCTCGCGCGATGTCGTGCTTGGCGGTGCCCGCGACGACGAGGATCGCCATCGCGGCCGACCGCAGGGTGTCGAGGGAGATGCCGAGCGTGCGCTCGTCGAGCGCCGGATCGACGATGTTGCCGTTGGCGTCGATGTAGCGGCCCACGACGTCGCCGATGGCACCGCGGCGGGCGAGCTCCTCCATGTCGTCGGGGCGCAGGTAGCCGCTCTCGACGTGCGCCGAGTTCGCATCGACGACTCCCGCGCTGTAGAGGTA
>SMFF01000138.1_pt1 | contig 16508 bp, 14 predicted proteins | sample 2456181 | NCBI WGS metagenome assembly SMFF01 (sample SAMN10132611, study PRJNA489261) | soil metagenome | isolation source: day120 antibiotic-loamy sand soil ammended with raw manure from dairy cow... | place: USA | collected 2015-04-01
GAAAGGTACAAGACTGCTTACGGTGCCGCTGCATCCGTGGATCATGGGGGTGCCGCACCGCTTTGCCCAGTTACGCAAGGCCCTGGAGCTATGGGCTCAGCAGCCTGGGCTGCGCTTTGTAGGTACCCGAGAGATCGTTCATGCAAAATAAACCTGACGACAGCAAGCTGGCCAAGCTGGCCAAGGCGTGGTGGACCACGGACATTATCGATATTTCCCCGGGGTCGATACGGATGCGCGGCTACGCCATCGAAGAGCTTATCGGCAATATCAGCTTCCCGGAAATGATCTGCTTGATGCTGCGTGGCGAACGCCCCCAACCCGGCGAGCTGCGCTTGCTGGAAGCGGCGCTGGTCAGCGCGGTGGATCATGGGCCGCAAGCACCATCCATTGCGATCGCGCGCATGGCTGCCACCTGCGGCATCGGCATCAACGGCGCCATGGCGTCGGGAATCAACGCCCTGGGCGACGTGCACGGTGGCGCAGGTCAGCAATGCATGGAGCTGTACGCAGAGGTTGCCGAACTATGCCAAGAGGGTATGCAGGTCGATGTCGCCGCTGTGCAGGTCGTTGAAGCACGCATGGCCCAAGGTAAGTTCTTGCCTGGCTTTGGCCATCGGTTCCATCCGGTAGATCCGCGCTCCGGCCGGCTATTGGCGCTGGTACAGGAAGCCCGCGAGGCCGGCGTGGTAAGCGGCGGGTATGCCGACATCGCCATTGCCATTACAGAGGCCCTGGCGACCATCAAGGGCAAATCCATTCCCATGAATATCGATGGCGCGACGGCCGTGATCTATGCCGAGTTGGGATTCGCACCTGAGCTCGCGCGCGGGATGTTTATTCTTTCGCGCTCTGTCGGAATCCTTGCCCATGCGTGGGAGCAGACGGGGCAGGGCGGTCGTATAAAAGGCCCCATGCCGCCAGCTGTTCCCTATACCTACACAGGCCCTGCGCCCCGAGACCTATGACTCAAGACATGCAAGTACCTACAAGGTTGCCCTTAGCTGGCATAAAGGTTATTGACCTGGGGCACACCGTAATGGGTCCCTCGTGCGCCATGATACTGGCCGACCTCGGGGCGGACGTCATCAAGGTCGAGCCCAGCCCGGGCGGAGACCCGACACGCAAACTGAAAGGCTTTGGCACGGGGTATTTCGGTTACTTCAATCGCAACAAGCGCAGCATTGCCATCGACCTGAAGTCCGAAGAGGGATTAGAGGTCATGCATGGCTTGCTGAAGGAGGCCGATATCCTGATCGAGAACTTCGGCCCGGGCACCATGGCGCGCCTGAAGCTCGATTACGAATCGATATCACCCAGCTATCCTCGCCTCATCTTTGCCAGCCTGAAGGGGTTCCTGCCGGGGCCGTACGAGAACCGCCTGGCGTTGGATGAGGTGGTGCAGATGATGACCGGTTTGGCCTATATGACCGGGCCCACCGGGCGACCTTTACGCGCCGGCACTTCCGTAGTGGATATTACGGGCGGCATGTTCGCCGTCATCGCCATCATGTCGGCGCTGCGCCAGCGCGACATGACAGGCAGTGGACAGAAGATAGAGTCAGCCCTATTCGAGACGACGGTGTTCCTGATGGGCCAGCATCTTTGCTACGCTGCACAAAGCGACGGTCCGCTACCCCCCATGCCGGAACGTGTCTCCGCTTGGGCCGTTTACGAAACCTTTGCTGTGTCGGACGGGCGTCAGATTTTCGTGGGGATGACCTCTGACAGCCATTGGAAACGGTTCTGCGACCAAGTGCAGCGTCCGGACCTCGAGCAGAATCCAGCCTTTGCCACCAACAATGCTCGTATCGACGCGCGGCCGCAACTCCTTCCCATCGTTCAGCAAATATTCGCTGCGATGACCCTGGAGCAGGCAATTGAGGTATGCGAGAACGCTTCCATTCCGTTTGCTCCCATTGCCCGGCCCGAAGATCTCTTTGACGACCCGCACTTGCGGGCCACAGGTGGATTGATCGAAACCCAATTGCCTGATGGAACCCCAGCAAGGTTGCCGCGGCTACCGATCACCATGGAGAATGCCGACTTTGGACTGCGGCGCGATCCGCCCAGCATAGGCCAGGACACGCAGGCAATACTTGCGGAGATCGGCTTTAGCGATGAGCGCATCCGTGGCTTGCTGGATAGTGGGGTGGTGGGAGCCCGCCCGCGTTCACAGGCTTAACGCCCAGCAGTGCCGTCCAGCCATTGCTGATACGCCGTGCGGGTCACCGCTGACACCGACTCCAGGGCCTTCTGATGCTGAACCTGGTGCCGCAGCATCAGGCGCGCATTGGCCACCCCGCGCGATTTGCAGTACCAGTGGCAGCTGTGCTGGAAAAGATACAGCTCGGCAGACAAGTGGTAGGCGCGGGTTTTCAGATCCCAGCCGCCTTCGTTGTCTACAACGTGGCGCAAACCCGCCGCATGGATATGCAGAAGCTTGCGGAAGTCGCGAGTAACAGAGGGAAGAAAGCGTTCGGCATAAGGCAGACACATGGGAAGCACGACCATGCTGGTGTCCGGTTCGCTTTCCTTTTGCATGGCTTCCGCCAATGAGCGCAACTGTGCTGCCACGGCGCTCTCAGTTTGCGCAAAAGTTTCCAGCACCTGAAGCTGGCGCCCTTCGTCTTTCTCGTGGATGGCGCGGGTGTAGCCTTGCGTCAGCGTTTCCATGTGGCGCTCAAGCTGCATATTGGCCAGATGCTGGCCCAACAATGCGATATGAGAGCGCTGGTATCGTGTGCGCAGCAGCTGCCATGCCACGAAGACCATCAACAAGCCGAATGTGAATTCCACTGCGTGTACTCCCCTATCGCCTGCGCAAAAAACGCCGGCGCACCAAACAAAAAGCCCAAACCGAAGTTTGGGCTTTTTGTTTAATCTTGGAGCGGGAAACGAGTCTCGAACTCGCGACCTCAACCTTGGCAAGGTTGCGCTCTACCAACTGAGCTATTCCCGCGTAAAGCTTTGCAGCCGGGGCTTTCCTGCTGCAAAGAAGCCTCGCATTGTAGGGTAATTTCTTGTGCCTTGCAAGTTGCCCGGCGCCTTCAAAACTACCTGCGTAAAATCAACTAAGATTTAGCGAAGACCAGAATATTAGCATAAATTTTTTAGTGACAGGGCCGCCTTGCTGCAAACTGCCAAGTACGATCTTACTTCCTTCAACACACTGTCCCTGCGCTCGCACGCCTTGGCCCTGGTTACGTACCGGTCGCCCGGGCAGTTACCGCTGTTTTCCGAAATGGCCAGTCAGCACGACAGCGTGTTTGTCCTTGGCGGCGGCAGCAATGTGGTGCTGCCCGAAACGCTGACCAGCCTCGTCGTCAAAGTGGAGTCTCGCGGCATACGCCTGTGTGACCAGACGCCCACCGAGTGGGTGGTGGAAGCCCAGGCAGGGGAGTGCTGGCATGATTTCGTTGCGCATTGCCTGGACCAGGGCTGGGCCGGCTTGGAGAACCTGGCCTTGATCCCCGGCACGGTCGGTGCGGCCCCGGTGCAAAATATAGGCGCATACGGCGTAGAGCTGGACCAGCGTTTTCATAGTTTGAGCGCCTGGGATCTACGCGCGGGGCGTCAGGTCGAAATGAGACCTGAAGATTGCGATTTCTCGTATCGCAACAGTCTGTTCAAACAGTCCGAGCCTGGACGATGGCTGATACTGGCCGTCAGGTTCCGGCTGCCCAAGCGGTGGACCCCTGTGCTGGGCTACCCCGATCTGCAGCGTCATCCCGCATTGCAAGCTGATACTGCGGACATCACGCCGCGCCAGATATTTGATGCGGTGTGCGAGGTGCGGCGCGCGAAGCTGCCGGACCCGGCCGTGTTAGGCAATGCAGGAAGTTTCTTCAAGAATCCGGTGGTGGATCGCGCGGACTTCGAGGCCATCAGCAAGGTCCATCCGCAGGTCGTGGCTTACCCGCTGGCCGGCGGTCAGTACAAGCTTGCAGCGGGCTGGTTGATCGATCAAGCTGGCTGGAAGGGTAGGCGCGTCGGACCAGTGGGCGTGCACGATCGCCAAGCGCTGGTGCTGGTAAATTACGGCGGCGCAAGCGCCGCCATCATGCAACTGGCACAAGCGATCAAGGACGATATTGCCTTGCGGTTTGGCGTGGCCCTGGAGCAAGAGCCCGTGCTGGTCGCCTAGGCGGGCGCTGGCCTCAGGCCAGCACGTCTTGCATGTCGAACAAGCCGAACTCTTTTCGCGCCAGATAGCGGGCGGCCCGCAAGCTGCCCTGGGCATAGGTCGTGCGACTGCTGGAGCGATGACTGATCTCTATCCGTTCGCCTGTGCCGCAGAAAAACACCGTATGGTCGCCCACGATGTCGCCGCCGCGCATGACGGAAAAACCGATGCGGCCGGTTTCGCGTGCGCCGGTTTCGCCATGGCGGGCCCAGTCGGCTATGTCGTCAAGGTTTTTTCCCCAGGCATGCGCTACGGCTTCGCCCATGGCCAAGGCCGTACCGGAGGGCGCATCGACCTTGTTGCGGTGGTGCGCTTCGAATACCTCGACGTCGTAACCGCTGTTCAGCAGGCGCGCCGCAATATCAAGCAGCTTGAGGGTGGCGTTGACGCCGACGCTCATGTTGGGTGCGAAGACTACGGCGATCTTCTGGCTGGCTGCCTGAATGGCGCGCCGACCTTCTTCGGTGAAGCCGGTGGTCCCGATCACGCAGCGCGTGCCGTGTTCGACGCAGGCCTGCAAATGGGCCAGCGTACCCTCGGGCCGGGTGAAGTCGATCAGGCAATCCGCATTGGCAATGGCGCCCAGGTCGTCCGTGATGGCGACGCCGGTTTCCTGGCCCAGAAAGCTGCCTGCGTCCTGTCCCAAGGCCGGCGAGCCGGCTCTGTCCAAGGCGACAGTAAGGGCCATGTCGGGGCTTTGTAGTACAGCTTCGATCAGCATCCGGCCCATGCGTCCGTCTGCGCCTGCGATGGCAATACGCATTGTCATGCTCCTTAGCGCAGCGGTTCGGCGGTGTTCCTGCCGGCTGACGGCGCGCCAGAAGGCGTCCGTTGTGTATCGGGGGCGTTGAGAATGGCGCGCCTGCGTTCTGTTTCTGCCTGTGCGTCGGCTTCGCTTTGCTGGTCGGGCGCTGTCCCGTCGGCGGCGGGTTGCGCAGGCGTGACACCTGGAATCGGGCTGGTCTGTGCGGCGTCTGCGCCGGCAGTGTCGGCTGGGATGCCGTCGCCCGCGTCTTCATCAGCAGCGTTGGCGCCGCTTTCTCCGGTCATGCCGGTATCGGCCTTCTGGAAGGGTTGCCGGTCGGGCTGTTCGTCGCCTTCCCAGCGCACCAGGCTGTCACCGTCGAACCAAACGGTGAACTTGCGCTGTTGCTCTTCGCCATAGCCGGGCTTGTTGTAGTAGGGGTAATCCCAGCGATTGCTGCGAAATACGTCTTGCAAGGTGGGCGTGCCCAGGATGAAACGCACCTGCTCGCGCGTCATGCCTTGCTGCAGTTGGGCCACCTGCTCGGACGTGATCCAGTTACCCTGCTGTACATCAGGCCGATACGGGAAACCCCAGTTGGTGGTGCCGCAGGCGCCCAGCGTTACGGTCAGTGCAATTGCCGTCAAACCGGCGCGAAGCGTTGAAAATATTGGTTTTGCAGTCGTCAGCACGAAGCGCCCCTGTTATTCAGATCGAATAAAACCGTTATCATAAAGGTTCAAGAATAAACGCATAATAGCGTTAGTCGGCGCCGGGCGTATTTTGCAAGCCTCATCCTGCCCGGACACCATCCATTTCACCAGAGACATTCTAGCTATGATTAACCAGAACGAACTGAAAAGCATGGGCTTGAAGGCGACCTTCCCGCGCCTGAAGATCCTCGACATATTCAGACGGGCCGATCACCGCCATCAAAGCGCCGAAGACGTCTACCGCGCGCTTATCGCTGAAGATGTCGATATTGGCCTGGCCACGGTCTACCGGGTGCTGACGCAGTTCGAGCAGGCCGGCATCCTGGTGCGCAGCCAGTTTGACGGCGGCAAGGCCGTGTTCGAGCTTAACGACGGCGACCACCACGATCACCTGATTTGCACCAATTGCGGCAAGGTCGAAGAGTTTAGCGAACCGGAAATCGAAAAACGCCAGCACAAGGTTGCCAAGGACCACGGTTTCGTGCTCGAGAGCCATACCATGCTGCTTTACGGTATTTGCCCGGACTGTACTGCCGCCAAGCCAAAATAAGTCCAGCTTCAACCCGCCAGCATTTCGCGCGCGTGCTTGCGCGTCGTGTCGGTGATCTTCAGGCCCCCCAGCATGCGGGCCACTTCATTTTCCCGACCTTTGTCGTCCAGCATCCTGATCATGGATAGGGTGCTGGCTTGTGACGTGGATTTACTGACCTCGTAATGCTGGGTTCCGCGCGCCGCCACCTGCGGCAGGTGCGTAACGCACAGAACCTGGTGACGCTGCCCGAGCTCGCGCAGCAGCCGTCCGACGACCTCGGCTACCGCACCGCCCACGCCCGTGTCGACTTCGTCGAATATGAGGGTGGGCACCCGCGCGGCCTGACTGGCGATGACCGATAGCGCGAGCGAAATGCGGGCCAGCTCGCCGCCCGAGGCTACCTTGGCCAGCGGCTTGGGCGTGGTGCCCGCATGGCCGGCAACCAGGAACTCGACCGCGGTGGTGCCATGAGGACCCGGCGGGCAGGCGGTAAGCTCGATCTGGAAGCGTCCGCCTTGCATGGCCAGTGTCTGGAGAGCCTCGGTAACGTTTTTTGCCAGGCGTTTGCTGGTTGCCGCCCTTGCTTTTGCCAATTGCGCTGCGAGTTCGTCGTAGTGTGCGGCGGCAGCCCGATTTTGTTCGATCAGCAATGGCATATTGGCGGCCGCCTGGCTGGCTTCGAGTTGCTGGCGCAAGGATAGCTGCAGGGCGGGGAGCTCGGGCGGATCGATCTTGAACTTGCGGGCGGTGTCGAAAATAACGCCCAGGCGTTCTTCCGCTGCGGCGAGACGGGCGGGGTCGAGCTCGACCTTGTCGAGATAGCTGTTGAGGTCGGAAACGGCTTCACTGGCCGCGATGCGCGCGGACTCGATGGCGTCGTAAATGCTTTGTAAACGGTTGTCGTGACGCAGCAGGGGCTGCAGGCTATGTGCCGCCACCCCCAGCGCCGATTGCGCGGAGTTTTGTTCGTCGTCGAGAGCGGCCAGCGCTTGGGTGGCGCCGTCCAGCAGTGCCTGAGCGTGGGCCAGCCGGCTATGGTCGTTGGTGATGGCGTCCCATTCGCCCGGCCGCAGGTCGAGGGTGTCCAGGTCGGCCAATTGCCATTCGAGGCGCTCGCGCTCTTCCTGCAGGGCGGCTTCGTTTTGGCTGGCGGCGGCCAGGGCTTTTTGGGCGGTTTGCCAGGCCTGCCAGGCTTGCTGCACTTGCGCCGCCAGCGGCAGATGGCCGCCGTGGGCATCAAGCAAGGCTCGTTGGTTGGCCGGCTTGAGCAAGCTTTGATGTGCGTGCTGCCCGTGGATATCAACCAGGTGTTCGGCCAGATCGCGCAATTGACCCAGGGTAACCGGCAGCCCATTGATAAAGGCGCGGCTGCGGCTTTGGCTGTCGATTACCCGGCGCAATACCAGCGCATCGTCCGGGTCCAGCTGTTGCTCGAGCAGCCAGGGTCGTAGCGCGTCGGGGGCGTCGAAGACGGCGGTGATGTCCGCTTTTTGAGCGCCTTCGCGCAGCACAGTGGTGTCGGCCCGGGCCCCCAGGGCCAGTGACAGGGCGTCGATAAGTATGGACTTGCCGGCGCCGGTCTCGCCGGAGAACACGGTAAAGCCAGCCTCGAAATGGATGTCTGCCTGATCGACAATGACGAAATCGCGTATGTGCAAGGTACGCAGCATGATTTATTCGTCCGTATCGGAAGGTTGCGGTACGTGGTTCCAGTACAGCTTGCGTCGCAGCGTGGAGAAGAAGCTGTAGCCGCGCGGATGGATAAATCGCACGGTATGTTGGGCCCGACGGATATCGATGCGGTCGCCGGGCTGGCAATCGGACCAGGTCTGCATGTCGAAGTGGACGCTGGCGCCGGATTCGACGCGCCCCAGCGCCGAGATGGTGAGGCTTAGCGTACCGCTGTCAGGCAGCACGATGGGGCGGTTGGACAAGGTTTGCGGGGCAACAGGCACCAGCAGTATGGCGTTAAGGCTGGGATGCACCACAGGGCCGTTGGCCGAAAGGGAATAGGCGGTAGACCCGGTGGGCGTGGCCACGATCAGGCCGTCGGCTCGTTGGCTATACATGAACGCGCCGTCGAAATCGACGCTGACTTCGATCATGCCGCCGCGCCCTGCGCGGTTCAGCACAACATCGTTAAGTGCGACGCCCGAAAATAGGGTGTCGTTGCCACGCACCACCCGGCCCTCCAGCATGACACGCTCTTCGGCGTCGTAATGGCCATGCATGACGCTGGCCAGGGCGTCGGTGGCGCTGTGCAGGGGGATATCGGTAATGAAGCCCAGCCGGCCGTGGTTGATGCCGATAAGCGGGACGTCGCTTTGCGCCAGCAGGCGGGCGGCGCCCAGCATGGTTCCATCGCCACCCATGATGACAGCCAGGTCGGCCTGCTGGCCGATTTCGGCATATGTGGCGGCGGTGTATTCGGTAATGCCGGTATTCCTGGCGGTGTCGGCTTCCATCAGTACTTTACAGCCGGTTGCCAGCAGCATGTCGGCCAGTTGACGCAGCGGTGCATCCAGGCCGGTGTCTTGGTAACGGCCGATGATCGCAACGGTTTTAAAGTGCATAAAGTAATACCGGGGTGATTGATGGAATAATAGAGACTAAGTGATTATATGGTTCCTGCGCCTCGTTGGCTGTAGGTATAACAACCCGTGTTGGCAGGATTGCCTAGAATAGAGCCATGGACGACCGAGCCAATGCGCTGCTGAAAGCGCTTATAGAACGATACATTGCCGATGGACAACCAGTGGGTTCGCGCACCTTGTCCAAAATGTTCGACCTGTCGCCCGCCACCATCCGCAACGTTATGGCCGACCTCGAAGATCTCGGCCTCATCCATAGCCCGCACACATCGGCGGGCCGTATTCCTACGCCCAAGGGTTATCGCCTGTTTGTCGATCGCCTGTTGGCTGTACAGCGTTTCGAAGTTCTGCCGCCCAGCCAGATCAGGCAGATCCTGCCGGCGGCCGAGCCGGGCCGTGCCATCACGGCGGCCGCAGCCCTGCTGTCCAACCTGTCGCAGTTCGCAGGAGTGGTATTGGCACCCAAACGGGCGCAGGTATTTCGCCAGATTGAATTCATCCGGCTGTCCGATAAGCGGGTGCTGCTTATTATTGTGACGCCCGATGGCGACGTGCAAAACCGCATTTTGTTTGTTTCGCGCGATTACCTCGAGCAAGAGCTCATCGAAGCCAGCAACTTCTTCAACCAGCATTTTGCCGGCATGTCCTTCGACGAAGTGCGCCAGGCCATCACGCAAGAGTTGTCTTCGCTGCAGGCCGATATCTCCCGGCTGATGCAGGCGGCTGTCGAAGCGGGCACCGCCACTGCCGATACGGACGACTCGCTGGTGATCTCCGGCGAAAGCAAGTTGCTGGATATCTCCGAGATTGCGTCCGACATGGACCGCTTGCGGCGCATGTTCTCGCTGTTCGAGAAAAAGACCGATCTGCTGCAGTTGCTGGATGTGTCCAGCCGCGCGCAAGGCGTACAGATTTATATCGGCGGCGACTCGCAGTTGGTCCCGATGGACGACGTTTCAGTCATTACCGCACCTTATGGCGTGGACGGCACGGTCGTGGGTACGCTGGGCGTTATCGGGCCTACCCGCATGGCTTACGAGCGGGTCATCCCCATTGTGGACATTACGGCTCGCCTGCTTTCCAACGCTCTCAGTCACAATCAGTCCTGACGCCGAAAACCTTCCATGGCCATATCCTTACCGTCACGCTACTTGCCTGAACCTGCAGATCCGCAGGCCTTCAGCACAAATCCGCCGCCGCGCGATCCGGGCCCAATCGGCGTGCTCATGATCAATCTTGGCACCCCCGATCAACCCACGGCCCCCGCCATACGCAAATACCTGGCCGAGTTCTTGTCGGACCCGCGTGTCATAGAGATCCCGCAATGGATCTGGCAAGTGATACTGCGCGCTTTTATTCTGACGCGTCGCCCTCGTGCACTGGCACCTCGCTACGAAGAGATCTGGCTGGAGGGTGGGTCGCCGCTACTGGTCTGGAGCCAGGCCCAGAGCCAGGGTGTCCAGGAGGCGCTGACCTCGCAAGGCATAGAGGCACGCGTTGAACTGGGCATGCGCTATGGCAATCCTTCTATCGCCGACGCCTTGGCCCGCCTGCGCGCGGCGGGTTGCGACCGCATTGTTGTGCTGCCCATGTATCCGCAATACGCAGCCAGCACCACGGCCACCGCCGTGGATAGCGTTACCGCCTGCGCGGCACGGATGCGCAACCAGCCAGAGCTGCGTTTCATCAAGCGTTATCACGACCTGCCCGGTTATATCGATGCGCTGGCGACCCACCTGCTCCGCCATTGGGAAGACCAGGGCAAGCCAGAGCGCGTGCTGCTGAGTTTTCATGGTTTGCCGCGTCGCACCGTGGAGCAGGGCGATCCCTATTATCGGGATTGCATGGAGACAGCGGCCTTGTTGCGCACCCGGCTGGGGCAGGATGGACACTTGATCCATGTGTCTTTTCAGAGCCGCTTCGGTGCTGAAAAATGGCTGGAGCCCTATACCGAGCCCACCTTGCGCGACTGGGCCCGGCAAGGTGTCCGGGCGGTGGATGTCTTGTGCCCGGGCTTTGTCGCCGATTGTCTCGAGACCCTCGAAGAAATCCAGATGCAATGTCGGGATGCCTTCCTGGAGGAGGGCGGTACTCAGTTTCGCTACGTGCCCTGTCTTAACGACGATCCGCAATGGGCACTCAGCCTGGCGGACCTGGTCCAGACCCATCTGGCAGGCTGGCTGCCCGGCAGCAAGAGTAAACTTTAAGTATTACGACAGGACAACGTGGTTCGCGTGGTCTTGAATTGGGGGCGTGTGCCCCCAATTTCATTGGATTGCATACCTAGATGTGGAGATTTTTTATGCCGGCACCCAACGAGCCCCTGGATCCCAAGCAAATGGATCCATCGATCGATACGTCCGAAAAACTCGAGACTAACGAGCCCGACGATCAAACCACGTCGGCCGAAGTCCCAAGCGAAGCGCAGCAAATCAATGCCGAGGAAGACTGGGCAACCTTGCTGTCAGAATCGCAGGCACAAGTCGCTCAATATCACGAGGAATTGCTGCGCGCCAAGGCCGAAGCCGAGAACATACGTCGCCGGGCGCAGGAAGATGTCGCCAAGGCGCGCAAATTCGGTACCGAGTCGTTCGCTGAAAGCCTGATCCCAGTCAAGGACAGCCTGGAGGCGGCGCTGGCCCTTACCGACCAGACGGCCGAATCATGGAAAGAGGGCGTCGAGGCCACGCTGCGCCAGCTTAATGCCGCCTTCGACCGCAATCTGCTTAAAGAAGTTGCTCCAGTAGAGGGCGACAAATTCGATCCCCATCAGCACCAGGCTATCTCGTCCATACCGTCCGAGCGAGCTGAAGGAGAAATTGTTCAGGTGCTGCAAAAGGGCTACACCATTGCCGATCGCGTGCTGCGGCCGGCGCTGGTCATGGTGTCGTCGGGCCAGCCCGGGTAGGTGGCCATGCGCCGGTTCGCCGGCCTGAAGCAGAAAAAGTGCGGGTAAGCCTTGAAAACTGGTGGCTTACCCCCACCTACCTCCCATCGGGTAGTTATTTACAAAACAAAATTTTTAGCAGGGTAATAATATGGGTAAGATTATCGGTATTGACTTGGGCACGACTAATAGTTGTGTCGCGGTCCTGGACGGTAGCAGCGTCAAAATCATCGAAAACGCCGAAGGCACGCGTACCACGCCTTCCATCGTCGCCTACATGCCGGACGGCGAAATCCTGGTGGGTGCGCCGGCCAAGCGCCAGGCGGTCACCAATCCCCACAACACGCTATACGCCGTCAAGCGCCTTATCGGTCGCAAGTTCGACGAGAAGGCCGTGCAGAAAGACATCGAGCTCATGCCTTACACCATCATCAAGGCCGACAACGGCGATGCATGGGTAGAAGCGCAAGGCAAAAAGCTTGCTCCTCCGCAAATCTCGGCGGACGTGCTGCGCAAAATGAAGAAAACGGCCGAAGACTACCTGGGTGAAGAAGTCACCGAGGCTGTCATTACCGTGCCCGCCTACTTCAACGACAGTCAGCGTCAAGCCACCAAGGATGCCGGCCGCATTGCCGGCCTGGACGTCAAGCGCATCATCAACGAACCGACTGCAGCGGCTTTGGCCTTCGGTATGGACAAGACCGAAAAGGGCGATCGCAAAATTGCGGTTTATGACCTGGGCGGCGGTACCTTCGACGTTTCCATCATCGAGCTGGCTGACGTCGATGGCGAAAAGCAATTCGAGGTACTGTCCACCAACGGCGATACTTTCCTCGGCGGCGAAGACTTCGACCAGCGCATCATCGACTACATCATTGGCGAGTTCAAGAAAGAAAGCGGAGTGGACCTCTCCAAGGACGTCCTGGCCTTGCAGCGCCTGAAAGAATCGGCGGAAAAAGCCAAGATCGAACTGTCTTCAGCGCAGCAAACCGAGATCAACCTGCCTTATATTACGGCGGACGCTTCCGGTCCAAAGCACCTTAATCTCAAGATGACGCGCTCCAAGCTGGAAGCGCTGGTTGAAGAGCTTATCGACCGCACCATAGAGCCATGCCGCATCGCCATCAAGGACGCCGGTGTCAAAGTGTCTGACATCGACGACGTGATCCTGGTGGGTGGCATGACGCGCATGCCCAAGGTCCAGGAGAAGGTCAAGGAATTCTTCGGCAAGGATCCTCGCAAGGACGTCAACCCGGACGAGGCTGTTGCAGCCGGTGCGGCCATCCAGGGCTCGGTATTGTCGGGTGATCGCACCGACGTGTTGCTGCTGGACGTCACGCCGCTGTCCCTGGGTATCGAAACCCTGGGCGGTGTCATGACCAAGATGATCCAAAAGAACACCACCATACCCACCCGGTTCTCGCAGGTGTTCTCGACGGCTGACGACAACCAGCCCGCGGTCACCATCAAGGTGTTCCAGGGCGAGCGTGAAATCGCTGCAGGCAACAAGGCGCTGGGCGAGTTCAACCTTGAAGGCATACCGCCCGCTACGCGTGGCACGCCGCAAATCGAGGTCACTTTCGACATAGACGCCAACGGCATCTTGCATGTCTCGGCCAAGGACAAGGGCACGGGCAAGGAAAACAAGATCACCATCAAGGCCAACTCGGGTCTTAGCGACGACGAGATCGAACGCATGGTGAAAGACGCCGAAGCCAACGCCGAGGAAGATCACCGCATTGCCGAACTGGCCTTGTCACGCAATCAGGCCGAGGCGCTGGTGCACTCGACCCGCAAGTCGCTGGAAGAGTACGGCGACAAGCTTGAAGCGTCCGAAAAGGAAGCCATCGAGTCGGCGATCACCGAACTTGAAACCACACTCAAGGACGGCGACAAGGCGGCCATCGACGCCAAGGTTGAAGCCTTGGCGACGGCCTCGCAGAAGCTGGGTGAGAAAATGTATGCCGACATGCAGGCACAGGCAGCAGCGCAGCAAGGTGCTGACGAAGCCGCCAAGCCCGCCGACGACGATGTGGTCGATGCCGACTTCAAAGAAGTCAAACGCGATCAATAAGGTCAGGTAAAGAGACGCATTCAACTCACATGGCAAAACGCGATTACTACGAAATACTGGGCGTAGCGAAAAACGCTACCGACGAAGAGCTCAAAAAAGCCTACCGCAAGCTGGCGATGAAGTACCACCCTGACCGCAACCCTGACAGCAAGGAAGCGGAAGAGCGGTTCAAAGAGGCCAAAGAGGCCTACGAGATGCTGTCCGACGAACAAAAGCGGGGTGCGTACGACCGCTTCGGCCATGCCGGTGTTGATCCCAACGCCGGCGTGGGCGGGGGCGGCATGGGCGGAGCCGGCTTTGCCGATGCCTTTGGCGATATCTTCGGCGAGATCTTCGGGGCAGCGGGCGGTGGCGGCGGTCGCCGCGGCGGCCCGCAGGTATATCGTGGTGCCGATCTGAAGTACACGCTGGACATCAGCCTGGAGCAGGCGGCCAACGGTTTTGATACCGAAATCCGCGTGCCCAGCTGGGAAACCTGCGACGTCTGCCATGGCTCCGGCGCCAAGCCGGGCACCAAGCCTCGTACCTGCCACACCTGTGACGGGAACGGGGCTGTGCGCATGCAGCAAGGCTTTTTCAGTGTGCAGCAAACCTGCCCGACCTGCCATGGCACGGGTAAAGAGATCACTGATCCTTGCGTTTCTTGCGACGGCGTAGGCCGCATACGCAAGAACAAGACCCTGCAGGTGAAGATTCCGGCTGGCATAGACGACGGCATGCGGATACGCTCGTCCGGCAATGGCGAGCCCGGTGTCAATGGCGGGCCTCCGGGGGATCTTTATGTCGAGATCCACCTGAAGCCGCATGGTATTTTCCAGCGCGATGCCGACGACCTGCATTGCGAACTGACCATCCCGTTCACTACGGCGGCGCTTGGGGGCGAACTCGAAGTGCCGACCTTGGCCGGACGCGGCGCCATCACCATTCCGGAAGGTACGCAAACCGGCAAGACCTTCCGCTTGCGCGGCAAGGGCATACGGGGCTTGCGCGCCAGCTACCCTGGCGACCTCTATTGCCACATATCGGTCGAGACGCCTGTGCGCCTGACCGACGAGCAAAAGAAGATCCTGCGCCAGTTCGAAACATCATTGGCTCAAGGTGGAGAAAAACATTCTCCAAAGAGCGAGTCCTGGACCGACCGGGTCAAGAACTTCTTCTCATAGACTAAAAATCGCCGGCCAGCGCAGCGCTGAATGCTTCGGGGTTCAGCCGCTTGCGCAGGGCCGCGTTGACCGTCTCGGCCGTCAAACCGGCCAGGGCCTGGTCGATCTTCGCAGACCACTCAAACGTACGATCCAGCTGCAGGTAGTTCAGCCAGGCTGATGCCAGGGTGCCATCCCGCGTCCGCGCCAGTTTGCGGTAATTAAGCAGCGCCGACACGCCTTCCCGTACTTCTTCCTCTGTGTAGCCGTCTTTCAGTACGCGCCCTAGCTCTTCCTTGACGGCCTGGACCAGGCGGGTACTGCTGTCCGGCGCATGAATGGCATAGATTGTCCATTCGCCGGAGGGTTCGAACGAAGAGGCGTCCAGACTGCTGCGCACGTTGTATGACAAGCCATCCTGCACGCGCACACGGTTCCACAGACGCGAGGTTTCGGAGCCGCCCAACAGGTAATTGGCCAGGTAAAGAGCAGGGTAGTCGGGATCCGTATCCTGCAGCTTCAGCGGCAGCGTGGTCAGGTAGAACGCATTGGCCTTCCCCGGAGTATCTATGGTGAAGGTCTCGGGCGCCACGGGATGGTAGGGGTCAGCCACGCGCGTATAGGCGGGTGCCTCGCGCCATCCTTCCACACCCTTGCTGATGGCCGCCTTGACGGCGTCGGGGTCGAATGCTCCGACTGCTGAAAACCTGATGGTGCCCGCGCCGTAGAAGCGCGTATGGAAGTCTTTCAGTTTTTCAGCAGTCAGCGCCTCGATGTCGCTGCGTGCCTCCTCGAATGTAGGGGTATAGCGTAGGTCGTCTCTGGGCCACGGGTTGTCGTGGCGGGCCAGCGCGCGCGATGCCAGTGCACCGGGCTCGGCCATGGCGTTGCTGATGGCGGTGTAGGCCTGCCGCTGGTACTCGGCCAGCTCATTGGCCGGGAAGTTGGCCTCACGCAGTATGTGCAGCACGAGTTCGGTCAGTGCCGGCAAGTGCTCTTCGGTTGTCGACATGTCGACGGCTACGACGCCGGCGCCGCCGCCAAAGCCGACGCTGGCCTGCAGGGCATCAAAGCGGTCCTGTATCTCTTGGCGAGTCATGCTGCTGGTGCCGTGGTCCAGCAAGGACGCTGTGGCGCTGGAGATCTCGCGCATGCCTTTCAGGCTGTCGGCGTCGCCAAATTGAAGCAACAGTCTGGCTTCGACACGATCTCCACGAGTGGGCTTGGACAACAGCGCCAGCTCGACCTCGCCATTGGGCAAGACCAACGGGTCGCGTAGCGTGGCGGCGTCGATGTTTTCCGGCGAGGGATCAAAGGCCGTTACGCTGGCGCTTGTTTCCTTGCCTTCGTATCCCTTCAGCAGCTCGTCCAACTCCACAGGCTTGGGTGCGGGCGCGCGTTCGGGCTGCTCGGTCGGGATATACAGTCCGTTGGTCCGGTTGGTGGCTTTCAGATAGGCGGTAGTTACGCGCTGGACGTCTTCAAGAGCGATGTCTTCCACTTGATCACGCTGCAGAAAAAACAAGCGCCAGTCACCCTCCGCCACTTTTTCCGACAAGACGCTGGCCAGGCTGGAAGGCTGGGCGTACACCCGTGCCCAGTCTGTCAGCCACTTGTTGCGCATGCGATCCAGTTCGG
>SMFF01000240.1_pt1 | contig 16293 bp, 18 predicted proteins | sample 2456181 | NCBI WGS metagenome assembly SMFF01 (sample SAMN10132611, study PRJNA489261) | soil metagenome | isolation source: day120 antibiotic-loamy sand soil ammended with raw manure from dairy cow... | place: USA | collected 2015-04-01
CACCCTGATCGCAGCAAACCTTGTGCTCGGTCCGCCACTGGCTGGTGTTGTGGCATCCGTCGTGACGATCGCGCTGATCCTGCTGATCGCACGAGTGGTGGAGCGCAATCGGCTGAAAGTCGACCGGGTTCTCGGGCGGGCACTCCTCCCGTACGGCGTGCTCATTGCAGGACTGCTGGCGTCATCGCTGGTGGAACGGATGCTCCCACTCGGCATCTTCGGGCGCATCCTCGCCAGTCCCGCCCTCTGGCTGCTCATAACGGGCACCCTCGCCTTCTGGCTACTGCGGATCGGGCGCGAGGAAGCCCCCGGCCTGCTGCGCAGTAGCGCGCGACGCGGTGTACCGGTGGCGTTCACGACCATGTTGTTCCTCATTCTGGGTGGTCTTATGGCAGCCAGCGGAACCAGTACGCACCTGGCCGAGGCGGCGTCAGAGCTCGGCCCGCTCTACCTCGTATTCATCCCGCTCGTCGGAGCCATTGGCGGCTACATCACCGGCTCGAACTCGGGCGCCAGCGCCATGTTCTCGGCCAGTACGACGCAGGCGGCGCTCACGCTCGGCGCAGACCCGCTCACTGCCCTGGCTACCCAGAACGTGGGAGCATCCGCAGCGCTCATGGCGTCACCGCCACGCGTCGCGCTTGCGATAGGCGTCGCGGCGGCGACCCGCAATGACGACAACGAGAGGCCGGATGCCCACGTGGCCAGCGCATCCGCACCCGTTACGCAGGTGGTGTTGCTCGCGAGCCTCGCGATCGCGCTGGTACTCGGCGGGCTGACGATCCTGTTCGCCTAGTTCGCTAGTCGACTCCGATCAGATATGACGTAATTCCGCTCAACTTTGCCTCTTTCGCGTGGCTGGTGAACTGGAAGTGGTGCGAGAAGCGAACGCGCGTACCGGTGGCATTCTCGAAATGGCCGTCCGCGGCGCACCGGTTTCCGTGGGAGAGGATGTTGTCGATCCTGAACAACGATGTGGGCGCGGCGGTCAGCGTGCAAAGTATTTCAGTAATCTCGTCTTTCCCGCTCAGTTCCTGTTCGCCTGCGACATCCCAGCGAACGGAGTCGGCCAATGCGCCCACAGCTGTGCCATCCCCTCGCGCGACCGCCACCAGAAAGTCCCGAACGAACTGCTTCTTCGGGGCGTTGCCGCAGTCCTCATCCACACTTATCGTCATCATCAGGAGTGAATCTCCACGTCTTCAGCGGACCATGCCGGCGCATGTCGAGGCCACGGACGCAGCCGCTCAAGCTGCGCGGCCAGGCCCAGAATGAGCGACTCGCCGCCCGGGGACGCCACGAGCTGCACAGCCGTCGGCATTCCGGTCTGGACATCCACTCCGGCGGGAACGGATGCTGCCGGCCAGCCGAGCATGTTCCACGGCGCAGCGAAAGGAGCGTACTGCAGGTTCGACCAGATGTTCCGCAGCCAGGAGCGGCGGTGCCACTCGTCGGCCGCAGGTGCGTTGCGAGCCAGCATCGGTGTGATCAGGATGTCGTATTCGCTGAAGAACATGCGAGCATCCGCCTCGAAACGGTCAGCGTCTGCCTGTTTCACCCAGCCTCGCTTCTGTGCGCGCTGGCCAAGCTTCACATGGCGGAGGGTTCGCGCCTCGAGTCTGCTGTGATCCAGGTTCATCGCGTCGTCGGCAGTGCCGGCGAACCATCTGGCAAACAACGGGATGGGGTTGCCCGGGTACGGGAAGCGCGTAAATTCGACGCTGTGGCCTGCTTCGCGCAGCGTATCGGCGACGCTGTGCACCGCTCGCTTCCACGGGCGGCTCAGCCGCACCAAGAAGGAGGGTGTGCCGATCGCGACACCGATTCGCAGGGGAGCGACCGGTTCGGTGACGACAGCCAGCGCAGGGTCGTCGGCCATGACCGAGAGCACGACGGCAGCATCCCGCACCGTGGTGGCCAGTGGTCCGTTTTCTGCCATACCTCCCCATGAACTGTGCCCGAGTTGCGACGGCACAACGCCTCGGCCCGGCTTGATGCCGAACAGTCCGGTGTTTGCCGCCGGGATGCGGATGGACCCCATGCCGTCGTTTCCGTGGGCGACCGGCACGATGCCTGTAGAGACAGCGGCAGCCGCACCACCGGATGAACCCCCCGGGGTGTGCTGGGGATTCCAGGGGTTGCGGGTGATGCCGAATGCTGAATCGGTCGCTGCCCAGACGCACAACTCGGGCACCCTGGTTGTGCCGATGACGATGGCGCCCGCCGCCCTGAGTCGGCGCACCACCTCGTGGTCATCAGGGGAGGGGGTGTCGTTGGTCGCCTGCGAACCATGTCGAATGGGGTAGCCAGCCACCTCGACGTTGTCCTTGATCAGCACGGGGAGCCCGGCAAGTGGGAGCGAAGCCAGGTCGTGACGGGTAGCCAGCTCGCCCGCCGCCTCCAGCGCATCCTCAGTGAAAAGGTTCTGGATTGCGCCGAACCCAGAAGCGCCCCGCGCTGCATCCAGGGCGACGCGCACTGCTTCTATTGGGCTTCGTCCGCCGCTTCGAACGGCTTCGATGATGTCTATCGCTGACGGGCTGCTCATGGCGGGCCATCCTCTCGATGGTCGGGGCCGACGGGGCGCAGAAACCCGCAATACCTGTAGACTGCGGGCTGGCCGATGGGGCACCGGTTCCCGCGCAGCAGTCGACAGACCGGCTCCTGCTTCGCTCACCCTGAGCTTAGGGCCGATCCGATTTACGAGTCGATGGGGAGTCACGGATGGGATTCATCAAGGCGTTTGCCGGTGCAATTGGCGGAACATTTGCCGACCAGTGGAAAGACTTCCTCGTTCCGCCGTCCAACCTGGCCCCCACAGCGGCAATCTTCCCGGCCGTAGCGCAGGGCCAGGATGCCAGCCGTGGCGCAAACGTGAAGGGCTCCGAGCACATCATCACGAACGGCAGCCGGATCGTTGTGCCTGAGGGCTACGGCCTGGTCACGTTCCAGGATGGCCAGCTGACCGGGTTCATCGGGGAGCCGGGCGGCTTCATCTTCACGTCAGAAGACCAGAACGCACAGTCGATCTTCGCCGGTGACGGCATCCTGAGCCCCCTCGTCAAGACTTCGTGGGAGCGTTTCAAGTTCGGCGGCCAGCCGGCATCGCAGCAACTCGCCTTCTACGTGAACCTCAAAGAGATCCCGAACAACAAGTTCGGCACGCAGTCGGAGATCTACTGGGACGACGCCTACCTGAATGCCCAGGTCGGTGCCATCACCCGCGGCAGCTACTCGCTGCGCATCGTCGACCCGATCCTGCTGGTGAAGCAGTTCGTGCCGCTCACGTACCTGAGCTACGACGCCAAAGTGTTCGACTTCTCTGACCTCGACAATGACGCGGCCAGCCAGCTCTTCAACGAGGTTGTTGGCTCGCTTGCTGCAGCGTTTTCTTACTACACGAACGACCCCAGTAAGGGGAATCGCATCGCACGCATCCAGGGCGATGCCATCGGATTCGCCCAGTCGCTGAGCGCGGCGGTCGAAGACGGTTACCAGTGGACCACCGACCGCGGCCTCACCATCGTGAAGGTCGCCCTGCAGTCGATCGAGTACGACGAAGACACCCGTGCTCTGCTGAGCGACGTGAAGAAGGCGGATGCCCTGGGTGGCGCCCGCGGAAATTCGTTCATGCAGCAAGCCGCGGCACGCGGTTTCGAAGCCGCAGGGTCCAACGAGGGTGGGGCCGGCGGAGGCGCGGGCATGGCATTCCTCGGCCTGGGTATGAACGCCGCAGGTGGTGCCGCCGCCGGGTTCCAGCAGCCGACCGCGCCCGCAGCTGAGCAGGCCGCGCCCGCCGCCGCTCCGGCGGCAGAAGACCCGATGGCCAAACTGCAGCAGTACAAGACGATGCTCGATCAGGGACTGATCACCGAGGCCGATTACGAAGCGGCCAAGGCCAAGGTCCTGGGGCTGTAGGTGAGAGAGTTGGAGAACCTCAACCCGAACCCTGAGCCAGCTGTAACTGCCGTACCCGCCGCTGAGACAGTACCTGCGAGCGATGCTCCCACCATGAGCGCTGAACCGGCCGTCGATACGGCACCGGCCGACACTGGGCCCCGCGTCATCCAGACCGACGACGGAGCACAGGACGGGCTCGCGAAGTGTGCTCGCTGTGGTGCGACCGAGATCTCGCTGAACGTCGCCACCGGGATGCTGCGATGCGGTTTTTGCCGCCACGAATGGTCGAGTGAGAACGCCGCAGAGGCGTTCGACCTGAACGGTGACATTGGCAAGCTCAGTGGAATCGTTGTGGGCTCCGGCTCGGCAGACATCATGCCGTCCACCGAGGAGGTGCTGACCTTCAAGTGCAGCGCCTGCGGTGCAGAAGTTGTCATCGACACCAACAGCAGCACACAGGCACGCTGCCACTGGTGCCGCAACACGCTGTCGATGAATCAGCAGGTGCCCAATGGTGCAGTGCCCGACATGGTGCTGCCGTTCAAGCTCACCAAAGAGGCCGCGGTCGAAAAGATCTCGAAGTTTGTCGGTAAGCGGAAGTTCTTCGCGCATCCGAAATTCAAGCATGAGTTCAACCCCGAGAACGTGATGGGTGTCTACCTGCCGTACATGGTGGTAGACATCAATGCCCACGCGAACCTCACCGGCCATGGCGAGCACAAGACGCGCTCCTACACCGTCAAACAGGGCGACAACGACGTGACGCGCTACGATGCCGACGTGTATGCCATCGAGCGGGAATTCGACACCCACATCAACGACCTGACGGTGGAGTCCTCAAGTGAGCGGCTGAACCAGAACACGTCGCAGAACTCGAACAACATCATCAACACGATCATGCCGTTCGACGTCGAGAACGCTGTGCGGTATGACTCCAACTACCTGGCCGGGTTTACGTCAGAGAGGCGCGACAGCAACCTGGATGAGCTCACCCCCATCGCGCAGGTGCAGGCAGAAGACATCACGCGGCACCGCGTGCGTGACACCCTCAAGTTCTACGACCGCGGTGTTCGCTGGCAGAATGAGCAAGTCGACGTTGTCGGGCAGCGTTGGGTGTCGGCGTACCTGCCGGTGTGGCTGTACAGCTACCACGAGACAAAGTCCGGCGGCCGGAGCTTCTTGCACTACGTTGCGGTCAACGCCCGAACGGGCGAGACGATGGGCAGCGTGCCGCTCAATCAGGGCAAACTGTTGTTGGTATCAGGTGCCGTGCAGGTGGTCGGCATGATCGTCGCGCTCGTGCTTACTTTGGTGGGGATCTGATGATGGACTTCGTGGAACTCGCCGTTTCTTCCCAGGTGCTGCAGGCATCCGGTTCCGACGACGACAGCACCGGCTTCGGAATCTTCTTCCTGGCATCCGGTTTCGTCTTCTACGCACTCGTCTACTTCAGGTACCGCAACGTGAACAAGCGCCACAAGCATGAGTCCGAGACGGAAGCGACAATGCACAACCTTCGTGAAGTCGACCAGAAGGTGAAGTCGCTCACCGGACTGTCGAACTCACGGATGGCCGGAGAAAACGGCGACGAAGTGCGAGGAGCGCGCCGCCGTTTCTTCTGACGACGCCGCTACATCGCCTGCCCGATGTAGGAGTACTTGACGAACACCTCGGATGCGAGGCCTGCCTCCTCGAGCACGCCCTGCACCGCAGTCAGCATGTAATGCGAGTCCCACCCCATGTAGAGGAAGTGGGCGTCATCGAGGGTGTCCCAGTGACCCCTCCAGGCCTGGGCTTCGAAGATGGGGCCTCCTCGGCGGGCGCTGAAAGCGACGACGTGTTCGCGCGAGTCGGCCCAGAGCCGCTTGAAGATTCGGTTGAACAACGACTTGACGTCGTACACTTCCCAGTGCTCGCCGCGGTACTCGACGTACTCGAACTCGCGGTCCCAGCCGTGTGGCCAACCGCGCCGACGCCGGCCGTCGAGGATGGGGGTCAACCCGTCGTCGTCGATGTCCACGGTGGCGGGGCGCTTCCAGATCCGCAGGAACTCTGCGGTGAGCCGGGCCGTGCGCTCGGCGATCGCTGCGGTGCCCCAGGTCGGGGTGTCAGTCAGCTCGCGAGTGGTCGAAACACTGCTCTGTGTATAGCTGGTGTCGCGCTTCAGGGGATAGGACGCATCCATCGCGCTCTCAGCCAGGGGCTGCTCAAGAAGGGCCAGGTTGCCGAGGGTCTGCGCGAGGGCGCGGTGGCTGTTCTGCTCGTCCTCGCTGAGGTCTGCCCAGACGCGTTCGCCGTCGCCGCTCCACGTGTCTGCCGGTGCCAGCGGGAAGACGTGGTCGACCTCCAGCCCGGAGAGGCTGTCTACACCGCCGATGCGCCCGAGCACGTAGGCGGCGTGGGGCAGGTCGCTGTACTTGAGCGCGACCCGCACGCGCTCATCCGACGGTGTGATTCGTGCGATTGCGCTGAGCAGGCGATCAGGGCCCTTGACCCGTGCCCGGCACAGTCGCGCGACCAGGCGATCGTTGCTGAGGCCGACGGTGGTTCGCCGGATGAGCAGTGACTGGATTCGCTCCAGCGTCGTGATCAGCGTCTCCTTGTCGGCGGTGCCCTGCAGATGCTCGTGGTACGCACGCATCGCCAGCGGATACATGCCACGACCGAAAGTGTTCAGGTAGCCGAACTGGCGGGCAATGTCCGGGTCTGGGGCGGTGGCTGGTTCGAGCAGGGTGCGGTAGACATCCGAGTACTCCCGCCACTCGGTGGCATGTGTGCGCAGGAGGTCGATAGTGAGCCGCGGGAACCGCTGCCTGAATGTGTCGTAGACGCCTCGGCCGTCGCCCGTGTCGATCTCGCGACCGGTCGTCATCACCAGATAGTGGCGCCAGAACGTGCCAATCGACTCTCCGGTGTTCTCTTCGATCGGCAGCCAGAAGGAGTCCTCGATCTCGCTCTGCTCGGCGTGCGACAGGCCCATCAGAACGTAATTGTGAATCAGTTCGTGATCGCGCAGCGGCTCGCCCGTTGAGTTGAGGCTCTCGAAGGTCTGCTGCGCGTTCGCGTCCATCCCCAGCGTGATCGAGACATGTTCGAGCCGCTGCAGCCCTCGCCAGATGCGCGCTGCCTCCTCGGCCGGGATCTGGCTGCGGAAGAAGGCGTAGTTGTCGTCGAAGCGCGACTCGCGCTGGTCGGCGTCGGCGGGGCGGCGATCGAGGATCACGCTCTCGTACACGTGCGCCCATTCGCGGTGGGGAAGGAGCTTGGTGTGGGCCGTGTCGGATGCGCGCACCAATACCCGCTCCAGCTGGGCGGCAAGCTCCGGGTCGTGGTCTTCGACGGTGTGCCGCAGCGCGGCCACGAGCAGCATCAGGGTGGTGATGCGCTGCTGGCCATCGATCAGTACGAGGTCGCCGGCATCCGCATCCGTTCCCGCCGTCGACAGGATGGAGCCGAGAAAATGGGTCTGCGTCTCCTCGGAATCTGCAACGGAACGGATGTCTGAGAGCAGCTTCTCGCATCCGCCGATGTCCCAGCGGTATTGGCGTTGGTAGACGGGCACGATGATGGTGGTTTCCGGGGCGGAGAGCCAGCGAATCGTGTTGACGGCGGTCGCGTCGACGTTCGTGGCTGCATCCATCTGTGTGCTTTCTCCTTCGTGCCGGGGCGTTCCCAGTGTAGGCGGAGGGCCGCTGTTAGGCTTGCCTAAGTCGGGCCTGTTAAAACGTGCTGGCCCCCTACGAAAGGTACTAATCCGCCTCATGGGTTACATCAAATCTGCTGCTCTCGAAGAGACCGGCTATGTAGTTCTCGACCGCTACAGCAAGGAAATCGACCCCAAGGAGTGGCTCGATCTTGAGTACGTCGACTGGAAGTCATCGGGTGAGACTCGCTTCGCCCCGATCACGAGCGCCAAGGGCGAGATCGAGGTCAACGGCTTCTGGAATCACAAGCCGCCGCGCACTGACAAAGACGGTATCTGGATTCCCTCCCAGATGGAGATCGCCCCGACCCTGACCGAGCGCGCGCAGGAGCCTGGCTCGAACGTCGGCCGCTGCCGCGTGATCGAACTCCTGCCGAACGACTACGCAGACTGCCTCTACAACCTGCACCAGGACGACAACAACCGCCTGAACCCTGACGGCACCGGATGGGTCGTGCGCGGTTTCTTCAACCTCACCGACGACAAAGACAGCTACTTCGTGCTTCGCGACAACCGCACGGACCCCAGCGTCGAATACCGCATCGCGCTTCCCGCGGGCGCGCAGCTGATCGTCGACACGCAGCGCCTGTGGCACGCGACCACTCACAACAGCGAGACGCCGCGCTACTGCCTGATCACCTCGTGGACCTCCGGCCCAGAACTCGACGAGTACATCGCCAAGTACAACGGCGTCAGCCGGGTGCCGAACGTCGAGGTGCCGCAGGACGTGCTGGACGCCGGCCAGGCCGAGCAGACTCGTCGCCTCGCGGCTCGCGCCGCATACTACGCGGCGAAGGGCCAGGCCGAGATGCAGGTCAAGAGCGAAGCGTAGCCTTCGCCTCATGACACACGGATGCCCCGGTCACCTGACCGGGGCATCCGTCGTCCCGGAGCGGACTCCGGTTAGGGTGTTGCCATGCAGCAGACCAGCGAGTTCCAGGTCGGCGACGACGTGCTGGTGGTGACCGAATGGGGGAGCGGGGCGGGCCCCGGCTTCCTGCTGATTCACGGCATCGGCATGGGGCGGGACGCCTACCTCGAGTTCATCGAGGCTTTGGCGCGTCGAGGCCGGGTGACAGCGCTGGACCTCCCAGGCTTCGGCGATGCGCCGACGCCGGAGCATGCCCTGTCGATTCCGCAGATGGCCGAGTTGGTCGCAGACTTCCTCACCTCGCGAGCCGAGCCGCCCGTTGTGGCGATCGGCCACTCGATGGGGACCCAGGTCGTGGCGGAGCTAGCGGTTCAGTATCCGCAACTCGTCTCCAGCCTCGTACTCATCGGACCGACCGTGAACAATCGGGAACGCACCGCCCCCTGGCAGGTGCTGCGGATGCTGCAGGACCTGTCCGGCGCGCAACCGAAGGTGGTTCTCCGAGGACTGGTGCTCTACGCGAAGACGGGGCTGAGCTGGTTCGTCCGAACCTTCCACACCATGACCCAGCACCGTCTCGAAGACATCGCTCCACGTATCGCCGTGCCAACCCTGGTGATGCGCGGGGCAGACGATCGGGTGTGCCCCGAGCCGTGGGTGCGCGCTGTCACTGCAGCGATTCCCGGAGCGCGGATGCAGGAGGTACCGGGGAAGAGCCACGAGACGATGATCTCCTCGGCAGAGCCCGTCGCCGAGATCATCGCGGATTTCGCCCCCGCATGAACCCACTGGCGAAATGGTGGTGGTGGTTGCTCGACTACGTGTCCGCGCTGGCCGGCCAGTTTCGGGGGGTACTGCTCCGCACCGTGCCCGCCGCATACGCCCAAGGCGACGACGCGTTGCCCATCGTCGTCCTTATCCCGGGTGTCTACGAGCGTTGGGGCTTTCTCGCCACTCTCGCTGCACGATTGAACTCACGCGGTTATCGGATCCTTGCCGTTACGGAGCTCAAGGACAACAGGGTTGCCGTGCAGGCCGGCGCCGAGATCGTGCGCTCCGTGATCCTCGCCGCCGGGCCAGGCCGGTACGTGATCGTCGGCCATAGCAAGGGCGGGCTCATCGGCAAGGCCGTTCTCGCGGCCGGAGTTCCCGACGCGGTGATGGTCGGCATGGTGGCGATCGCCACACCATTCGCCGGCTCTGCTTACGCTCGCTATATGCCCGGGAGAACGCTGCGCGGGCTGGCTCCCGGCGACGAGACGATCCTCGCTCTCGCGGCGGAGCAGACGGTCAATCAGCGGATCATCGCGCTCCAACCGCGTTTCGACCCGCATATACCGGGGAACCGCTTCCAGTGACGCGACGGAGATCGGAGAGGCGAGCCCTCACTAGGTCCGGCTCGCACTGCGTACAGTTGGCTCAGGATGAACCAGCTACCGTGGGGGAATGACCACAAACCTGCTCGGCCCTGCACCGACCTTCTTGCCGGAGGAACCCGAAGTTCTCGCGTCGATTGCCGATCCGGAACTTGAGCCGGCCGATGTGGTGATCGAGCATCCGACCTCGTCTCTGGCGTGGGCGTTACTCTCGAATCACGCTTTCGCTCAGGGTGCCGTTCTCGAGTCTTATGCCTTCGCCCGGGTCGGTTATCACCGCGGCCTCGACGCCTTGCGTCGTGCGGGATGGAAGGGGCACGGACCTGTCCCGTGGTCGCACGCCGCCAATAGGGGTGTGCTGCGGGCACTCTATGCGCTTCACCGTGCGGCGAGGCGGATGAAGTCGAGCGCCTCGCCTCGTTTCTGGCGGATTCGGATCCGACAGCCGTCGAGAGCATCGAAGCCGAACTCGATTGAGGGCCGTCGTGCGGGCCTCCTGGCCGGCTTTCGACAGTACCGGCGACGGCTACGGTGGAAGCCATGGATGAGAACCTGCCGCCCTGCCCTGAATGCGCGAGTGAGTACAGCTATGAACTGGGCACACTGCTGGTCTGCCCGGAGTGCGCGCATGAATGGGTCCGCGGAGAGGAACAATCCGTCTCGGACGGTGTTACTCCGGAGATCCGGGATGCCGTGGGAAACATCCTCAGTGACGGCGACACGGTCACTGTCATCAAACAACTCAAGGTCAAAGGCAGCTCGACTCCGATCAAGGTCGGCACGAAGGTACGGAACATCCGCCTTGTCGACGGCGTGGGAGACCACGACATCGACTGCAGGATCGAGGGTGTCGGGCAGATGCAATTGAAGTCGAGTGTGGTCAAGAAGATCTGATGCTTTAAGAAATCTCGCAGCATCCTTTCTAGGCTCGGGGTCAGTGCCGCATGCTCCGCTGCGGACGACCACCGCAATGCACAGAACCGTGGGTATTCAGGATGTCGAGACCAAGCGCCACAGTCCTGAGCCGTGCTCTCGCGATCTCGCTGGCGGTGACCAGGCCAGACATCGGACTCCGCAGCGGCCATGAACGCCGTGCGCGGAGACTTGGTCTCGGCGGACTTCGAGGAGCAGAAATGGTCTGAGCTAGGCGCTCTGGTGTCTGGCCTGTTCACCTCCGATGAGTATCGCGTGGCGGTGCAGAACTCCCAGGACATCGATGGGCAGATGCTGTTGTACACCGTCAACGAATTGGACGATTGATCAGGCGGATTCGCTGCAGCATCCCGTTGCCGACCTTCGCAGACACCTTGTCGCCTGAGATGATGGAGAGCATGACGCTCTCGACTGTGGATCTCGACCACCTGCGCCGGTGCATCGGATTGGCCCGTGAGGCGCTGGAAGACGGGGATGAGCCGTTCGGCTCCGTGCTCGTGCACGCAGATGGCCAGGTGCTGTTCGAGGATCGCAACCGGGTGAAGGGCGGGGACCAGACTCGGCACCCCGAGTTCGAGATCGCCCGGTGGGCCGCCGCCCATCTCGCCCCGACTGAGCGGGCATCGGCCACTGTCTACACCTCGGGGGAGCACTGTCCGATGTGTTCAGCTGCACATGCCTGGGTTGGCCTGGGGCGGATTGTGTATGCGGCCTCGTCGGCGCAGCTGAATGACTGGCTCTCGCAATGGGGAGTACCGTCAGCGCCTGTCGCCGCGCTGCCCATTTCCAGTGTTGCGCCGGCGATAGTCACGGCTGGCCCTGCCGGCGCCTTGACCGCGGAGATCAAGGAACTGCACCGCAGGTTTCATCGCGCCTGAGCCGCTAGGTCTCCCTCCGGGAGTGTGCCGCTACAGGCTTCGGCCGTCGTCCCAGAGGCGGTCGGAGGTGCCTCCGATCAGGGCCGCGGCAGACATCGCCTGGGCATCGGTGAACGAGGCAATGTAGTCGATGACTGCCCGTGCGCGGCCCAGCGTGACGATGTTCCCCCTGAAGCTGGGGTTCGAACGCTGCAGCTCGGCGTAGGACTCGATGGTCGCTTCGACCGATTCGAGCAGTCGCCGAGGCGCGCGCGCAACATCGTCGGGGTCGGTGAGCCAGGCATGGAACCCTTCGACCAGTGACTCGAGTACGCGGGCCTGTCCGCGCTGGTAGATCGTGAGGTCGGGGCGATCCAGCACGAACCGGGTGTGCACGAACTTGAGCACCACCACGTCATGCCAGGCATCGCGCGTCAGTCGCACATGGCCGCTGCGCACATTCGGGTTCCGTTCGACCGCGATCGAAGCCTTGAGACGGTCGATCCAGTGACGGGTGAACGCCGCGACTCGGCGTTCGGCATCGACGCCTCCGTCAAAGGGGATGGCCAGCAACCCCTCGACCAGGCCCTCCTGGACACGGATGACGGCCTCGCGGAACTCCTGCTCGTCTGCGATCCAGCCATCCTTCTGCGCAGTGCGCCTCCACGCCCACTCGAGGGAGTGCCCCGGCGTACGCAGCGTCTTCTCCAGGGTCTCCGGGTCGAGGGAAGACATCTCGCTTTGGTTGGCGAGCCAGCGCTCGAGCTCAGCCGCGACCGTCGGGTACTGCAGCACGCCGGCCCGGTAGAAGTCGTCGAGGTCGTGAACCGAATATGCGATGTCGTCTGCGACATCCATCACGGAGCATTCGACGGTCTGCTGGTACTCGCCGATGCTGGTGTACCTGCCCGTGACCTCCCTCATCTCGGCCGTGTCGAGGGTGTACGCCGAATACTTGAGCGCGCCGCCCTCACGGTTGATTCCCACACCACGGGGCAGCAGGTGTGCGGGCGTGTCCACGCTCTTCCAGTCGCTTCGAGCCCATGGATACTTGAGCACAGCGGCACGCGTTGCGACGGTCAGGTTGAGGCCGGGCTCCCTGGCGTCGGAGTTGTCGAGCGTCGTGAGGATGCGGAACGTCTGCGCGTTCCCCTCGAAGCCGTCGGCGAGGCCGAGCCGCTGCCGGGCCAGGCGGTCGAGCACCTGTTCGCCCAGGTGACCGAAGGGTGGGTGGCCGAGGTCATGGGCGCTGGCGGCGGCCTGCACGACGATGTGGTCGCATCCGCCCAGTTCGTTGATGGTCGCGCGGGTCTCGCTGTCGGTGGAGCGCAGCGAGACGGCTATCGAACGAGCGACGGCGTTGACCTTGAGCGAGTGGGTGAGACGGTTGTGGATGACGGTGCCGGAGCCCGCCTGGGGGATCACCTGGGTGACGGCGGAGAGCCGGGAGAAGTATGGCGAGAAACGGATGCGCTCGAGGTCGACCCGGAACGGGCTGTCCACGCCGTCTGGGGTTCCCTCGTCAAATTTTCGCTCCGGTGCGAAGGCGGCTGGGGTGCTGTGTGCGCTCGCCGCGTGGGCCGGGCCGGCGCTGTCTGTATTCTGCATCACCCCCAGTTCACCATGCTCGCGGGCAAAATACCCGGCATGGCGACAGTATTCACGGAGTGCGACGACCACCGCGTGCTTAGGCGCTGCTGTCGGCACGAGGCTCGCAGATGACCACGGGGATGTCACGTTTCGTCTTCTTCTGGTAGCTCGCGTAGCCGGGGTTGATCGAGACGATGTCTGGCCATAACTCCGCTTTCTCTTGCGGTGTCGCGGTGCGGGCGTGCATTTCCGCCGTCACGCCATCGACCGTGAGTTCGACCTCGGGATTGGCCACCAGGTTCAGGTACCACTGCGGATGCCGGTCGTCACCACCCTTGGACGCGATCAGCACGTAGCGTCCGCCTCCGTGCACGGGGGATGTGAGCATGGTCGACCGCCTCTTCCCGGTGGTGCGACCGATCGTGTGCAGTTCGACGGCAGGCATCGGACCGACGGTCCAGCCCACTTGACCACGCGTGATCGCCAGTACGGCGCGGTGGGCCAGGCCCATCGACTTCATCAGGGCATCCGTCAGTCGATTGCGAAAGGTCATGGTCGAAGTCTGACACTCAGCGCGACAATGGTGACATGCCATCAGTCGTGCACTTCGTGCGCTCGGTGCTTGCTCCGTTCACTCGCACGCGGCTCTTCCGTAGGACGGCTCCGGTATGGATGCCGCCGCTCGAACGGGCCATCAAGGTACTGAGCGGCGGCTGGGTGCAGTTGAGTGGGTTGCTCGTGCCGTCGTTGGTGCTGCACACCATCGGTGCGAAGACAGGCCTCGACCGCTACACCGAGCTGATGTACGCTCCGGATGGCCACGGTCGGGCAATTGTTGCGGGCACCAGTTTTGCACGCGACAAACATCCGGACTGGACGTACAACCTGCTGGCGCACGCAGAAGCGGGAATCACCGTCAGGGGCAGACGGATGCTCGTGCGTGCCACCCTTCTCGATGAAGACGAGCGGCGAGCAGGCGTGGACGCTCATCGAGGCTCAGTGGCCGGGGTACCGCGCGTACGAGCGTGATTCCGGGCGGACCGTGCGGCTGTTTCGGCTGCAGCCTACGCGACAGCTCCATCCCTAGTGCCCCTCACGCGGGCGACGACAATGCCGCGCGCTGACTGGGGAAATCGCTCCAGCATCGCCCGCACCTCTGTGGCATCCACATCCGAACCGAAGAGTTCGGTGTACGGCTCGAAACGCACTCCCTCTGCGAGTGGTCCGGCGACAACCGGGTCGAAACCGAGCGCATCCACCAACTCGGTGACCATCGCGACATCCGCTTCGTCATCCCCCGCGATGGCGAGGGCCTTGCGTTCCGGTTTACCGGCTGGGCGTGCCTCGTCTTCCAGGTCGTGGTAGCCCATGTGGTTGAACGCCTTGACCACGCGTGAGTCAGAGAGGAATGCCTGCACCATCTCACTGGTGGAGGTGCGCGGGTCGGTGAAGTCTTCACGGATGCCGTCGACCTCCCACCAGTAGTTCATCGCGTCGATGACGACTTTGCCGCGCAACTCGTCCACAGGAATGTTGCGGTACTTGCCAAGGGGGAGGGCGAGGATGACGATGTCAGCTTGCCTGGCCGCCTCGGTCGCAGTGGTTGCCGTGGCGCCCGCACTCAGAACGTCGACCGTGAGAGCGATTCTCGCCGGGTCCCCGGAACCTGCAATGAGCACCCGATAACCAGCCGCGACGGCAAGTCGGCCCAGTACCGTGCCGACCTTTCCTGCCCCGAGGATTCCGATGGTGGTGTTCTCACGCGTTGTATTCATCTACTCCATTGTGGGGCGTATCCTGCGAGCATGCCCGTTAGGCAGGTTCTGGCGCCTTGCCGCGGTGTGGCGCCAGGTTACGGGAACAGTTACGGCATCCGTGCTGTTCTCACTACTGTCAGTGCGTATGGCGCCTAAGTACGAAGGAGAGATCATGACCACAGCAACCGAAACCGCGATCCTTGCCGGAGGATGTTTCTGGGGGGCCCAGGACTTGCTTCGCAAGCGGCCGGGCGTCGTGTCGACTCGTGTAGGCTACTCGGGTGGCGACACGCCGAACGCTACCTACCGCAACCACGGTAGCCACGCTGAGTCAGTTGAAATTGCTTTCGACCCACAGCAGATCTCCTACAGGGATATTTTGGAGTTCTTCTTCCAGATTCACGACCCGTCGACGAAGGATCGTCAGGGTAACGATGTCGGAGCGAGCTACCGTTCTGCGATCTTCTACCTGAGTGATGAGCAGAAGCGTGTGGCAGAAGACACTATTGCCGACGTCGACGCCTCAGGCCTGTGGCCCGGCAAGGTTGTGACCGAGGTCACCGCGGCCGGCCCGTTCTGGGAGGCTGAGGATGAGCATCAGGACTACCTGCTGAAGCATCCGAACGGCTACACCTGCCACTTCGTGCGCCCAGGCTGGAAGCTCCCGCACCGGGAGAGCCAGGCCGCGGCCAGCTGAACCGTCAGTTCTTCTTCAGCTCTTCGGCGAGCATCACGATGATGCCGCTGGGACCGCGGACGTAGGTGAGCTTGTAGATATCCTGATAGGTCGCCACGCCGCGAAGCGGATGGCATCCGTGCCTCGCTGCTGTCTCAAGGGCTGTGTCGATGTCATCGACTGAGAAGGCGACGCGGTGCATGCCAATCTCGTTGGGGAGAGTGGGCTGTGTCTCGATGGCTTCGGGGTGGATATACTCGAAGAGCTCAAGGCGACCGTGACCGTCTGGCGTCTGGAGCATCGCAATCTTGGCGTGGTTGTCATCAAGGCCGACGGCAGTGTCGGTCCACTCGCCACTGACGGTGTCACGGCCGACGGCCGTGAGGCCGAGGTCGGTGAAAAACGAGATCGTTGCTTCGAGGTCGCGAACAGCGATGCCGACGTTCTCAAGTTTGATGGACATGCGTTTCATGCTACCGAGGCGAGCCGAGCTGATGAGATTCGGTGGCAGCCGGGCGATCGTGGACGAGGCTACTTGTAGAAGCCTTCGCGCAGATTGATGCCGTGCTCGATATAGACCTTGAGCGCGCACAGCATGCCGGTCCAGCCCTGGCAATTGCCGAAGGCCGC
>SMFF01000087.1_pt1 | contig 16259 bp, 16 predicted proteins | sample 2456181 | NCBI WGS metagenome assembly SMFF01 (sample SAMN10132611, study PRJNA489261) | soil metagenome | isolation source: day120 antibiotic-loamy sand soil ammended with raw manure from dairy cow... | place: USA | collected 2015-04-01
GTCGTGACCCCGGGTCAACAGGCCCCGCTCGGCACCACCTTGTCGCTGGAACGGCGACTTCGCCTGCTGGAATGGGCGAACGAGAGTGAAACCTGGATAATCGAAGACGACTATCTGAGCGACCTGCAGCTATCGGGCAGGGCGGCTCCTGCCATTGCCTCGCTCGACAGCGGCGGACGCGTCATTCACATCGGCTCGTTCAGCAAGACGCTCAGTCCGACAATTCGGCTCGGCTTTGTCGTCGCCCCCCCAGAGCTGGCTACCCGGTTTGCTGAAGTGGCGACATGTCTCGCGCCCCCACCGGGGCCGGCAATCCAGCTGGCGGCCGCCGAATTCATGCGCGAAGGGCATTATATGCGCCACCTCCGCAGGACGAAGCGCGCCTACGCGGCCAAGCGAAAGGCGTTGCTGGATTGTCTTCGGGCGTCCGCGGTCGCGGAACGATTGACGACGCCCGGCCTGGCCGTGCTGCTGAGATTGCCCAAGGGAACATCGGACGTCGCGGTGGCGCGTGAACTCTCGGCATTCGGCATGTCGCCGTCTCCGCTCTCGGCATGGTATTCATCGGACGAAAATGCCGAAAGTGGCCTTCTACTCGGTGTTGCTACCACACCGACGCGAAACGTCGCCCGATCGTGTGCGCGGCTCTTTGAGGTGATCCGTCGGTTCACTGATTTGCCGGAGCGCTGAACGAAAAGCTATCGATGAAACCGGCTCGCTCCTTCCCGTCGCATACATTCGATGCCGGAAGCTCGCCCCGACACTTCCGTATTCCTATGGTCACAGACACATGGCGAGCGAGATCGGCAACGATCCTGAACCGAAAATTCCTCGACCTGTGTAACCGAGTCCAGCCTCGGACAGGTTGGTAGGCTGAGCGCTGCGCTCTGACCACGTCGGCCCATCGGCGTGATGAGCGCCTAGCGACGCAAGGAGGTGACGATGAAGGCCATAGTGGTAACGGAAGAGGCCGCTGGAACGGCCGGAATGAAGCTGGTTGAGCGGCCCGAGCCGCAACCTGCGATCAACGACGTCATCGTCGAGGTTCATGCGTCGGGCTTCGTAGGAACCGAATTGGGCTGGCCGTCGACCTGGACCGACCGCAACAACCGCGATCGGACACCTTCGATCCCAGGACACGAGCTGGCCGGTATTGTCGCCGCGCTTGGTTACGGCACAACGGGCCTGTCTGTGGGCCAGCGCGTATTTGGCCTCGCCGATTGGCACCGCGATGGCACCTTGGCGGAATATGTAGCAATGGAGGCTCGCAACCTCGCCCCCTTGCCTGGTGATGTCGACTTCACGGTGGGCGCGAGCCTGCCGATCTCGGGCCTCACCGCATGGCAGGGGCTCTTCCAGCATGGCCAACTTCAGGCAGGCCAGCGGATCATCGCTCATGGTGCGGCGGGCGCCGTCGGGTCGATGGTGACGCAGCTTGCCCGTGAGTTCGGCGCATACGTCATCGGAACAGGTCGCGCGACCGACCGCCAGGCAGCCATCGACTTCGGCGCGAACGAGTTCATCGACCTCGACAACGAACCCCTGGAAGCAGCGGGTGAGGTTGACCTCGTTTTCGATCTCATTGGAGGCGATATCGGGAAGCGATCCGCGAAGTTGGTCCGCGCCGGCGGAAGGCTGGTATCCATCGTTGGCGCGTCGGAAACGCGGCCCGCCGATGGCCTCGCTATCGACTTCGTCGTCGAGTCCGATCGGGCCCAACTCGGTGAGATCGTCCAGCGTGTGCGGGACGGACGGATCCGGACCAACATCGGTACGATCGCGCCTCTCGAGGACGCGGTCGCCGCGTTCAACCCGACCGAACGGCGGCCGGGAAAGACGGTCATCCGGGTTCGTCCGTGAGCATTAGGGGAGGGCGGGGTTAGCTCGCACTCCCAATCAAGGAGGTAGAACGTGACGGTCAGCCATCCGATTTTCTCACGCTGGCCGGCTCAATTCCCTGACCGGCTGCAGCTGTTTTCTCTGAATACGCCCAACGGGGTGAAGGTCGGCATCATGCTCGAGGAAACCGGACTCGAATATGAGCCACATCGGATCGATGTTCTCGCCGATGAAACCCACGATCAGGCCTTTCTCGCGCTCAATCCCAACGGAAAGATTCCGACGATCTACGACCCAAACGGTCCCAGCGGCGCTCCCCTCGCGCTGTTTGAATCGGGCGCGATCCTCCTTTACCTCGCCGATAAGACCGGACAGTTCATTTCGAGCGATCCGGCCACGCGTTATGAAACAATCCAATGGGTCATGTGGCAGATGGCTGGCGTCGGGCCGATGTTCGGCCAGGTCGGCTTCTTCAACAAATTCGCTGGCAAGGCCTTTGAAGACAAGCGGCCACGCGACCGATATGCTGCCGAAGCAGCCCGACTGCTCGGAGTCCTCGATGCAAGGCTCGATGACCGCGACTGGGTGATGGGCGCAGAATACGGTATCGCCGATATCTCCCTACTCGGCTGGGTCCGCAACCTGATCGGCTTTTACGAAGCACGCGAACTCGTCGGCTTCGAGCGCTTCGATCGCGTACAGGATTGGCTCGACCGCGGGCTCGCACGGCCGGCGGTGCAGCGCGGTCTGCAAGTGACGGCCTAGGTCGGTGCTCTCAGCCCTTCAATTTATTGGTGGGTGATGGAAGCATCGATCCACAATCGGAATCCAAGTCCCTTGCTTGCGAAGGGACTCGACTATTGGGCTTTTGCGCCGGCCGCGGCGGCTCTTGTCTATCCGTTCCTTCTCAGAGCATTTCATGCCGCCGTCGGTCCACCGGCCTCGACGCCATCACCCGCTGCAATCGCCGGCGCGATTCTCGTTCTCGCGATAGCATTCGCCGTACCTTTCCTCGGCCTCACATTCGCCTGTCGTCCAAGCGCAACCCGTGGCGCGAGACGGTTGGCCTATCTAACCGTTGCTGCGCCCACGCTGTACGTTTTCCTGGGTGTCGTCCAAGCGCTGGTGCAATCTCCCATCCCAGACGAAGTCATCTGGTGCGCTATCTGGCTCGCAGTCGCGCTTTGGTCTCAGATCGCGCGCAATCCTGGCGAAACGGCCGCACCTGCAATCGGACGCTGGCGCGTCGTCCATGGACTGACTGCCGCGGTGCTCGTCGTCTATGTGCTGTTCCATATTACCAATCACCTGCTCGGCTTGGTCGGTCCCGAGGCACATGCGGCTGTCATGGAAATCGGGCGGGTCGTGTACCGCTCCGACGCTGGCGAACCGCTCCTGGTGGCGGCCATGCTTTTTCAGATCGGCTCCGGCGTCTATCTCGCATGGCGCTGGAGCGCCGCCCCGCAAGGTTTTCATCGGACATTTCAGATCGCTTCGGGCGCCTTTCTCTCGCTCTTCATCCTCGGGCACATGAACTCGGTCTTCATCTATGCGCGGACCTTTCTCGGGATCGCGACCGATTGGAACTTTGCGATCGGCGCCCCGACGGGGCTCATCCACGACGCCTGGAACATCCGGCTACTTCCGCACTATGCACTCGGCGTCTTCTTCGTACTGAGCCACATCGCGTCGGGCTTACGAGTGGTGCTGATCGCTCATGGCGCCTCCCGGCGCCATACTGACCGCTTATGGAGCGTCGCCGTCGGTTTGAGCGTCGTGGTCGCAGCCGCCATCATCGCCGGAATGAGTGGGATCAGAATCGATACCTCGGATACCGACAATCCCGGTATCACAATTGAGGCGACTTCAAGCACTCCCTACCGCTCGCCGAATTAGGTTCTCGTTGAGGTCCCTTGGCGCCAGGCTTAGTGTGCATTGCCTGTTATCGAATGTACGGTGTGGAATTCTAATGGGGGAGATGAGCAGAGCGCCCGGGTCTTTTCGGCCTGCGAAAGGCACTTCGCAAGATCGCGCGATACGGGCACTGCATACTGACCCCGACGACTTGGAGACTAGCTAATCTGTTCCGGGGCGGCCGAAACCCTTCGAAGCGCGGAGACCAGATGAACCTTCCCCGCCTATCAACATTCCAGATTCACTGGTCGGTCGTGCCGTCCGATGATGCCGGGAAACTGGCGCCGCCGGACTGCCAATTGCTGGCGGTTTGGCCCGCGCCCGTGAACCATGACGTCTGCTTCGAGGCGGCAGGCTTCACCCTGTTTGGCGATAATGACGAAGATTGGGACCGGGCCGCCGAAGACACGCTGGGGCGGGTGATTGCGCATCTATCCGTTTTTGGCGCATCGAGGCTGGTGAGAGCACCGCTCAGGGATGACCCGCCCTGGTATCTGCGCCCGTTTCGAACCGGCCGGGAATTGCCCCTGCTCCAGCAGGCGCTGTTGCCGATGCTGGATGACTCGCTGCCGTGGTTTCATACGCAATTCGGCACGGATGGCGCCGCATTACGAACGGGCGGAGGGCATTTCCTGCTCTGGATCACCCTGCCAAGCGGTTGTCCGGACCCGTCCGAATTTGTGCAGGCGGTGACACAGCCTTGGGAAGTTGTTGAGACCCGGCTTCGCTGGAACACGCTTCTGCCGGACTCCTCACCCGCCCATTCCGTGACGGAGTAGCGCGTCTTGTCCCTCGTACAGCGGTCCATGCTTCTGGCGGCCATCGGCGTTTGGACGGCCATGTTGCTCGGCTACATGCAGCTTCGGCATGAAGTCGAACAGATCGGTCCAAGGGACGCGCTGGTCACAGACCATTTCACCGGGGAAGTTCGGCAATGCGACACCCATGGCTATGGTGACTGGAATTGCTGGCCGGCCGATATCGAGCCCCGCTCCTGGGTCTTTGCGGTAATCCCCTTCTGGCCGGTGCGCCGCGATCTTGGCGAAAAACTGAACCTGTCCGAGCGATGGGCGGATGATACCCCTTTCACCGAAACCCCGCTCTACTCTGCCCTCGTCAACAACGGCATCATCGGGTTCGTGATGTTGGTCGTGGGGATCTTTGTCATGTGGCCCCGGGCAGAAAACGACACCAGCTCCAGCGGTGGCGACGGGGGGAGCGATGGCGGCGGATTTGCCGGCGAATAAGGCTGCGGCGCGCGCCGCCGGTTCATTACCAGCGCGTGCGGGCGACCAGCCTCGTTCTAAAATGACGCGGCCCGGCCGGAAGGCCCCAATCCACCGTCGGGGAGGAAAGGTCGAAGCGCGCCTCCATCCCCATCGGCGACATCCGGACCGTCGAAGCCGACGAACAATTTTATCCCGCCGCGGACAAAATCGATATGGTAGCGTGACTTACACCCAACGGCCTCTGGCAATTCCCGTCGTGGTTCCGAGGCCCCGAAAGGAGGGGCAATGCATCTTGAGATGATTAATTCAAGTTTCGACCGCTCCGGTTGGAAAACCGCGAGAATATCAGCTTAATGACGACAGCATGGCCAGGTAACCCGCGTGCCATCGCGGATTCCGTCGATGAGTCTGGTGTCTACTTGGGCAGGCAGCTGTGGATTCCGACTCTGAAGGACTTTCCCTCGTGGCGCACGCCGGCCGAGTTCGATCAAAACTATGCCGTAATGGCGCCCTGGTGGCCTCTGGGACTGGCAAGTCTGATGCTCCTGCTTCTAGCGGCGTTCGTAATCCGGACGTTCTGGGTCAGCAGCACCGAGTACGGTCTTCTCAAGCTGATCATTGTTGCGACCCTGGGTGGAGCGGTCATCCTGATGTTGCTCGGCTGGATCGGCTATTACTTCGTCCGCGATCTGCTTGTCCGTACCCGTCGGAAGGAGATTGCCGCCTCGATCTATGCGAATTTACAGAAAGCGCATGTTCCAGTGTGGGCGCTCTTTGTCGGCAAGATAAGGCTGGGGGATCGACAGTCCGGCCCCAACGACACGCCTGACGATATCGTTTTCGTCTTCGATCTCAGAGCGCCGCCCGCGCTGTTACGGCGTCAACGAGTCATCGCGAGCGCGTGGGTCGACGCCGTCGCAAACTGCAACAAGAAAACCAATGTTCCAAAATCCCTCGGCAGTGTCTTTGCAGGTCACCGGGCCGTGCATTGCGCCGAGGTTTTCGGTGAGACCATGCGCGGGGTATGGATGTGGCGCAAGGGAAGCATCCTCCCTTTTTACCTCTTCGGTCTCGCTCTCGACGATCCTCGCGAGGCGGAGACATTCACTGACGAGAGCGTGTTCTTCACCCGCCGGGCACCAAGGGTTTTGCGGCATCTGTCGAGAATTTCAAAAATCTGAGCATGGTTGCGCCGAGCCGTGTCTATCGAGCGCGGGAGACACCAATTCGACCACCCGCCGGTCTCGATCGGCCGGCCCAACGCGGGTTCGGTAGAGAAACGCTAGCCAACGTCGACCCCTTTCCAGAACGCCACATAATTGCGGATGGATTCGGCTTTAGGTTTCGGATCGGAATAGGTCCACGCCGCGTTCGGGTTCAGTGCACCGTTCACGCTTATGGTAAAATATCGCGCCGTTCCCTTCCATGGGCAGACGCTGGTTGTCGTTGACTCCTCCAGAAACTCGCGTTCGATCGAGTCCGGCGGAAAATAGTGGTTTCCCTCGAGAACGATCGTCGCGTCACTGTCGGCGATCGTCGCACCATTCCATCGGGCCTGAACCATATTGATGTCCTCTTGCTAAACTCTGCGCAGATCAGGAGCGGCGGCTCCGTTCCACCATCGTTCCCGCGGCGAGCACCTTCGACGCATCGACAATCGTAGCCCGGCCTCGTTCTAGCACGTCGGCATCAGGGCATGCGTTACAGGAACGACAAGATTCGGTCGAACAACACCTAGCGCGGGCAGGGTCGGGCTCCCCACTTGGCTGTTCGTAACCAAATCACGGACCCCAACGTGCGGAACAGGACGGTCGAGTCCAATGGCCGTGCTGCGGCGATCGAAGGGATGTCGCGACGCAGCTGATTACCCTTGTGTCCAATGGGAACGGTGATTTCGATGGAAAAGGTCGGCCTTGGCGGCGGATGTCACTGGTGCATCGAGGGCGTCTTCCAGATGCTCAAGGGAGTTGCGCAAGTCGATCAGGGATACATCCGGTCAGATCCGCCCTCCGACACATGGGCTGAAGCGGTTATCGTCCATTTCGACCCGACGGCCATCGATCTGGCAATCCTGATCGAGGTGCATCTGAGAACGCATTCGGCAACGAAGGATTTCGTCGCGAAGGGAAAGTACCGGAGCGCGATCTACATCCACGACGAGGTTCAGGAACTGCCGGCGATCGAGACGATCAAGTCGCTGCAGAGCGATTTCGAGGATACGATCGAGACCAGGGTTCTTCCATTTCGGCAGTTCAAACCATCGGACGAGCGCTTTCAAAATTACTACGCGACCGATCCTCAAAGGCCCTTTTGCCGGCGATTCATCGATCCCAAGCTCGAATTCATCCGGCGAACCTTCGCCGAGATCGTGTCGACCTAACGGCGGTTGCTCATCCGACCCTTCAAGTTGTGAGCTGCTATCGCGACGAGACGCGCGCCGCGCTCAACCGAATGTGAAGCTGAAAGCTTGAACGCCTGGATCGAGGAACTCGATCTCGAACACGCGATCGCGCACCGGACCTGTCTGACGGATCAACTGATACAAGCGTTCGCCATCGACGATGCCGCTGCCGGCGGCGTCCGTATCCATACCGTGCGCATCGCCGGGGGCGTGTCCGTCGATCGTTATACGGAACCGCACCGGACGTCCCTCACTTGCAGGGCCGAGGACCAAGTGCAAGTCGCGAGCGTGGAAGCGATAGGTGATGCGGGCTCCGGATTCCGCAGCCACCGCGGATTCCGCGCCGACCGTCCAGGGCCCGGCCAATCCCCAATCGTTCAGCGACTTCGGCGCGGCCGTGTAGCGTGTCAGACGGTCGGGCGAGACGGCCGGCCGCGACGCCCATCGCTCGGACCGCTGGTAGCCGATATAGGTCTCGGGCGACTGGATGTCCGCCCCCGCAGCCGCCTCAACTCCGCGTCCATCGGTCGAGACGGTGCCCTGCGGGATGGACGTCTCGCCATGCGCTTCGGCAAGAAGCTTCTGGATGACCCGTTCGGAGCCAGCATAATCGCCCTCGCCGAAATGGTGATGCCGAATACGGCCCTTGGCATCGATAAAATAATGAGCTGGCCAATAGTGATTCTCATACGCTCGCCAGATCGCGTAATTGTTATCGATCGCGACGGGGTAATCTATGCCCAGATCGGCCACGGCCTTGCGTACGTTGGCGACCTCTTTCTCAAAGGCGAATTCGGGCGCGTGGACGCCGATCACCACCAGGCCCTCGTCCTTGTACTTCTCGCTCCAGGCTTTCACGTAGGGGAGGGCGCGCAAGCAGTTGATGCAGCTGTACGTCCAGAAGTCGACGAGAACCACTTTGCCCTTGAGCTGCTCGCGGGTGAGTGGAGGCGAATTCAGCCACGCCACCGCGCCATCAAGCGGGGGCATTGGTCCCTCGTCACCGAGATCCGAACTTTCCTCATCGGATGAGCGCGGCATTTGAAAACCATCGAGCAAGCCCTGCTCGATCCGGTTCGTGCCGGCGAGCGAAACCCGCGTTAGGAAGCCGGTATCCAACCCCATCGCAATTGCCGCTACGGCGATCAGCACGGCCGCGCCAAGTGCGCGGCGCACCCATTCCCCAACGCCAAGCGAGCGCTTCATCGCCTTGAACAGCCGCCCACCGACGACGAGTGCCAACGCGAGCGACGTCGCCGATCCCAGCGCATAGGCCAGCAGCAGCAGGCTCGTCCCGACGCTGGCGCCTTGCAGGGCAGCGCCCGTCAGAACCAGCCCCAATATTGGCCCGGCGCACGGCGCCCAGAGCAAACCTGTCGCAATTCCCAGGAGAAGGGATGGCCCGATCCCCGATCCCTGTTCGTCGGCTTGCTGAGAAAGCCTGGATCCGAATGCGACAACGGGTCGCATCAAGCGATCTGCGAACGCCGGGAACAACAGCGTAAGACCAAAAACGGCCAGCAGCGTCAGGGCGATTGCTCGACCATATTGGTTGGCCTCGACCGCCCAGCCGCCCCCGACCGCTGCCAGCGACGCGACGATCATAAACATCACTGCCATGCCGACGAGCATAGGAAGGCCGTTCGTCACAAACGGTCGATCCGCTCGTGCAAAGACGAACGGCAGGACAGGCAGAATGCAGGGGCTGACGATGGTCAGCACGCCGCCGAGATAGGCGAGAATGTATAGCAGCAAGGACGGTCTCGCAGTGTGGCACCTGACTGATATCCGCGCGAGGCCGGCGGAAAGTTACACGATCCGAGCGCTGGCGTTGGAGCGTGTAACTGCCCGCTGCACAGGCTCGGGTTATATGCAAAGTTGCATAAAGGAGACAAATACCTGTGCCTGAGAGCCACGACGAGTTCTTGACGGCGCTGGAGGCACTACCGCTCGGTTATTCCGAAGGGGTTTATCTCAAGCGCCGCTACGGGGTCACGATTAACAGGTCGGATGACGGTCGCCGATGGTGGCTGTTTGCCAGGGAACTTGGCGGTCCCGATATCGTCAGCCTGAACCTCTATCGACCAGCTAGCGGCAGGATTGCGCTTCGCCCCTGCGAGATGTCGATCGAGAAGGTGACAGCATTCGTCCTTGGGTATCTCCCCACCTGATAGCTGCCCGGCCGGAGCCCAAGGATCGGCCCAGACTAAATGCTTCGATCGGCGAAGTGTCGGCCAAACGCCATTGGCGATCCACAGCCGGCCGACGTCAAACCGCCCAAGAAGTCGCGATCATTGGGGCATCTCGACGTGACCCCCGAACCCGAAGCGCATTGCTGAAAGCATTTTGTCTCCGAAGGTGTGCTCGACCCTGCTGCGATAGCGTGCGAACAGGGCCGCGGAGAGCACGTTGACTGGTACCGCTTCCTCCATTGCGGCCGCGATCGTCCAATGTCCCTCACCGGAATCCGAGACATGGCCTGTGAACTGCTCCAGCATCCGGTCCCTCGCCAATGCGGCCGCCGAGAGGTCGAGCAACCATGATGAGATGACGCTGCCGCGCCGCCAGACCTCGGCGACGTCGGTGAGGTTGATATCAAATCGTTCCTCGTCGGGCAGCTTCCCCGACGACCTGCCCTTGAGCACGTCGAAGCCTTCCGCATAGGCCTGCATAAGCCCGTACTCGATGCCGTTATGGACCATCTTCACGAAATGGCCCGATCCGGCAGCGCCGACGTGGATGTAGCCTTTTTCGGCGCGCGGATCGTCGGCCTCCTTGCGGTCAACGGTCCGCGGAATGGTACCAAGCCCTGGGGCGAGCGCGTCGAAGATCGGATCAAGGTGATCGACCGCCGACTTATCGCCTCCGATCATCATGCAATAGCCGCGCTCGAGACCCCACACGCCGCCTGACACGCCAACATCGAGGTAGCGAATGCCCTTTTCGGCAAGCGCTTTGGCACGCTGAACGTCGTCCTTGTAAAAGGCGTTGCCACCATCGACGATGATGTCGCCTTCCCTGGCGATGCCAGTGAGAGCGGCGATCGTGTCTTCGGTCGGTTTGCCGGCGGGCAGCATCACCCAGAAAATCGCGGGATTGTCGAGCTTGGTGCGCATGTCGACCAAACCCGACGCGCCAATGGCTCCCTCCCTGGCGAGATCGCGCACCGGCTTCTTGGTGCGATTGTAGACGACAACTTCATGACCGTGCCGGATCAGCCTTCGCGCGATATTGCTTCCCATACGGCCGAGGCCAATTACGCCGATCTTCATGCAACTCTCCGCGCTGAATCCTGGAAACGTCAGTCCGGACGTCTCCCTCATGCGGATAAATGCTCGGCGGTGACTGACGCAGGGTTACAGAGGGCAACACGTTCGAATAATCGCGCTGACTGGCGGCCGACATGCACTTGAAGAATACGGATCGAACGGCTCCCCGAGCTCATCTCACAGGTCGGTCATAATGGCCGATCGGCGCCGGCAACTGTAACCGCCCGACCTCCACCACCGAGCAGCATGCTGTGTGGGTATTCGGTCACCGCGAGGGGTTTTCCGCCACGGTACCAATCGATTGATGGCGCGAACCCTCGACAATCAATCGGACAAAGGAGTTTGCCATGTCTGGTATCGACCCAGCCAAGAACGAACCGGAGAGCCGCCTGAAATCCCTTGGCGCTCTCGGGCAAGCGGTCTGGCTGGACTTCATCGACCGGGCGTTCCTCGCTTCTGGAAACCTTGCGCAAATGATAGACCAGGACGGGGTGTCGGGCCTCACTTCAAACCCTTCGATCTTTCAAAGGGCGATCGCACAGAGTTCGAATTACGACGAACAGCTCCTCGCCGAATGGAAGCGGCCGGGGGCGACCCCTCGCACAGTCTATGACGCGCTGGTCGCCACCGATGTATCCAAAGCGGCAGATATTCTGCTTCCTACATATCGGCGCAGTGGTGGTTGCGACGGATATGTTTCTGTCGAGGTGTCGCCAGATCTCGCGTTCGACACGGCTCGAACGATCGATGAGGCGAGACGTTTGTGGACGCTGATCTCCAAGCCCAATCTGATGGTCAAGATTCCCGGAACCGAGGCAGGCGTCGCCGCCACGCGTCAGTTGATCGAGGAAGGAATCAACATCAACGTCACCCTGCTGTTCGCCGTCGAGCGATATGCAGAAGTTCTGGAGGCGCACATCTCCGGCCTTGAGAACCGCTCTAACCGCGGACATGCAGTCGACCATGTTGCCGGCGTCGCAAGTTTCTTCGTCAGCAGGATCGACGTCGAGGTCGATAGTGAGATTGATAGGCGTATTGCCGCAGGAGACAGCCAGTCGGATCCCCTGCGCCTGCTGAAGGGCTCAATTGCGATCGCCAGCGCCAAGAGGGCCTATCATCATTACCTGGCGACCACGAAGGGATCTCGATGGCGCATCCTCGCGGACAAGGGCGCCCTTCCACACCGGCTGCTATGGGCTTCGACTGGTGCCAAGAACCCGGAATATTCCGACGTTCTTTATGTCGATCGCCTTATCGGTCGAGGCACGATCAATACGATGCCGCCCCAAACGATGGACGCCTTCCTCGACCATGGCACCGTGGCTCAAACGCTGGGTTCCGGGATCGAAGAGGCCCGCGCCATGCTCCGCGGGGCCAAGGAACTCGGTATCAACCTCGACTTCATCACCGCGGAGCTACTGCGTACTGGAATCGACCAATTCAAGCAGGCGGCGGCCGCTACCATTCAGGCGATCATCGAAAAGCACGATCCGGAGTATCCGCCAATCGCGGGCCCTCAAATCTCGAACGGCCTCGCCGGGGCGTCGCAAGCCTGATTCCGCCAACGGGCGTGCGTCTATCAACTAAGAGGAATCGCCTGCGCTAACCGGTGTTGCGCCCTGTGCGAGCTTCAGCCGAGTCCAGACATTCATGTTGATGATCACTGCTGCAATCTCGGCAATCTCAAATTCCCTGAAATGTCTCGCCGCATCATCATGTGCTGCAGCGAATTTGGCCTGGTCGAACACGGTCAGAGCCTCGCAGTAGGCGAGGGCGGTTCGCTCGGTTTCGCTGTAAAGTTGGCTTTCTCTCCAGCTCGGCAGATTGGCGATGCGCTCATGTGTGATTCCTTGATCCGTCGCCGCCTGGCTATGGAGTATCAGGCAGTAGGAACAGGGATTAAGTTGCGCCACGCGGAGCCGCAGTAGCTGTGCGAGCTGACCGTCGATACTCAACTTTGCGGTGTAGCCGACAGAGCTCGCCATCGCCTTGGCGTGCTCATGAAACTTCACCAGGTCTGGGTTGAAGCGGCGATCCTCGAACCGGATCTTGGCATCCACGACAAATTCTCCCTGTTGAACTGACTTTCCATCGAAGTTTCTGCTGTCCGCGCCGGCGCTGGTTTCCTTGCAACGCGCACGGTAGCAAAAGCTATTGCGAGACAGGTCTGGTCGGATCGAGACCTTCGAATGCATCCATGATCCGCTCGCGTGTTTCCTTGTCGCCCACGATTTCCGACATGGCGAACAGGCTCGCCCTTGCGCCCGGGATATCGTTGAATGCCAACTGCATGCGCGCGAGGTTGTGCCACCCGTCGAGCCCTTCGGGCGCAATTCGGGCAATACGCTGATACACGGTCAGCGCACGCTGAAGATCGCGTCCATTTTCGGCCCGTAACGCCTGGTTGTTCAACAACCTGGCCAGCACCTCGCGATTGCTCATCCGCACGAGGCTGAGCGTGGAAGCATCGCCGGCCTGGCCAATACACGCCTCACAAATCGCCGCGATCGACTGCGCCGAAACTTCGCCGCCGCCGGCGAACGGATCGATCACAACCGGGTTCTCGTCGCCGATTTGGACCAGCACGTTGCCGGGCAGGTTAAGTACATATGCGCTCCAACCTGCTCCGCGAGCCATCGCGACGTACAGGATCGACAGTGCAATCGGGAGGCCGCGCCGACGGTCGAGCACTCTAATGAAGTCAGCGTTGACCGGCGCGTCGTAACTTTCCGTATCGCCGACAAACCCGAACTCGCCATTGAGCACGCGTGAAAGGACCGCGGCTCGCTCTTGTGGAAGAAATGCACTGCGTCCCTCTTGGCAAATACGGTCTTCCATCTCCTGGAGTAGAGCGAGGTAGGGGCCGAGGTCCGTACGCTCGTGGTCCAGATGGCTCAGCGCGAGCGATGCCAGATCAAGCAGGATGTCCTCATCTTCGATCAGACCGATGACGGCGAAGTCCACGATCAATTCTCCTTCCAGATCAGGCCAAGCTGGTTGGCCAACCCGGCCCAGCTCTCGCGAACGTCCTCTCGATAGACCTCCTCGCCGCTCAACTTCGGGAGGCGCGGGTCCGCCAACCATGCGCATTGTTGCGGACTGAGCAGATCCCTGACTGAGCCGCGATAGGGCAACGCAAGATTGACCTGCGTACGCTGAGCGGCGGTTAGTGGCAGATGGCGCGCCGGAGACTTGCGCACGTAGAACTGCGGCTCGCGGTCGAGCTCGAAGCTGCCGCCGTCAGTCACTGCAAACCCCTCATCCCGGGCATAGTCATCGAGGTCGCGACGCGACGCCGTGCGCGGATCGAAGCGCACTCTCACCACTTCCTCGCCATCAACCCAGCCTGCGTCCGTCGTTATCACCGCGGGATGCTGAGCGAGGCTTGTTTCGCCGGACCAGAAGCAGGGCGTCATGTAGGTTACGCGTTCGCCGAGACCATATTCGAGTAGAAGGTCGCGGCCCAGCAATCGGAAATAGCCGGGAACGTCCCCGCCGGTCATTTCGAGGGCGGCAGTGATTTTTTCGTGCAGTCCCAGAGCGTCGTAGCGATCGGCCAGCTTGGGAAGAAGCTCTGCCCCGTCAGGCGCGAGGAACCGAACTACGGGATTGTTCCACGATGGTTCGTTGTAACGATCCAGAAGCTCTGCGTCCCTGCCAGGACGGTTGTTGAAAATCGCCACCGGGATGAACCGATCAGCAATCAGTTCCACCATCAGCGGGTGCGTCAGGACATCTTGCCCGAAACGCACGCAAGTCGAACACCCGGGCACCTCCTGGAAGAGGAGCAGGACAGGCTTTCGCTGTTCGGCCGCTAGCGCCAGGCCGCGATCATAATCGCGCAGCCACGCGACTTCGCCGAGCTCACGATGCTCGCGAAACGAAACTACAGGTTGTTGCATAGCAATGATCTAATGTGGGCATTTCACAATGCAATGAAGAGGGCGACAAGTCGAAGACGGCGCAGCGGGCAAGCAAAGCGAAGCTGGCTCCACTAAAAGTGCGTTCATAACTCACGGATGCGGCTCAATGCTGGTTCGCCCGGCCGAGCGGATTTGACGGTTCATTATGTATTTCGGCGCGCCGACCGCGCAGATGGAAGGCAAGAAAGACCATCATCGCGCCGAAGATGAGCGCATAGGCACCCAGCCAAATCGCGAGTACGATCGCGCCGGCGATCGGAGAGATGAGGAGCAGCGCTCCCCACACAATCGATATGACCCCCGACACCGCGACCCACCATCGGCCGTGACCGCGGTGCATCCTGATCGCGGCGCCTACCAACGCTCCGCCGGAAACAAGTCCCCACACGGCGGCAAGCACGACGAGTCCAAACACCGCGGCAATCGGAAACAACACGATGGCGACTGCGGCGATAACCCCGAAGAAGCCTTCGATCATTAGCCAGATGCCGGATCGGTGAGCCCGTGCTGTTTTCAGCCCACAACCGAAAGCCGCGATTCCGTCGAGAAGGAGGTAGATTGCGAACACCAACGCGAGCGCGCGCAACGCGGTGACCGGCATCACTATCGCTGCAACGCCGAACAACATGGCGACGACACCACGGAAGAGCAGCCACCCCCAGCTTCCTGCGAATGGCACCGCAATGCCGGCCGGGTCGATTGGCGCCTCTCGAAGGCTATTCACATTGGCCACCTGGTCTCTCCATTTCAGCAGGCAGAGTTCCGCCTGCACTTCGGTTGCTTCGCCTCATCCCGGCGCATTTCCGGTCGGCGCCAGATCGAGCGCCATCGTCGGAAGCAATTCCGCGACGGTTGGATGTATCGGGACTGCCCAGCGCAGGGCGTCGACCGTTTGGCCCGCGCTCATCAGATTCAGCACCGCGTGAATCGCCTCATCGCCGCCGACGCCGAATATCGCTGCGCCAAGAATGCGGCGGCTGGCTGCATCCGCAACCAGTTTCATCAGGCCCGTCGTCTCGCCCTTCTCAACCGCCCGAGACACGCGCGACATCGGGCGAGTGGACACAAGTATCTTGTGCCCGTTGGCAATCGCCTCCGCTTCGGTCATGCCGGCACGACCAAGCGGCGGGTCGGTAAAGACCGCGTAGCCTGGCGCGCGCATGTCCAACGTTCGATGGTCGCCATCGAGCAGGTTCGCCGCGATGATCTCGAAATCATTGTACGCCGTATGCGTGAAAGCGCCGCGCCCATTGCATTCGCCAAGCGCCCAGATTCCATCGACGCTGGTTCGCAACTTGTCGTCGACGGAGACAAATCCGCGGTCATCGACGTCCACCCCGGCTTCGGCCAAGCCGAGATCGTCGGTGTTGGGCCGTCGGCCTACGGCGATCAAGACATGGCTTCCGCGAACAACGGGTTCACCTTGACGGCAATCGACGGTAACCGCGACGCCTCCCGGGTCAGCTGCCAGCCCGATGCAATCCGCGCCGGTTCGGATAGTCACACCTTCCGCTTCGAGCATCTTCGCCAGAGCAGCGGAAATGTCCGCGTCTTCGCGCGTGGCAAGTCGATCATTGCGTTCAACAATAGTGACCCGGGCGCCGAAACGTCGATACACCTGGGCGAACTCGAGACCGACATAGCCGCCACCGACGATGATCAAGTGTTCCGGCACCCGGTCGAG